>WBZU01002035.1_pt1 | contig 14432 bp, 12 predicted proteins | sample 5204311 | NCBI WGS metagenome assembly WBZU01 (sample SAMN12344359, study PRJNA552823) | activated sludge metagenome | biome: Activated sludge suspended growth; feature: Nitrification reactor; material: Wastewater; isolation source: activated sludge from nitrification reactor of wastewater...
ATTCAAGCAAACATGAAAGTGATCTCAGATCATTCAATGAGAAATTATCACTGAGCGGGCTGGAGTTTGATGTGAAATGGAACGGAAAGACATATACACTGAAATCAGATTTATCGGGAAGGTTTAATATTTATAACATACTCGCTTCTGTATCAACAGTTCTTCAGTATGACATCGACATGACAATGATACAGAATTCGCTGTTAAAAATTCAGGAAGTCAACGGAAGGTTTAACAGAGTAAAGCTGCCTAACGGAGCGATCGCAGTGATTGATTATTCGCACACATCAGACTCGCTTAAGAATGCAATTGAATCAGCAAGAGAAATAGTGGATGCGGAAAAGAGATTCGGAAAAGTGATCACGATATTCGGATGCGGCGGAAACAAGGACAGGACAAAGCGTTCCGTGATGGGTGAGATCGCTACAGGTCTTTCTGATCAGGCGATCATAACATCTGACAACCCGAGGTTTGAGAATCCGATGGATATAATAGAAGAAATACTTACCGGCATAAAGGACAAAAAGAATTACGAGGTCATTGAAAACCGTGAGGAAGCAATAAAAAAAGGACTTGAGATCTCGCGCGAAGGTGATATACTATTAATATGCGGAAAAGGTCATGAGACATATCAGGAAGTCAACGGAGTCCGAACACATTTTGATGATAAGGAAATCGTCGGAAAATATTCAGATACTGCAAAATAAATTATGCTGAAAACAGATGATCTTTTACTGGTTGAACATACAGGGAACCATAACTTTGAAAAGTTAAAAAAGAAAAAGTTCAAAGGAGTCTCTATAGACTCAAGAAATATAAACAAGGATGAGATATTTTTCGCAATAAAGGGAGAGACAACTGACGGACATAAATATCTTGATGAAGTATTTAAGAAGAACGTTCTTTTAGCAGTTGTAAACGATGAATGGTTTAAAAAGAATAAGAAGAAATATAAGGATAAAACTTTCTTAACGGTTAAAGACACGACAATAGCTTTAGGTTCATTTGCTAAGATACACAAGAGTAATTTTAACATACCGGTATTATGCATAGGAGGCAGCAACGGAAAGACGACCACAAAGGATCTTACGGCAGCGGTTCTTTCACAGAAGTACAATGTACTGAAGACCGAAGGTAATTTCAACAATCACATAGGATTACCGCTGACACTGCTCAGACTCAATGAGAGTCATAATTTCTGTGTGCTGGAGGTCGGGTGCAATCATTACAACGAGATCAGATATCTCTGCACAATTGCGGAGCCGGATTTCGGAATGATAACCAATATAGGCAAAGAGCATCTGGAGTTTTTCAAAGATCTTAATGGAGTTGCAAAAGCCGAGTTTGAGCTGTTCGATTATTTAAAAGAAAAAAAAGAAGGAATTATTTTTATAAATTATGATGACACGTTCATCAAAAAATATTCAAGAGGAATAAAGCATGAAAAAAAATTTTCTTATTCTTACATGTTTAACACGGATGTCAAAGGACGATCTGAAGGTTATAATAAAAATTATGAACCCGAAATTGAAATCAGCTTCCGTGAGAAAAGATTCAAAACGAATATATCGACCTTTGGCAGGCATTCGGTCTATAACGGTTTAGCTGCTGCTGCTGCAGGTTTGTATTTTAAGGTCAGCATTCAAAGTATAAAGAAAGCTTTAAGGAATTTTAAACCTTCATCATCAAAGAGAATGGAAATTCTGAAAGTTAACGGTATAACAATAATCAATGATACATACAACAGCAATCCTGAATCCGTAAAAATGGGAATAGAAACCATGATGGAATTCAGAACAAAAGGGAACAGGTATGCTGTGCTTGCTGACATGCTTGAGCTTGGAAAGGCAAGCTGGAAAGAACATTCGGAGATCGGAAAGTTCGCGGCAAAGTCCGGACTGGAAAACCTTTATACTTTCGGCAAAGAGTCATATAATACTTTTTACAATGCAAAAAAAGTAAAGAACAATTTTTATTTTGAGAACAAAGATGACCTTACTGCCATGCTCAGAAAGAATCTTAAGAAAGATGATATAATTTATGTCAAAGGATCAAGAGGAATGAAAATGGAAGAAGTAGTAAAAGGAATTACAGAAAATTAAATCATATGCTGTATAAACTCGCTGAATACATTAATGCTAATTACAATCCTCCGGGATTTGACATATTCAGATTTATAACATTCCGTTCAGCGCTGGCGGCAATTACGGCATTGCTCATTAGTTTCATACTGGGACCGAGGATCATAAAGATACTTCAGAAGAAGCAGATTGGCGAAGCGAGGAAGGAAGACGGACCGCAGTTTCACTGGTCAAAAGCAGGAACCCCGACCATGGGCGGATTCATAATATTATTTTCCGTGCTTATCCCTGTATTACTCTGGGGAGATCTGAGCAATGTGTATGTGCTGATAATATTATTTGTTACGATAGCCCTTGGAGCTGTCGGCTTTACTGATGATTATTTAAAGGTAATCAAAAAATATAAAAAGGGACTTGCAGAAAGATACAAGCTTTTAGGTCAGGTAACAGTAGGATTAATAGTCGGGTGCGCAATATATTTTTTACCGCAGTTTGAGAATATACATTCGATCACGACGATACCGTTTCTGAAAAGCTATGAATTTGATTTTTCGTTTCTTTACATACCCATAGTAGTATTTATAATTACGGCGACATCGAATGCGGTGAATTTCACTGACGGGTTGGACGGACTTGCAACCGGAACGGTGGGGGTGGTAGCATTGACACTCGGAATAATAGCTTATGTTTCGGGAAACATAGAGACAGCAAAGTATCTGAACATCATTTATTTAAGAGGCAACGGAGAGCTTGCAATATATTGTTCAGCGCTGAGCGGTGCAGCACTTGGATTCTTATGGTACAATTTCTATCCGGCGCAGGTATTTATGGGAGATACGGGGTCTTTAGCATTAGGAGGAGCAGTCGGGACATTATGCGTGCTTGTTAAAAAAGAATTCATGCTTCCGATACTCGGAGGAATATTTTTTGCCGAAGCATTATCAGTGATCATACAGAGATATTACTTCAAATACACAAGAAAGAGATACGGAGAGGGAAAAAGGATATTCAGAATGGCACCGGTTCATCATCACTTTGAGATGAAAGGTGTTCCCGAGCCGAAGATAGTAGTAAGATTTTACATTGTAGCAATCATACTTGCGATAATGACTTTAGCATCATTAAAGATAAGATGAGCGATTTTAAAAAAAGTTCTTTTACAATACTCGGAGCCGGAAGAAGCGGAATTGCAGCTGCAAAGCTTCTGAAAAGAAACGGAGCAAAAGTATTTCTGAGCGACGGCTCTGATAAGGATAGTCTGAAATTTCTTGATGAAGAAGTTTTGAGGAAAGAGGGAATTGAATATGAGCTTGGAGTTCATTCAGACAGGGTTTATGAAAGCGATATATTTATCAAGAGTCCGGGCATACCGCCGGAGAGTCAGGTAATTCAGAATGCTGTAAAATTAAATAAAAAGATTTACAGTGAGATTGAAGCGGCATACAGGTTCTGCAAAAGTCCTGTCATAGCGATCACCGGAACTAACGGGAAGACGACTACGACAGTTCTGACCGGAGAGATATTCAAGAATGCCGGATATAACACAAAGGTATGCGGAAATGTCGGTCTGGCATTCTCCGAGGTAGTAGGTGATACGGATGAGAATTCAATAGTCATACTTGAGGTCAGCAGTTATCAGCTTGAAAATACAGAAGAGTTCAGACCGCGGATTTCAGTGATGATGAATATTACACCCGATCATCTTGACTGGCACGGGAGTTTTGAAAATTATCTTAAAGCAAAAATTAAAATCACAAAGAATCAGACAGGAGATGATCTGGCAGTTATAAATTATGATGATGAAATTTTCAGGGACAGATTAAAAGGAACGGCTGTAAGAAAAGCATATTTCAGCATAAAAGAAAATCTGATTGGAAAGAATGACAGCAGCATAGACACAGGAAGTTATATTGAGAACGGAAAAATCATTTACTTTGACAAAGCAAAAAACATTGCAGAAGAAATAATGGAAACACGTGAGATCAACATAAGAGGAAATCACAATCTTTATAATTCACTGGCAGCTGTGATATCAGCGAGGTCTTTTGAAATAAAGAAGGAGATAATCCGTGAAACACTGAAGAGCTTTCAGGGAGTTGAGCACAGAATAGAATTTGTTAGAGAGCTTGACGGCGTAAGCTATTATAACGATTCAAAGGCAACCAACATAGATTCGCTTATTGTAGCGCTTGAGTCATTTGAAAAAAATATAATACTCATACTCGGGGGCAGGGAAAAAGGGAATGACTATTCGGCTGTCGATAAGCTTGTAAAAGAAAGAGCAAAGGAAATAATTGCAGTAGGGGAAGCCAGAGAAAAAATTTTTGATCATTTTAATAAAAAGATAAAAGTTACCCGGGTAGATACATTTGAAGAAGCTGTAATCACTGCAAAGGAATCAGGTAAGAGCGGCGATGTAGTATTGCTGTCGCCTGCCTGCAAGAGCTTTGATATGTTTGACAGTTTTGAGCACAGGGGAAAAGAGTTTAAGAGAATTGTAAATCTTTTAAAATAAAAAAGATAATAGTTGGCGCATAAATACAAAATAGATATCTGGATACTGATCCCTGTTTTAATGCTGATGTTATTCAGCATTGGAGCGGTCTTCAGCGCCAGTTCGACATTTGCGCTTGAGAAATTTCAGGACAGCAATTATCTGATCAAGCAGCATGCGATCAAGATAATACTTTCCATTGTAATAATATTCATTGTAGCGAGAGTAGATTATATAAATCTTGAAGGGATATCAAAGCCACTGATCTGGATAACGATCGGTTTGCTGATCTTCACTTTATTCAGCAGCAAAGGTCCGATCAAAGGCGCAAGCAGGTGGATAGAGCTTGGACCTCTCAGTTTTCAGCCGTCTGAATTTGCGAGATATGCAATCATAATATATGTAGCCAATCTGCTTGCGAAAAAGAAGGACTATATAAATCTGTTATACCGTGGTTATCTTCCTGTTCTTTTTTATATACTGCTGATCACAGGACTTATTCTGATACAGCCCAATTTTTCAGTTGCATCGATAATATTCATGACCTGCATGCTTATGATGTATTTATCAGAAGCAAAGAGGAAGCATTTAATCATTACAATGGTTTCACTCATCCCATTTGCAGTGCTGTTTGTATTATCGAAGGATTATATAATGGACAGAATTACTTCATACAGTGAATATAAATCGAGCGGTAATTCCAGCTATCAGCTTCAGCAGGCGCTGATAGGATTCGGCAACGGCGGATTATTCGGGATCGGACCCGGTAATTCAAATCAGAGAGATTTCTTTTTACCGGAAGCGCACGGCGATTTTATTTTTTCCATAATTGGAGAAGAATACGGATTCATCGGAACATTCATAATACTCAGTCTTTATTTTGTAATTGCAGTCAGAGGATATAAAATAGCAAAAGAATGCAAAGACGAGTTCGGCAAATATCTTGCATTCGGAATAACGACACTGATCACATTGAATGCACTTGTAAATATGTCAGTTGCAAGCGGAGTAATTCCCACAACCGGAGTAACGCTGCCGCTTGTAAGTTACGGAGGAACATCTATTATATTCACTGCGGCGGCTATTGGAGTATTGCTTAATATATCATCGCACAGTGATGATATCGACGAAGTATTAACCATTGAGTGATGAAATACTTAATGGCAGGGGGCGGAACAGGCGGACATATATTTCCTGCCATAGCAATAGCAGAAGAAATAAAAAAGCTGGACAGTGAAGCAGATATATTGTTCGTTGGCGCAAGAGGCAGGATAGAGGAAAAGATTGTTCCTTCAAATAATTTTAAGCTTGTAACCATCGATATCACCGGGTTTGACAGGGGCAATATCAGGAAAAATTTCGGTCTGCCTTTGAAATTCATGATGGCGCTAAGGAAATGCAGGGAGTTAATAGGAAGTTTCAGACCGGATGTTGTCATAGGAACAGGTGGATTCGTCTGCGGACCCGTAGTGTATGCGGCGAACAGAATGGGAGTCCCGGCACTGATACAGGAAGGAAATTCTTATGCAGGCAGGACGATAAAATTTTTATCAAAGAGATCAGGTAAGGTAGTAATAAATTTTGATGAAACGAGAAAATACCTTAAGAGAAAAGATAATATAATAAAGATCTCTCATCCGATAAGAAGTTCTTTGAAAAAGACAGAAAGAACCAATGCTTCCGAATATTTCAGTCTTTCGCCGGAAAGAAAAACGCTTTTCATATTCGGCGGCAGTCAGGGAGCGCGGGGAATAAACAACGGAATTGAAAAAATACTCAGAAGGCTTTATGAAAGTGATATGAACATAATCTGGCAGACGGGCAAAAATGATTTTGAAAGAATTAATAAAAAATTTCAGGATCTGAGTGACAGGGTAAAAATACTTGAGTTCATTGACAAAATAGATTTTGCATATTCGGCATCGGATATTGTGATCTGCAGGGCGGGAATCACGAGCATAATGGAGATCGCATATTTAAGAATGGCTTCGATTCTTATACCGCTTCCGACCTCTGCTGAGAATCATCAGGAGATGAATGCAAGAAGTCTGGAGGTCCGCAAAGCTGCAGTAGTGGTACTTCAGAAGGATATAGAGTATAAGCTGTCAGAAGAGATAATGAATCTGATAAATGATGAAGAGAGGCTAAGTGAGATTCGCAGGAATGTAAATGAATTTTCTGACCCCGAAGCTGCAATGAAAATTGCCCAGGAGTCAATCAAGTTAATAAGAAACAAATGACTGAAATGAAAGAAAGAGTTTATAAATATAAATTAGATTTCTATTATAAGTCACTGATAATATATCTTGTAACTCTCATAGCTTATATTTTGATCAAGGGCAGATTTTTTCACGAAAGTTTTGAAGTAGTAGTTAAGGATCCGATAATTTACATAATTGCTATTTTCATTATTTTTTTTCTGATAGTGCTTATATCAAACGCTTTGTTTGCCAGGGAAATAATAATCGGTGAATCGCGAATCATATTTAAGAACAGATTCGGACAGAGAGAAGTAGGAATAAACGAAATAATAAACATCAGATTCTCACGTGAAAAGAAGCGGTTGAATGAGGAGAAAAGCGAAGTAAGAATAGTAAAGATGAAATTAACAAACAGAAAAAGATTAATGCGAATAAGGCTTAATGATTTTCAGGATGAAAAGGAACTAACCGGTGAGTTCAGATTGATCTCAAAAAAAATATTGACAAAAAATCCGTAACCATTTACAATAATTTATTTTAATATGAATATGAGCAACATATTTGACGGTGTAAGGAAAGTTCATCTGATCGGTGTCGGCGGTATCGGCATGAGCGGAATAGCTGAATATCTCGGAAGAAAGAAATTCGAAGTAACTGGAAGCGATCTTGCAATTACTCCTGTAACCAAGCGGCTGGAAAAGTTCAAAGTAAAAACCTTTGAGGGGCACGACGAAAATAACCTCCCTGACAATTCAGAGCTTGTCATTTATTCTGCAGCAGTAAATGAGGACAATCCGGAATATATGAAGGCAAAGAGACTGGGAATAAATATGGTAAAGAGAGCTGAAGCACTTGGGAACATAGTCAATGATAAGTTTGTGATCTCTGTCAGCGGAACGCACGGTAAAACCACGACTACGGCGATGATAGCAAAGGTGCTGATAGAAAGCAAACTTGATCCGACAGTATTTGTCGGAGGCAATATTGATTATCTGGACGGAGGTTCATCAAGAATAGGAAAAAGCAATATCGCTGTGGTGGAAGCAGATGAATATGACAGAAGTTTTTTACAGCTTCAGTCAGATATCATTGTCATTACAAATATTGATCTGGACCATCTGGACATTTACAAAGACCTTGAAGACATAAAAGACAGTTTCAGGAAATTCATTGATAAAGGCAAAAAGGGACTTCAGATCATTGCCTGCGGAGATGAGAAGAATGTTGTTGATATTCTGAAAGACCGCAAAGATAAAATACTTTACGGATTCAACCGGTTAAATGACTATGTGATAGAAAATATTTCATATGGAAAAACAAGCATTGGATTTACACTCGGCAGGGACGATTTAAAGATAGTCGTTCCGGGAAAACATAATATACTTAATGCAGCTGCAGCTTATCTGACAACAAAGCTGTTCAATGTGAGCGAAGAAAAGTTCAATCAGAGTTTTGAAACATTTTACGGAGTAAAGAGAAGACTCGAGCTGAAATATCATAACGGTGTAAAGATCTATGATGATTATGCACATCATCCGACAGAAGTGCTGGCATCTCTTGAAGCTGTTAAGAATTCAAATCCAAAGAGAGTAATCACTGTATTCCAGCCGCATCTGTATTCCAGGACAAGAGATCTATACAGGGAATTCGGTGCAGCGTTTTCAGGAACGGATATACTGATACTTGATAAAATATATCCCGCCCGGGAAAAAGAAATTAAGGGAGTCAGCAGTGAAATGATACTGGGAGAATATAATGGTAATATAGCAAAGCAAAAGGTCACAGCCAGGAATAAAGTGAAAGAGCTGGGATTATACTTTGACAGTAAAGAAATGATAATGGATGAACTGGACAAAATTTCACGCGACGGTGACGTAATTATTTTTCAGGGAGCCGGAGACATTACTGATCTCTGCAGTAAATATATTAAAAGAATTAAGACAAAATCTAACTGGACAGTGCCGTTATGAAAGTGAAAAATGTGATCCTTGTTCTGATAATATTGTCCGTAATCATAATTGTTTTTCAATCCGTGAACTGGAGAAGCGGCAATACTATGGAAAAGATCACGATCACAGGTAACTATACAATTCCAAAAGAAGAGATACTCGAAGCAGCAAGGCTGCGGGATACGGTCATGAGTTATGAAGAGATAAACATAGATAATATACAGGACAGAATTTCAAAACATCCTGAGATAAAAAAAGTTTACGTAAGCATGGAACTTCCTTCGGAGTTAAAAATCGAAATAATTGAAAGAAGACCGGTTGCAATATTAAACGGTGAAAACGAAATCAAACTGATTGATGATGAGCTTGAGATTTTTCCATTTAAAAATGCATCAAAAATGTATGACCTTCCTGTGATAAGCGGAGTAAGAATTGAAAATACTCCCAATCCGGTGAAGAAGTATAATAAAGATGATCTCCGCTTAGCAGTATTCATTATCTTAAATGCATATAAGGAAAGTAAAGCAGCTTACAATAATATTTCCGAAGTTAATTTATCAGATACTTCAAAATCGGTTGTATATCTTTCGGAAGATTCCAGCCCGTTTTATTTTCCGAGGAAATACAGGGAAAGCATTTCCAATAAGGAATATCAGACTATGCTGATTAATAAGCTGGTATTATTCGAAAATTACCTTAAGCAAAAACTCGATAGTCATCTGAAGAAACAGGTTAACTATGTGGATCTGCGATTTGACAATGAAGTGATAATTAATTCAAACAATTAACTAATAGATGGCAAGTAAAAAAAGAAAAAAGAATTCAGGGACCAATGAAGAAGATATAATTGTCGGTCTCGACGTAGGGACAACTAAGATCTGCGTAATAGTTGCAAGAATTAAAGATGAAAACAATATTGACATTCTTGGAATCGGAAAAGCGCCGTCTTTCGGGCTTCACAGGGGAATAGTTGTGAACCCAAACAAAACGTCGCAGTCGATCAGAGCGGCTATAGAAGAAGCTGAACTGAATTCAGGCGTTAGCATTAACTCTGTATCTGTCGGAATTGCAGGACATTACATAAGGTGTATTCAGTCAAGCAGCATAATCGGAATTAATAATACAGACAGAATAATACAGGAAGAGGATATTGCCAGGCTGATAGAGCAGGCGAAGATCATGAAGATGCCGAGTGATACGACGATCATTGATGTGATACCTCAGGAGTATGTGATAGACGGAAAGGACGGGATCTTTGAAACTCCGGTCGGAATGTTCGGTATCAAACTAGAAGCAAAGGTGAATATAATTACAGGTCTTGTATCATCAATAGATGATCTTTCAAAATGTGTTACAAGCTGTGATGTGGATATAGATGATATTGTTCTGGAACCGATCGCATCATCGCATTCAGTTCTGGATGAAACCGAAAAGAAAGTCGGTGTTGCAATGATAGATATAGGAGGCGGCACATCTGATATTGCAGTATTCAAAAAAGGAGTTTTAAAATATACAGCCGGTATAGGAATAGCCGGTAACTTAGTGACGAATGACATAGTCGAAGCGCTGGGTATTTCGGAAGTTGAAGCTGAAAGAATAAAGCGGGAATACGGATATGCAATGGTTTCAGAGATTCTTAATGATGAGGAGATCACTGTTGAATCCATCAAAGGCAAAGTACCGAAGAGAACCAGTAAAAGTATTTTAGCAAGAATCATACAGGCAAGGATGCAGGATATATTTGAGCTCTCAGCAATTGAAATTCAGAATTCCCAGATCGCAAAAGAGCTGCATGCGGGAGTTGTGATAACAGGCGGCGGTTCTCTGATAAAGGGTACAAAAGAACTTGCAGAAGAAATTCTCGGTATGGAAGTCAATCTCGGAATACCGACAGGACTCAAAGGAGGTTTGATAAAAGAAGTGGAGAATCCGATATTTGCAACTGGAGTAGGACTTGTGCTTCACAGACTGAAAACAATGAATGACCTGACCAAGATTTCTGAGATCAATAAAAACAGAAAAAGGAGATCACTTACGATAACAGGTATTTTTTCGAAGATACAGCAGTGGTTTGATGAGCTATGAACAGTTAACAGTTAGCAGTTAATAAGTTAAGAAGCTAAACAGTGAAAGTATTTGATGTGAAAGTTGTAAAAAATTTTGCTAAGTAATTACGAAGTATATCCCAAATAATAAAAATTAAAATTATATAAAACATCCGTAACTGGCGGAGAAAGGAAAATAACAATGGCAATTAAACTCTCGGTAAGCGACCACACAGGAGCAAAGATAAGAGTCGTAGGTGTAGGCGGCGGCGGCGGTAATGTATTGAACTCTATGGTTGACAAAGGTATAGAAGGAGTTGAATTCATCGCTGTAAACACAGATGCACAGGCATTGAATGTAAATCTTGCCGAACATAAAGTTCAGATAGGCAAGAAAATAACCAACGGACTTGGAACAGGAATGAATGAAGAACTTGGATATCAGGCAATAGAAGAAAGCAGGGAAGAGATCGAGAAAGTAATTTCCGGAAGCGACCTGGTATTTGTCACAGCAGGTATGGGAGGAGGAACAGGTACAGGAGGTGCTCCTGCAGTTGCGAGAATAGCTAAAAGCATGGGTGCAGTTGTAATAGCGATCGTAACCAAACCTTTTGGCTTTGAAGGTAAGCCCAGAATGGATATGGCGAACAGGGGTCTTGAAAAGCTGAGGAATGAAGTTGACAATCTTATAATTATTCCGAATGAAAATATTTTAAGACTGGTTAACAGGGATGCTACAAAGAATCAGGCATTCGAACTGGCAGACAGGGTTTTATATAATGCTACAAAAGGAATTTCAAAAATCATAACTGATACAGGAGTGATAAACGTTGACTTTGCAGATGTAAGGACGATCATGAAAGGAATGGGTGACACTATGATTGGTACAGGCATAGCTTCCGGAGAGAACAGGGCAGAGCGCGCTGCGAATGATGCATTGGTCAACCCGGTACTCGATGAGATAAAGATCGAAGGATCCAAATGCGTTTTAGCAAATATTTGCAGCAACGGAAACATGACAATAGGTGAAATGGAAAAGATCAATGAGATAATACAGAATGCAGTCGGAGAAGATGCGAAATACATATTCGGTTTTGTAGATGACAATAAAATGGGTGATGAGATAATGGTAACAGTCATAGCAACCGGTTTTAATAAGCAGGTTCAATCCGGATATACTGAAGAAACAAATTCGAATGCAAAAAGCAGAGAGCACGAAGAATTTTTCAAAGGATATTCCAACAGCAAAGGTAAGATCACAACCTTACCAAGTCATGATGATCTCATACAATACGATATTCCCGCACATAAAAGAAGAGAAGTCAGTCTCAATGATGATCTTGCTGAAACAGTTAAGAAACCAAAGATCGTAATTGAAGAAGATGATTTTGGATTCGGAGATCTGAATGTAGATGATGATTTTTCAAAGCCGGCATTTTTGAGAAGACAGATGGATTGAAGCAGTTAACAGTTAAGCAGTTAGCAGTTAACAGTTAAGCGGTTAGTAGTTAGCTGTTTAATGTAAGAGTATGGTAGTATGGTTAAGAGATTGGTTTTAGATTAATCAGAGGTTTGCCTTTGTCAAATCAGTAAAAATGGAATAGTTAGCAAAAATATTTTAGAATTTCTGTCAGAATTCTAAAAAAAAATCAAATACAAATATTCTGAATTGTTCCGAGATAAATTATTTCAACATTTGACTTTATAAAAACAGTCAAACAAACTAACTTATCAGTAAAAAGCGAAGATCAAATGACTTCCATTAAAGCAGATCTACATATGCACACCAATTATTCCGATGGAAGATTAACACCAAAACAATTAATTGAACTTTCCAGGAAAAACGGTATTACTATTATCAGTATTACTGATCATGATAATGTCAGCGGCATAGAGGAAGCAATCAATTTTGGAAATGAAATTGGTGTCCAGGTAATTCCGGGGGTGGAGATCAGCGCTGATATTGACGAACAGGAGATACATATACTCGGCTATTTTATGGATTTCAATAATAAAAAATTCCTTGATTTTCTTAAAACCTCAAGGGAGCTTCGGATAAAGAGAAATGAGAAGATTGTTGAAAAATTAAATACGATGGGAAGCAGTATCAGTTTTGATTCTATTTTAATCAAGGCGGGTGAAAATGCTTCCATAGGTAGACCTCATATAGCAATGGAGCTGAATGAAGAAGGTTTTGTAAATTCATATTATGATGCGTTCACAAAATACATTGGTGACGGTAAGCCTGCATTTGTAAGAAAGCCAAATCCAAAATCAGATAAAGTTATAAATATGATTTCTGAAAGCGGAGGACTTTCTTTTATTGCTCATCCTGGAAAACTTGTAAGGGATGAATTGCTTATGAGACTGATACAGGAAGGGCTTGACGGAATAGAAGTGATACATCCGTCACATACAAAAGATGACATAGAGTATTTTAATAAGACAGCCGCAGAATATTTTCTTCTGACCAGCGGAGGTTCTGATTTTCACGGAGGGATGAAGAATGACGGAAAGAATTTCGGAAAGTATTTTGTATCAATGAATGAAGTATTAAATATGAAGAGACGGCTTTTCAATTAAAAATTATTATATGCTGAAGAGAATAGAAGGCGAATTAAGCTCAAAAGACCTGCGGATAGGAATAATCATAAGCAAGTTCAATGAACATATTGTCGAGAACCTGCTTGACGGCGCTCTTGAAGCTTTCAGGAATAACGGTGTCGAAGAGAATAACACAGAAGTATTTTTTGTTCCCGGGGCATTTGAAATCCCTGCAGTTTTAAAAAAACTCTGCCGAATGAATTCTGAAATCCCAAGGTTTGACGGATTTATTACAATCGGATGTGTCATCAAAGGTGAGACCGCTCATTTTGAATACATATGTGACAGTGTTTCAAACAGCATTAACAAAATATCATATACTTATGAAATACCCGTAGGATTTTGTGTTCTTACCTGTTATACTCCTCTTCAGGCTTTTGAAAGAAGCGGAAAACCTCCTAATGCAGACAACAATAAAGGTTATGAAGCTGCACTTACTGTTCTTGAAATGATAAGTTTAATGAAGAAGATTTAATCCTGCCGGAACAGTGAATAACAAATTCAAAAGCTACAAAGAATGCATACCTTATTTATTCAATCTTGAACGTGCCGGAATAAAGTATGACCTGAATAACATTAAGCTGCTCTTAAGCTTTTTAGATAATCCTCAGACACAATTCAAATCCATTCATATAGCCGGAACAAACGGTAAAGGATCAGTCTCATCATTGTTAAATTCTTATTTAATGGAAAAAGGATTCAAGACCGGCTTATATACTTCGCCTCATCTGAGAGATTTCAGAGAAAGGATCTCAGTCAGCGGCAGACTTATATCCCGGCATTTCATTCTGGAATTTATGAATAAGATCTATAATGAGATTGAAAAAATAAAACCGAGCTTTTTCGAAGTTACTACTGCAATGGCTTTTGAATATTTTAAAAAAAGAAAGGTTGAATATGCCGTCATAGAAACAGGCCTTGGAGGAAGACTTGACTCTACTAATGTCTTAAAGCCGGTACTGTCAGTCATAACAAGCCTCTCAATTGATCACGTTGAATTTCTCGGTAACAGCATTGAAAAAATAACTTATGAAAAAGGCGGAATCATAAAGAAGAAT
>WBZU01002036.1_pt1 | contig 14427 bp, 16 predicted proteins | sample 5204311 | NCBI WGS metagenome assembly WBZU01 (sample SAMN12344359, study PRJNA552823) | activated sludge metagenome | biome: Activated sludge suspended growth; feature: Nitrification reactor; material: Wastewater; isolation source: activated sludge from nitrification reactor of wastewater...
GACGGCAGGTCAAGGTTCCGATATCGATGCCGGCGAAAATTCGAGGGGCAGGGGTCTGATGGGCATTCATCGGATGGCGCTTATTCCTCATCCACCGCGATGTCATTCATCTCCAGGAGGAGTTTCGTACGTTCGTCCTGCAACGTCTGCACCTGCTTCATCATGCGTAGGATCTCCCCGTCGGAGAGGATGCGGTCGGCCACTTCGCCGCGATCGTGCAGTTCGATGGTGCGCTCCCCGATATCGGCATGAAGGTCGTTCAACTGCTGCTCGACTTTTCTCAGTTCAAGACGGTATCGAAGCAGCTCCCCCTCTTCCAGCGCTCGCGTCGCGACCTGTGCGGTCCCGTGTCGCAAGGTCACCCATCCGGCGCGAAGGTCGTGGCTCAACCGTTGCAGAAGTCCCATGCCTCCTCCATCCACCCGAGCGGCATTTTTTGCCGACTAACTCACGGCTCCTAAATCCAGCTTGCCCTTCCACCGTCGCAACATGGCGGCCTTGAATGTCTGATGTTGCGACCCTGTCAGGTGAGGATCCTGCTCCAGCAACGCAGAGGCCTCCTGCCTGGCCAACTCCAGCAGCTGGACATCGCGCACCAGATTGGCTGCGCGAAATTCAGGCAGCCCCCACTGGCGTAGCCCCAGAAATTCCCCCGGCCCCCTGATGCGAAGGTCCTCCTCGGCGATGACAAAGCCGTCGTGTGAATTCACGAGCGCTGCCAGGCGTTGTTGCGCGTTGGAACCATTCGGTTCCGGGCTTCCATCCCGGCTGAGCCGCGGCCTCGCCTCTCGCGGAAGGTACGAGGCCATCAGGAGACACATCGACTGGTGCGCTCCCCGTCCGACTCGCCCACGCAACTGGTGAAGCTGCGCCAGCCCGAACCGCTCAGCATGCTCAATCACCATGACCGTCGCATTGGGGACATCCACGCCGACTTCTATTACTGTTGTCGCCACCAGTATCTGAATGGCGCCGGCCTTGAACGCAGCCATCGTGCGTTCCTTTTCCGCCGTCGGCATTCTGCCATGCAACAGCCCCACCTGCACCCCTGGAAAAACCTCTTGCCGAAGATGTTCCGCTCCTTGAATGGCGGCTTTGAGGTCGACCTTCTCCGATTCTTCGACCAATGGATAGACGATGTAGGCTTGGCGACCCGCCTTCAGCTCGTCACCCACCAGCCGCCAGGTCTTCTGGCGTTGGCCTTCCGTATAGAGCATGGTCCGCACCGGCCTGCGACCAGGCGGGAGCATGTCGATCACCGAAACATCCAAGTCTCCATATACGGTCATGGCCAACGTACGCGGGATCGGCGTGGCCGTCATCACCAAGACGTCCGGCCGATATCCCTTGTCGAGTAACGTCTTCCGCTGCAGCACACCGAACTTGTGCTGCTCATCCACCACCACGAGACCCAATTGTGCAAAGTGCACCCGCTTTTGAATCAAGGCATGTGTGCCGATCGCAACTTGTGCATCTCCTGATGCCAGCTGCTGCAGCACGGCCTGACGCGCCTTCGATTTTCCACCGCTGGTCAAGAGCACGGCTTTCAAGCCGACTGACTCCAGCAGCGGTGTGAGCGTCAGATAATGTTGCTCAGCCAAAATTTCTGTGGGAACCATCAGCGCGGCCTGGCAGCCGGACCCGCATGCCATCACCAACGCATGCAGCGCCACGACTGTTTTTCCGGACCCCACATCCCCCTGCACCAACCGGTTCATCGGCCGAGTGGTGACCATGTCCGACCGGATCTCCCGCCACACTCGCTCCTGGGCAGCCGTCAATCTGAACGGCAACCGTTGAGCCAGCTCCTTGAGCGGCGCTGCCTGAGGATCGAATTGGAACGGTTTTCGTTCTTCCTTCAATTCCCGTCTGCGAAGCGCCAGGGCTGCTTGAAGGAGGAACAGCTCTTCAAATGCCAACCGGCGATGGGCACCGGTGACACCATGCTCGAGGGCTGCGAGGTCGGTGTTTGATGTCGGGAAATGCACCTGTTGAACGGCCTCACCAATAGGCAGTAACCGGTGCCGCGCCCGTACAGATAGCGGAAGAACTTCTTCCAGGTGAGCTCCGTGCTCCGACAGCAGGCTGTGCAGGAGCACCCGCATCTGACGCGACGTCCAGCCTTTTGTCTCATGGTAAATGGGCACAATCCGCCCGACATGCAGCAGCTCATCATCTGCCCCGCTCAACACCTCAAATTGTGTGGGTTCCAACCGCACATCCACCCATCCACGACGGCCGGCGACCACCCGCCCGACCATCATGACCCGCACGCCCTCCTGTAAGACCTCTTCCAGATACGGCTGGTTAAAAAAGACGGCATGGATTTCGCCGGTCCCGTCTTGAACGGTGACGTCCAGAATCGAGAGCCGCCGAGACCTCGCACGGGTCGCATCCGCTCGGATGATCACCCCACAGACGCACTGCGTACTACCGGGAACCAGTTTGGCAACCGGCGTGAACATCGATCGGTCTTCGTACCGCCAGGGCAACGTCCACAATGCCTCCTCGACTGTGCTGATGCCCAATCGTTGCAACAGCGTCATCCGCTTTGGCCCAACGCCCCTCACAAATTGGATCGACAAATCCCAGAGTGGTTTTGGCGGAACGGTAGCGATGGGCATCGGACGCACATGATTGGTTGTGGAGATCGCCAGCTCCGGCCGAGTCTCGCCTCCCCCGTTTTGCAGTCGCCGAAGGATCGTCAGGGCCTGCGACAAGCGACCTTGCTGCTCGGCTGGAGTGAGGCCTGTGTAAAAGTCCACAAAGAGATTGCGAAGCGCGAGTAGCTCGACTTCGACTGTTCGAGGATAACGATGCTCGCCCAGTGCTCCGATCACCTGCTCGGAGACAAAACGATCGAGATTCTTCACTGTCGGCAGATGGGCATAGGCATCACGGCAGGCAAATTCAATCGGCCGAATCACACGATGCAGCAATGCCGGGAGGGGATTGCGACCATCAAAACTTTCAGGAGGTGGCATCCTGGGGCGGGATCGTATCACAGCGTTGCCGGCTGCTCAACGATCCCCTCTGCGCCGGCAGGTCCTTGAGCAAGAGGGCACGACGGCTTTTCTAACTTTCCTTGGCCCTCCCCAGACTGGGTGCTAGAGTGACTTCGTGTAGGACTCATGGAAGGACACCTATGTACCGACGCAATATCAAGCATATTCTCGGGCCGTTGGCCGTGCTGATTGCCATCTTCGTCTTCTATCAGACGTGGCTCAAGCCTCGCTATTTCCACGAGACTCCAGCCCCGCCCGCACAGATCGTTGCGGAAGAAGGCGCTACCGAACCCACAACCCCAGTGGCACCTCCACAAGCCGCACCTCTTGGGGAAATCAAACGCTCGCGGACTATCGATCCTGTCAGCATTCCAGTGCCCCGGCATTCGGAACTGCTCGGCGCAATTCACGAAGAGCTGGAGAAACACAATATCAGCGCCGCGGAGGCGAAACTCGCAGAACTCCCCGCTTCGATCCTGACGGAGTCTGCGACCAAGCGTCACGTCGCCATTTTATGGAACAATCTGGGCATTCTTCAGGAAAAGACCGGTGGCACCGAAGTGTCAGTACAAGCCTTTAAAAAAGCCGTCGCCCTTGATCCGCACAACCCGGTGGCCCACCTCAATCTTGCCCACGCCTATTGGGGGCTTCGTGATCCGGCGCTTACCGAAGAGTTCCTTCAAAAAGTCGTGTCGCTGACGCCCGACGAGCCATTCCCGCACGTGGCGCTCGCTGATCTGTTGCAGGAAAGGGATCGCCTTGCGGAGGCCGGAAAACATTTGGCGCAAGCCAAAGATCGTCTCAAAAAGGATCCTGGTTTGCAGTCATATCTCAAAACCGTCACGGCCAAGGTGCACCACACGGAGAAGGTGGAAGAGAAGTTTTCCAGTCGCAGCAGCGTCCATTTCACCGTGAAGTATGACGGAGCCGAAGATCCGGAAACCTGGACGGCAGTGCTCGATATTCTCGAAGAGGCGTATCGCGAGATCGGCCAAAAGTTTCACTTCTTTCCATCAAGGCCCATCATCGTCGTGCTACACACAAAGAACCAGTTTCAAGCTGCCACTGAAAGTCCGGTATGGGCGGACGGGTTATTCGACCCCGTGCTCGGCCGCATCCAGATTCCCACTCAAGGCGCTGCAACCGATCGAGCCTGGTTGAGGAGAGTCCTCCGCCATGAATTTGTCCACGCGTTAATCCACGAGGATGTGGGGTCGGCAGTTGGCTCGATTCCCACGTGGTTGAACGAAGGACTGGCTATGCAGCTGGCCGGTGATCCCTGGCAGGAGGTCACCAGTATGCCGCAGGGAGAACACAGCTTGGTTTCGTTGGCTGTGCTGGAAGGCAGTTGGGAAAATTTACCGGCGGACAAGGTGAGCGTGGCGTATCATGAAGCCAATGCAGCCACGCACTATCTGATCGAACGATTCGGCATGCACAAGGTTCGAGAAGTGTTAGCCCATCTGAAAGCTAGACAAACGATTGCGGCAGCGATGCAGGACCGGCTCCTGCTATCTTATGAACATTTCCAGCAACAATGGGCCGACAGCCTGGGTGCCACAGTCACGCCCGGCAAATCCTAACCGTTAACGAAACACAGCCAGGCGCACAAGTGGCGCAGGGCCGTCGGGAATATGCCGGAAAGGGATCGCCTGCGGGCGCTGGTTCGTTTCCGGCACTTCGAGTACTTCCTTATCCTGATCTACCTGCTCGAATGAATCCTCCCACAAGAGTCGTCCGGAGTTGTGGTCGTAGGTTCGCACGATCAAGTCAAAGACATGGGCGATAGGAGTGCTTCCCTGCCCCGTCGACGAATCCCCAATTGACGTCCCATCTGCCGGCCTATGTCTTCGCCTGCCCGGAGCAAACTGATCCTGCCAAATAAGACCTCCCGTCACTGGGTTGACGGCTCGTAGAGCGAAGAGCGTGTCGAATGCCTTCGGGGTACCATCCGCGACAAGCAATGCCGAGGTCCGACTCCGGGTAATACTGGCCTTTGTCTTCGTCATTTTCTGGTCTCCGACCTTCAGTAAATTCAGTTGGCCCTCCCAGAGGAACTTGCCGGTCTCTGCATCATAGGCGCTCAACATGAATGTGGATTTTCCGTTCTGGTCGACGCCGATCCCGCCGGCAAAGATCCGTCCCTTCTCTTCGCCAGCCTCCGCGGCACCCTCCTCTTTGATGCTCAGATCGAAAGACTCATCGGACAAAATGTCCCCCGTGGATGCATCATACGTTCGCACCATAATCGTTGAAGCCCCCGCGGCCTGAACCCCAAAACCGGCAGCGACGACTTCGGAATGGGCGCGGGTTGCTCGAGCAGGAAGCTCTGGCGAGAAAACGGGAATCCCCGCATAGGCACTGGGCATTTCGTAGGATGCCGCAATCGACGGGCCGAATGCACAACAACCCGCAATAGCCGAAGCAAGCATCACAACTGGCCGTATCCACGAAGTGCCACAGTGCGATGGCATCACTGCGAAGAGATACTTCAGGCCCACGACACGAGTGCTCATCTGCAATTCAGATGTATGTGCGTGCATCGGCGCCTCCCTGGTGAGAAACGCATTTTCCCTGAGAGACGCGATCTTGGTAAATTACCCAGCGGGCCTGGCAGGCCCCTCAAACGGTGGGAAGGAGGTCATTCGCTGAACAGTTTTTCGAGAAAGGCCTGCGCATATGCATCCCCCAGCCATAGGCGAGGAGATCAGTCGCATGCGGAAACACCAGCGGCATTGGCGGGCTATTTGGCGGTTGGACACTTGGGTTTGAACGGACGCTAGCACCAATGCAACGCTCTGCGACACCGTGCGAAGACAGCTTGCGGAGGAGAAACGCCGGGATTATAGTGCCGCTATGAAAGAGCTCCGCCCCGTTCTCATACTTCTCGCCGTGCTGATCGCACTTGAGGCTGGCCTCCTCCTGCTCCAGTCACCGGCTTCCTTATCAACGATTCGGGACGGAATATTGATAGGATTTCTGTTCGGGGTGCCGACACTGCTGCTGGTAGGACTCGCTGCAGTCCGCAAACGTTGGATTGTGATGGCGGCAGTGATGTATAGCACGATCGCACTGGCACTGGATTTGGCCACAATCGTCCAAGAAGCGAGTCAGTCGTCTCCTCGCGCGGTTGTTTTGGCATTGACCGTGGGGAGCAGTGTTTTGAATCTCCTCGTCATGATCTTTGGGGGACGGTGCGCGCTATCCTTCGAGACCGACCAGGCGGCAGCGAAGGTGTCCCCTACCAACGTTCGGTCGCACTCATTGTAAGAGAAGCCCAGAAAAGGCCCAGGCGCCAGGTTCGCATTCTTTTATGACTTAAAGAGCGTTTGACACCAGCGCACTGCGGTAACCACATCGTCCACTCGTTGAAGATCGATGGGCTTGTGGAAGGTAATGGCTACGTATTCGTCGTTCATGTCAGCTTGTTCTGCAAATCCCGCCTTCTGAAGGGCTGGACGTTTCTTGGATACGGCAGGGCCCAGAAAATACTTCGCCTGCTTCGCGACTTCATCACTTCCCAGGTCTTCGGTCGTCCCATCGCACATGAGACTCTTGACGTCATCTAGGGCGATTCCGTGCTGACAAAGGAATTGGCCGTCAGACCGGACTTCAAGGAGCCACCCGTCGTCGCCTAAATCCAGAGCCAGCGCGGCACCGGATTCCAATTCATAAAACTGAGGAACGATCTTACACAGCCGAGCGCGGATCTGTTCCCATGCTTGCACCGATTCCTCGCTCATGCCTGCGACCGCCGGGGTGGCATGGTGGGACTTTCGGCTTGCAGACGGGCACGAAGGGATTCCAGGCGGGTCACATTCTCCGCTAATTTGGGAAGTTGATATTTACGATCCATCCGTACGACTTGCTCCAATAACTCCGCGGCAACGTGTAGTTGTCCAAGATCTTCATAACATTGAGCCAGCACATAGCGTGCACCGCCGGCACGCAATTCATCGCGATGTCGCTCTGCAATTGATTGGCTTGTTTGACAGCAGGCGATCGCATCTTCGTATCGCTTCTGCACGGCGAACGTTCGCCCCATCATCCGCCACGCGTCCGCCACACCGCCTTGATTATTCAGACGACGCATGAGCACTAAAGATTGTTCATAGTACCGCAAGGCGTCCTCACATTGTCCGGTTTCTCGCGCGACCAGGCCAAGATCGGAGAACAACACCGCCTTACCGAGTTCATCATGAACCCGCGTCATAATATCGAGAGCCTCAAGGTAATACGCCCTCGCCCGATCCCACTCTCCCGCATCGGCACGCAGATTTCCTAAGTTGGCGAGCGTCGTCCCGATGCCTTTCTCGTCTCCCAGAACTTTCTGAAGTTCCAACACCTCTTGATAGTAACTCTGTGCCGAGTCACGTCGACCACTCACCGCACAGATATTGCCCAGGTTGCCCAGCGTGGCACTGAGCGCCCGATGGTCGCCTGTCAGACGGTCACACTCTAGAGCTTTGGCATAGCAGGCGTAGGCATCGGTGTAATGCCCGCGGGCAAAATGCTCATTACCTTGACGGTTCAGCTCTTCGGAAAGTCCGTTACGGAGGGCCATCTATTATTATCCTTGCAACGCCTGCTCCACCGCCTGTTTGGCACCGGAGAGAATGTTAGCCCCATCGCCAACGAGAATCGAGTCGAAATGATATTTCAAGAGTCGGCGGAGTCCCTCCCTCGCCGCTTGCTGATCTTGATATTTCTCACCAGGCAACAGACTCACTACGCCTGCGGGTTTGCCGATCAGCGCATCACCGACGATCAACACCCCTTTTCCTTGTTGAATATACAGTGCGGACTCGCCGGGAGATTTTTGGTCTTTGAGCTGAATGACCCAAATGCCTCCAGGCAACAACTCGCCGTCTTTAAAGGTCTTTGACGGTGTCACGTCCATGTGAGCCGCATCAGCTTCAGGCACCTGCAGCTGGCAGCGGAATTCAGCCTGTAAGACGGAGGCCTCACGGACGTGATCACGATTCGTGACAATAATGTAATCCAGTCCACCTTGCCGCCGAATGAACGTGCTCGCCTCGGCTGTCATTGGCGGCGGATCTACCAGGATTCGATGCTCTCCCACGGCAAGAAACAAGCCATTGAAATCAAGTTGCTTCTCCTCAGAAAACCAAGACCATTGCCAAATCCCGGGCAAGAGCTGCTTCACTCGCGTTCCTTTCCATCAGCCAGCTATAACGCGGCGATCGCATCCCGAAGGGTTTTCGTAACTTTCGTGCGTACACCAGCTTCCTCCGGCAGGTCGATGATGTCGTCCTCCGACACGGTGATAAATTTTCGACTTACTCCTTTTGTTAGAGAAATGAGGAACATGCTGTTCGTTGGCTTGGTTGGAATCACAATCTCAACAGCAGGATCAATTCCCTTCACGGCCTCAAGAAACGTTTCTTTCCCTTCAGCCCATTCATCCATGAACGTTGATCTCCCCAACTACATTGCGCCTGCACCGCCAACTGGGGCGGACGCCAGGATTTTTTCAACCTCTTGCGTAATGACGTCTGCACCGGCCAGTTCCATATTGCCGACCCGTTGCCATCGAATCACGCCCTGTTGATCAATGACATACACGTTGGGGATGAACTTACCCCCGCCATACAGCTTGTCAGTGGTTTTATTCGGATCAAGCAAATAGGGATAGGTCACCTTCACCGGAAACGCACTCAGAAACTCACCCACATCTCGTTTGGAGTTCCCGGACGAATTAATACCGATCACGGCGACGTTTTTCCCGGCCATCGCTTCCTGAACTTTTTGCAGATTGGTGCCTTGCATCATACAGGGGTCGCATATATGAAAGAGCCCGAGGACCACGACTTTTCCACGCAACTGTTCGAGGGACACAGCGTCCCCGGTGATGGATGTCAGTGAGAACGCAGGAGCAGGTTCTCCGACTTTGAAGAATCCGGCGGCAACCACCACATGGGAGACCCACAACGGGGCCAAAACCATCGCGAGGGCAATCAACACACGTTTCATCACTGGCCTCCTTCCTCACAATGACGCAGAGTATTGCTGCAGGCAACGCCCCCACAACACACAAGCAGCGGCGAGCATGCTGGCATCCTAGCATGCGTTTTTTTTCGGGAGCAACCACTTAGGAAGGAAGAGAGAGGTGCGAGTTGACACAGAGTGTCTCGACAGGGGGACATCCTGTCATCAGCCTGTACTCTGAAGCCACCGGACAATCGTTTCACGCAGACGAACGGGGAGAAACCATCTTGCGATTATCCGACGAATGGGTCTGAGACAACTGGACAGCAAGCGCAATCCGGACTGAAACCGGAACCAGGGCAAGAAACGCGTCATGACATCCGTCTCGGCCAGACAGAGCTCTACGGCGATCTTCCATCGCTCCCACCCGGAGTCCTTGAGCATCATGTACAACGCTTCAGCACAGCTTTCGTCGACGCCATGGTCCGGATGTTTTAACAACTGTTTGGGCATGGACCACATCAGCAAGGAAACATCCTTATCGGCTTCCAGCTCTTGAAGTACCGCGCGCGGCAATACAGTATCGAACAACGCTTGAGCTAAACCCAACCCAAGCAACAGCATTCGCCGACATTTCCACTCCCGCGCCAGAAACAAGACTCGGCTCCAGTCCAATGCTGGGCGACGCCGCACCAATTCAGCCACATCGCAGATCCACTTGAGTTGCTCCCAGGCATGTTTTGTTCCATGGACGCACAGTAGAATCAACAGGTCTTCAGGAGCCAGCCCCATCACCGACTTTGTCGGCAATGCCACAGGCTTCAGCCTTCCATAGATCTCCCCCCGATCAAGGCGGAATCCGAAATGCCGACGGGCCATCATCCACTGCAGATCGACCGCGACAATGCCGTTTCGTTTCTGAAAAAAGTGGTACGGCTCCTCCGCCTCCCCTGCTGTATTTGTGTCACGGCTGGTCAATTGATACCCCTGAGACCACAGAACTTTTCTGGCCGAAGGGATCGCCTCCTGCTCGATGATGAGATCAATATCTGCGCACTCACGAAGGCTAATATCGCCATAGGCCACTTGCGCGAGTGTGACACCCTTGAAGGGGATCGCTCTTACGCCTTTGGCCGCAAGCGCATCGACGAGGACCACCAACTCTCTGGCCAGCAACGTATTCAGCAAAAGTGTCGCTTGATTATGTCGCCGAAACGCCTCATGAATCGTTGAAGGCACTGCCTTTGGACAAATCGTAACTAAGTTTCGGTAGACTAGCGGGGCAACCCCATGCACCCTTGACAGCTGCCAGACGACCTCCCAATCGACGCCATCAGCGACTAAGTCCTCCACTTCGACACGGGCGAAGTCACTCACAACCGTTCGCGCACAAAGAATGAGCAACCGTCCCTCGGTATGCATCCGAGACAATCCAATCGACTGGTCGCTTCCCTTGCGAGAACCAGTGCCACGCCCAAGCGGCCTCCATCCGAGAGAAGCAGATTCCGGCTGTTGTCCCATCTCAGTTGGCTCTCCTCGTTGATGGTTTGTCCAGGAGAGGAGTCACCAGCCGAGGCAAATCAACGACATCACGGCCAAAATGCAATCGATAGCAGTCGGCTTGCTGAACTAGCCGCGTCAGTGCCTTGAATTCCTCTCGAGCGACCTCCGGTTCGTACACAAGCAGCGAATGCGGAAGGATCATCTCCAAGGCCAACTTTTTAGATAATGGCTCAAGACAGCTGTAGGGTGAATCCAGGACTGCAGGGAACAAGATGAGGGTAGGCGCACAAGACTGGCCGATCGGATGCGGATAGAGATCTTCTGCATGGAACGAATGCTTTGGAGTTCCTGCACGCAAGACAGAAGGCGGTGCATGTTGCAATTCGGGGAAGAAAGAGATGGTGTGATCAGTCACATTGATCTTCAGAGGATACGGTAGGAGTTCCACGCCGCCATCGGTGACCCGAAAAAATGGGTGGTCATCCGAGAGATACCGATAGCCAGCTCGCAGCAACGAAAGAAATGACGTCGTTTTTCCTCGCCCACTGAACCCAGGAATCAATACTCCATTCCCCTGATATTCGAGAGCCGTAGCATGGAACGTGAAGATACCGCGTCGCTTCAACAATTCCGTCATGGCAAAATGCACGAAACTGTTTCGGTTGTCCGGCTCCATGTCCTCCGGCCGTACGAGATATCCTTGGGCCGATTGAGTTCGAGGGTCAATGACCACGAGGCCTTCTTCATGAAAGTCAGCGATCAGCGCTCCTTGCTGTAAATAGATATCGCACAGCCAGGTTGTTTGGCCATCTGGTCCGGTCAGGAGCCCGGATCCGCTGTGCAGCAACTGAGCTTTGCCGGAAATTCGTAGAGGAATATCACTTCGTCGCTCTACCGCATCGAACTGCATATGCATGGACTGATTCGTCGGCGTCTTGGCTATAAAATGCCGAAGGAGTGATCCAACAGAACAGGCCAGCGCGCGCGAGTTCGTTGTGAATGCCATCTCCACGCCATGGATAGAAAACCGACTATCAGTCGTCGCCGCAGTCGCGTACATGACATCACTCCTTCTCAGACTTTCATCACACCGTACTGCTGTCGCAACCTAAGCGGGAACTGGCCGTGATGGCTGGCCAGTTCCCGACATGGCACGGGTGCTATCCCGTTAGTTAGGTAGGTCGCTGTTGGAGCACCCGTGACAACTGAATCGCTGTCACATCGCGCAGCAACTCGTGCTTCACCAGTTCGGGCTTCACATATCGCATTTTCTTCTGTTCCATTCGGGACCTCTTTTCTGTGAGAGACATTTGCCACCAGTTCCCAGTCGGCGATAACTTCCGCCGGCGATGGCCACTCAAATGGTTGGACTAAAACACGTCCTGCCTAACTACCCTGGACAGCTGTATCGCCGTTACGTCACGCAGCAATTCATGTTTCACGAGTTGAGGTTTGACATATTCGGCCTTTTTCCGTTGCTCCATCCGACTCACCTCCTTTCAGTGTGAAGTAATCCTTCCTGGCGAAGCTGGACGATCAAATCCAACCCATCCGACTGAGCTTGGACCGATGTCACATCAAAGTGTTCGGGAATACAGGACACAATCTGCGCGACTGAATGACTTCCGCTGCACCGTTCCCACACAAACGCGCCCACAGTATTGAGTGTGTAGTAACGGCCAGTGATCAAGTTGAGTAACACGCATTCGCCGTCAAGCACTGTCCCATGCACGTCCTCGTGCCGAACAGGAAATAATCTGGCTAAATCAGTCACAGGTTCGACGTAGAGCGACATCCGACACCTCCAGGGTTTGCGCATTCAACGGAATATCAACCCTTCTAAGCACGTCTCTGGATCCATGATTCCCGCGGCGGCGACTTGGAGCTCTGTGGACGTGGTGCGTGCAAAGATACCCGTCCTACCAGTAGTTCTCTATTACCAGTGAGAGTGGCTTACTCGCGTCTTTTGGGGGAGACGACCGGGTATCGCTGTGAAAAACGGATGGACAAGACTCAGCCGCCACTCGCCGGCTCGAATGCACGACACAGTATCCGAGCCAGGTGAACGGAGGAAACTGGAACTTCAAGCTGAGGCCAACAGGCTACGGCATTAGTCGAGGGGAAGATACGGTGCGTGAGGGAAGGTAAGCGTTACGGTGAAGTCTTTCCAATAGGAGGAAGGTTCGAGAAAGTCATGATCCTTTAGCATGAGCCACGCATGCCCTTCGAGCCGCTGATCATGCCTCATGACGCCACAGGTGAACTGAACGGGTAGCCCTGCTCGCCTAGCATAAAAGAACAGGGCGAGTGCGCGAGGAAAACAGTTTCCTTTCGGATGATAGGGGAAGATCGAAAGCCAACGATCCAGGTAGTAGGCCACGTCCTCGATACCCTGCGCTCTGGCGCATCCGGCTACAGGACTATAGGCCAACGAATGAAGTACTCGCTTGAGGCTGACCAGACGCAGCGCCACCCGCACGACACAGAGTATAAGACCGGTACTGAGGACTAACCGGTATTTCCTGACCCAGGACATGCCTCAGTCTAACAAGGCGCTCAAGGAAGTCCAGACGTTCCTGGGAAACACAACGATGGAACTAACGCGACGTCTCGAACAGGCCGAGTTGCAGTTCCTCGGCTCTGGTGAAGGAAATGGGATAGCGCTCAGTAAAACACGCGTCGCAATAATGGCCGGGCACGCCCGATGCGGCATTGACCATGCCATCCAGACTCAAATAGGCAAGACTGTCGGCCGTGATGTACTTGCGGATCTCATCCCTCGTGTGGCTGGAGGCAATCAACTCTTTCTTGGTCGGGGTGTCGATGCCATAGAAGCAGGGAGAGACAATCGGCGGGGAGCTAATCCGCATGTGAACTTCTTTGGCCCCGGCATTGCGCAGCATTTTGACGATCTTTCGACTCGTCGTCCCACGCACCAGTGAGTCATCCACAACGACGACGCGCTTCCCCGTAAGTACCTCAGGAACCGCGTTCAGTTTGACCTTGACCCCGAAGTGGCGGATCGATTGCTCCGGTTCGATGAATGTGCGTCCGACATAATGATTCCGGATCAACCCGGTTTCAAAGGGAAGTCCCGACCCCTCGGAATACCCCAACGCCGCCGGCACGCCGGAGTCTGGAACCGGGATGACAATGTCCGCGGGGACGCCAGACTCTTCTGCGAGCCGTCGCCCGAAAGCCTTGCGAATGGAATACACGGCGCTACCGCCGAAAATGCGGCTATCCGGACGGGAGAAGTACACGTACTCGAACACGCACATGGCCGGCTTGGTCTGGGGAAACGGCTTATAGCTGGTCACGCCCCGGTGATCCAACACAACCATTTCGCCAGGCTCGATTTCCCGAACATATTCGGCATCCAACAAATCAAATGCACAGCTTTCCGATGCCACGATCCAGGAATCGCGAAATCGTCCCAAGCAGAGCGGGCGAAACCCATGGGGATCACGCGCCGCGACAATCCCCTGATCGGTCATAATGACCACAGAGAACGCCCCGCGAACTTGGGTCAGCGAGTCGATCACCCGATCAAGCAGCGTGTCCGCTCGTGAATGCGCGATCAGATGGATGATGACTTCCGTATCTGAAGTCGATTGGAAGATCGCTCCGTAGGCTTCGAGCTCGCTGCGGAGCATGGTGGCATTAATCAGGTTGCCGTTGTGGGCCACGGCCAGATTGCCGAACGCAAAGTTCACGCTCAGCGGCTGGACGTTCTTTAACCCTGCCCCACCGGCAGTAGAATAGCGGTTGTGGCCGATGGCCATGGTACCGGGCAAGCGCGACAACGCCTGCTGTGAAAAGATGTCTGCGACGAGGCCTTGGCCTTTTTCAATGTGGAATTGCTCGCCATCGTTCGACACAATGCCGGACGCTTCCTGGCCGCGGTGCTGCAACGCATAGAGGCCAAGATAGGCGAGATTGGCCGCTTCCTTGTGACCATAGATACCGA
>WBZU01002037.1_pt1 | contig 14425 bp, 10 predicted proteins | sample 5204311 | NCBI WGS metagenome assembly WBZU01 (sample SAMN12344359, study PRJNA552823) | activated sludge metagenome | biome: Activated sludge suspended growth; feature: Nitrification reactor; material: Wastewater; isolation source: activated sludge from nitrification reactor of wastewater...
GACGGCGGGCTGCTCATCGGGCGCCACGGCGCGACCCTCGACGCGTTGCAGTATCTGACCCTCCGCGTGCTGCAGGCCGAAGGCTTCGAGCGGATGCGTATCACCCTCGACGTCGGCGGCTACCGCATGCGCCGCGAGAAGTCGCTCCGCGAGCTCGCGCAGGGCATCGGTCAGAAGGTCCTGGCGACGCAGAAGCCGTATCACTTCGACCCGATGAGCGCGATGGAGCGCCGCGTCGTCCACATGGCGCTCATGGAGGTCGACGGCCTGCGCACCGAGTCCGAGGGCGAGGGTCGTTTCCGTCACGTGGTCGTGTTCCCCGCCCGCGCCGGCGATCCGCCGCGCCGCGGCGAGGTCGACGACCTGCGCGCGTGAACCCGCGTGAGGCGACGATCGTCGGGGTTGCCACCGGTACCCCCGACGGCGGTGTTGCGATCGTTCGACTGAGCGGGCCGGCGGCGCGCGCGATCGCAGAGGCGATCGCGGGTCCGCTGCCCGCTCCTCGTGTTCTGTCGTTGCGACGTCTCCGGGACGGCTCGGCCGCCGCCGAAGACGCGCTGGTCGCGTGGATGCCCGGGCCGCGCTCGTGGACCGGCGAGGACGTGGTCGAGATCCACGTGCACGCGGGCGCGCGCAACGTGGCGCTCGTCGTCGACGCGCTCCTGTCTCTCGGGGCAGTCGCGGCCGGCGCCGGCGAGTTCACGCGCCGCGCCTTCGAGAACGGACGGATCGGGCTCGAGCAGGCGGAGGGGATCGCGGCGCTCATCGCGGCCCAGACGCAGGCTGGCGTGGAGCAGGCGCGGCGACTGATCGCCGGTGAGCTCGGACGCGAGGTCGATTCGTTGCGCGCGGCGATCGGCGAGCTGCGCGCGGAGATCGAAGCGAACCTCGATTTTCCGGAGGACGTCGCTGCGGGAGATCTGCGGCGCTGGTGCGAGGAGATCGCGGCGCACGAGGCGACGCTGGATCAGTGGACGCGGCGCTTCGGCGCCGGTCAGCGGGCCCGCGAGCGGTCACGCGTGGTGATCGCGGGGCCGCCGAACGCCGGCAAGAGCGCGCTGTTCAACGCGTTGCTCGAGCGATCGCGGGCGATCGTGTCGCCGGTGCCCGGAACGACCCGCGACTATGTCGAGGCGGAGTTGCGGATCGGCGCGTGTGAAGTCGTGTTGGTCGACACGGCGGGTCTGCGCGACGAGACGGGCGACGGGATCGAGGTCGAGGGGATCGCGCGGAGCCGCGAGCAGATCGACGGCGCAGAGCTGGTGCTGTGGGTCGAGGCCGCGGACACGCAGCCGTCGGTGGAGCGGAGCGATGCGCGGGCGATCTTCGTGGAGAACAAGCGGGACCTGGCGGCTCGGCGCGCGACGTGGCTCGGGGTGAGCGCGCAGCGTGGTGAAGGGATCGCGGCGCTGCGCGCGGCGATCGAAGCGCGGCTGCGGGGGTCGGACGACGCGCCGTGGATCGGGCTCGTGCGTCACCGCGATCGGGCGCTCGAGGCCGGCGCTTCGCTCGCGGAGGCGAGGATCGAGCTGGAGCGCGAGTCGCCGCTCGAGATCGCGGCGTTCTTGCTGGCCTCGGCAGAGCGGAGGCTCGGCGAGATCACCGGACGCGACGCGCTCGGACCGATCGGCGAGGATGTGCTCGAGCGAATTTTCGCGCGTTTCTGCATCGGAAAATGAGCCTCGCGCGGCTCATTTTTCGGCCCGAAATTCATGGAGCAAGCTGAGCAGATCGGCGCAAAGTGCGCGGATCTGCTCGGGGGTGTGCGCGGCCGTGATCGTGAGGCGAAGGCGCGCGGTGTCGGGTGGGACGGTCGGTGGGCGGATCGCCTGGACGTGCCAGCCACGCTCGAGCAGCGCGCGACTCATGGCGACGGCGCGGTGGTTGGAGCCGGGGAGCGACATCGCGGCGGCGAACTGGTGGACGTTGCTCCACAGGCGATCGCGGCGGAGGTCGCCTTCGCGGCCGGCGATCAGCTCGGCGGCGCGTTGCGCCTGGACGGCGAGGTGCGGAGCGTTGCCGGTGCTGAAGACGAAGCTGCGCGCACGGGTGCGGAGCCAGGTGCAGAGCTCGGAGCTGCCGGCGGCGAAGGCACCGGCGAGGCCGAACGCCTTGCCGAGCCCGCCCATCACGAGCGCGGGGGTGATGCCGTGGTGGCGAGCGAAGCCGGCGCCGCCGGGGAAGAGGCCGAGGCCGTGGGCCTCGTCGAGGTAGAGGAAGCCGCCGGCGCGGGTGAAATCGAGGAGGGCCGTGGGGTCGGCGGTGTCGCCGTCCATCGAGAAGATCGACTCGGTGACCCACCAGGTCGGGGCGCTCGGTGGTGGCGGTGCAGTGCGGTGAGGGAGGATCGTGGGGCGGACGCGGGCGAGGCGGAGGCCGTCGATCAGGCTGGCGTGGTTGAGGCTGTCGCTGAAGACGCGGTCGCCGGGCTCGATGAGGGCCGGCAGGGCGCCGACGTTGAGCTGGAATCCGCTGGGAAACAGGACCGCGTCGGGTAGGCCGGCGAGTTCGGCGAGGGCGCGTTCGGCGTGGCGATGTTCGGGGAGGTCGCCGGCGACGAGACGTGAGGCCGAGGCGCCGGCGTGGCTCGAGAGGGCGTCGCTGAGCTGCGGGTGATCGGCCAGGCCGAGGTAGTCGTTGCTGCAGAAGCCCGTGACCCAGCGACCCGCGAGCTCGTAACGGACACCTTCGCGGGCGCCGATCGCTGGCAATTCGCGGCCGAGACCCTCGGCGCGGAGGGCGTCCAGGTGCCGGCGAATTCGCTGGTTCAAGAGGTCGGACATGAATCGCTTGACAGTCGGTGGCTGTCTTCTTACTCCGCTGGTGTGCAGGCGAGCAACGCTGATCTTGTGGAGCGCGGGCTCTCTGCGGCTGTGTCTGGGTTCGGGCTGGATCCGTCGCGGGTGCGGTGGGATCGGCTCGGGCAGCTGTTCGAGCTGTGGCAGCGGTTCGGGCGGGCGTTCAATCTGAGTGGGTCGCTCGAGACGACCGGGCTTTTGGAGCATGTCCTCGAGGGCTTGCAGGTCGTGGCGATGGCGCGGCGGATCGAGGGCCTCGGCGGCGAGTCATGGGTCGATGTCGGCTCGGGCGCCGGGTTTCCGGGGTTGATCGTGGCGGCTTGCCTGGAAGGGGCGGTGACGCTGATCGAGCCGCGGGAGCGTCGGGCTTCGTTCCTCGACATGGCGGTGCATGCGATCGGGCGCGGGGACTGTCGGGTCGTGCGTGGGCACGTGGAATCGCGCGGGTGGAAACCGCTCCGGCGCGGGGATGCGCTGGAGCCGGGGACGTTCGGAGGGGCAAGCGCGCGCGCCGTGTTCGCGCCCGAGCAATGGCTCGAGGTGGGGCTTGGGCTCGTGCGGGAGGGCGGGATCGTGGCGTTGCACGTGCGGGCCGAGACGCCGGAGATCGCGGGAACGGTCGCGCGGGTGGATGGGGCGAAGTGGTCGATCCGCGGTGTGCGGCGGTAGCGGGGGTTCTGGGCGTCGCCGAACCGCGGCGCGTCGAGCGTGTCGAGCTGGCGAGGATGCGAGGCATGGGGCGCGCGTGCTTTGGCGCGGGCCGTCGATAATGGCGCCGCGGACGGTGGCGCTTGCAGTACCTGCGTGGACTCCGACGACCAGGGGCCGTCCTGGCCGTTCAAGCGATGGTGCTCAGCGGTGGGTCGCTGAGGCGATCGGCTCCCAGCGCCGGATCGCGGCGCTGACCCATGCCCGACGTCGTGTTCTGCGACGCCTACCGCAGAAGTGGTGCAGGTGCATTGACGGCGTGGTGCCTCTGCTGCTGGGCGCACTCCCGTTGGTCAGCGACCAGGAGTATTTCACGTGAAACACATGCCGGTGGTCCTGTTCCACGTGGAACACGTGGGCGAGTGTTCCACGTGGAACACTCAGGGGACGGCCGCGGTGGCGCAGCTCTCGAGGTGCTCGGTGAGCTCGGGGAATGGGGTACTGGCGAGGAAGGAGGCGGCGTGGAGTACGGCGGTGCCTGCCTCGGCGTGGCCCTGGCGGCACCAGACCCAGGCGAGCGTGTCGAGGTAGCTCGGGTTGAGGCGATCTTTGGCGAGCGCCTCGAGGACAAGGGCCTCGGCGCGGTCGAGCTCGACGCCGTCGAGGGCAAACTGGTAGGCGATCGCGTTGCGGAAGTGTGGGCTGTCGGGCTCGAGCTCGAGGCCCCTATTAAAGAGGATGAGCGCGTCGCTGAAGCGGGACTCGTCGAGGGCGCGGAAGCCGAGGATCGCGTGGTAGTTCGGGCGCGTGGTCGGGGCGGCGCCGCGCCACACGAGGAGTGCGAAGAGGGCGCCGAGCGCAGTGAGGGAGAGGAGGCGGAACACCGGGGGACGGAGGGTCCAGCCTGCGCCCAGGAGGAGACCCGCGGCGAGGCCGCCGAGGTGTCCGGCCTGGGCGATGCCGGGGATCCACAGGCCGAGGGCGAGGCAGACGAGGATCAAGATCCCGAGGCGGCGCGCCGAGATCGGGGCGAGTTCGGCCTGGAGTTCCTCGGAGCCGCGGAGACGGGCGAGCCAGAGCGCGCCGGCCTGTCCGAGAATTCCTGCGGACGCGCCGAGGACGATCGGGGACTCGCACCAGGCGAGGGAGGCGAGGCCACCGCCCAGGCTCGAGACGGTGAAGAGGAGGAGCGCGCGACGGGAGCCCCAGGTGTGCTCGATCCACTCGCCGATCGAGAGGAGGGCGACCATGTTCAGGGCGAGGTGGAGGAGGCTGCCGTGGAGGAGGCCGGTCGTCAGGAGACGCCACCACTCGTGGTCGAGCCAGACCCGCGAGAGCTCGAGGGCGCCGAGCTGGCGGAAGATCTCTGTGCTCTCGGTGAGGCTGAGGCTCCAGAGGCTGGCGAGGAGGGTGTCGAGCGGGGCTTGGCTGACGAGGAGGGTGCCGCCGAGCGTGATGGCATAGAGCACGACGCAGGCGGCGAGAAGGAGGCCCGTGACCGGGGCGTGACGCAGGCGCACGTGGAGCGGCTCGGGGCGCGGCGGGAGGGCGCTCGCCGGCTCCTCGAAGCTGTCCTTTGGGACATGTGGTTGGCCCGGATCCACGCGCGCAGGCTAGCAGAGAAAGGCGCCGAGGGGCACGGAGGGGCGCGCAGATCCGTCCATGTCTCTTGGGTCAGGTATGGGCTGGAGAGGGGCGAGCGCCTTGCGGCGGCGCGTGCGAGGTTGCTATCGTTTCCGGGCCTGTCGTGAGCCGCCGTGGTCTGCTCAGGGAGAGGGTGCGCGTGGCGTGCCGGTGCGTGCGGGCAGTCTGGGCCCGGGGGCGTACGCGTGGGTGAGGACGGATGGCGCGCCAGAGCCTGCTGATCGTCGATGCTGACGTTCGCACGCGGCGTGTGCTCGAGGTGAGCCTGCGCAAAGCGGGCTACAGCGTCACGTCGGCCGAGAATCTGGCGCAGGCGCTGCAATTCCTCGACCTGACGGAGCCGGAGCTGATCGTGTCGGACACGCGGCTGCCGGACGGCGACGGCTTCGAGTTCTGCCGGCACGTGAAGACGCACGCGCGGTGGAGCGGGATCCCGTTCGTGTTCCTCACCAGCGTGACGGAGCTCGACGAGCGCGTCCGCGGGCTGGAGTTGGGCGTCGATGACTACCTGACGAAGCCCATCTACGTGAAAGAGGTGATGATCCGCGTGAAGATGCTGCTGCAACGGAAGCAGCAGGAGCGGATCGGGAAGAAGGACACGCGCACGAAGTTCAGCGGGCAGCTCGCCGACATGGCGATCGTGGACCTGCTGCAGACGATCGAGATCTCGCGCAAGAGCGGGACGATCGAGTTCTCGACGAACCTCGGGCGCGCGACGTTGTGGTTCCGCGAGGGGCGCGTGGTCGACGCGCAGATGGGCCGGCTGCAGGCGTCGGCGGCGGTGTTCCGCCTGCTCGGGCTCAGCGAGGGCCGGTTCGAGGTCGAGTTCAAGTCGATCAACCGGGTGGCGACGATCGAGGAGACGACGCAGGGCCTGTTGATGGAGGGCATGCGCCGGATCGACGAGTGGGGCCGCCTGCTCGAGAGCCTGCCGCCGCTCGACCATGTGCTGATGATCGACCCGCAGCGCACGCTCGACTCGCTGTCGCCGGCGCAGGCCGGACTGCTGCAGCGGTTCAACGGGACGCGCTCGATCATCGCGGTGATCGACGACTCGGGCCTCGACGACCTCGACGCGCTCGAGCTGATCAGCGGGCTGTACTTCGAGGGCTATCTGACGGAGATGCACGAGTCGCCCCACGAAGACGCGGCGCCGGAGCCGCCGAACTTCGAGGACTGGCAGCTCCACCAGGCGACCACGAAGGCGCTGCACATCCCGCCGAGCCTGATCACGCCGGCCGCGCGCGAGGCGACGACCGAGCTGCCGCCGCTGCCGAACTATCCGCAGCCGTTCCCGGGTGCCGCAGGCGGCAACGACGGCGACGACGTGCTGGTCGGCGGGATCCCCGAGGACTCGCAGAGGGGGCCGGCCGAGCCGACTGATGCGCTCGGGTCGAGTCATCGAGACCTGATGCCGGGGCGCGGGTTGCTCGCGGGGATCGCCATCGCGTCGCCGATGGGCGCGTCGAAGGCGCAGGCGGTCGGCGAGGTGGTGACGCAGGAGCCGGCGCCGGTGTGGGTGCGGCCGTCGTCGTCGGTGATCGTGAAGGGTTCGCCGTCGGCGAGCATGGTCGCGGCGCCGGACACGTCGGCCCCGCGCCTGCTGTCCGAGAGTCACGACGACATGGGCCGGCTCAACGAGCTGGTCGCGCTGGCGCTGGCGGCGCAGAACGTGGACAAGGCGAACGCGGCGACGTCGCAGGTCGAGGTCGAGGTCGAGTCGGCTGGAGCACCGAAGGCGTGGTGGACGTGGGCGCTCCTGGGCGTGACGGCCGCGGCGGTGGTGGTGATCTGGGTCGGGCTGCCGCAGGATCTCCGGGACAGGTCGGCCGGGCAGGCGCACGCGGTCGTGCCCGAGGCGGCGAAGAAACCGGAGGCGAAGAAGCCCGAGGCGAAGAAGCCCGAGGCGAAGAAGTCCGAGTCGGAGTCGCGGCCGATCCCGGCGAACACGCTGACGCCGCCGAACCAGCTGGCACCGATGCCGCCGGTGGTGGAGACGAAGACGCCGCCGGTGGTGGAGAAGCCGGAGACAAAGACGCCGCCGGTGGTGGAGACGCCGGAGACGAAGACGCCGCCGGTGGTGGAGACGTCGCCGGCGGTCGAGCCCGCGGGGGAGGCGATGTCGCCGGCGCAGAGGCAGCGGCTCGAGCTGGCGCGCAAGCACTACCAGCAGGGGAAGATGAAGGAGGCGGCCGCGACGCTCGAGGCGCTGATCGCGGAGGTGCCGGACGCGGCCGAGGCGCTGGGGCTGCTGGCGAATGTGCGCGTCGATCAGGGGAAGTTCGACGAGGCGCTGGCGGCCGCGAGCGCCGCGGTCGCCGTCGACACGACGCTCGCCGAGGCGTACCTGGTCCTCGGCGTGGTGCAGCAGGAGAAGGGCGCGGTCGCCGAGGCGGTCGCGGCGTACGAGCGATACCTTGAACTCGCGCCGAAGGCGCGCTACGCCTCGTCCGTCCGCGGGCAACTTCGCGCGCTCAAGCGCAAGCTGCCCGCGCCGTGAACGCGGTCGATGCCTGCTCCCCGAATTGTCGCGCTCGAGTCGTCGTGTGACGAGACCGCCTGCGCGGTGGTCGAGGGGCTGCTCGTCCGCTCGAGCGTGGTCGCGTCGCAGATCGAGATCCACGCGCAGTTCGGCGGCGTGGTGCCGGAGCTGGCGAGTCGGCATCACCTGACCGCGGTCGTGCCGGTGGTGCGTGAGGCGCTCGAGCGCGCGGGCGCGACGTGGGACGGGATCGATGCGATCGCGGTGACGGAGGGGCCGGGGCTCGTCGGGGCGGTGCTCGTCGGGGTGCAGGTCGCGCGCGGGCTGGCGCTCGCGCGCGGGCTGCCGATCGTCGGGGTGCACCACATGGAGGGGCACCTCGTCTCGCCGTTCCTCGGCGACGCGCAGCGCGAGCCGGGAGAGTTCGCGCCGCACCTGGCGCTGTCGGTGTCGGGCGGGCACAGCGAGCTCGTGCATGTGCACCGGCTCGGCGAGTACACGGTGCTCGGGCGCACGCGCGACGACGCGGCCGGCGAGGCCTTCGACAAGGCGGCGAAGCTGCTCGGGCTCGGGTACCCCGGCGGGCCGGTGATCGATCGGCTGGCGGCCGAGGGCGATCCTCGGGCGGTGCCGTTCCCGCGGGCGATGCTCGTCGGCGACAACCTCGAGTTCTCGTTCTCGGGGCTCAAGACGGCGGTCGCGGTGTTCGTCGATCAACACGGTCAGCCGAGCTCGCGGCAGGCGCTCGCGGACGTGTGCGCGTCGTTCCAGGCGGCGGTGGTGGAGGTGCTGGTGACGAAGCTGCGACAGGCGAGGAAGAAGACGCGGGCGTCGCTGGTGACGATCGTCGGCGGCGTGTCGGCGAACCGCGGGCTGCGGGCGGCGCTCGAGCAGGCGGCGAGCGCCGACGGGTTCTCGGTGCGGATGCCGCCGCTGCGCTACTGCGGCGACAACGCGGCGATGATCGGCGGCGCGGCGGCGCTGCGCTGGTCGGCCGGGCTGGTGCCCGAGCCGGCCGTCGAGGTGTATGCGAGCCTCGGCATCGACGAGGGGCGGGCGCGACCGTGACGATCGATTCACCTGGGGCGCTGCTGCGCCGCTACGGGCTGCAGGCGCGGCACAGCTGGGGGCAGAACTTCTTGATCGCGGCCGAGGTGCACGCGGCGATCGCAAAGGCGAGCGAGGGGCGCGCGGGTCGGCGGGTGATCGAGATCGGCGCGGGGCTCGGGACGCTGACGGACCGCCTGCTGGCGACCGGCGCGGAGGTGTGGGCGATCGAGCGCGACCGCGATCTGTGCGCGGTGCTGCGGGCCGAGCTCGGGGACAGGCCGAACTTCGTGCTGCACGAGGCCGACGCGGTCCGCTTCGACTACGCGGCGGCGCTCGCCGGGCAGGCCGAGCCGGTCTCGATCGTGGGGAACCTGCCGTACCAGCTCACGGGGCCGCTGCTGTTCGCGCTGCTCGAGCGCGCGGAAGGGTCGGGGCCGTGGGTCGTGATGGTGCAGAAAGAGGTCGCCGACCGCCTGACCGCGAGGCCAGGTGAGGAGGACTACGGCGGCGTGACGGCGGTGATGTCGCGCGTGCGGGCGATCCGCAAGGTGTGCAACGCGCCGCGAGGGTGCTTCTTGCCGGCGCCGCGCGTCGACTCGGCGGTGATCAAGCTCGAGCCGCGGCCGCAGCCGCTCGGGGCGGTCGCCGACGAGGCGGGGCTGCGGCTGCTGGTGCGCACGGCGTTCCAGCAGCGGCGCAAGGTGCTGGCGAACGCGTTGTCGCCGCTGTCGAGCCGGGCCGACGCGCTGAAGTGGTGCGAGGTCGCGGGGATCGATCCGGGGGTGCGGCCGGAGGTGCTCGGGCCCGAGCAGTTCGCGGCGCTGCAGCGGGCGCGGGAGGCCGGCGGTGCCTGAGCTGCCGGAGGTCGAGTCGGTCCGTCGCGGGCTGGTCGCCGCGGAGCTGCGCGCGCCGGTCGCGTCGATCTGGCGCAGCGCGTTCAAGCTGCGGGTCGGCAAGAGCTGGGCGGAGGAGAATTTGAGGTGTCTCGAGGGCAATGTCCCGAAGGACATCCGGCGGCGCGGCAAGTACATCGTGTGGGAGTTCGCGGGGCCGCGCGACGAGGTGAACGGGCTGGTGATCCACCTCGGGATGAGCGGGCGCTGCGGGGTGACGACGGCGGAGCAGCCGCGGGTGGCGCACACGCACTTCGCGCTGCGGTTCGGCGACGGTCGCGAGGTGCGGCTGGTCGATCCGCGGCGGTTCGGTGGGCTGCGCGCGGGGCCGATGGCGACGCTGCTGGGGTCGGAGCCGCTGGCGGGGCTCGGGCCGGAGCCGCTCGATCCGGGGTTCTCGGGGGCGGTGCTGGGAGAGCGACTGGGTCGCTCGCGCCGGCCGATCCGCGACGCGCTGCTCGACCAGGAGGCGATCGCGGGGCTCGGGAACATCTACGCGGTGGAGGCGTTGTTCGCGGCCGGGATCCACCCGCTGGTGACGGCGGACCGGCTGCACGCGACGGCGTGGGAGCGGCTGGCGGGGACGATCGTCGAGGTGCTGCGGCGGGGGATCGACAACGGGGGGACGACGCTCAAGGACTTCCGCAACGTGTCGGGCGAGGTGGGGCGCAACCAGGACGACCTGCGGGTGTACGGCCGCGCGGGGGAGCCGTGCCCGCGCTGCGAGGGCGCGCTCGTGGGGTTCGTGTCGGGGGGGCGCAGCGGCGCGTTTTGTCCGCGCGACCAGCCGCGCCCGCGCGCCCGCGTGATTCGCTGAAGCCTTGCCAGGCGCTTCGCCCTGGGAGCACACTACGGTCCGCGCCTGTCCGCGATGGACGATCCTCACAGCCCCGGCCGCTCCTCCGAGCTACGCAGCGACGAAGCGCTGATGATCAGCTTCCGCGACGGCGACGCGCGGGCGTTCGAGGAGCTGGTCGCGCGCCACCGCCGCGGGCTGTTCAACTTCCTGCTGCGCAGCGTGCAGAACCGCAGCCGGGCCGAGGAGCTGCTGCAGGAGGTGTTCCTGCGGGTGGTGCGGTCGAAGGACCGCTACGAGCGCACGGCGAAGCTGACGACGTGGCTGTACACGATCGCGCGCAACCTGTGCGTCGACGAGAGCCGGCGCGCGAAATTCCGCCGCACGGTGTCGCTCGACGCGCCGCGCCGCGGGGCCGAGGAGGACAGCCCGGCGATGGTCGAGACGGTCCCCGCGGACCAGGTCGCTACGGACGAGGCGGCGGCTGCGCCGCAGATCCGCGTGCGCGTGGCGAAGGCGATCGAGGGGCTCCCGGACGACCAGCGCGAGGTGTTCTTGATGCGCCAGATGAGCGGGCTGTCGTTCAAGGAGATCGGCGACATCGTCGGCGCGCCCGAGAACACGGTCAAGAGCCGGATGCGCTACGCGCTCGAGAAGCTGCGGCAGGAGCTCGCGGACTTCGACATGCGCTGACCGTTCGCGCAGGTGCGCAGGGACATGTCCGAGAGGGCAGGTCCTGAAGGTCAGGCGCGGGCGCGCGGGCGCGGTCGCGGCGGCTCGGGCGGGAGGAGGCCGAGCTGGGGGTCGGGAGGGGCGACCGGGGCGACCGGGTCCTCCTCGATCTTGGCGGCGCCCCAGCTCTTGCGGGCCTCGGGCGGGAGGCCGCCGTGGCGGGCGGCGTAGGCGTCGAGGAAGCGACGGGTGGCGGCGTTGAGGTAGCCGCCGCCGGCGAGGGCGCCGAACTCGGGGGCGTAGCGGCGGGCGATCGCGGCGAAGGCCTCGTCGCGCGCGTGCTTGGCGACGATCGAGGCGGCGGCGACGGCGACGTGGGCCGACTCGCCGTCGTTGACGGCGACGAGGCGCGGGTAGTGGCGGCGCAGGCAGGCGAAGATCCGCTCGCCGTCGGCGACGATGTGCGCGTCCGTGGGGGTCTTGAGGGCGACGAGGAGCTCCAGGGCGGCGCGTTGCTCGAGCACGTTGAGCTGGCCGCGGAGGGTGTGCTCGTCGATGACGTCGACGTCGATCAGGTCGCAGCGGCAGGCGAGGGCGACGCGGCGGATCTCGGCGGCGAGCTCGGCGCGCTGCTCCTGGGCCTTGGCGCCGGAGCCGAAGCGCTTGGAGTCCTGCACGCCGAGGCCGCGGAGGTGGGCGGCGGCGGGCTCGTCGAGGGCGACCAGCGCGAGCGCCATCGGGCCGAGGATCGGTCCGCGGCCGGCCTCGTCGAGGCCCCATCCGGGCCAGGTGTGCTCGAGGGTCGTCACGGGGCCACCTGCTCGAGGCCGGCGGCGAGGGCGTCGAGGCCGGCGAGGGTGGTGGCGCGCAGGCGGAGCGCCTCGGCGACGGGGGCGGAGGCGGTGTGGTGGAGGGCCTGCGCGAGGGTCTGGCGGATCGCGCGGACCTGGCCGCGGATGAACTTGCGCCAGCTGGCGGCGACGGGGGCGAGGGCGCCGCGGTAGCGCTCACGAAGGGCCGCCTCGCTCTTGGCGGCGGCGGTGGCGTGGTCGGTGATGAGGGCGGAGATGAAGCCGGCGGACTCGAGGCTGTCGAGGTAGCCGAGGGCCCACGGGACGAGGCGGGCGGCGAGGATCTCGGAGAAGGCGTCGGCGCCTGGCTCTCGGGACAGCTCGCCGAGGTCGCCTTGCAAGATCCGGAGGATGCTGTCCCGGAGGACAGCCGTCAGGTAGGTGACGTCCTGCTCGGTGACGGTGATCTTGCCGGCGGCGCCGGCCCGGATCACGCCGAGCGCGAGGCACTCGCGGGTCAGGAGGTCGTCGAGGTCGAGGAGCTGGCCGTAGACCTTGTCGGCGAAGGCGATGACGCGGATCTCGAGGTCGGCGGCGTCGACGCTGCCGCTCGGGCCGGAGCGGGCCTCGAGGGCGGCGATCGCGGCGCGCACGGCGGTGCGGGTGCGCGTGAGGGCCTCGCCGAGGCGGCGGGCCGCGAGCGCGCGCTTGAGCTCGCGGGCGTGGCGGAGGAAGTGGAGCTCGAGCGCCTCCTCGACGACGCGGAAGGGGTCGTCGTCGCGGGTGGGGCCGGCGCCGGTGGTGCGCCGCTCGAGCGCCGCGCTGGCGCAGACGGGGAGGATGTCGAGGAGGACGTCGTTGAACTGGTCGCGGAGGTAGCCGACGAGCTCGTCGCGCTCCTCGGGCTCGAGGGTGTCGACCTTGTTGAGCACGCCGAGGACCTGGCGGCCGTCGGCGCGCATGCCCTTGAGCACGCCGGCCTCGCTCGCCGCGCCGCCGCGGGTGGCGGAGAAAATCCAGATGATCGCGTCGGCCTCGTCGACGAACTCGCGGGCGACCCGCTCGTGGAAGCTGTCGAGCGCGTTGAGGCCCGGCGTGTCGACGACCGCGGCGTCGCCCATGCGCGCGCTGGTCCGCTCGATCTCGATGTGGCGCACGCGGCTCGCGGCGACGTCGTCGAGGCCCTGCAGGAAGGCGTGGATGTCGCCCTTCGCCACCGGGGCGATGCTGCCGTCGCGGTTGTGCACGCGGGCGCCGCCGTTAGGGCCGCGGCGGAAGACGTTGATGGTGGTGGTCGTGGGGAGGACGCCCATCGGCGCGACGACCTCGCCGAGCAGGGCGTTGACGAAGGTGCTCTTGCCCGAGGAGAACTCGCCCATGACGGCGATCGTGAGCGGGCGGGCGAGGCGCTCGCGCGAGGCGATGACGGCGGTGAGGGCGTCGGAGATGCCGGTGATCGGGACGCCGAGGACGCGGCTCGGGATCGCGGCGAGCATCGCGGTCGCGGAGGTGAGGAGATCTTCGAGGCGGTTGCTCTGAAGTGGTTGCGCGAGCTCGGCGAGGAGGGTGCGCGCGCGGTCGTGCTCGGGCGACTCGGTGAGGACCTCGACGAGGTACTCCTGGGCGGCGTCGGCGAGGCCGGCTTGCAGGCAGGCCTCGGCGGAGGCGAGGGCTCGCTGGCCGCGGAGGACGCCGAGGCGCTGGCCGGCGTCGCGGAGGGGGGAGATCTCGTCGGGGCCGAACGGGCCGCCGAGGTCGGGCTGGCTGCGGAAGCGGGGCGGCGGACCCTGCAGGAAGTCCTCGGAGACGCGCTCGTCGCGGTCGTAGAGGCGGCGTCGGGCCTGCACGAGCCGCAGTTCTTCGGGGGCGGAGGTGGCGCCGTCGAGCAGGCGCTTGCGGAGGAGCGCGACGGCGCCGTCGGCGAGGGTGTCGGCGCGGAGGACGACGTGGGCGAGCTCGTGGAGGTGGTGCTCCTGGCGGTCGCCGGGTGCGGCGAGTGCGGCGTCGACGAGGGCGTCGATCACGGCGGCGCGGCCGGCGGGCGGGGTCGCGGCGCCGCCGATCGGCCAGCCGGCGATCTCCGTCAGCGCCCACAGCCGCTTGCGCTGCGGGTTCTGCGAGTCGTGCTGGAGGTGGCGCAGCGCGAGCGGGCGCGCCTCGGGACCTGTCCCGAGGCACAGGTGGATCCGGATCCGGTGCTCGTCCCACTCGGGGCCGGCGGGGATCCGGTCGCGGGCCGCCTCGGCGCCGAGGCGGTCGCCGCGGGCCGCCAGCGCGAGGCTGAGGTAGGCGCGCGCGGCCGCGGTCGCGGCGTCGACGTCGAGCGCGGGGTTGCCGGGGTCGGACTCGGCGCTGAGCCAGGCGAGCGCGTCGTCGCTGCGCTCCTCGGCGAGCAAGAGGCGGGCGCCCTCGCGGACCAGCAGGGCGCGCAGCGGGCCACGTGTCCCTTCGGGCAGGCGGGCGCGCGCGCGCTGGAACTCGAGCAGGGCGCGCTCGAAGCGGCCGCGGCGGACTTGCAGCAGCGTGGTGAGGAGCTGGTGGAGGAAGCGGACGTCGGCGGCGGCGTGCTCGGGGGCGTCGTCGACGAGCTTGCGGGCGCGGCGGAGCTGGTCGAGCGCGGCGTCGAAGTTGTTCTGGAGGAGCTGGGTGGT
>WBZU01002038.1_pt1 | contig 14422 bp, 10 predicted proteins | sample 5204311 | NCBI WGS metagenome assembly WBZU01 (sample SAMN12344359, study PRJNA552823) | activated sludge metagenome | biome: Activated sludge suspended growth; feature: Nitrification reactor; material: Wastewater; isolation source: activated sludge from nitrification reactor of wastewater...
CGGTTTGGTCGTTGGTGCAACTGTGAGATTGCTCATAAGTTTTTGTTTCACGTGAAACAAGCTGGACGGTCAGTAGGCGGCGAGCTGTTCGAGGTACCCGGACACGTTACGGCGCAGTTCGTTCAAACTGTCGGCTCCGAACTTCTCGAGGAACGCGTCCGCCAGGATGATGGCCAGCATCGCTTCACCGACGACCGATGCCGCCGGCACGGCGCTGATGTCGCTACGCTCGTGCGCCGCGTCGAATCGTTCCTTCGTCTGCACATCGATCGACGGCAGCGCCCGCTTCAACGTCGCGATCGGTTTCATCGCCGCCCGGCACACGATGGGCATCCCGTTCGTGATGCCGCCTTCGAGCCCCCCGGCGTGGTTGGTCGGGCGCGTGAAACCATGGCCCGCCATGTCGTAGTCGATCGGGTCGTGCACCGATGACCCACGCACTCGAGCCGCCCCGAACCCCATTCCAATCTCGACCCCTTTGATGGCGTGGATGCTCATCAGTGCTTGACCCATCCGGCCGTCGAGCTTGCGGTCCCATTGAACATGGCTCCCCAGGCCGGGCGGCACCCCCAGCGCCACCACTTCAAAGACGCCTCCCAACGTGTCGCCCGCATGGGCCGCATCGAGGATCGCTTGACGCATCTTCGCCGCCGCCACTTCGTCCGCGCAACCGACGTCGGACGCTCGAGCTCGGTCCCGAAGTTCACCCCAGGGCAGCTCGGGTGCCTCGGCTTCGACGCCGCCGATCGACACGACGTGAGCAAAGACCTCGATGCCGAACTGACCCAGCAGCTTTCGACAGACGCCACCCACGGCCACCCTGCCCGCCGTCTCTCGAGCGCTCGCGCGTTCCAAAATGTCCCGCAGGTCCTTGCGGTCGTACTTCAGCCCGCCCGCGAGGTCCGCGTGCCCGGGCCTCGGTCGCGTCAACTTCTCCGGCGCCGCCTCAAAAGGCGCCGCACCCATGCGCCCCTGCCAGTTCGCATGGTCCCGATTCTCGATCCGCAAGACGATCGGTCCCCCCAACGTCTCGCCCCCACGCACACCGCCCAAAAACTCCACGCGGTCCGTCTCGATCTTCATCCGGCCTCCCCGGCCGTAACCCCGTTGCCTTCGCTCGAGGTCCCCGTCGATGTCCGCCGCCAAAAGAGGCATCCCGGCAGGCACTCCTTCCACGAAGGCCGTCACCGCCGGACCATGTGATTCCCCTCCCGTCATCCACCGCAATCGCGTCATAGCGAAAGGCTAGCACTACGGCGCGCAAGTCGTTACAATACGCGTCCGCCTTTCCGTGGATTGTCAATCCTATCCCGGAATTTCTTCCGTAAAGCCCGATCTACACATCGCATGAACATCTCTGTTTGCGCTACGATGGAGCCATCGATCGCAATGTCGCAGCTCCCCAATGATCTCCCCGGTGAATGGGATCGCCTCGAAATATCCGACCGTGCAGGTGCCGTTCGGTTTTCCGTTCACGTTCGTCCCCGTTCGTCCCGATCGACCGTCGTCGGCGTCCGTGAAGGCGCCCTGGACGTTGCTCTCACGTCGCCCCCCGCCGAAGGTGCCGCCAACGACGAACTCCGCAAGCTGCTCGCCAAGGTTCTCGAAGTCAGTCGTCGCGACGTCAACATCATCGTCGGCGTCGCCAGTCGAAGCAAACTCATCGAGGTCAACGGCATCACGCCCGACCTGGCCAAAGAGTGCTTCAGCAAGGCCAAACGATGAGCCTGTCCTTTGATAAATGGGAAGGCCTCGGGAACGACTTCATCATCCTCGAACTCCCCGAACGTTGCCTGCCCTTCGATGCCGAGAAGACGCAACGCCTGTGCGATCGCCATCGAGGGATCGGCGCCGATGGCATCTTGTACGTCGACTACAACCAACAATACCCGACCATGATCGTCGTTAACGCCGATGGCTCACGCCCGGAGATGTGCGGTAACGGGTTGCGCTGCGTGGCGGCGTATCTGGCCCGGCAGCAACGCGACAAGCATGACGTCATGACGCTGGTCGTCCGCACGGACGCCGGCGAAAAGCAATGCCTCGTCCAACCAAACGGCGACGCGTATGCCGTCACCGTCGATATGGGTGTCGCTCGGCAAGCCGAACCGCTTTGTGTGCCCATCGCAGGACAGACGCACGTCTTCACGATGATCGATATCGGCAATCCGCACGCCATCACGTTCGAGCCTGCGTATAGCCAAGCCGATATCGATGTCGTCGGGCCGCTGGTTGCCACATCCATTCCCGGCGGAACCAATGTCGAGTTTTGTCGCATCGATACCTCGGGCCCGCGTCCCCGAATCGAAGTCACCGTCTGGGAACGAGGTGTCGGACGGACCTTGGCGTGCGGCACGGGCGCATCTGCGGTCGCCGCGGCTGCGTGTGACGCGCAAGCCATTGCGTTCGACCAAGTCGTCGATGTCGTCTTGCCCGGAGGCATTCTCGAAATAACCGTCGCCGCGAATCGCGAGGTACGGATGCGCGGCCCGGCGCGACGCGTTTTCACCGGCGAGGTCTTTACGCGATGATCCGCACACCGTCGCAACGTCCCCCGGCATCTCGCCGCCCGATCGCTGAAAAGCCGGGGACGTCTTTGCGCGTGTTGTGCGTGTCGGCAGACCCGAACGTCCGTGAGCTCTTCAGTCGCGTCTTGCGTGGGGATCGCATCATCGCCGCGGGTGACTTCTCCGAAGCGGTCGCTCGAACCAGCGTCGAAGCACCCGAGCTCGCGTTTATTGATCTTTCCGTCGGTGAAGGCGCCGGCCTGAGCGTCATTCAGCATTTCAAGGCGCTGCATCCGGACCTCACCGTGTACGCGCTGGCGGCAAAAGACACCCTCGAAGCAGCCGGGAACGCGGTCGCCGTGGGTTGCTCGGGCATGCTGATGCTCCCGCTCTCCGGGGACGATATTCTCACCGCCATCGGATTCGTTCGTCAGCGCATCGTCGAGCGGTACGAACGTGACCAGCTGAAGCTCGCCGCCGCTCGTGAAGCCCGCATGGCCGGGTGGCTGGCTCGAGTGAACGCGTTGACCGGCGCAACCGACAAGCACGCCGGCGCGAAGCTCTTGGTGGAGTTATTCGCCGAGGTCAGCGGGGCCAAGAGTGTTGCGGTGTATTTGGCCGGCGACACGCCCGGCGAATTGGTTCTTGGCGCAGCCAGCCCGAATCTGGGTGACCCTCCGGCCAAAGGAAACGAAACGCAGCTGTTCGAAGCGTTCGTCGCCCAAGGTCGCGTCGTCGCCCTGCCGATTACCTCGCGTAATCTGTCCGCGGGATGCGCAATGCTCCGGGATGCCTTGCCCCAGCCGGACAACTTGCTCGCCCAATTGGCGACGGCGGCGGCGGCCCCATTGGCTCTGCTCGCGGAACGAGAACGATCGGCCCAAGGTGGCGCGGCATTGAAGGACCCGACCTCGAGCGCTTATTCATTTGCCTATTACGTGGACGTCGCCGGACGGGAAATTGCCCGAGCGCGACGTTATGGGCGACGTTTTGCCATTGTCACGGCCGTCGTCGAAGCGCCCGATCCGTCCCTCATGCCGAGCCAAACCCAAGTCGCGGATCGGTTGTTATCGACGGCCGACGATACCGATATGCTCGCCCGCGTCGACGAGAACGAGTTCCACCTGCTCTTGCCCGAGACGAGCGGTCTTGGGGCCCATGCTTGTCGTCGACGTATCCAGCGTATTGGTTTGGTCGATCGGCCCCTGGTGACGCGAGCGACGTTGCTCGTCGGTGGAGCCGCATTTCCGCACGACGGTCAAGACTTGGGCAAGCTGCTGCGCGTGGCCCGCGAACGCGCCGAAGCCAGTCGCGCGTCGGTGGTGCATCGCCTCGATGCGGACACGAGCACCATGCCGGAGCTGCTCGAGATGCTCACGTGGGAGACGGCGAACGCCGCCCCGGCCAAACAGATTTTCGCCGTGCGTCCCTTGGAGCTCGTCGAACCGGAAGCTCAAGCGCTCGTGCATACGATCATTGCGGATGCATTACGAGGCGGCCCGGTGATGGTTGTCGTAACGAACCACGCGAATTCGTGTTTGGGATCGGCGGCGCGAGCGGCCATTTCATCGCATGAAGAACACGTCACGTTTCATGGGCTGGATTTACGGTCCACACGCGGGTGCGCTCGAATTGAAGCGTTGGCGGTGATCGCCGAACATGGCGCGTATGCGCTCGTGACGCGAAACGACGATGGATTGTTGCATGGTGCGCATGCTGCGGATCCCATGCTGGCGGATATCGTTGCCGAACGGATGGGCCGCGCGGCGGGTGTACGGATTTTCGGATAAGGGCGGCGCATGTCACGACGCGTGCTTCTTGTAGACTCGGACGTCGATGCATTGGGCACGCTGGCTTCGGTATTGCGTTCGGTCGGCTTGATCGTCAGCATCGCGAGCGACGCCGACAGCGCCGTCGAATTGGCATTTCAGTTTCATCCCGATATCGTCATTGCCGGTCGCGAAATACATCGAGGCGGTGACGTCGGTTATGTCTTCCGCACCCGCGGGCAGCTGGCGGAAATCCCGGTGTTGTATTTGCTGGAATCGACGCACGAGGACGAGGCTTTACCCGACGAGGTTCGTCGCGCCGATACCGATCAAATCATTACGCGCATCACGGGCATTACGCCGCGATTTTCCCGATTACCTCCACCTCAGCAAGACATTCGCGGCGACCTCGAGCAAGTGCCGCTCGTGGATATGCTCCAGCTCTTGGCGATGAACCGCCGCACGGGGGCTTTGAGCATCACGGCGCACGAGGGCAATGGGGAAGTGCGTTTGGTGGACGGTCACGTCGTCGATGCGACGTATCGGCGATTGACGGGCGAGCGGGCGCTTTATCGATTGCTCGCCGCTCGTCGTGGTCGGTTTGCATTTTCCCCGGGCGATGGCCCGATCATTCGGCGCATTCAAGGGTCGACGAACATGCTGCTCATGGAAGCCATGCGGCAGGTCGACGAGCAGAATGAACGCCGCATGCGATTGGCGCCGAACGGCGAAGTGTTTGTCTTAACGGACCAAGCGACGAAGCTGAACATTTTCGAGGCCCCCGAGTCTCGGCGCATTCCGACGAACGCGCCGATGCGGAATCGATTGCTGGATTATTTGCATACGCCGCGGAGCCTCGAGGAAGTGCTCGATGAAATCGACGCCCCGGACCTCGAGATCTTCGACATGTTGTTGGATCTGCGCAAATCGGGGATGATTCAAACGATTGCTTTGTCGACGGTGACCGCTCCTTTGGCACCTCCGGAGCAATATGCTGTTTTGCGATCGATCGCGACGCGTCTCGAACGGGCGGGATTTGCACCTCCGCCGCGCATCGTCTTGGCGATGAGTCCGCAACGATTGCCGATGCTTGCGTATTCATTGCGGCGAATTGCGGATGTCGTGGCCTCGACGGAATCGCCGGCCCGAGCGCCATTGCCGCGATTGATCGGACGGCTTCTCTTGGGCGAGGGCGTCGAGGTCGCCGTGTTGGGATTGCCTGCGGACGAAGCTTATGCGCCCACGTGGGCGTTGGCGTTGCCCGGGTCCGCGGTGCTCGTGCGTATCGGGGACTTTCCGCGCGGTGCGCTCGACGCGTATTGCGAAGCGGTCGAGGTGCGGGTGCTCGACGCGGAGCAATTGGTGGGGGTGTTTGACCCGACGGTCCCGGCGCAGGTGGCGGGGTTGTTACGGGCGACGTTGGAGGCAGCGGCGGGTGGGTGACATTACGCAAGCTTTCTCAGAAATGCGAGAAGCGGTTCGTCTCGTACACACGCATCGGTTGAAACCCCGCCTGTTGCGTCGCGTCATTCATAAATATTTTCCCGCGGTTGATCTTCTGCTATGGTCGCGCCGCGTCCGCTACCCTGCGAGTCTACCAGGGCGCCAGGCCGAGGAGAATCGAACATCGTGGAATCGCAACGAAAGAAAATTGCCGTCATCGGTGGAGATGGAATTGGTCCGAGTGTGACGCACGAGGCCAGCTTGTTGCTCGAATTGTACCGAGACAAAGCAGGCTTGCCCATTGACTTGTGGCAACTCGACCTCGGTGCCGATCGATACTTGCGGGACGGCACGACATTTCCCAAGGAAATCCAGTCCACGATTCAGAACGAATGCGCCGCAGTGCTCCTGGGTGCGTTGGGTGATCCTCGCGTCCCGGGGCTCGAACATGCGCGCGATATTCTCTTCGGGATGCGTTTCGGCTTCGACCTTTACGCCAATATCCGCCCCGTCAAAGCCCTCTCGGATAGGCTCGTGCCGCTCAAGAATCGCACGACGAAACACGTCGATATGGTGGTATTTCGGGAAAATACCGAAGGCGTCTACGTGGGTATGGGCGGTCAATTCAAGCGGGGAACGCCGGACGAAGTGGCCATCAATGAAGACTTGAATACGCGCAAAGGCGTGGAAAGAATCATCCGCGCGGCCTTCGAGTATGCCAAGAAAAACGGGAAAACCAAGGTGTGCATGGCGGATAAGTCCAATGCCATGCGTCACGCGCACGAACTTTGGTATCGCGTTTTCGATGAAGTAAAACGCGAATATGCGGGCATCGAAGGACGGCACTTGTACGTCGACGCCTTGTGTTTGCTCATGATCCAGGATCCCTCCCAATTCGAAGTGCTCGTCATGAACAACCTCTTCGGGGATATCGTGACGGACCTCGGCGCGGCGCTTCAAGGTGGCTTGGGCATGGCGGCCAGCGCGAATGTGCATGCCTCCGACCCGACGCGTGTGGCGTTGTTCGAACCGGTGCATGGATCGGCGCCTCCGCTTGCGGGCAAGGACATCGCCAATCCCTTCGCCGCCTTGCTCACGGCCGGAATGCTCTTGACCTATTTGGGTTGGCCGGAAGAAGAAAAACGCATTGAACGCGTTGTATCGCAAGCCATCGACGACGGAGCCTGCACCGTGGACGTCGGCGGAAACCTGGGCACGCGCGCGGCAAGTGCGTGGGTCCGCGAGCGCGTGGCGAAAGAGCTGTAGGGGCGCGATTCATCGCGCCCGTTGGTGCCGGTTCTTATGGCGTGATAACTCACGCCCCTACAAGACAAACCGTCAAACCGTCGCAAACCCTGATCAATCGTCAAAAACGCCCCGATACTCCGATTCCAGCGCTCGAAGGCCCAAGGTGCAGGCGTACGCCAACGTTATCGGCCTTCGTCGCCCCTCCTTCCGTCGGCTGCGTCGAATCGAAAAAATACGTAATCGCTCCGACCGCCGCCAGGGCTCCACCGAGTGCGGCTGCCGATAGCTCCACGATTTGGTAGCGACGCCCGTTCGTGACGGCAGTGTTGTAATCAGCCAGCTCGGATGGCAGAAGATGCTCGGTCTTCGTTTTTTCGAGAATCGCTTCGCTCGTTTGTTGCGCCCCGAATCGCAGTGCCCCATTGACAGCGGCGCCGACCAATGATGCGCCGGCCGCCCCGAAGAGCACATACGACACGATACGTTGACGCGTACGTTCGAGCGGCATATTCAACGTATTGGTTTGTCCGGGGTTTACTTGAATGGTGGCGTGATGCCCTTGAAACCCGAGCGATGTAATGGTGACCGTATGAGATCCCGAGCGAACTTCGACAGGTAGCCGCAAGGGGGCCACACCTGTGGGACGGTCGTCGACCGTGATCGACGCGCCGGGGCGGGTGATGATTTTCAGGTACGCCGGTTCTTCTTTCAAAACGATCTCGACGGGCACCAGCGTCTTTTCGACCGCCACGACCTCACGCGTCTCCGTGACGTATCCCGGCGCGAAAACACGCACTTTGTGCGGCCCGAGCTTGACCACTTCGAGCACCGGAGATGCCGCGGGGTTCGCCTCGTCAATGCTGATCATGGCGCCCGGTGTCGATGTCGAAATCAATATTTTTCCCGTCGATCCGGATGCCTCGAGGCTCGATTCGACGGCGCTCTTGGTTTCTCGCGTCGCCAAAAGTTCAAGCTGTTCGAGCGCTTCCGTCGCATCGCCGCGTCGTCCGCCTTCGGGCACCAATTCGAGGTATTTGCGAAAATGTTCAATGGATGATTTCAAAAATTGCGCATCCTGCGTGACCAAGTATTGCCGTCGTTCCGCTTGCGCCAATGAAAACACCGCCTGCGGTTTTCCGCTCAGCGCGTAGGCTTCTTGAAATGATTCGACGGCTTCTTTGTACCGTCCCGCCGTATACGCTTGAACGCCCGCATCAAAAAGAATGCGCGCTCGGTCGAGTGTATTTTGTGCCGCCACGCTCACGCTCGACGTGGCAATCAGCAGCCCGATTGCCCAACGCAAAACGACGTGTTTCATGGATTCACCGGCATCGACCGATAATACACCAAACCATCTTCGGTTTGTAGAGCGATGTCGACGAGCCCGTCGGTGTCGAAATCGCCCAGCGCGATTTGTGTTGACGGGGGCAGATTGGGCACGGTTTTCAAGTCGAATTGACGGCTGCTGCGGACGACGCTCGTATACGTCCCGCTCGGCGAAGCAACCACCAAGCGACAACCGACCAATTCGGGTACGCACGCAAATCCGCTGATGCCGCCGGGTACATCGAAGACCTTGGGGTTTGTCGTATCCAAATTCCCCATTCCATCGCCCCAAAATGCCAGCAATGGCCCGGGCACTTCGTGCGTGCCGGTGGACAACACTCCATCCAAATGCCCATCGCCGTCGATGTCATGGAGGGCGAATCGGTTGTCGATCGTCATTCGAGCCTTGAACGGCTGCTCGTTGCGCGGAAGAAACGTGTCGTCCACGTCATTGAAATCGCCGATGACCAAGGCGGCGCCATCCGTGATGGTTCCAAAAGGAGCAACCGCGACGACTTCGTCCGTGCCGTCTTCATTGAGATCTCCGGCGGCGATGAACGCACCATATCGAAATGAAACTTCGCTCGAATTGGTGGAGGAATGGAATCCCGTAGGCAATTCCTTGCCGCTTCGCGCGATATCTGCTTCCTCCCCCTCGATCGTCCAGAAGTTGAGCGCTCCGGTGTCGTGGTTGACTCCCAGCGACGTGATCTCTGCCGCCCCGCCCGCGAAATGTGCAATCGTCAAGGCAACGGGCACCGCGTGTTGAGTTTCATCCAGCAATGGGCGGGACGTATACAGTACGCGCGAACCGTTTCCCCGAAAAAGCAAAGCATGCCGCAAAAGCGTCGTGGATTCATTGTTGGTCAATTCATGCTGATCGACGACGATCAAATCTCCAATGGCGTCGGGAGCAAGATCGTCCGCCGGAACATTGTGCACACATGCGCTCGCCAGTTGAGAGGTCGAATCCAATTCGCCCAAGCTCGTCAGTGTCTCCGGGGGCCCGTGCATTTTGCCAAAACCGACCTTCAAGACATTCTTCGATTCGTTGCTCGAGCTCGGAAACGCTTCGACGATCGCCAAATCCTTGATGAGGTCGCCGTCGAAATCTCCGGTCGTGAGATGAGCGATGGTGCCTTCCGTCGACAGCGTCGCCACATTGAACACGCCATTGCCGGCGTTGTTCAAAAACGTGCAATCGGTACTTTGTGACGAACCAGCCACGACGTCCGGCAATCCATTGGCATTGAGGTCCGTGATGGTTCCTGTCGTCCAGGCATCACCGATATTGTCATACGCCACCGTGAAGGTGTCATTTTTGGAAACGATCAAACGATGCGGAAATAGGAAATCCGTCTTCGAGTCTCCATTGACATCACCGAGCGCCAAGGGAAATTCCGCCATGGCCTGCTTTGGAAGCTCATAAGGTCCGGCCATGTCCGGCGTGCCGCCGAGTTTGTCGGATTGGAACGAGCCCGTCCCCATGCCCCAAGCCAGATGCGGCGACGCATTCGTCTCGATGAGGATGTCCAACTGCCCATCCATGTCCAAATCGGCCACGCCCACGCCCTTGTCGATCGTGAATCCCGCGGGCAAAGATACCTTCCGCGGCTCGGCGGGAGTATTCCATCCCGAGGATCCGTCATTTCGACACGGCGAATACAAGTAAACGTCGCGACTGCCACTTTGCGCGAAGACCAGGTCATCACAAAGCGCGTTTTTGTCGAATCGCCCGCGCTCGACGTTTCCAGCCAAGGCATCGAAGCTGAATGGAAGGCTGATGAGCGTTTCGCCGATCATATCCGGCAACGTTCGCAACGTCATCGTCCCATTTGCTTCGCCGATCAAAACCAGAAGTTCGTCGCCGGGACCGTCCGAAAATGCATCAATGGGGATGATGCGCATGGGCGACCCTTCCGGCGCATTCAAATAAGGAAACACCGAGAACGACGTGTCACGCGTGGGGGACCCGCGCAAAAGGCTGATGCCGGCTTGCGTGGCGAATGCGATGTCGAGAAACCCCCCGTCACTGTCGCCTTCACCGAGCACCGGTGAAAACACGTTCGTATTCAATGCCCGCAAATCCACGGTATTGGTTTTAGCGTCGAAATACGCAATGCGCGCCGGACGCGTGCCAACGGTATTTTCATGACCGAGGAGCAACAAATCCGTCACCCCGTCATCGTCGAAATCCCCGGCCAGCATTTGATTCGGCGTCGCCAGCGGAACAGCGGCGCCCCGTTGCGCATATTGTCCATTCGACTGCCTGCAAATACCATCCAGTCCACACCCCCAACCGCTGGGGCAATCAGGAGATGTTTTGCATACCTGCCGGCAAGCATGGGGCTGATTCACCGCCGCACAGGTGGTGTTTTTTTCCAGCGGATGCCCGTCGCAATCTTCGCCCGGATCAATGACGAAATTGCCGCACGTGCCAGGTTCGAGCAGTTGCAGCTCGCTACACGAAATACCGAAAAACACGAGCCCGCAAATCAATCCGGCAAACGCTGCGAGTCTCGGCATTACTCGCCAGTGCATCAGAACGGCTCCAGTTCTTTCGGTACTTTGCGCTTGACGGGTGCGGTCGTCGTGGCTTTGGCCGACTTCAACGATACCGTCACCGTTTGATCCACGTCGGACGTCAATTCGATTTCGCTCGATTCATACGATTCGGCCGTAAATCGCAAGGTGACTTTTGCGTTCTGTCGAGGTAACCGCAGCGGTGTATTCGCCGAACCGATCTCCGCATTGCCCCGAAAAACCTTCGTGCCTTCCGGCGCCCCGGTGAACGTAATGGTCACATGCGACGTATCGCTCTCGTTCGTCGCTGCTTGCGCCGGCGCTTGTGACGGCGTTGGCTCGAGGACGGGGGCGGGCAACGACGCACTTGCCGAAGTCGCGTGTTCCGCAGTCGAAATCGACGCATTCGAGCGAGACGTTCGTCCGAGAACCGTAATGCCGATGGTCGCGAGCGCCGCCACGGCGACGAACACGATCATCGCCGCTCGTTGTTTCGCATGCGTCAGCGCATTCTCGCGCGTATGCGCGGCGCCCTTCAACGATGCCGGACCGGAATCCGTTCGCGGCCCCGATCCACGTCGATCCGATAGATTGCCGCTCGACGAACCCTTTTGCGCCGCGCCTTCCGTCACCGATCGCCCCGCGCTGCTCACCGCATTGAGGTCATCGTCGGCGGCGTGCGCCAAGATTTGATAAATCCGATTCACCGCATCTTCGGCGCCTTTGCCGCAAAACGGTGCGATCGATTCGGCCAAATCGATGACCGTCGCATAACGGAATTCTCGGTCCTTTTCGAGACATCGAGCCACCACTTCTTCGAGCGCCGCGGGTACGTCCGGACGAATCGAACGAAGTTTCGGTGCTGGATCTCGCAGCACGGAGCTCATGATGTTGGCGCTGGATTTGCCCTGGAATGGAGGTTTGCCCGCGAGCAATTCGAATAAAACGACTCCCAGGGCCCAAATATCCGTTCGCCCGTCCACCGTAATCGCCGCTTCCAGCTGTTCGGGCGACATGTACATCGGCGATCCGAAGACTTGCCCGGTTTGGGTGGTGCTGGCTTGTTTTTCCCCCGCGGCGCCATCCGAAATCTTCGAAACACCGAAATCCAAAATTTTGATCTTATCCGCTCGGCCCCGTTGCCGGGCGACGAACAAGTTTGCCGGTTTGATATCGCGGTGAACGATTCCCGCCGCATGGGCCGCCGCAATGCCTTCGCATGCTTGCAAAATATATTCGGCCGCATCCGAAATGCGCAATTGCCCTTCCTGGCGGAGCATCTCCGCGAGATCCGAGCCTTCGAGGTATTCCATGACGATGTACGTCAGGCCATCCTCGAGCTTTCCAACGTCCATGACGCGCGTAACGTGTTCGCTACGAATTTTCGCCGCCGCCTTGGCTTCGCGCGAAAATCTCGCCAATGCGTCCGGACTCAAAGCGGCCGACTTCTGCAGAATCTTGATCGCGACGTGTTGATCGAGATCGACGTGGGTTGCCGCGACGACCACGCCCATGCCTCCCCGACCAAGTTCCCGCTCCACGCGATACTTGCCGGCGATCAGCGTTCCCGCCGTCAGTGCATCATCTTTCGCGTGAATTTCTGCGTCCATCATCGCTCTCACTCAGGGCTCAAAGTAGCCGGTGCATACGACATGTTTAGCACCGTTTCGTCGTCGAGGGCAACTCCGCAAGACACATCATTTTGGCCTCAAAAATGGTAACTGCGGTTGTCATGTTCGTGGGACACAATGGGTAGGTGTCGCGGACGTTGTCGGTCGGCTCAAGAAAATATTCGTCACCGCATTGGATCGCCGGCTTCATGCGGGCTCCGAAGGTGTATTCCGGGATGGTAAACGAGGGTTCAGCTGCATTTCGGGTTTTTCTGTGCCCGACGTCTTCGACGCGAGCCATTTTTCGAGCTCCTCACGGGCATGCTGTGTTTTCAATCCCAGGCTGTCAAGGTGTTGCGAAGCCGAGTCGAAATCGGCTGCTTTTCCAAGCCGCTCGAGTTCTTTGCCCAATTCCATCAGCCCCAGCGCTCCCACTTGACCACTGCTCCCTTTGAGCGTGTGGGCCGCGTGGATCAATGCGCCGCCGTCGCGCTTCTCGACCGCCTCTTTGATCGCCGCCAGAAGCTCGCGGCAAGATTGAAGGAACTCCTGCACGATCAGGCGCAATGTTTCCAAATCCCCTCCGGTCAGCGTGGCGAGCTCTTCGAGTTTTCGCCAATCCAAATCGTTTGGCACGGCAATCTCATCCGACCACTCGAGGCGCATGGTATTCGCGTTCACGGCGGCCAGCGCGTGACGAAGATCAATGGCGGAAATGGGTTTGGCCAAAAAAGCGTTCATTCCCGCGGCGAGGCATTTGTCACGATCCGCAGCGCTCGCATTGGCCGTAAGTGCGATGATATGGGGCCGGCGTTCTTTGGGTAAAACTTCATGGATCCGCAAGGTCGCCGTCGTTCCATCCATTTCGGGCATGCGCATATCCATGAGCACGACGTCGTATTCACGCCGCTGCACTTCCCGTACGGCTTCCGCACCATTACTCACCACGTCCGCGCGATGGCCGTCGCGTTCGACCAACAATTTGGCCACCCGTTGATTCACCGGATTGTCCTCGGCGATCAAAATGCGCAAACGCTGCGATTTCGTGGTCAACGGCGTCGGTGTCAGGACCGTCTGCGGAGCGCCGACGGCTCCACCGGCCAAGATTTCCGCCAATTGCTGCCGACGCAGAGGCAACATGATGTGTACGACGCGACCCGCATTCGCAATTCGTAATTCTTTGCGGTGCGCGAGCGGCGACATCAATACGACGACGGCCGCCACGGGAAACGGAAACGCCAACTCCCCGGTCGCCCCCAAAGCTTCCAGCTCGACGAGCACGATGTCATTCGGCTCGATCGTCGTCGATCTCGCGATGCGCTCGAGCTCCTTCAAGGACCCGTAACCAAGACCGATGCATCCGAGGCGTTTTAATTGGCCGATGAGCGCATTTCGCGATTCCCGATCGGCCATCACCACCCGCACGGTTTGTCCCGATGCGGACACATCGAGCGCTCCTTCGACGACCGGGGCATCGAACGTGAAATGAAACGTCGATCCTTCGCCGTACGTGCTCTCCGCCCACGTGGTTCCATGCATCAGCGTCGCGAGGCGCCGACAAATGGCGAGCCCCAAGCCGGTCCCTCCGAATTTGCTGGTCGTCGACGCATCGGCTTGCGTAAATGGCTCGAATAGACGTGACAATTGCGAAGCGGTAATGCCAATGCCCGTATCCGTCACCGCCAAATGCAGCGTGACCTTGTCTTTGTCCGATGTTCTCGTGACACTCACGCGCACCGTCACTCGACCACGTTCGGTAAACTTGACCGCATTCGAAACGAGGTTCAAAAGCACTTGGCGAACTCGCCCGAAATCGCCGAGAATCTTGGCGGGGACTTCGGAATCGACGAAATAACACAATGGCAACGATTTTTCCGCCGCCGCCACGCCGACCAATTCCAAAACATCTTCGACGCATTCGATGATGTCGAAGGGATCCCGCTCGAGCTCGATTTTGCCCGCTTCGATCTTCGAAAAGTCCAAAATATCATTGATC
>WBZU01000858.1_pt2 | contig 14421 bp, 12 predicted proteins | sample 5204311 | NCBI WGS metagenome assembly WBZU01 (sample SAMN12344359, study PRJNA552823) | activated sludge metagenome | biome: Activated sludge suspended growth; feature: Nitrification reactor; material: Wastewater; isolation source: activated sludge from nitrification reactor of wastewater...
CAGCACGGGCAGGCCCATGCGTTGGAAGAGGGCAATCAATCAACCCATAACCTTCGAAGGCGATCGATCCGTCTTGCGCGCCATTGCCCCTGTATCTGGCAGACCTGGAAGTGGCGGCTTGCGCGTTGTCGAATTGTCCATCGAGGCGGGCGACAGCAATGACGGTCCATTGCGTCTGGTGCTTCGAGACGCTCCGGTACATTACGATGGAGAGCGGTTCAGTGAAGGCTTGGGCGATGCGGGAGAGGGGCATGTGATCCTGAGCCATCTCGATGCGGTCGAGTTCAGTTATTTCGGGCCCGAGAAACGCGACGACCCGCCCCGCTGGCAAACCCAGTGGAACAACCTCGAACAACTGCCCCAGCTGATCCGGATCCAGGTCGCCGAGAAGCTGCCCGGCTGGACTGACGTGATCGTCGCGCCCATGGTGACTGCGAATACCTGTCGCTGGAACAGCTTCTACCAACGATGTCTATAAAGAGCTGTAGCCTTCGCCAATCGGCGCGGGGCATCGCCCTCCTCATCGTCCTCTGGATGCTGGCACTACTCTCGGTCATCGCTGGCAGCCTGGTATTCTCGTCGCGAACGGAAATCCTCGTTGCCGACAACATCACCAAGCTAGCAAAGGCCGAAGCCGCCGCGGACGCTGGCGTGCACAAAGCGCTCTACGAGTTGCTTAATTCTCCACCGACGGATCCGGCGCGTTGGCAAGGGAACGGCCAGACACATAGCCTGACACTCGGTGACGCGCGTCTGTTCATTACAATTCTGGATGAGTCCGCGAAAATCGATATCAACACACCAAACGAGGCGCTCCTACGGAACTTGTTTTTGTCGCAAGGCGCCAACGAGTCCACCGCCGAATCTCTGACGGATACCATTCTGGATTGGCGAGATGCGGACAACTTCCGGCGATTGCATGGGGCGGAAAAGGAAGACTATTTTGCCGCGGGTAGAAACTACGGACCGGCCAATGGTAACTTCGAAAGTATCGAAGAGTTACGACAGGTTCTGGGCGTTACGGACGATCTCTACGCCCGACTGGAACCACTCATTACAGTCTTTTCGGGTCAGTCCGGGATCAACAGCGCAGTGGCGTCGCGCGGGGTTCTCCTGGCGTTGCCCGGAGCTTCACCGGAATCGGTCGATGCCTACCTCGAGCAGCGCCGTAGCGCCCTGGAGCAAGGCCAGGTAATTCCAGTGTTTCCGCCAGCACAGCCATTCGGCGCGGCGGCGATCAATTCGATTGTCACTATTCAGGTAGTTGCTGTTTTGGAGGACAATACGCGCTTTTTGCGGGAAGCCGTGGTAAGGCTGACGCCAGTTGCCAAAGAACCGGTGGCGATCCTCGCCTGGCGATCACCCGTGACCATGACAAGCGAATCCACCGTACTTGCGGCGATGCAATTACTCAATTAGTTTGACATGAGCATGCCTGACACCCCTAGGGGGTTTACCTATCGAAGGCTCAGGGCTGCACTGGCCACCATGGCGCTGCGGTGGAGGCATGAGCTGTCCCTGCTGATACCTGAGCGGCTCAGGTTTTGGTGGCAAGAGGCCGGCCAGTTGATTGCCGTCTCGTTGGATGACGCGCAGACGGTGCATCTTCTTCGGCCGACGGGAAAGCGCATCGAGGAGATTGGCACCATTGATCTTGCCGATCCGGGAGCTGGCGCACGTGCGGCGCGGTTGATCCAGGACTACAAGAGGCAATCAGGAAACGACGTACAACTAATGCTATGCTTGGCCCCGGTCAAAGTGTTTCAACGAACGTTGTCCCTGCCCTTGGCGGTCGAGGAAAACCTTCGGCAGGCGGTGAGTTTCGAGCTTGATCGGTTTACCCCGTTCAAGGCCGATCAAGCGCAATTCGATTTCCGCCTTCGCGAGCGAAGTGCTGGTTCCAAACAGTTGATACTGGACCTTCTCGTTGCTCAGCGGTCAGTCGTCGAGGCAGTGTTTGCTAATATCGATGCGCTTCAACTGCCAATAGCGGGTGTAACTACGATCGACGATATCGTCGCCTATGGCAGCGATTGTCGAAACCTGATACCCGCAGGTCGTCGTCGGGCCAACCTTTCAGGCTTTCGAACACGATGGCGGTTGGCGGCCATATCCGTTGCAGCGCTCCTATCGTTAACGGTGCTGGCCGTTCCCTTGTGGCAGAAACGTGCATCTGCCATAGCGCTGTTGGGGCCGATGTACGAGGCAAAGCATGCGGCCGATCAAACGGATGTATTGCGCGGTCGTTTGGATAAACTGGTCGAGACACACAACCTTCTTCCAGACAAGAAGTGGAGCGGCCATTCGACTTTTCGTGCGCTGGAGGAGCTAAGCAAACGCCTGCCAGACACCACGTTCGTAATTCAACTCGATTTTGATGGCAAGACGGTTCAAATCCAGGGTGAAACCGCCGCATCCTCGGAACTAATTGAACTACTCGACGCGTCACCGCTATTCAAGGATGTCGGGTTCAAGGCTCAGCTGACAAAGATTCAGGGCACCACCTACGACCGCTTCCACATCACGGCCAACCTGGAAGCCACCGAGAAGGCTGCTTTGTCGATTGAGCCTACTGCGGCCAACGCAGGCAAACCGGCATCCGGAAATCAGTGACCATGGAATTATCGGCAAAACAACGGCCTCTCGTCGCGCTCTTGTTGTTGGTCCTGGCCGTAGGCGCCGTCGTGGCGTTGGTGGCCTGGCCGGTTCGGCTACTGCATGCGCATTATGATCGCCACATCGAAGAATACTCGGATCGACTTGCAAGATACCGGCGAATTGCGGCGTTGCAACCGGATATCGAGACTGCAATTGCCGCCGTGGAGAAGCGGGATAGTCGCAAGTTCTTCTTGAAAGCGACAAGCCCCACGCTTGCGGCTGCCGAGCTGCAAGGGCTGGTAACCAAGATTATCGAATCACATGACGGTAAGATACTTAGCAGTCAGAGCATCCCCAACAAGGACGATGCCAAGACGGCAACCGGGCGGATCGCGATGTCGATCAACCTGGGCGCATCGATTGTGTCCCTTCAGTTGATATTGCGGCAAATAGAGGTGAGCGAGCCCTATCTTTTTATCGATCAACTGACTATCCGTGCCAATCAAGGCCGCGCCTATCGCCCGGTGCCAGGTGTTCAGCCAGAGTTTTCGGTACAAATGACCGTTAGTGCCTATATGCCCACCGTGGAGTCCAAACGATGAGGTTGGTGACTCCCTCAGTTATCGAAACCGCATTCTGGATCATCCTTTGCGGGAGCTTGGCCGTGGGAATCGGTATGGAAACGGATTGGGGAACGCGCTGGCGCTACGCGTTGCCAAACGAGACAGCAGACGCGGCCAAGTTGACAACGCCAACGCTCACCGAAAGCTATGGCCTTCCCGTCGCAGATGAATTCCTGGAAACAGCGATGCGACCGCTATTCATCGTTACCCGTCGCCCCACGCCTCCCACCCCCCCGCCCGAACCGCCGAAGCCGACCATGAAGCGCGAGCAATTCACGCTGACCGGAATAACCGTTCTTCCGGGCAGCAAGTTCGCATTTCTGACCGAAAAGGCCGGCAACAAGAATCGCGTCGTCCAAGAGGGCAAGGAAATCAACGGCATCGTGGTCAAGGAAATTCAAAGCGACCGGGTGGTGCTCGGCCAGTACGACGAAACCGAAGTCCTGATGCTCAGGACGGCCAAGGGTCCGGCGGCGACGATCCAGCAAGGCGCAGAAAAAGATGCCGCTGGCGCCGGTCCTGCCGGGAGCCCGCCCGCCAACCCGGCAGTGGCGCCGCCCCCGAACCCGGGCGAAGCGGGCCGTGCGGGAATGCGGCCCCAGCCCCAGAACCGTACTCAGCTGCCGGCTGGTCAGCGACCACCGACAGGTCCGCAATAGGAGCGCCGTGCCAAAATGCTCGACTCGATTGAAGTTAGATACGCCATGAACATCATTTCACCTTGCCGGCCACGCCTGTTGTCCGCGTTCGTCATGCTTGCCCTTCTGGCCGGCTGCACCGGACTCGAGCCCCGGGTGACGGCGGCCGGCCTTGCTTCGAGCCAGGGATCGACCGGAGCAACGGATGCCGCCAAGAACACCGATGCCGCAACCAAGGCCGAAGAAGACAAGAAGGAAAACGTCAAGATCTACAAGGGATCCGGCGTGCTGCTGCGGCCGCCGGCGCCGACCAAGGAACCCGGCGGCGGCAATACCTCGCTCAATTTCGAGGCCGCCGACGTTCGGGATATCGCCAAGACGGTGCTGGCCGAGATACTGAAGGAAAGCTACATCGTCGACCCGAAAGTCGGCGGCACGATTTCCTTCCGCACGACCAGACCGATGCCGAAGGAAGCCTTGCTGCCGACGCTCGAAACGGTGCTGCGCATGAACGGCATCGTCATGGTCAAGGAGAACGGCATCTACAAGATCATGCCCGCAACCACGGTCAAGGGATCCCTGTCGCCGCGCCTGGGCGGCTCGGCGGTGCCGGGATTTTCGTTGCAGGTCGTGCCCCTGAAGTATGCCGGCGCCAAGGAAATGGCGAAGATACTCGAAGGCATCGCCGCAGATCCCGCGGCGGTCAAGACCGATGAAATCCGCAACCTGCTGATTCTCGCCGGCACGCAGAACGAGATACAGCACATGATGGACACGATCGATATGTTCGACGTCGATTGGCTGAGCGGCATGTCGGTCGGCCTGTTCGTTCTGCAAAATGCCGACGTCAAGTCCGTGGATGCCGAGCTGACCAAGATTCTCGGCGACAAGAACTCGAATCCGCTCGCCGGCGCGATACGCGTGGTGCCGATCGAGCGCCTGAACGGATTCGTCATCATCACACCGCAGCCGCAATATCTCGACCAGGCAAAGATGTGGCTGGAACGCCTCGACAAGGCCGGCGGCAGCGGCGGCGGCCCCCGTCTTTACGTCTATCGCGTCCAGAACGGCAAGGCCGAGCACCTGGCCGAACTGCTGAACCAGATGTTCGCGGCCAAAACACAGCCCGGCGCCACACGCGCCACGAGTCCGACGGTCGCTCCCGGCCTGGCGCCCACCCAAATCGGTTCGTCGACGGGAGGCTTCGGCTCGACCGTAGGCAGCTTCGGATCGACCGGGGGCGGCTTCGGGTCGTCCGGAACTTCCGGTTTCGGTTCGTCGTTCGGCGGCGCCGGCTCGTCCCTAGGCGGCTTCGGCGGCTCGGCAACTCAACCGGGCAGAGCCGCAACGGCGGCGCCCGCCATCGGCGCCACGCTGGCTATTACCGACGACAGCGGCTCGCCAGCCTCCGAAGTGCGCGTGGTGGCGGATCGTGAAAACAACGCGCTGCTGATCCTGTCCACCGCCGCCGGCTATGAAAAGCTCGAAGCCGCGCTGAAAAAACTGGATCAGGCGCCGCGCCAGGTGCTGATCGAGGTGATGATCGCCGAAGTCACGCTGACCGACGAACTGAAGTACGGCGTTGAATGGGCCCTTACCAGCGGCTCTCGTAAGAGCTTCCAACTCGACGTGGGTGCCGCCGGTATCGGCAAGCTGACACCTGGCTTCTCATACGCGCTTGCCGATGCCGCCGGTACGGGTGTCAAAGCTGTGCTCAACGCCTTGGCCACCAACGATAAGATCAACGTCCTTTCCTCACCGCACGTGATGGTGGCCGACAACCAGACAGCGAAGATTCAGGTCGGCGACAGCGTGCCCATTCAGGGGCAGCAGACCATCACAACGACAGGTACGGCCGTCAGTTCGGTTCAGTATCTCGATACCGGCATCATTCTGTCGGTCACGCCGCGTATCAATTCGAGCGGCCTAGTCAGTCTGGACATCACCCAGGAATTCAGCATCCCGGGCGCGGTCAATGCGGCCTTGGCCAACTCACCTACAGTAAGCAGGCGCTCTACCAAGACCCAGGTTTCAGTTCAATCGGGTGAAACCATGGTGCTGGGCGGCCTGATTTCTGAAAAAGCCGTTGATGGTTCCGGCGGCCTACCGATACTTTCCTCTATTCCGGTGCTCGGCGGACTTTTCGGCACCACTGATCGCACCAGGACCAAGACCGAGCTGATCGTCCTCATCACACCGCGCGTCGCACAGAACATCGGTCAAGCGAAGGCGCTGTCGGAAGAGTTACAGCGCAAGATGGGCGAAACCAGGGAGCTCCTGGACTGCGGCATCAGCGGTACGCTGGGTCTCACAACTTCGCGCGGAGGGCTGTGGTGCCTGCAAGCGCGCCGCTTCGACGGCGCAATCGACCGCATGAAGATCGAGGAAGAGAACGGAACACCGCTCTACCTCAAGGATGAGGCCAAGCGCGCGCAGGAGGAAGCGCAACGGGCACTGGACCAGGCCAACCGTACCGCCAAGGCCGCGGAAGCGCGGCTTCAAGAAGCCAACAAGCGGGTGCAGGAAACCCGGGGCAGTCCGGTGGCGACGCCAGCGTCGAAGTGACGCCGGCCACCTCCCTGGCGTGCGCGCCTCGAAGCGGCTAGCGTGCAGCTCGCGTTTGTCCTGTTCAAGTACTTCCCTTTTGGCGGCCTGCAGCGAAACTTTCTGCAGATCGCCGAAGCCTGCCGGCAACGGGGACACACCATCCGCGTCTACACGCTTTCATGGCAAGGCGACGCCCCGCCGGATTTCGAGATCGCCATCGCGCCGGTAAAGGCGATGGCCAATCACAAACGCTACGAACGCCTCGCGGCCTGGATGCAGGACGATCTGGCACGCCGGCCGGTCGATCGTTTGGTTGGCTTCAACAAGCTGCCCGGCCTCGACGTGTACTACTGTGCCGACCCCTGCTTCGAGGACAAGGCGCGCACCCAGCGCAATCCGCTGTACCGGCTCACGCCGCGCTACCGGCATTTCGCGGCATTCGAACGCGCCGTCTTCGGCAAGAGCGGCCATGCGACCATCCTGATGTTGTCGTCCGCGCAGCAAGCGCTGTTCGTCAAGCATTACGGCACGCCGGCCAGCCGCTTTCATCAACTGCCGCCGGGAATATCCCCGGATCGACGCGCACCGCCCGACGCTGCCGCGATTCGTGCCGCGTTCCGCAGCGAGTTCGGCCTGGGCGATGACGACCTGTTGCTGGTCCAGATCGGCTCCGGCTTCAAGACCAAAGGACTCGATCGCAGCCTGCGCGCGCTGGCCGGCTTGCCGGCCGCATTGCGGCGGCGCGTGCGCCTGATCGCCATCGGCCAGGACGAGCCGCGGCCGTTCGAGCGGCAGATTCGCGCGCTCGGCCTGGAGCGACACGTCAGCATCCTCAAGGGCCGCGACGACATTCCGCGCTTCCTGCTGGGCGCCGACCTGTTGATCCACCCGGCCTATAACGAAAACACCGGTAATGTCCTGCTCGAGGCGGTGGTCGCCGGACTGCCGGTGTTGACCACGGCGGCCTGCGGCTATGCCCATTACATCGAGGACGCCGACGCCGGGCGCGTCGTGCCCTTGCCGTTCGAGCAAAGCCTGCTCGACCGGACCCTCGCCGACATGCTTGCCGACGCCGCGGCGCGCCGTCAGTGGGGACGCAACGGCTTGGACTTTGCCGACCGCGCCGACCTCTACAGTCGTCCGCAACGCGCCGCCGACATCATCCTCGGCAAGCTCGAATGACGGCGGCCGCGCATCTCGACGAGCCTTTCCGTTCGCTGTGGGCCGGCCGCGACCCCTTTGCCGCCGCCGAAGCGCTACAAGGCAAGGTCGTGCGCGCCATGGACGGCCGCCGGACGTTTCGCACCGAGGTCGCCGGACGGGGCTATTTCGTCAAGATCCATCGCGGCGTCGGCTGGGGCGAAATCGTCAAGAACCTGGTCTCGGGACGCCTGCCGATCCTCGGCGCGGCCAACGAATGGCACGCCACCCGGCGTCTGGCCGAACTCGGCGTGGACAGCCTGCGCGCCGTGGCCTTCGGCGAACGCGGCGGCAACCCGGCGCGCCGCCATTCATTCATCATCACCGAAGAGCTGACGCCGATCATCAGCCTGGAGAACTACACCCGTTCCTGGCCGCAACACCCGCCCGCGCCGGCACTCAAGCGGGCGCTGATCGAGCGCGTGGCGACCATGGCGCGGCGGATGCACCAGGGCGGCGTCAATCATCGCGACCTCTATATCTGCCATTTCCTTCTGCATCTCGACCCACCGCCGACGCCGGCGGGGCTGCGCCTGTCGCTGGTCGATCTGCATCGCGCGCAAATCCGCGCGCGCACACCGCGCCGCTGGCGCGACAAGGATCTCGCCGCACTGCATTTCTCGTCGCTCGCCATCGGCCTCACCCGCCGCGACCGGCTGCGTTTCCTGCGCACTTACTTCGCGCAGCCCTTGCGCGAAATTCTGCGCACCGAAGGTCGGCTGCTCGCCCATCTCGCGCGCGAGTCGGTACGCCTGCAGGCGCGCTTCAACCGAAAGTTCGCCGGCAAGTCATGAGCGTGCCGCGGGTCGATACCGGGCACCTGCGCCGCGCCGGCCGCGACGTGCCGACGCCCTTCGCCATCGATCTCGACGACCGCCGGCGGCTGACCGTGCAGCGAACGCTGCGCATCCTGCCGGGCCGGCGCATCGCCGGCCTCGCCGAACTGGACGGCGTACCGGTGTTCGCCAAGCTGTTCATCGGCGCCGACGGTGCGGAAAGGCACTGGCAGCGCGAGCGGTACGGAAAGTCAGCCTTGGCGGCACGCCGGATCGCCACGCCGCCGGTGATCGCCGCCGGCCGCCTTGCCGACGGCGGCCACTATCTGGTCACCGAGTATCTTGCCGCGGCGCGCCCGCTCGCCGCGACCGATCGCCCCGAGCATCTCGCGGCGGCCTGCGCGGCGCTTGGCCGCATGCACGCCGGCAACCTGGTTCACGACGATGCCCATCTCGGCAACTTTCTGCTCGATGGCGCCGCTGTCCAGGTGATCGACGGCGATGCCGTGCACGAAGCCAGCTCGGACCGCGAACTGGAACAAAACCTCGCGCTGCTGCTGGCGCAGCTGCCTGCCGATGTCGAAGCCGCACTGCGGGCTCCCCTGTTCGCGGCCTATCGCGCCGGCAATCCCCGGACGACCCTCGACGACATTCAATTGTCGCGGCGGGTCAACGACACGCGGCGGCGCAGGCTGGTCGACTACTTGCGCAAGTGCGTGCGCGACTGCGGCCGCATCCGGATCGAGCGCAACCGCGGCGCTTTCATCGCCATGGTGCGCGACGAGGCGGACTTTCTCGAGCCCATCGTCGCCGACCCCGACCGCTGGCTGGCCTCCGGCTCGCCGCTGAAGCAGGGCAACACCGCGACGCTGGCGCTGATCGAGCATGAAGGTCGCAAGCTGGTCATCAAGCGTTACAACATCAAAGGGGCCGCGCACGCCCTGTCGCGTTGCTGGCGGCCGAGCCGCGCCTGGCACGCCTGGTTGGAAGGCCATCGGCTGCGCTTCCTCGGCATCGCCACGCCACGCCCGCTGGCGCTGATCGAGCGGCGGTTCGGCCCGCTGCGCGGGCGGGCCTGGTTGATCGTCGAGCATTGCGCCGGCCGCAGTCTGGCCGAGCGCCCACCCAGCATCGCGCATCTGGAGCCCGTCGTCGATCTTTTCGCCCGACTTTCGGCGGCGCGCATCAGCCACGGCGACATGAAGGCGACCAATCTGCTCTGGGACGGCGAACGCATTGGCCTTATCGACCTCGACGCCATGCGCCAGCACCGCAGCGCGGCCCGCTATCGCCGCGCCGGGCGCAAGGACCGGGAGCGCTTCCTGCGCAACTGGCCGGACGATGCCGCACTGACGCGCGCGCTGTCGGCGGCGCTGCGCGACGACTGACTTTCAGTCCGCCGCCGGCGCGCCCGGCTCCCGGAACTGCATGGCGTGCAGGCGAGCGTAGTGGCCGTTCAGGGCAAGCAGTTCGGCATGGTTGCCGCGCTCGACGATGCGCCCCTGGTCCAGCACCATGATGACGTCGGCCCGTTCGATCGTCGATAGCCGGTGGGCGATCACCAGCGTAGTGCGGCCGCGCATGACGTGATCGAGCGCCGCCTGAATGTGCCGCTCCGACTCGGTGTCGAGCGCCGAGGTGGCTTCGTCCAGGATCAGGATCGGCGCGTCCTTGAGCAGCGCGCGGGCGATGGCCAGCCGCTGGCGCTGGCCGCCCGAGAGCAGCACGCCGTTCTCGCCGACCAGGGTGTCGAATCCCTGCGGCAGGCGCGCGATGAATTCCAGGGCGCAGGCCGCCTCCGCCGCCTTTTCGATATCGGCGCGCGGCGCGCCGGCCAGCTCGCCGTACGCGATGTTGTTGGCCACGCTGTCGTTGAACAGCGTCACCTGCTGCGTGACCATGGCCAGATGATGGCGCAGGTTGCGCAGCACGAAGTCCTCGATATCGACACCGTCGATACGGATGTGGCCCTCGGCATGGTTGTAGTAGCGCGGGATGAGGTTCATCAGCGTGCTCTTGCCGCTGCCGGAGCGGCCGACCAGCGCCACCATCTGCCCCGGCTCGACGGTGAAGCTGACGCGGTCGAGCACGCGCGTCGCGGTGCCCGGATAGGTGAAGGACAGGTCGCGCACCTCGATCCGTCCCGCCACGTGCTCGCGCGTCACCAAGCCCCGATCGGCCTCGGGCGGCTCGTCGAGTTGCTGGAAAATGCTGTCGGCGGCCGCGACGCCGCGCTGGATGGTGGAACTCACTTCCGAGAGCTGGCGGATCGGCTTGGGCAGCAATCCGGCAGCGGTGATGTAGGCGACCAGTTCGCCGGGCGTGGCATCGCCCCGGAACCAGAGCACCAGGAAGAACATCACTGCCATGGTGGTGTAGACCAGCCATTGCAACGCCGGTGTGTAGATGTTGCCAGTGCGGATCATCCGCAACTGGCGCGCCATGTTGTTGTGGCTGGCAGCCGTGAAGCGGGCTTGTTCGTAAGCTTCGCCGCCGAATCCGCGCACGACCCGATGGCCCTGGATCGTCTCGGAGGCGACGTGGGTGACATCGCCCATCGCCACCTGGATCTTCCGCGCCTGGCGCCGGAACTTGCGGCTGGCGCTGCCCACCAGCAGCGCGATCACCGGCAGCACCGCCACCATGACCAGCGTCAGGCGCCAGTTGGCCCAGAGCAGGTAGACGAACAGGAAGGCCACCGTCAGCCCCTCGCGGATCACCACCTTGATCGCCTCGGTCGCCGCCCCGGTGACCATGGTGACGTCGAAGGTGACGCGCGAGATCAGATGGCCGGAATTGTTGCTGTCGAAATAGCGCTCGGGCAGGGTCAGGAAACTGTTGAACAGGCCGACGCGCAGGTCGTGCACCACGCCCATCGACACCCGGGCCAGAAAGTAATTGCCCAGATAGAAACCGACGCCCTGCCAGGTGGCGATCAGGATGATCATCAGCGGCACGCCGTGCATCAGCTGGATGCCCCGGTCGAACGGCCAGAAGGTCAGCAGCGCAGCGTTCGGATCGACCAGCCCGTCGACGAAGTACTTCAGCGTCATCGCCAGCGCCGGCTGGGCCGCCGCGAACATGACGTAGCCGAGCAAGCTGATGGCGAACAGGCCGACATATGGCCTGACGTAGCCGAGCAGGCGCAGATAGATCACCACGCTCGAACGGACGTCGGAATCGGCTTGCGGCATCGGGAAAATCGTCGGATCGGATCGCTTACCGGCGCCAGTATGCCCGAAAATGCCCGCAAAGCCGCGAAGAAAACCCCGCGCGCCTTGCCGGCCGGGAACTCACGCGCCCGCTTTAGGCGCGCGTGCGCCTGCGCCGCTTGTCGTTAGCCGCGAAGCGCGAGCAATCGGCGATGGCATCGAGCACGATCTGCTGTCGCTCCCGGTTGAGCACGCCCGCTTCCTCGGCAGATTCGAAGGGAACATCTTCGGGAGTCGTCGGACGCCAATGATCGTTGCCGCGATTGGTATACGCGATGCGGTACTTCATGTCGGCCGAAATCACGGCGATGCTGTGCCAGTCGCTGCTCACCACGAAGGGACGTGGCGAATCATCCAGCAGGTTTCGGCCCAAGGAGTAGTTTCCCGCCTCCCGGGGCGCGCCGAGCGCTTGCAGCACGGTGGTGCCGATATCGACATGGCTGGTCGGCGTCCGGACAACGCGATGCGGCACGCCGGGCAGCCAGGTCACGAGCGGCGTATGGATCTGCTCCTCGACGAAACTGGAGTTATGGCCCCAGGCGCCCTTTTCCATGAACTCCTCGCCGTGGTCGCCGGTAATGACGATGATGGTGTTGTCGAGCAGGCCCTGGCGTTCGATTTCGTCGAGAACGCGGCCGATTTGCGCGTCAACCCAGTGAGACGCATTGGTGTAGCGATTCAGCAGCGAACCGATACTCGGCGCCAGCTCTTGCCGGCTCATGCGCGTGTAGTCGACGTTTTCAAGATAAGGGCGGGCGATGACGGCCTCTTCCGGAAAAGAATAGCGGGCGTGCGTCGATTCCATGAAGAAGAAGCTCATGAAGGGACGCTGGCGGTCCCGCGTGCGCAAGGCCTGAATCAAGGCCGTGGCATTGTCGCGATCCTTCTCCCAAGGCTCCACCGGTGCATCGATCTCGTGCAGCGCGCTGGCCGGAATCTTCGCGAAGATCGTCCTGTCGAATTCGGGATAGGAAAACCGGGCGCTGGTCCGCAAGTCGAACTGGTAGCCGAGGTCCTGAAACCGGTCCATCAACAACGGGCTGCGCTGGGCATGCAGGAAGCTCTGCCAGTACGAACCATAGAGGCCGTAGAACAGGCCGAAGAGGCCTTCGCGCGTGCCATTGCCGCTCGAATAGTGCCGTTCGAAATGCTGACCGCGCTGGGCCAGGCGCCAGACATTCGGCATGATGGTTTCGGTCAGGCGATCCCAGCGCAGCGACTCCACCGCGAAAATCACGACATTGGGCGGATTGACGACGGGCGAGAACGCCACCTCGGCCAGCGGATAATGCACGCGGCCTCCCGCAACCTCCGGCGCCGGACCTTCGGAGCGGGAAACCGGATTCAGGCCGAACTTTGCCGCCACGGCCCGAAAAGTGGTTCGTCCGTAATAGGGGTAAGTGCGCGCCGCGTCGAGAACCTGTCCGTCGTTCGACAGGTCGGCGAGGCCGAACATGACCCGCTCGCCGGCCATTGCCACCAGCAGGACGACCAATGCTTGGCGCCACTTGAGGCGCATCGTCGTCGTTTTCGCAATCCATCCGCTCAACGGCCACATCAGTGCCTGGGATAGGAAATGGCCGGCGGCAATCAGCGCCACCGAGCGGTAGGTGCCGCCATCGCCGCCTAGGGAGTCGATCCCCCCCGGCGTAATCAGCAGATTCAGGACGAAACCGTTGAAATGGAACCGGTACAAATCGAAGATCGCGCTGTCGGCGCGGATGAAGATCATGCATACGGCCGTCGTCAGCACCGCGACCGACGGCACGAGCCACGGCGGCCGCCGCGACCACAAGCATGTCAGCCAGGTCAACAGCAGCGCGGGCATCAGATAGACCACGCTGTACGTCAGCCATACGAGACCTTGAAACAATGTGGTGCCGTTGAACCCGAACGATGACTCGCTATTGCTCAGGTAAGCCGAGGTCACGACGAGCATGTGCGCCCAGGACAGGGCGGCGAACCATCCGAAATTACGCGGCAAGACCGGCGCCCGGCGCGTCCCGTCGGCCCACACCCTCATCGTTTGGCAGCCACGGCGCCCGTGGAATTTTCCTGCAGGCTCGCCGTCGCAGTCTGCAGGAACGCCTCGAGCCGCTTCCTGAGAAGGCTTACGTCCGACCCGGCCGCCGCTTCGGTGGCGGCGGGATCGTTTCCGAAACGATAGGTGTAAAGCTTGGGCGCCATGGTTCGCGATTCGACCAGCACCTGGTCGTCGGCAACGATGGCGACCAGTTGCCCTCCCCCCGACGGCTTGATAACGCCCATCCCTTTGTCGTTCGCCGGAAGATTGAGCAAGTCCCGCCCCCAACATTGATGGCGCAGCGCCCCGCCGAACCGGCCCATGATGGTCGGCACGACGTCGACCTGGGTGCCCACCGTGTCGCTGACGCGACCGAACTTTTCCTGGACGCCGGGGCCGATCAACAGCAGCGGCACGTGGAACCGCACGAGATTCATTTCCGTGAGTTGCGAGGCATTGGCAAAGCCGTGATCGCCGACGATGACGAAAAGGGTCTGCTTGAAGAAGGGTTCGCGCCGGATCCGGTCGAAGAAGCGGCCAAGGGCCCAGTCGGAATAGCGCATCGCCGTCAGGTGCTGATCCAGCACGCCGTGACCCGTCACCGGCGCCACGGGCAGTTTTTCCGGCAAGGGATAGGGCGTATGGTTGGACAGCGTCTGCAACAGCGCGTAGAAAGGCGGCCCCGCCGATTTGCGCACCAGTTCCTCGGCCGCCCGATCGAACATGTCCTGGTCGGAAACGCCCCAGGTAGGATCGAAGACGATCGGATTCTTGAAGTCGAAGCGGCCGATGAAGTGGCTCATG
>WBZU01002041.1_pt1 | contig 14406 bp, 12 predicted proteins | sample 5204311 | NCBI WGS metagenome assembly WBZU01 (sample SAMN12344359, study PRJNA552823) | activated sludge metagenome | biome: Activated sludge suspended growth; feature: Nitrification reactor; material: Wastewater; isolation source: activated sludge from nitrification reactor of wastewater...
AGCCGCGATGGCCAAGTGGTGGACGACCGAGCTGCTCGGCAAGGTCACCGACGAATGCCTGCAGTTCCACGGCGGCTATGGCTACACCAACGAATACGACATCTCGCGTGCCTGGGTGGATGCCCGCATCACCAGGATCTACGGCGGCACGACCGAGATCATGAAGGAGCTGATCGGCCGGGGGATGGGCCTCTAGCTCAGGGCCGGAGGCTGGCCAGGATCAGGTCCATGTGCCGGCGCCACTCGGCGCCGGCAGGCCGGAAGTACATCGTCGAGGTGATGCCGCACATCAGCATCGGGTAGTCGTCGAAGCTCAGGTCCCCACGGACTACGCCGGCTTCGACCGCCCGGTTGATGATGCGGGTGGCGGGGGCGGCGAAGGCGGCCTTCTCCTCTTCGATGCCTTCCCATTCGAGTTCTTCGGAGCCCATCATCGCCAGCTGGAATCCGGCGTCGTCCTCGACCGTCTCGGCCGATCCCCTGAAAAGTGCCTCGACCGCGTCCCAGGGATCCTCGATGAGTTCGGCCTCCAGCGCGAGTTCGGCGAAGCGGGTGAATCGCGAGCGGACCATCTCGGTCAGCAGGGCTTCCTTGGTCGGGAAGTGGCGGTAGACGGTGCCGATGCCGACACCGGCGTGGGCGGCGATCTCCTCGATCTGCGCGTCCTGGCCGTCGCGGGCGAAAAGAATGCGGGCGGACTCGACTATGCGCTCGCGGTTGCGGCGCGCGTCGGCTCGGAGTGTCTTCTCTGAAGAGGTCATCGGGGGGAGTGGATCGAGGTCTTGACAAACGGAATCATACTTCCGTATAGTCACGGAATCAAGTGGAACCTTGATTCCGTTTTCCCACCCAGTCCCAGGAGCTCTGTTTTGTCCGGTCCCGACATGTCTTCCCCGCGAGCAAAGAATCTCGCCCTCGTCCTCCTTGCCCTGACCCAGTTCGTGGTCGTGATCGATGCCTCGATCACCAACGTCGCCCTGCCCTCGATCGGCAAGGCACTCGACATCTCCCAGGACGACCTTTCCTGGGTGGTCAACAGCTACACGCTCGTCTTCGGCGGCTTCCTGCTGCTCGGCGGCAGGCTCGCCGACTTCTTCGGCCGCCGTCGCATGTTCATGACCGGCATGGCGCTCTTCGGTGCCGCATCGCTGGCCGGAGGATTCGCCCAGAGCGAAGAATGGCTGATCATCGCCCGCGCGATCCAGGGTCTCGGAGCCGCCATCGCGTCACCCGCGGCCCTCTCGATCGTCACCACCACCTTCTCCGAAGGCTCCGAACGCAACCGGGCCCTCGGAATCTGGGGCGCTGTCGCCGGCGCCGGCGGTGCGGCCGGAGTGCTGCTCGGCGGCATCCTCACCCAGTGGGCAGGCTGGGAATGGGTTCTGTTCGTGAACGTGCCGATCGCTGCCTTCGTCGTCTGGCAGGCACCGAAGCGACTGATCGAGTCGAAAGCCGAAGAGGAGTCGGAGCGTACGCTCGACATCCCCGGCGCGGTCAGCATCACCGCCGGTCTCGCCCTGCTCGTCTACACCCTGGTCGACGCCGCCAACATCGGCTGGACCTCGACCGAGACGATCATCCGCGGCACCGCCGCCCTCGCCCTGATCGGTGTCTTCGTGGTCATCGAGCTGAGGACGCGCAAGCCCCTGGTGCCGTTTTCGATCTTCCGCAACCGCACCCTGAGGGCCGCCAACATCGTCGGCATCCTCACCGGCATGTCGCTGTTTTCGATGTTCTTCCTGATCACGCTCTACCTGCAGCAGGTGCTGGGACAGGACGCGCTCGAAGCCGGTCTGTCCTATCTGCCGCTCGCGATCTCGATCATCCTGGCGGCCGGTGTCGCCGGTCAGCTGGTGACCCGGATCGGCTTCAAGCCGGTGCTCGTGACCGGCCTGCTGTTCGTCGCCGTCGCGCTCGCCTGGTTCAACCAGATCAGCCCCGACGGCTCGTACCTGGCCGATGTGCTCGGCCCGTCGGTCCTCGCAGGCATCGGTCTGGGGCTGTCATTCGTCCCGGTGACGATCGCCGCCATGTCGGGCACCATCCCCGAAGAGGCCGGCCTCGCGTCTGGACTGATCAACACCTCCCAGCAGATCGGTGGCGCGCTCGGCCTGGCGATCCTGGCCTCGATCGCCAACTCCTCGACCAACGACGCGTTCAGCTCCGGAGTGACCGAGAAGACGGTGGCACTCACGCAGGGGTTCTCCGACGCCTTCCTGGTCGGAGCCTGCTTCGCCCTGGCCGGAGCGATCCTCGCCGCGGTGCTGATCTCATCCAAGGACAGCCGTGAACATGCCGAGGCTGCCCAGCGCGGGGAAGTGGATACCGCAGCCGTGTGAGTCATGGTCCGCGGCCCACTATTGTGCGGCAGATGGACGGAATTCTGGGTTCTTTCTCGTTGGAAGGCAAGGTCGCGGTCGTCACCGGGGCGTCATCCGGACTAGGTGTGGCATTCGCCACCGGTCTGGCTGAGGCCGGTGCCGATATCGCGATCTGTGCGCGTCGTGTCGAAAAGCTCGAGGAGACGCGCGCCCGGGTCGAAGCCCTCGGCCGCAAATGCATCGCGGTCGAGGCCGACGTCTCGAATCCGGACGACTGCAACCGGGTCATCGCCGAGGCGGTGGAGAAGCTCGGTCACGTCGACGTGCTGGTCAACAACGCCGGCATCGGCACCGCCGTGCCTGCGACCCGCGAGGCGCCCGAGGAGTTCGAGAAGGTCGTCGACATCAACCTCAACGGTTCATATTTCATGGCCCAGGCCTTCGCCCGTTCGATCGGTGAGGACGGTGGAAGCATCGTCAATATCGGCAGCGTGCTCGGCTCGACCACGGCCTATCTGCCCCAGGCTGCCTACGCCGCTTCGAAGGCAGCGATCATCGGGCTGACCCGCGATCTGGCCCAGCAGTGGACCGGCCGCAAGAAGATCCGCGTCAATGCCCTGGCTCCGGGATTTTTCGAATCCGAGATGACCGACCAGTACCCGGACGGCTATCTGGAGTCGATGATGATCCGCGTGCCCGCCGGCCGCAAGGGCGAGTCACACGAGCTGGTCGCCGCGGCGATCTTCCTCGCCAGCGACGCCTCCTCGTATGTCACCGGCATCCTGCTGCCGGTCGACGGTGGGCTTTTGACTACCTGAGATCAGTCCGGCTCGCAGGCAGCTCCCGCGCTGTCGCATCATTGACGTGGCTCCGGCGAAGTGGTTGTATGAACGGATGAGGGTTCGTCTGGTCCTCCTGGCTCTACTTTCAATAGTGGTTCTCGCCACAGGACCGGAGGCAGGGTCAAAGGCGAAAGCCGGCTACCCCGCGGTGGTGGAATACAAGGCGATGCTCCACGTGGCCGGCGGCATCACGATCACCAAGACACGGGACGGCCTTCAGGACTGCCAGCCAGGCCAGTACTGGACCATGAAGCTGGCCTCCGATGTGAACCTCTCGAAGAAGGTGACCGTCCAGGTTCTCCGGCAGAGGTCGGTCAGCAGCACCTCGGCCAGCAAGGCCGGGTCTGCCGAGAGCAACCACTCGCTCGAGGCCTACAGGGAGTCGAACTACTGCCCGCCCGAGGACCCGGTCCAGCTCGACCAGCCGGTGTGCCGGAACATCACCGGCACCGGCAGCGCCGCGTTGATGCCGGATCCCCGGAGGAAGGGGCCGGGGAGGGTGTCGATCGGCATCTCCAGGACGAGTGGTGCCTCCCAGTCGCTCGAATGCATGGTCCTTCAGATCAGCTCGACGCCGAAGGGATCAGACCTGAATCCTCTCGACACGCCGTATTCGAGCATGGAGCTGCCCCTGAACATCACTGCCTTACAGATGCTCAGGCTCGGCAAGGGAAAGAAGCTGATCAGACAGCTACACGTGGGTGGCCCTTGCGATGGCGCGATCGTCTACCAGGGCGACAAGATCCCGTCCGGCCTTCGCTTCGACGCGATCCCCGCGATCTCGATCTACGACCACGACACCTGTGAACTCGACGGCGACATCAACGTCGAGATCAAGAGGCTGACGAAGGGGCGTTGACGTAGTCTGAGCCCATGAGCATCGCGGTCATAGGCCATGTCGAGATGGCGGAGTTCGCACTCGTCGAGAGGGTCCCCGAGCCCGGCGACATCGTTCACGCCTCGGAGACTTGGGAGGTACCGGCCGGCGGCGCCGCGGTGGCAGCGGTCCAGATCGCGCGGCTCGGAGGCGGATGCCTCTTCATGACGGCGATCGGCAGCGACGCCCGCGGGGATCTGGTGGTGCCAGGCCTTTCCGGGATGGGACTTCGCGTGGCGGCCGCACGGCGGCCGAGCGACCAGCGCCGGGCCTTCGTCTATCTCGACGCCGACGGCGAGCGGACGATCACGACGATCGGTGAACGGGTCGGTCCCGAGGGCGGTGACGACCTGCCCTGGGAGGAGTTGGAGCAGGCCGATGCCCTCTACGTGACCGCAGCTGACGCCGAGGTGCTGAAGAAGGCCCGTTCGGCCAAGAACCTGGTGGCAACGGTCAGGGTCGGCGAGGCGCTGGCCGAGGCCGGCGTCCAGCTCGACGTGCTGGTCGCCAGCGCCAACGACAAGGGCGAGACCTACACGCCTGGTGACATCGAGCCGGCACCGCGATGGGTGGTGCGCACCGACGGCTCACGCGGCGGCTCCCTGGAGACCGCCGACGGAACCACGACGATGTGGAAGTCCTTCCCGCCCACCGGGCCGAAGGGCGACGCGTACGGTGCCGGTGATTCCTTCGCCGGTGGCATCACCTACGGCCTCGGCCGTGGCCTGCCGATCGAGAAGGCGATTTCGGTCGGCGCGTTCTGCGGGTCTCGGGCGATCAGGGGCCGGGGGCCCTACGCCGGCCAGGCCTCGGAGGAGGAGTTCCGGGTCTGGCAGGAATCGCAGCCGCTCAGTCCGTAGACAGGCCCGGCGGATTCCAGGGGCCGGGTCCGGTGCTGCCCGCCTCGTACTCGCCGAGCGGTACCTCGTCCTTTCGCCACGCTTCCTGCACGGGCTCGATGATGCGCCAGCAGTCCACCGCGGTATCACCGCGAACGTTCAGCATCGGATCACCGGCGAGTACGCCCTTCAGCACTTCGCCATATTCGGGCAGGTCACCGGCACCGAAATCGGCCTCCATGGTCACCTGGTCGAGACCGAGAAGGTCGCCGGGGGCGTTGATGTTGAGATCGAGGTGGAGCTTGTCGGCGCCGAACCCAAGTCCGATCCTGAGTTCGTCGGGAGCATCGACGCCGGTCAGGCCCACCGGGGTCCAGGGCGGCTTCCTGAAGGTCACGATCGCCTCCTTGCGGGGCCGGCTCATGCCCTTGCCGGAACGGACCTTGAACGGGACGCCGCTCCACCGCCAGGTGTCGATCGCGAGGACCAGTTCGGCGAAGGTTTCGGTGCCGCGCTCGGGGTCGATGCCCTCTTCGTCGGCATATGAGGGAAGCTCTCGCCCGTTGAGCGTGCCCGCGGTGTACCTCGCCCGGCGGGTGAACCCGGCCGGATCGTCATTCCAGACATGGGTGGCCCGGAGGACCTTTGCGGTCGAGTCGCGGAAGTCCTCCGCGTTCATCCGGCTCGGCGCCTCCATTGCCATCAGCGCGACGACCTGGAGCAGGTGGCTCTGGATCATGTCGACCATGGCCCCTGCCCAGTCGTAGTAGCCGGCGCGTCCCTCGAGGCCGAGGTCTTCGTCCCAGACGATCTCGACGCCAGCCACGTGCTCGGAGTTCAGCACCGGTTCGAGCAGGCGGTTGGCGAATCGCAGGCCGACGATGTTGATCACGGTCGAAAGGCCGAGGAAGTGGTCGACCCGGTGGATGCGGTCCTCCGGCACCAGGTCGGTGAGCAGGGCGTTGAGGGAGGCAGCGCTTTCGGCATCGGTGCCGAACGGTTTCTCCATGACCAGTCGAAGGCCCTCGGGCAGCTCGACGTCCTCCAGCGCGTGGCAGGCCTTGACGGTCACGGGCGGCGGCAGCGCGAAGTAGATGGTCACCTGGCCCTCGCAGGCTTCGAAGAGCCTGTTCAGGTCCGACCCGTCGGTCACGTCGGCCTTGAGGTAGATCGCCCTTCCGGCGACCGAATCAACCAGCTCGCCCTTGGCTCCTGCCTCGGCAAACGAATCCCTGATCGTCTGCCGCCATTTGCCGTCGTCCCAGTCCTCCGTGCCGCTGCCGACGAGCAGGAGGTCGCCGGTCTCGTGGGCGGCGAGCAACATCCCCAGGCCGGGCAGCAGCAGCCTCGCGGTCAGGTCCCCGCTGGCGCCGAGGATGAGAAGTGTCTGCTTCGTGCTTTCTTCGCTCATGAGAGTCGCGCTCCCCAGGTCGAGGTGAATGATTCTCCGGGCTCGATCCGCAGCAGTCCGTCGCCGCTGTTGAAGGCGTCCGGGGCACAGGTCATCGGTTCGGTGCCGAGCCCGCGCCGGGCGCGGTCCTCCGCCAGCGTGTCACCGGTGTAGGTCTCGACGAACGGATAGGTCTCGTCGACCCATATCTCCGCGGTGGCACCGTCAGGGCCCTTCAGGCTCGTCCAGGCGCGGCCGGAATCGTCACGGATCAGGTCGGTGAAGGCGAAGTCGATTGCGAGCGGGCCGAGACGCCTCGGCTCGAGGAAATCGAAGTCGGTGCCGGCAACCGGTTCGGTGCCGGTCGGCAGCTGGCGTTCGGCATCGGTGTCCACGCGCACACGGCCGGCGAGCTGAAGCTCGCAGTCGTCGATCAGGCCCTCGCCGGGCGAGAGGTAGGGGTGCTGCCCGTGGCCGTAAGGGAGCGCACGGTCTCCAGTGTTGGCGACGGTGGTGGCCACCTTCAGGCCCTCGTCGGAGACCGAATACTCCGCGCTCACGTCGAGCCGGAAGGGGTACCCGGGGGAAGGGTGGATGCGGGTGCCGAGTACGACCCGGTCCGCTTCGGCCTCCGATGCCTGCCAGGGACGCCAGAGCAGGAATCCATGGATGGCGTTGTCCTTCTCCGGCTCCGTGAGTGGAACCTGGAATCTCTCGCCGTCGAACTCGTAGCGGCCCCCGGCGAGCCGGTTCGGCCAGGGCACCAGCTGCGCGCCGTGGGCGCCGTCACAGATCTCGCCGGCGGGGTAGGACTCGAGCACCGGGCGGTCCCCGACGGCGTAGCTGCGAACGCCACCGCCGACCTCGACGATCGTCGCCTTCTGGTTGCCGGCGGAGATCTCGAACTGTTCACCCGAGGGCGGAGGGGCCATGGGCCGATCCTATCGGCCGGTCGATCACCTCCGTTGAACTAGGGTTCGGCCATGGTCCGACCCGCAGAGATCAGCGATTCCACAGTCTCCGGTTACCAGGTGGGCCGGCGAGACCGGCTTGCTGCGGCGGCGGCGCTGCTCTTTTCCTTCGCGGCCGTGGTCCTCGCCATCAACCTCATGATCGACCGTTTCCCGTCGGGCCTGATCCTCTTCGGCTTCGTGCTGGTGGCGCTGCTCGGCGCCTGGTACGGACTGGTCGGAGCGGGCCCGGCCAGGGTCGCCGGTTTCACGGTGACGCTGCTTGCGCTCGCGGTGGCGCTCGTGTTCGTTCTCAACAACGGCGAAGGACTTCCGCTGGCGCTGGCCACTCTGGTCAGCCTCGCCCTGGCAATGGCCGCTGCCCGCCGCGCCTTCAGGATCAGGGTCCCGCTGCCCGCCGCCCGGGCACCCGGGCACCCGGTGCTCATCTACAACCCGAAGTCGGGTGACGGCAAGGCGGAGAAGTTCAACCTCGCCGAAGAGGCGAGGAAGCGAGGCATCGAACCCGTCGAGATGACCCCCGGCTGCGACCTGGAGAAACTCGTGCGTGATGCCGTTGCCGGTGGTGCCGACGGGCTGGCCATGGCCGGCGGAGACGGTTCCCAGGCGGTGGTCGCCACGATCGCCGCGGAGGAGGGCCTCCCGTATGCCTGCATTCCCGCCGGCACCCGCAACCACTTCGCCCTCGACCTCGGTGTGGACCGTGAAGACGTCGTTGGCGCGCTTGACGCTTTCGTGGATGCCGGCGAAAGGTGGGTGGATCTGGCGGAGGTGAATGGCCGGGTCTTCGTCAACAACGTCTCGCTAGGGGTCTATGCCGAAGCGGTCCAGCGTGATGGATACCGTGAGGCGAAGTTGAAAACCCTTCTGGAGACACTGCCCGAGATGATGGGTCCGGGCGCTGAGGGCCCCGACCTGAAATGGCGTAGCCCCAGCGGCAAGCAGCATGCCTCAGGCGCCGCAATCCTCGTCTCCAACAACAAGTACCGGCTTGGCAGTTCGATCGGCTCGGGCACCAGGCCGAAGATCGACGACGGCCTGCTGGGCATCGCGGTGCTGGCTGATCCGGCAGCGGGCCGGCGGCGGATGCGCTCATTCCAGAAGCCCTGGCGGGACTGGTCCTCGCCGGAATTCGAGGTCGACTCGGACGCACCGGTACCGGCGGGCATCGACGGGGAGGCGGCCACCGTCGACCCGCCGCTGAAGTTCAGCATCCGACCCGGAGTTCTCCGGGTCAGGATCTCCAGGAACCACCCCGGCGCGTCGCCGTCGGCGGCTATTCCCGACCGGCTCCTGAAAGCCATCGCCGCGTTGTATCGAATCGCGGCCGGCCGGGCTCCGGCCGACCGCGCCCATCCGCCCCGCCGGGGCGGCACCGACGGGGACGGCCGGCATGGTTGAGCACAGGCTCCTCAAGGAGCTTCATCGCCTCGACCTCTCGATCTACACGGCGGTGGCGAAATCGCCGACCCCGTCACTCGACAGCGGCCTCAGGCAGCTGTCACATGCGGCTGACTACTCGCGGTTGTCGTTCACCACGGCCGCGGCACTGGCCATTTTCGCCGGCCCGCAGGGCCGGAGGGCTGCCGCCAGGGGAGTCGCGTCGATCGCGGTCACTTCCGCGGTGATGAACGCCTTCATCAAACCGGTCGCCAGACGGCGACGGCCCGATCGTCCCGCGGCCGAAGTGCCGGAGGCACGGCACGTGAAGATGCCGAAGTCGCATTCGTTCCCGTCGGGGCACTCGGCGGCGGCCTTCGCCTTCGCCACCGGCGCCGGCCGAACGCTGTCCTGGACCGGGCCGCCACTCTCACTGCTCGCGACGCTGGTCGCCTACTCGAGGATCCATACAGGGGTCCATTACCCCGGTGACGTGGTCATCGGCGCCCTTTGCGGCGTGACCCTGGCCGAGGCAACGAACCTCGCCATCGACAGACTGGTTGAGGCCTGCGCGAAACGGGGATGAAGTCGGGATGTTCGTGTTCTTCTCCAACCGCCTCGGCTGCGGTGGTTCGATCCTCGTATCGATCGCCGTGACCATCATCCTGATCGCCGTGCTCAGCCTGCTCAACCAGGTCTGACCGGTCCCGCCGGTTACTTCACGCGGCGGAAGACGTCGATCGCGTTGCTCTTGGCGGCGGTGCCGTAGACGTACCTGCCGTCCGGGCTGAGCACGATCGAACTCATTCCCTGGAGCGTCCGGCCGCGGGCGCAGCCGGCGACCGATCCGGAGGTTATGCAGCCGTCGACCCCGGACTTCTGGAAGATCGTGCCGAGGCTGCGGTTGCGGTTCAGCACCGCGATCGAACCGGATCCGTAACCGGCGATGTAGACGTTGGCGCCATCCCGGGAGATGGCGAGTCCTTCCGGTTCACGGGTCGCCCGGCCGGTCGCGCATCCTGAGCCGCCGAGCCAGATCGAACAGCTCTTGCGGCCATTCATCTGCAGCAGGCTCCCGTTGGTGAGGTTGCGGGTGAAGGAGGTGATGCTGTCGCTCAGCAGCGAGGTGACGTAGACGTTGTTGTCCTCGGGGCTGACCGCAAGGGCATTGGCCCCGTCGATCTGGCTTCCGGTCGTGCAGCCGGTCAGGGCGGCATTGACGATGCAGCCCGAGCCGTCACCCGCCTGGGTGAGGGCACCGGTCGAAGCTTCGCGGGCCAGGACGACGACGGCATTGGACACCGCGGTGGCCACATAGACACTCGTGCCGTCCGGGCTCACGTCCATGCCCTCCGGTGAACCAAGGGCGATGCCGGTGGTGCAGCCGGAAGTGGCCACTTCGGTCAGGCAGCCGGTGGTGTCGGACGGCTGGGTCAGAACACCGGTCTTGCGGTTCCGGTTGAAGACGGCGACGGCGCTCTCGATGAAGGAGCCCACGTAGACGTTCCTGCCGTCCGGGCTGATCGTGACCACGTCGGCGCCGCCGAGGGCGCGGCCCGCCGTGCAGCGTGGAAGTGCTACATCGCTGGTGCAGCCGTTGCCGGCACGGAGCTGACTCAGGGAGCCCGTCTTCTGATTGCGGCGGAAGGCCGTGATCGAAGAGCTGTCCCGCGAGGTCACGTAGACGTTGCGGCCGTTGGGGCTCAAGGTGAGGGAGTTGGGACCATCGAGACCGGCTCCGGTGGCACAGCCGTTCGCGCCCTTTGCCGCGACGCAGCCGCCGGCACCCTTCAGCTGGCGAAGAATGCCGGTCTTCCTGTTCCTCCTGAACACGGTGATCGCATCACTGCCTGAAGAAGCGACGTAGAGGTTCCTGCCGTCGGGGCTGATCTGGATCGCACGTGAACCCATGAAGGGACCGGGCACCATGAGGGCGCGGGCAGTGGCACAGCCACTCTTCTTCACCGAACGGTCGACGACACAGCCCTTCGTCTTCGGCAGCTGGATCAGCGAACCGCGGGTCGGGGGCTGGTGCGTCTCCCTCGCGGCGCTCGCACCCGAAGTCGAGATGGAGACCGAGAGGGCCAGGGCCGCGAGAAGGGCCGGCGGGACCGATGTCCCGAGGCGCCGGGCGTTCATCCGGCCGCCGCCGTCCGGCGCTTCAGTTTCAGCTTGCGGACCTTGCTGACCGGAGTGCCGCCGTTGGGCAGGAAGGTATTGGTGACCTTGATCGGCACCGACCGGCCGCCCGAGAGCTTGCGTACGCCTCGCGAGATGTCATGGGACATGGAAGCGGTGGCCGCATAGTCGAACTGTTTCGACTTGGTGCCGAGCTCGACCGTCTTGCCGTCAACCTCGGTGCTCACCTTCTGGACCAGCCTGCCGCGGCCGGGCACTCGCACCTTGACCTCGACTACCTCCCCGTCGAGCCGGCAGGAGCGGACCGAGAACGCCTTGTGCGGCAGCGGCTGCAGTCTTGTCGCCTCGACCTCGGCCAGCTTCCGGCGCAGCCTCTTGTACTGCTGCTCCTCGAACTTGTTGCGCCTGTATCCGGGTGCGGCGAGGTTGGTGGTCTCGAGCGGGTCCTTCTTCAGGTGGTAGAGCTCCCACTGCGGCGCCTTGGTGCGGTTCGGGTCGTAGTACTTGGCGATCTTCCAGTCGGTCTCGCGCACCACCGCGAGATGCTGGGGCGGGCGCACGTAGGGTCCGCTCGACTGTCCGGCCTGGTAGTCGTCGAAGGTGAAGACGACGTAATCCTGGACCGGTTTCCTGCTCTCGCCGAGCACGAGCTTCGAATAGTCGACGCCCTCCCAGTCGGAGCGCGCCGAGCGGGGCACGTCGAACAGCGAGGCAATCGTTGGCAGGAAGTCGACGTGCGACACCATCGCGTCGCAGGTGGTGCCCTTCTCGAGGATCTCGGGGCTGGAGTAGACCAGTGGGATCCGCAGCGTCTCCTCGTAAGCGTTGAAGTTCTTCTGCCTCAGCCCGCTGTGGGCAAGTCCCATCTCACCGTGGTCGGAAGTGCGGATGACCACCGTGTCTTCGGTCACGCCGATCGTGTCCAGTGCGTCCAGGACCTCGACGAGGTACTGGTCGGCCTGCACCATGAGGTTTGCGTAGAAGTTGATGTAGTCGAGCTTCTTCTGGCGGGTGTTGAGCGGTCCGGTCAGCGCGAAGATGTTCTTGAAGTTCTGCTGCGCATCGGGCTTGGTCGACAGGTCCTCGTCGACGGTTTCGGGCAGCTTGATGTCGTTCTCCAGCCAGGTGTCGTCATAGCCACCGGTGATGTAGTTCTTCGGGTACAGCAGCACGTCGTGGGGGTTGACCAGCGAGACGATCAGGCAGAACGGCTGGGAGGTGGGGGCGACCTCGGTCAGGTACGTGAGCACGCTCTCGGTGCCGTCACAGGAGTCGTTGGCACAGTCCATGTAGCGGCCGTCGTTGTCGTACACGCCGCCGCCCTCCTGCTCGACGTCCTGGTTGGCGCCCGCGTCCGGCGGGTTCCATCGGGTGAAGCCGTAGGGCAGCAGGTCCTGCGAGACGGCCTGCTGGCCGGGCAGCGGTTTGCTGAGGTGCCACTTGCCCTTGTAGACGACCTGGTAGCCGGCCGATGCCATGACGTTGGCCAGGTTGTTGAAGCTCGGGTGGAGCTCCACCTGGGGGTAGTCCTCCTTGGGCATGTCTTCCTCGAGCGTGTACTTGACCCCGTGCTGGGCCGGGAAGTAGCCGGTGAAGAGTGTGGCCCGGGAGGGCGAGCACATGCAGGCGTTGCAGAAGGCGTTCTCGAAGGTGACGCCCGTTTCCTGGAGGCGGGTGAGACCGGGGAGGTTCTCCTTCGACCATCCCTTCGGGAAGTGCTGGATCTCGCGTTCCTGGTCGGTGATGAAGATGACCAGGTTTTTGCCGGCCACCGGACTTGAAGACCCCGCTGCCGCCGCCGTCTGACTCAGGGCTCCTCCGAGCGTGAGCGTGGGGGCGGCGATCGCCGCCTTCTTCAGGATCTCCCTCCGTGTGATCATCTTGCCTCCGTTAATGGATCACCTGCCTGCCAGGGCTCTCGACGATCCTTGTCTGACTTCGTTACCAACGTAACATGCCACCGTTCGGAAAGTGGCGGTGGCGGCAGAAAGGTGCTTCAGCCGAGCGCGGCCCTGGCCGCAGCTACCCTGGCCACCGGCACCCGGAACGGCGAACAGCTGACGTAATCGAGCCCGGCGTCATCGAAGAACTCGATGCTGTCCGGGTCGCCGCCGTGCTCGCCACAGACGCCGAGGCTGATCTCCGGCTTGACCGCGCGGGCGCCGTCAGCGGCGATGCGCACCAGGGCGCCGACGCCGTCGACGTCGATCGATTCAAAGGGACTTTTGAGGACCAGGCCGTGCGCGAGGTACTCGGGCAGGAAAGCCCGCTCGGCGTCGTCGCGGGAAAGGCCGAGGGTGGTCTGGGTCAGGTCGTTGGTGCCGAAGCTGAAGAAGTCGGCGGCACCGGCGATCTCGCCCGAGACCAGGCAGGCCCGGGGCAGCTCGATCATCGTGCCGACCGGCACTTCGAGTTGCGCGCCGGCTGACTCCAGGGTCTCCGCGACCGTCTTCTCGACTGAAGACCGCAGCATCTTCAGCTCGGTGACCCAGTCGATCAGGGGCAGCATGATCTCCACCTTCGGATCACCTCCCCGGCCCGCCACTTCCAGGGCGGCCTCGACGATCGCCCTGACCTGCATCTCGTAGAGGCCGGGCAGCATCAGCCCGAGGCGGGCACCGCGGGTGCCGAGCATCGGGTTGACCTCCTCGAGGTCCCCGGCCACGGCGAGCCTGGTCGCGGCGCGGGCGGCGGCATCGTCATCGCCCCGCTCCCGGGCCTCCTCGAGCTCACGCTGGAACCCGGCGACAGGGATGAATTCGTGGAGTGGCGGATCGAGCAGCCGAATGGTGACCGGCAGGCCGTCCATGGCCGAGAGCAGCGCGGAGAAATCCTGCTTCTGGATCTCACCCAGCTTCCCGAGACCCGCTTCGAACTCGGCCTGAAGGGGTCCTTCGCCGCTCGAGTCAGCCTCGAGGCGCTCACGCCTGGCCAGCTCGCCGGAGATGAACATCTCCCGGACCAGCTCTTCGCGATCGGCCCCGAAGAACATGTGCTCGGTCCGGCAGAGGCCGATGCCCCCGGCGCCGAGCTCGCGGGCGCGGGCAGCGTCGACGGCCGTATCGGCGTTGGCCCTGACACCGAGCCTGCGGAATTCATCGGCCCATTCGAGGATCTCGGTGAAAGCCTCGTCCATCCGGGGCTCGACCAGATCGACGTGATCTGCGGTGACCACGCCGGTGGAGCCGTCGATGGCGATGTGGTCGCCCTCCTTCAGTTCGCGGCCGCCGATCCGGACGGTTCCGGCGCCGGTGTCGATCGAGATGCCGGAGGCGCCCACCACACAGGGCCGGCCCATGCCCCGGGCGACGATCGCGGCATGCGATGACTTGCCGCCCTGGGCGGTGAGGATGCCGCGCGCGGCGTTGAACCCGGCGACGTCGTCGGCGGAGGTGAACATGCGCACCAGGATCACGTCCTCGCCGTCGGCGGCGCGGTCGGTTGCCTCCCGGGCGCTCAGGGCGATCGCCCCCTGGGCGGCTCCGGGCGAGGCCGGCACCCCGCGGTCCAGTTCCTCGATCACGGCGTCGGGGTCGAAGGCGGGGTGGAGCAGGGCGGTCAGGGTCTCCGGCTTGATCGCGAGCAGCGCCTCCTCGCGAGTGATCATGCCTTCGGCCACAGCGTCCGACGCGAATCGCACCGCGGCC
>WBZU01002042.1_pt1 | contig 14401 bp, 15 predicted proteins | sample 5204311 | NCBI WGS metagenome assembly WBZU01 (sample SAMN12344359, study PRJNA552823) | activated sludge metagenome | biome: Activated sludge suspended growth; feature: Nitrification reactor; material: Wastewater; isolation source: activated sludge from nitrification reactor of wastewater...
GCCCGTTGCGCGACCGAATGGAGGTCATCAGCCTGACGGGCTATACGGAAAGCGAGAAGCTCCAGATCGCTCGCCGCTAGCTTGTCGGCCGGCAGGTCGCTGCCAACGGGCTGAAGCCCGATCAGGTCGAGATCGACGATCAGGCTCTCATCGCCATCATTCGCGGCTACACGCGGGAGGCCGGTGTGCGCAGCCTTGAACGCGAGATTGGGCAAGTCTTTCGAAACGCGGCGGTACGGCTCGCTGAGCATGACGCAGCCCGTGTTCGTGTCTCAATCGCCAATCTCAACCGGATCCTCGGAGCGCCGCGCTACGAGAACGAGGTTGCGATGCGCACGAGCGTGCCGGGCGTCGCAACGGGCCTTGCGGGGACGCCGGTAGGTGGTGACATTTTGTTCATCGAGGCCAGCCGTGCTCCGGGCAAGGGTGCGCTGATCTTGACCGGGCAACTCGGCGACGTGATGCGCGAAAGTGCGCAAGCTGCGATGACGCTCCTCAAGAGCCGCGCGGATTCGCTGGGTATCGATCCGGCCCTGTTCGAGAAAAGCGACATCCACGTCCATGTTCCAGCCGGAGCGACGCCGAAAGACGGTCCGAGCGCAGGCGTTGCCATGTACACGGCGCTCGTCTCTGTCCTGACCGGCCGTACGGTCAGAAACGACACTGCCATGACCGGCGAGATCTCGCTGCGAGGTCTTGTGCTGCCCGTAGGCGGTATCAAGGAGAAGGTTGTCGTGGCCGCGGCGGCTGGCATAACTCGCGTGATGCTTCCAGCGCGCAATCGCCGGGATTCCGACGACATTCCTGAGGATGCACGAAATCGCTTGAAGTTCATTTGGCTCGAACGCGTGGACGAGGCAATCGCCGAAGCATTGGAGAAGGGGCCGGCCGAAGCACCCGCCCACACCAACCCGGTAGCCGCCGATCAATAGAGCGGACGACCGCAAACGGGCTTCGTAAGGTTGATCTCGAAGGCGGCCCACCAGCATCAGCCGTCAGGTCGGTCGCATAACGAAGGGCCATGAGGAACCCCCGATTTTGCAGTTGCCCTCCACCACGCCTTCGGCGGCGGTTATTCGAATTCGACGCCCGCCTTTAGCCGGAAAATGGCGTCTTCGCTGTCGCCGGTCAGGCCGAATGCTCCGCCGATGCCGACGTGAAACTCGTCCTTGAAGTCGGCGCGCAAATTGACCCCGACGTACTGCTCTGTCTTGCTGCCGGCCAGGGTAAGTCCTTTGATCGAATCGCCGGCGCCGCCAAACATCTCAAGTCCAAGCGTGAGTTTTTCGATTCGGCTGTCGGCCAGGTTTTCGAATCCAGGCCGAGAATCGGAGGCGCGGAAGAATGTGTAGTTCAAGCCGGTCACGTACCCGAAGGCCCAATGCCCGTTCTCCAGGTTGACCTCATGTATCGTGTTGAAAGCGACGTTGAGGTTGTTCGTGATGTCATGGCCGAGGATCAGCTTGGTTTCGAGTTCGTGCTCGCTGCCTTCTTCCTCTTCTTCCTCCTCGCCGTCAACGCGGCCTACGACGTCCCGGATATATCTGCTCTCGGGTTTTTTGTAGAGGTATTCGGCATAGAGCACGGGATTGAGGAGCGTGTCCTCACGAAAGAGCCGCAAGCGGTTCTCCCAGCGAAAACTGCCGAATTCGTAGCTTTCATCGTCTCCAAACGTCTTTGCGCCCTCGAGGTATAGGGCAGTGGCGAATAGGTCGGTAACGCTATACTCGACCTCAAGCATTTGCGCCGTGTAATTGGGCTCTCCGTTGCCTACGCGGCCGTAATCCGAGTAGACCTCGACTTCCGTGGTGCCCTGTTCTTCCATATGATGGTTATAAAGTACGAAATTGGCGCCTTGCCCTGCAAGCGCGGCCTCCGTGCCAACCAAGCTGATACCTGCCGCCGCGAGCACCAGCGCAGCAACGCGTCCCATAGCCTTCCTCCTCATAATATGCCGAGATTCAAGGTCTCAGAATTACGATAATTATATACGATAAAAGTATATAATAAACACCGCCGATGTGTGATGGAGCGTTGGTGTGGCGGCTGGGCTACATTGCTCCAGGAGTCGTGCCGGCCTGGCTCTTGCATTGATTACTTGACGGCGGATCCCCTGAAATTTCGGCCAGCAAGCCATGGCTTCCGAACACGACTATTACGCCCTATATCGAATAGTTCCTCGCGCCGACGCTCAAGCGAAGCGAGATCGTCGTTCGATATAAGAAGCACGACAAAACTAAAGATTGGAACCGTTCCACGATTCCCTCAAAACCGGAACAGCTCTAATCTTACTATGTCACGAAAAGCATGAGGCCGTTACGTCTCGCTTCCGCATGCAGCATGGACATCGCGGCAGTTCGTTGGCCAGCGCAACGGCGATCACGGTTCGGAGCGTGGATATCGAGTTGGGCGTGTGACGCTCAGGGCGCAGGGTCGGCGCCGCGCGGGCGGTAGTGTACGCGGCGGTGAGAAAGTAGGCCATTGGAGCGGCGGCATGGTGCTGCTGCGTGGCGGAGTAAAACCCGGCCGCTGGATAGGCTGCCTGATGTCGCTGCCGCCGCAGTGGCGTTGGCGCAGCCTGTGGATCGATCACATTGTTGCAACCCGGTGTCCGCGGCTCGCGGCATGGCCCTTCAATCGGCCCCGCGAGACGTGGCCTTGCGGTGATCGGTCTGTCGCTCCGCGTGAGGGCGACGGCGGCTTTTTTCAAGGGTGTCACGCTGGGACTGATGGGCTTGTGGGTGCTCGGTTCAACCGTGTGGCACGCGCTCGTGCTCGGCGTGCCGCGCGCCGAGGTCATGGGTTTGATCGGCTTTCTAGCGCTCGCTGCCAACATGACAAGCGTCTTGATCCTGCTCAAGTACAAGGACGGTGATGCCAATGTAGGAGCAGCGGAACCGCTTGGCCCGACGTGATCGTGGCGACGATCCTCGCATTCTTATTTTTACAATCTGCGACGACGATTCTGCGCCAGGCGCTTGTCGAGCGGCGCGTGGCATTGGGTAACCAGACGGAGATGGTCTCCGCCTCGGCGTGTACCAGTACGAGGATAGGTCAATGATCAACACAACAAAGGCGGCGACAGCCGCAGTCCTGCTGGCAATGACGGCAACCATTTCACTGGCCCAGGGCCAACAATCGGGTCAGCAAATGCCGATGATGGGCCAAGGCATGGGAATGGGCGGACAGAACATGATGGGCATGGGAATGATGGGCGGCTGTACGACGATGGGTGGCAACATGGGCATGATGGGGCCGGGCATGCAGGGAATGATGGGTCCCGGGATGATGGGTCAGGGAATGGGACCCAGCATGATGATGGGCATGGGTCCCATGATGGAAGGTCGTCTGGCCTACCTCAAGGCTGAACTCGGCATCTCAGATGCGCAGGCAGCGGCTTGGGACGGCTACGTGAGCGCGGTCAAGGCTCGCGGCGATGCCATGCAAAGCATGCACGCGACGATGATGAAGGCGATGCAGGGCGGTACGGCCATTGACCGTATGAACGCCCATACAACGGCTATGCAGAGCATGATGGACAGCATGAACGCGCTCAAGCCAGTGACCGAAGCGCTCTACAAGGTTCTAAATGACGACCAGAAGAAGAAGGCCGACGTGCTGCTGGGCATGGGCTGCTGCATGATGTGAGGAATGATGAGTTATTATTTCAGCAAGGTTCTGTCTCTGAGCTTTGACGAGGCCGTCGATCGCGTAACCCAGACGCTCAAAGGTCAGGGCTTCGGCGTGATCACGGAGATCGACGTGACTCAGACGCTCAAAGCCAAGATTGGCGTCGATTTCCGGCCGTACCGCATCCTGGGCGCGTGTAACCCAACACTCGCCCACGAGGCGCTCAAACTCGAGGACAAGGTCGGTACCATGCTTCCCTGCAACGTCATCGTGCAAGAGCTGGGGCCCGGACGAATTGAGGTGGCGGCAATTGATCCTGTGGCGTCGATGGCCGCCATCGACAACCCTGCGCTCCTGGAGAAGGCGGCCATCGTTCGAGGGCAGCTGGAGAAAGTGATCTCGTTATTGTAAGGCAGCCGGGAATGCGTCACATGTTTTGGCTTGTTGGAGGGGCATCGCTAGTAGCGGTCACTGCCGCGCCAGCAAGGGCGCAAATTGGCCCCATGCATGACCGGGCCTATGGCCGGGGATTGCCACCATGGAGTGGCCCGTTCGGGCTGGTCATTTTTGCGTTCGTCATCATCGGATTTGTCACTGTCCTCTGCTGGCTATTAGGCGGCAACAATCGCAATGTGAGTTCCCGATCGTCAGCGCTGGAAATACTTCAAGAGCGGTATGCCCGAGGCGAAATGAGTCACGAGGAATTCGAACAGCGCCGCCGCGATTTAGCTGGCTAGCGATGTCGGATGATCGAAAACGCAGATGCGGATTCAGCTACGCCCCTCTATGTCCGCTTCCGCCGCGACGTGACATGAAAGGCACCTGACGGGTTCGTCTCGTCCTGGGCCGACGCGGACTAACGGCGTTCGATTTTCTAAGTCCGGTGTTGAAGGTCAAGCTTCCGAACGGCGAAAACGCACGAGGAATTTCCGCTAGCTAATTTGAACCGGTCGTGACGGGCGGGAATCACTGCGGTAGAAATTGACTCGAAGGCGCCAACCAGATTGGTGTCGAATATGGTCGTTGGCATATATCATGGTGCGGATCCGCGAGTGGCCGTAGTCTTCCTTATGGCCCTGCTATCCACGCTCGTTCTGCTGTTTGGGTTTCAGGGAGAGCAGATCCTTTCTCAGCCGCTCATCATCGCGATGTTGGCTGTACCGATCCTCATCCAGGTCTATTTCAACTCTGGTTTGGCCTACCTGCTTAATCGATCGACTGGCGAGACACACAGTGTTGCTGTCCCTCAGCGCTGATAGGCGCCAGCAACTTCTTCGAATTGTTTGTGGCGGCGGCTATCAGCTTGTTCGGGTTCAACTCGGGCGCGGCGCTGGCCACCGTTGTCGGTGTTTTGATCGAAGTTCCCGTAATGCTCTGTCCGTGGTGAAGATCGTGAACGCCACACAGAGTTGGTATGAAGCTGGGGGTGCCGTGCGAGATCGTGTGGCAGCACAGAAGGCTCAAGTTTAGCGCATGTCGATCGTCATCTATCACAATCCAAAGTGCGGCACGTCGCGGAATACACTCGCCATGATCCGGCAATCCGGAGAGGAGCCAGAAGTCGTTGAATATCTCAAATCTCCGCCTTCACGAGAGCGCTTGGCCCAGCTTATCCGGCTCATGAGCATCCGCCCGCGCGATCTCCTCCGACGCAAAGGGACACCCTACGAGGAACTTGGTCTCGATGATCCAAAGTTGAGCGATGACCAGATCATCGATTTCATGATTGCGCATCCGATTCTGATCAACCGGCCAATCGTGGTGACATCAAAGGGGGCACGGCTGTGCCGTCCGTCCGAGGCCGTGCTCGACATACTGCCCAACCCCAACATCGGTCCGTTTATCAAAGAAGACGGCGAGGTCATCATCGACGAGAAGGGAATTCGGCGTGTCTGAACTCGATCTGTCACTTCCAAACGTGAAGGCCGACGCTCTGCACCTGCCAGATCCTCGCGCATTGAGCGCGGTTCTACGCTCGACGCATAAGCCTCGCATCCTGCTTCTATATGGGTCCCTTCGTCCACGTTCTTACAGTCGACTACTGACCTTCGAGGCGGCGCGTCTTCTCGAACATCTCGGAGCGGAGACTCGCATTTTTGATCCGAGCGGTCTGCCATTGCCCGATGACGCGGCTGAAACCCATCCCAAGGTACAGGAGCTACGTGATCTCGTGGCTTGATCCGAGGGGCAAGTTTGGTGCTCGCCGGAGCGACATGGGTCGATGACCGGGATTATGAAGGCGCAAATTGACTGGATACCGCTGAACTCAGGAGCGGTGCGGCCCACCCAGGGCAAGACCCTCGCAGTGATGCAGGTGAGCGGCGGCTCTCAGTCCTTTAACGCTGTGAATCAGTTGCGCCTTCTTGGCCGCTGGATGCGGATGCTCACGATCCCGAACCAGTCCTCTGTGGCGAAAGCCTTCCAAGAATTCGATGAAGCGGGCCGCATGAAACCGTCGTCGTATTACGACCGAGTTGTGGACGTCATGGAAGAACTCATGAAGTTCACGCTGCTCACGCGGGATGTCGCCCCCTATCTCACGGATCGCTACAGCGAGCGTATTGAGTCCGCTGCTGAGTTATCGGCAAGGGTCAACCTACCAGCGACCGCGGCAGTCGCGGAGCCCGCCACATGGCCTTGTGGATGCGCCCCAGACTGTTGTGCGGCGTCGCCACAATAAGCCACTCAAAAATGTACGCTCAAACCGCATATCATGGCCTGGGCCTAGGGTGACGAGCCTCCGGTTCGTCGAGTGATCGAGACTGTCACTGGTGAAATCAGGGCCTTGCACCCCGTGAAAATGACGGCGACACCGACTTTGACGAAGCTCGCCTACATGGGCGCCAGCCGGTCCCTCCTGCGCCTCATTCCAGGCCCGGTCTATATAGCAACCTAAGGGTGTGCTGGATACAGTATAGAAGGGTATTTATGCTGTTTTTAACTGCGTGGTTAACCAGTTGTCTTTTGTTTGCTCTGGTTGTACAAGAAGAATGATATATACTTAGACTTTGACACTTAAGCTTCCCTGTTCACTTCTTAACATATCTCTGTTCCGAGATAGCGAGTCCCTGATAGTTGCTACGAATTCCCTGTTATTTTTGGCCTCGAAATCCTCATAACCCACTGTAGATACGACGGTATTCGGCGTTTTGAGGCGTTTCCGAGGCCCGAAAATCGCGAAAATTCCCTGTTATTCGGGTGATTCTGGTGAGACCCGTTCGCCCCAGACTGCGCCCACCACCATCTACCGCATTGATTTTGCATACAAATTGTCCGCTCCGGGTTGCTCGAATTCCGCCCCTCATTTCCGGCCGTCGAGCAGGGCTTCAGCCAATTCGGCACCAACGTCTTTGAGGCGGTGCAGGTCCAGTCCCTCGGCGCGATCTCGAACTTCCTCACCGCCGAGCTGGCGGACGCGTTGGGCATCGACCACACGGTCGAGGGCGCGTTGGTGCAGAACGTGGCCAACGCGCTCATCAACCGTGCCGTCGCCAATGCTGTCAGCACCGGCAATCGGCTGAATGTGTTCGCAGGGTTTGGCGTGGACGCCTTCAGTCTGCCTGTGGTCCTCTCGGACGGCACGCAGCTTGCGAGCGGTGCAGCGTTCAATGTCGGCCAGGGCATTTCAGGGTTCGTGGGCAGCTATCTTGCCTCCAAGATCGTCTCGGCCCAGACCATCGGCGGTTCGCTTGGAAGTTCCATTGGTTCAGCGATTGGATCGGCCATAGGCGGATCCGCTGTCGCGGCGACGACGATAATCGTTGGCGACATGTGCATGTGCGCGGCCAATGACAATGCTCCACCGCGCATATGTCTTACTGCGTGAACGGATTAATTTTAGTGTAATAACTGAACAAGACGTGGGATATCTTTAACAGTAAGCTGGGGGATGGATGCTGTTGTCACCTAAGTCAAATGCATGGGTTGTTCTGGGATCTATCTTAATTTTTATGGTTCTGGCGGCAATGGGTTTTAGTTCAAGAGAATTCTGTAAATCTGAATTGTGCAAGCAATTGGCAGTTGCGGATGGATATCGCGTGCCTGTTGCGGAGTGGCCATTTTGGGCAATTGAGAAAACTAATTTAGCAAGAAGTGTAGACAAAGAAAGAATTGAGGAAATGCTAGAAGTTGACAATTTTCAGCGCGTTTTACTCTCTGAAGATCAATTGGACGGTCGCAAAGTTTCAATAACGCAATTCACTAAACTTGTTCGAATTTATCGCATGTTTTACTTGGGAGTTGGCTCTGATAACGTAAAAATATTGATCAAAGAATCAAATGAAGGAACGACGGTTGAATCGGCGCGTCTAGTTAGGGAATCGATTGCATCCATGTGACATGGAATGGGGGCATAGACAGAGAAAATTGAAGTATTTTACGGCGCAATTCATCTCACTCAGTTTAGTCACAAATATATTGTGTACACAGATTCTAGCGGGATGAAAACGAGACTTGATGGCGGCGGTTCGGTTGATCCCGCAAGACCAGGCTCCAAGCGTAACGGCAGTGGCACACTGGAAAGTCGTTTACTCGGGACACCGCCTAAATCCGGCCTATGCCACAATCATTCCAAAGAACGCTTGTGATCGTTCAAGCTCCTTCAAACCGTGCGGCTCAATACTTCCTCTCAAATTCCGAAGTCTTATTCGGTCAAAGAAACGGGAGGAATTATGTTCTCAACGTCATCAAGCGCTTCGCCGTCCAACGCAACTCAATCCTATGATGCCGTGGTCATCGGTGCGGGTGTCGCCGGTCTTCACGAAGTGCATCTCCTGCGCGAGCAGGGACTCAACGTCCACGGCTTCGAGGCCGGGTCGGGCGTCGGCGGCACGTGGTACTGGAACCGCTATCCGGGCTGCCGCTTCGACTCAGAAGCCTACATCTATCAGTACTTCTTCTCGCAGGATCTCTACAATGCCTGGAGCTGGAGCGAGCGCTTTCCCGCGCAGCCCGAGATCGAAAGATGGCTGAACTTCGTTGCCGACCGTTGTGATCTGCGCAAGGAATTCGAGTTCAATACCAGGGTCGAAAGCGCCCAATACAACGACGCAACGGGGCGGTGGACGGTCAAGACGGATAAGGGACACGTGGTCGACACGCAGTTTCTTATTACCTGCTGCGGCATGCTCTCGGCGCCGCTCGACAAACGCTTCCCGGGTCAGGAAACGTTCAAGGGCCAGCTGTATCACACCGCGCGCTGGCCGAAGACGCCTGTCAACTTTGCGGGCAGGCGCGTCGGCGTCGTCGGCAATGGGGCGACGGGAATTCAAGTGATTCAGACGATTGCGCCGGACGTCGGACATATGAAGGTGTTCGTGCGCACCCCGCAATATATCATCCCGATGGTGAACCCAAAATACAGCGCCACGGACGTCGCCAACTACAAGAGGCGCTTCGACGAGCTCAAGGCAAACTGCCCGAATACGTTCACGGGCTTCGAATATGACTTCACCAACGGCGCCTGGGGCGAGTTGACGCCCGCTCAACGCGAAGAGGTCATGGAACGCATCTGGAATGAGGGTTCGCTTCGGCTGTGGCTTGCCTCATTCGCAGAAATGTTCTCGGACGAGGATGCGAGCGAAGGAGTCTCGGAATTCGTGCGCAAGAAAATGCGTGAGCGCCTCAAAGATCCCGTGCTGTGTGAACTCCTTATTCCGAAAGACTATGGCTTTGGAACACATCGCGTGCCGCTGGAAAGTGGTTATCTCGAAGTCTTCCACCGCCCCAACGTCGAGATCGTCAGCGTCAAAAACAATGCGATCGTCGCCGTCACGCCGGAAGGCATCAAGCTCGCGAACGGGCAGGTCCACGAACTCGATATCATCATTCTGGCGACAGGATTTGACGCGGGCACCGGGGCGCTGACACGCATAGACATCCGCGGCCGCAGCGGACGCCAGCTCAAGGACGACTGGGGCCGCGACATCCGCACCACGCTCGGCATGCAGGTGCACGGTTACCCAAACCTCTTCACCACCGGTGCACCGCTCGCTCCATCTGCCGCGCTCTGCAACATGACAACCTGTTTGCAGCAGCAGACGGATTGGATTGCCGATTGCATCAAGAACGTCCGGAAGATGGGCGCCAAGACCATTGAGCCGACGGTCGAGAGGCAAGACGAGTGGGTCGCGCATCATGACGAACTCGCCAACGCCACGCTCGTTGTCAGAACCAACTCCTGGTACATGGGCTCCAACGTCGAGGGCAAGCCGCGCCGCCTGTTGTCATATATCGGCGGTGTTGGCCCGTACAAGCAGCGTTGCGATGAGGTCACCCAAGGCGGGTACCGCGGGTTCGATATTCAGTAATGGCTCTATAGCTGAAGCAGCTGCCGTACTCCGTGCGGGACGGGTTCGGTGGCTGCTTCTTTGTCCGAACAAAGAAGCCCTTGATGACCCAGACTCTTGACGAGCTGGCCGGCGACGACCCCACCATGGCCCGTGCGGTCTATCTGTGCCGAAAAATATCCAATTCAGATTTGCCGCTTCTCATCCTCGGTGAAACGGGCGTTGGAAAAGACTCACTTGCTCGCGCTCTGCACGCCGAGGGCAGGCGCTCGAACAAGCCATTTATCGCCATAAACTGCGCGGCTATCCCGGGATCCCTGCTTGCAAGTGAGTTGTTCGGCTACGCGCCAGGAACATTCACCGATGGAGCCAAGAACGGCTACGCTGGAAAGATCATCGCGTGTAATGGCGGGACGTTTTTTCTCGACGAGATAGGAGACATGCCGCTCGATTTGCAGGCCTATCTCCTGCGCGTGTTGGAAGAGCGGTCTGTGCATCCCCTCGGAAGCAATGGGGCAGTGCCAGTCGACGTCCGATTTGTCAGCGCTACGCATTGCGACTTGCCGGGGCTTGTTGCCAGCGGACGCTTCCGCCAGGATCTCTACTATCGAATTCGCGGAGTCGAAATCACACTACCTGCCTTGCGCATGAGACGCGATCTCGGCGATATCATCGATCGTATCGCTGCCGTGGAGGCCAAAAACCAGGACAAGGCGATGACCCTTTGCCCACAGACGCGGGACGTCCTGTGCAAGTACCCTTGGCCCGGAAATTTCCGAGAATTGAGGAATGTTCTTCGCTTGGCGATCTCGTTTTGCGAGGACGAGCACGTGACGGTCGCGGATATGCCCTCGCCGATAATCGAATTTGCAAGAGAGCACGTGCGCATTGCAAAACGGTGCCCATGTTGAACGGGCCAGCGAGATCGCGATGCTGCTCGAGGCCGCGATCAGGCAGACAGGTCGTGATCAATCAGGAGGGCCCTCGCTAGCCTACGACGACTTCGCTGATCTGTATTACTGGGGCTGCATCGGTGTAGTTTTTGATATCTGCCAGGATCTCCCTGGCGTGTGGGCCGAATCCAGCCTGAAAGGCTTCGATCGAGTCGCAGAAGATATGACACATCCCGACATACGTCGCAGGTGCGCCGGGCGCGCCGCCAGCCAATCCTTTGTCGACCGTGTAGTACTTGCAGTGGTCGCCCATCTTGCTTTTAACCAACGGCATATGCTTGTCGCGATAGTAGTCGTGATCGAAGCGCATGCCGTCGGTGAATGGATACATCACGCTGATCTTTATCATTTGTTGTCTCCTCCTTGCCCCGTTTGCACAGGCGCGTCTGGACTTGGCCGAAATTCCGTCCTGTTCGACTTGCTTCAAGCTGGCATGCTCAACAGGTCGTTGAGGTGGCGGTCGATTTGAGAAGCGAAGGTGGCGTCGGTGCCGAACAGACCGAGATGTCCATCGATCGTATCTATCGGCCGGAACTCGGCGCCGGCAATCATCCTGCACTCTTTTTCGCAATCCGCCGGCGGGAAGAACATGTCATGGCTGATAGGCATGACGAACGTCTTGGCCTTGATGCGGCGTAGCGCGGCGCTCAAGTCTCCATTGGTATTTCGTGCGACGTCGCCGCGCTGCCACTTCCAGGCCATGGCGAGGAGGTCGTTGGGGTCCATGGGGCCGAAATATCCGCCCATGAAGTTGATTGCGAAGTCCTCAAGAGAAGAAAAGCCCAGCTGTTTGTGCCGGTTCTGACCAAAGAATTCCGTGCTCCAGCCCATGACACCCCACATTTTTGCATGACGCAACAGGCCTTCGCGTACCTCGTCCGAGCACTTGTAGAAACCGCGGTTCCAAGCCGGATCCGAAGTGATGGCCTCGATTAGCGTCTCGGCGAACAGGAAGTCATGCGTCGTATTTTGCGCTGTTCCCGCGATCGGTGCCGCGCGGGCCACCATGTTTGGGAAACGCACAGCCCACTCGTAAGTCTGCTGTGCGCCCATCGAACCGCCGGTCACGAGTGCAAGACGCTGGATGCCGAATACCTTGGTGAGCAGTTTGTATTGCGCCCGTACGTCGTCGCTGATGCGTACTTTAGGAAAGTTGCCCATTCCGCCGGGGAGCGGCGTGTTGTGCGGCGACGTCGAGAGCCCGTTGCCAATTTGATTGACGATGATGATGAAGTACTTGGCGGGATCTAGCGCGCGGCCTGCTCCGGTATAGACATCGGCCATGATCTTGGAAGTGCCGGAATACCAGGTCGGGATCAGGATGGCATTGTCCTTGGCCGCATTAAGGTTGCCGTAAGTCGCAACTGCCAGTTGGCAATTGCGGATCGTGCCACCCTCCTCCAGAACGAGATCGCCGATGTTGTGAAGCTCGTAAGGCCCATGCACATCCTGCGAATAAAATTTGTTCTCGATCACGATTTCCTCCCGAGTGTTTTGGCCGTCCATGCGGCTATTTCGGGCCGGCAGTCTCGGGCGTTCGCGCGAGCCGCGATAGAACATTAGTGGTCTGGATTTGGAACGATGTTGCGCGCGCTCGTTGCTGCGCCGCACGCGGCGTCTCGCGCCCGCAAGCTGGCGCGCTAAGCAGCAGCGCTATTATTTTTCAGATACTGACGTTCTTGCGATACTCGCCCGGCGTAATTTTGAACTCGCGCCGGAATAGCCTTGTCATGTGGCTCTGATCAGAAAACCCGCAACTTGCGGCGACGCATTTCAAGGGCGTATCGCCGATCTCGATCATGCGTCGCGCCCGCTCAAGCCGGCGGAGCGTAAGATAGACGTATGGTGGGCAACCGAACGTCTCGTGGAACTGGCGGATCAGATGAAAAATGCTGATGCTGGCGACTTTTGCTATATCGGCGAGGCTCAAATTCCGGTCTAGATTCTCTTCGATGAAATCCTTGACGCGCTTTGCCTGCAGCGGTGACAATCCGCGTTTTGCTTGTTTGGCTTCGCGGAGTTCACCCGCATAGTTCCGCAGGAGATGCACGCAGACCTGGTTCGTCACCGCTTCGACGAACAAGCTGCCGCCAAGGCCGCCTGAGTTCAGCTCATTGATAAGCGTGGTCATGACGTTGATCAACACCGGATCGTCGGCACGCAGGATATCCTGTATTTGAACAACCTTGATGTCGCGATCGTAGACGTCGCTGGCAATCTCCGCCACTTTCTCCGGCGAAATATATAGATGCTGCACTTCGATCGGCACGGACCAATGCCAATGAGAGTCTGTTGAGTGCGTCAGAAGCGAAACGGTGCCTGGCCCCACCTGCTCGTGGCGCCATGGACCAGAGACCTTCCTATTCATAGGCGTGAGGCCGTCGCGATACACGACGATCATGTAATCCCGCATCGGAGGGATCGGCACGTCCAGCGACTGATAGTGGTAGCCGCGAACTCGCACATCCTTCCAGTTCTGAGATGCGCTATCCACGGTCAGTTCGCCAGGAACCCAAATCGGCAGTTCCTCGGGTATGATCAGCGGCATTACATTCCTCCCTCGCCGTCGGACACAGCGTGAAGTGCATTTCCTCTGATGCGCCCGGGATTTCGCAGGCCTGTTGCCGGCGCCCGGTTGCTTATTGTTTTTGCGTCCTCGAGAATTTGGCGTAGGACCCTTGTCGAACTGATACAGATCAAACGACCTGCGGCATTGTATCACGATGCCGCATTTTTTATCACGATCTTGCTCTCGCGGGTACTTCGGTCAGGACCGGAAAATGAACAAATCTGGGACGGAACACTACGTTTTCATTTTTCGCGGTTACGTGTTGGAGCCAGCGCCAAGAGTACCGTCAGGATCAAATGCAGGACGACCGCCGGCCACAGTAAGACGCCAGTCAACCCATCAACAAAGCCGAGGAAAGCGAGATAGAGTGTGACCAAGCCGCTGTAGGCCAACATTCCGATCCGCGGCTGGCCGGACCAACAGGCGATCCCAAGCCCAATGAGGGCAATGCCAGCCACCCGTGCAACCGGGACTGCAACACCCGTCAGATCCTCCCCGAGCAGCAACCTCCCAACCACCGGCGGAAATAGCACCAGCGCCAATCCGGTCGCGGCCTCGCCAACAGCGGCGAACATGAGCGCCTTTTGCATCGCTCAGCACATCCTTCGTTTGAAGCGTGGTAATCTGGACGACTACGGCTTCGCATCCGCTGTCGGCTCTGGTTCCAATTTGAACGTCAGCTTATCGATTTTGCCGGTGAACTTGAACGGCGCATCGTAGCGATACTCCAGCAGCGCGACCCCGGTGCGGGTATCCTGGCCAACATCGAAGGTCTCATCCTCCGGGAATGTAACCGGAGTTCCGTGTTCAAATGAGTTTTTCGCCACTATCTTACCGTTCACGTAGAGCACGCCCGTTCCGGCTTTGCCCAAACCCGGCTCGTCAGGTTTGAAATCGAAAACGATCGTGTGCTTTCCAGCTTCGAGTTCCGGCCCTTCCCACACAGTGCGTTTAAGGTCGAG
>WBZU01002043.1_pt1 | contig 14389 bp, 12 predicted proteins | sample 5204311 | NCBI WGS metagenome assembly WBZU01 (sample SAMN12344359, study PRJNA552823) | activated sludge metagenome | biome: Activated sludge suspended growth; feature: Nitrification reactor; material: Wastewater; isolation source: activated sludge from nitrification reactor of wastewater...
ACGTCGTCAACTGCTGGGGTGTTGGGTACAGGCTGGTGGGACCGTGACCGGCGGGCTGGAGAACCTGCTTCCCCTGGTCATCGCGGTGATGGTCGTGGCGGCGCGCGAGGCCTGGCTAGCCCACCGGCGCGTGCTCGTGAACCGGGCGCTTCACGAAGCCCGGCGTCCACTGCAGACGATCGCGCTTTCAATGCCGTCGGGACCCGGCCGCCTGAGCCCGGCCCTTCCGGTCTGGCAGGCGATCCGGGCACTCGGGGAAGTCGACCGCCAGATCAACGGGGGAGCCCCCGACCGCCAGCGACGGGAACCGATCGCCTGCCGCCTGATGACCGAAGCTTGCGTTCGCCGCTGGCAATCGCGGGCCCGGATGGCAGGCTGCGGAATCGAACTGCGCTGGACCGGACCGGAAGCGATGGTCACCGGTGACCCGGAGGCGCTGTCGGCGGCGATCGAGAACCTGGTCGTCAACGCGATCGAACACGGCGGCCCGCGGATCCTCGTGCGGGCGCTTGTCGTCGGGCAGCGGGTGCGGATTGAGGTGAGTGACAACGGCCGCGACCGGCGGCTGCCCGAACGGAACGACAGCCCGGCCGAGGTGATCGCCCGCCTGCGGGGCAGGCAGCGTCACGGCCACGGACTGGCGGTGGCCAGGGCTGCCGCCGACGAGCATGACGGATGGTTCGAGATCGATCTCGGCGACGACGGTTCAACCGCGACTTTGGTCCTTCCCTGCCTCACCCGTTCAACCCCGCCGGCCCCGGGCGTGGTCGGCTTGAAGTCGTGAAGCGAGCGCGATGAGCCGGAAGCGGCGGGCAACCCTGATGCTTGTCGCGGCGGCCGGGGCCGGACTCCTCGCCGTGACTCTGGTTGGCGGGTACTCGACCTCGGTCTCCGAAAGCTACGGTGAACTCCGGCCGGTTGCGGTACTCACCCGCAGCCTCACCCCGGGGCAGGTGATCTCCCCGAAAGTCCTTGCGAGCAGTCTGGAAGTGAGGCAGGTCCCGGCCCGGTTCATGCCAACCGCGGCGATAAACGACCCGGCCCGGGCGGTCGGGCTTGAGGTCATCGCTCCGCTTCCGGCTGGCAGCTACCTGACCGCGCCCGGGCTGAGGCCACCGGGAAGCGATGAGCCGAAGGAGCCGGTCGCGGGCCGTGGCCGACACGCGGTCGAACTCTCAGTGGCCGGGGCGGGCGCCCTGACCGGAACTGGCCGGGTCGACGTGCTGGTGACCAGCGACAACGACCGTGGCGGCGGCAAGACTGTGGTTGCGGCCCGAAAGGTCCCGTTGATCGCGATCGGCCGGAGCGGTCAGAGCGACACCGGACCCGGGTTGACCGAGGTCACACTCGGCCTGACCCGTGACCAGGCGATTCGCCTTGTCGACGCCCAGACTTTCGCCCGCCGGATCACCGTCCTGCCACCGTCCGGAAACTGACGGTGGACGCTCGGGGGAGACTTGCGGCAGAGATCCGGGCCGGGCTGGTCGAGCGGCGACGCTCCGGGGCCAGCGGTGCAGGTGACTCGATCGAAGATTCGATCCGCGAGGCAGTCGATCGCCAGGCCGCGATGCTCTCCGCCGAAGCGCGAGATGACCTGGTCGAGCGGATCATCCGGGAGGCCTCCGGGCTCGGACCCCTGGAAGTTCTGCTGGAGGACCCGTCGGTCGAGGAAGTGATGGTCAACGGCCCGGACCTCGTATATGTCGAGCGCGGTGGCCGGATCGAGCCTGCGAACGTCGAGTTCGAGGACGAGGAGCAGCTTCGCAACACGATCGAGCGGATCCTCGCCCCGCTCGGAAGAAGGGTCGACGAACTCAGCCCGATGGCCGACGCCAGGTTGCCTGATGGTTCCAGAGTCAACGTGGTGATTCCGCCGCTGGCCGTGGACGGGCCGGCGGTCTCGATCCGGCGGTTCCCGGGGGACCGCCCGACAGTCGAGGATCTGGTCGGGTGGGGATCCCTGACCGAAGCCCAGGCCGAGCAACTTGAAGCGGACGTGACAGCCCGCCGGAGCATCCTGATCAGCGGCGGCACCGGTTCCGGCAAGACCACCCTGCTCAACGCCCTCTCCGGCTTCATCGAGCACGGCGAGCGGATCGTGACGATCGAGGATGCGGCCGAGCTATGTCTCGCCCAGCCCCATGTGGTGCGGCTCGAATCGCGGCCCCCGAGCATCGAAGGCAGGGGTGAGGTGACGATCCGCGACCTGCTGAAGAATGCCCTCCGGATGCGCCCGGACCGGATCCTGATCGGGGAGGTGCGGGGACCGGAGGCGCTGGATCTCCTGACCGCGCTGAACACCGGCCACGACGGCGCGCTCTCGACCGTCCATGCCAGTTCGGCCACCGACGCACTCGCCCGGATCGAGGTGCTGGCCTTGATGGCAGACGTCGGCCTGCCGCTGAACGTCATCGGGGCGCAGCTCAGGCGGGGGATAGATCTGGTCGCCCACATCTCCCGCACCGCCGACGGCGGGCGCAAGGTGACCGAAATCGAAGAGGTGAATCCGTGACAGCCGCAACCCTTGCCGCGCTTCTTTCGGGGCTGGCCGCTTTCCTCGGCGTTGCCGCGGTGATCGACGCGTTTGGTGAGCGGGACGGTGAGAAGGAGCCCCGGGGAGCCCGGAACCTGATCGCCTCCACGATCGAGCCGCTGCGGCGGGCCCGCCGCGAGGGGTACCTGCCGACCTCCGACGAACGGTTCCGGCTGGCCCTCCTGTTCAGCTTCGCGGCGATCCTCTGCGGCTGGTGGCTGGCCGGGCCGGTGGTCGGCCTGTTTCTGGCGATTGCCGCCCCGATGACGATCGGCTGGCTGATCTCACGGGGGCGAAGAAGGTACCGCCGCTCGGTCGAGAAGTCGCTGCCCGATGTGGCCCGGGCGATCGCCGACTGCCTCAGTGCCGGCCATTCACCCCGCGGGGCACTGATCGCGGCGACCGCATCGCTGGAAGGCCCGGTCCGCAGCGAGTTTCAGGTGATGCGGTACGAGCTCGAGGCCGGTGCCCCGACCACCGATGCGATCAGGAACCTGGCCAACCGCTTCGGGTCGGCCCGGGTCGATGCTTTCGCCACCGCCCTGATCAGCCAGCGGCTGGCCGGGGGTGACCTTGCCGCCCTGCTTCGGCGTTTCGCCGAAGGGGCGGCCGAGCGTGACCGGGTGGCCGAGGATGCGAGGTCGGCAACCGCCCAGGCCCGGTTCACCGGCTATCTGGTTGTCGCGATGCCGGCCGGGGCGGCGCTCTTCACCGAGCTGCTCAGACCCGGCTTCTTCGCTTCGATCGTCACTTCTGTGCCGGCCCTGATCCTGGTCGGGCTGTCGCTGGTGCTCCAGCTCTCCGGTTTCATCCTGATCTCCAGACTGGCGCGGATCGGCGTGACCTGATGAGGTCGGCGTGAACCCGTTGCCCGCACTGATCGCGATCGTCGCCCTCATTGTCGGTGGCTTCGGCCTGCGGGAGCTGCTGCGCGAAGACCAGGCCGACGAAGTGATGGAAAGCCCGGTTCGGGAGCCGGTTGACGTTTTCGGCCTGGCCGAGCGGATCAGGCGGGCCGGTCTGGAAGAGTCGCTGGTGCCAAGGACCGTGTTCATGGCGAAGGGCTGCCTGGCAGCCGTCGCGATGCTGTTCGGTTCGATGTTCATGACCATTCTGCCGGGACGGCTGGCGCCACTGATCCTGATCGCCCTTGCGGCGGGCGGGTTCATCCTGCCCGACTTCCTGCTCGAGCGGGCTGCCCGGAAGCGTCACCGCCGGATGGTCGCCGCCCTGCCGGATGTGCTCGACCTGCTGGCGGTCTCGGTCCAGACCGGGCGGGGAATGGGTGGTTGCCTGCTTGACCTGGCCAGCTCGGGTCGGGGTCCGCTCATCATGGAGATGTCGAGGGCTGGTGATGACATGGCATGGGGCAGTGGGCAGGCGGCCGCGCTGGAAGGACTTCGAAAGAGGATCGGCGGCACCGAGATCACTTCGTTCGTGTCCACGCTCGAACGGTCCCGCCGGCTCGGCTCACCCCTGGCCGATCAGCTCCGCCGCCAGTCGGCGACGCTCCGCCAGGATCAGCGCCGGGCGATCGAGGAAGAAGCGGCAAGGGCCGCCCCGAAGATCCAGCTGGTGATCGCCCTGATCCTGGTTCCCTCGGTCCTGCTGCTGATCGTCGCTGCCCTGGCCGCTAACGCGGACAGCCTGATCAACATGAGCTACTGAGTCCGGCAGACGGTCATCACCGGTCCGCGGCTGACCAGCCGGAATCCGGCATTGCCACGGTTCCCGGTGCCGCCGAGGGCGATAGCCGAGCGGGGTGCGACTTCACCGATCGCCACGCCGCGCTTAGAGAGTCGACGGACCGAAAGCAGGCCGGGCCGTTCGGTGGGGTTGCGGACCTCGAAGATCCCGGGCGGGACGGCGATGCCCTTTCCGCCGGGGAAGAGGTAGACCGGTCTGCGACATGGTTTCGCGTCGACTGCGTTGTTCAGCGGGAAGACGAAGCCGAGGCCGGCCGCGCGGGTCGCGGAGCGGTCGGCCAGGTACTCGGCCTTGGGACCCTCTTCACGGATTTCTTCTTCGGTGAATCCGACCGGTCCGTAGGTATCTACAGCCTTCGTGTAGCTCGAGACCGAGGGGCGCTCGAGGTCATCCATCGCGCGGAAGGGGAGGTTGAGGAAGAAGTCCTCTTCCTGGGTCGCGATGTAGTCAGCGGTCAGGGCGGGGTTGGTCGGACCGACCGCTTCGACTCCGGCCAGGCCAGCCCGCAGGACCACGGTCACGCCTTCGCGCTGCATGTCGTTGTTCTGTTCCTGCCGGTAGATGCCAACCAGGCAGAGGACGACGACCAGGGCACCGGCCGCCCACGCGAGGGTCCGGTTCGGTTTCTCGACCCGAAGGAGACTGCCCCAGGTGATCGCGCTGGCGATCAGGAAGGGGTACATGTAGCGGGGACTGTTGAAGTCCCGGTCCTCGACCGGCACCACTATCACCAGTGCCCACATGACCAGCAGCGTCGCGGCGCCGGCAAAGAAGAGCGGGTTGGCCCGGCCCTTCATCAGCAGCCAGACCAGCAGGCCGACCATGAACGCCGCGACAAGAAGTCCGATCGCGGTGTGAGCGGTCGAGCCGAGACCGTCCGGTAGCCGCAGCAGGCTTTCGGCGACCGCCCCGGTGGCACGGAAGCCCCAGACCGGCAGCATGTAGATCCGCTCCGGCTCCAGCGAACTCTGGGAGGCGCTCGGCATGCTGCTCGCCCAGATCCACCAGGCGAAGTAGAGGAAGAACGGAACCGCGGGCACCCAGAGGTCGCGGAGCCTTCGCAGGGCGAGAAGAAAGACCGTGACCCCGACCAGGAAGGGGAGGGCCTGCGAGTAGGTGGCGACTCCCACGCAGAGGGCGAGGCAGGCAAGGACGGATCGGGTCGAGGTTCGTTCGGTCAGCAGGAGCAGGGCCAGGACTCCGCAGCCGACCGAACCGAGCACGGTGATGCCGTTGCCATGAAAGACATGGGCCGGGTCACCGCTGAAGAAGAGGACGACCAGCGAGATACCGAGCGCCGGCCACTCGCCGCAGTACTTGCGAAGCAGCCGGTAGAGAACCACGACGACTCCCGCCAGAACCAGGGCGGTAGCCAGCCGGATCAGCCAGTACTCGGGGCCGATCGTCTCGAAGAGGGCCTTGTAGGCGAGCTTCGAGGTGAGGATCAGGTGGCCGACGTAGGGATCGAAGGCGTCCTTCAGGCCAAGATCCGGACTGAGCATGAACCACACCAGTTCGTCCGTGGTGAAGGTGATGCCGCGTCCGAGCCACATGTTGAGCGCGACGCTGATCGTCAGCGCCACTCCAAGGACATATCCGGGCCGGATCCGGTCGGTCATGTTGCGACGGCCCGGGGTGGAGGTCGCGGTGCCCCCGGTCACGCGCCGTTCCTCAAGCTTCGGATTCTCGTTCGGCTCGCGGCGAGGTTTCCGCAACTTCCTGGAGCAGTCTCGTGGCGACGAAGGAGCCGACCTCGGTCACCTGCTCGAGACTCTCGGTGTCATCCATGTGTTTGGAGACATAGGCGACCAAATGGCCGTCTTCGAGTTCGAAGGCGAAGGTCTTCTGCGGATTCTCGGTCAACCAGACGATGAAACTCGGGGAGAAGAGCCGGCGGACCCAGATCTGGTCCTGGCCCCTGGCGACGAAGACCTCGAATCGCTTGTCGAAGGTTTCGCTTTCCAGAGTGACCCGGTCGGCGCCGCCGAACTTGTCCTCGAGACCGTCGAAGAGCCTGAACCCGGCCCGCTGCACCCGCAGCATTGGCAGGTGTTGGACGATTTCCGGCATCTCGACGTGGATGAAGGTGAACGGGTAGTCGGTTTCGGTCTCGTCACCATCTGAATCCCGGTGGACCTCGGTGTATGTGTAGAGCACCAGGTCTCCGCTCACCCCGGGGGCGAGTTCCCCGGTGAACATCTCGTCGGTTTTCGACTTGTCACCCTTGCGGAGCAGCGGGGTGAGCTCGCCGATGAAGGGACTGGGGCTTCGGGTCAGACCATGGGTCGAGCAGTAGGAGTCGTAGAACGCGTCTTCGGCCCGGCTGTCAGCGATCCCGAAGACGACGGCCAGCACGATCAGGAAGACACCGACCAGGACGAGCACCCCGATTACCGGCCCGGCGAAAGCGCCGAATACCGCACCGCCGAGGACCGAGAGGCCGATCAGCCAGGCCCAGGTCGACTTCTTGCCCATCAGTTCCTTGAACTTCGCGGACCGGAGCTGGTTGGCGTGATGGACCTCAACGGTGCCGGTGGCGGTGGCCCCGGCCAGAGAGCCGGCTTCGCCGCTCGCCGGAGGAACTTCGGATGAAGCCGGTTCGGGATCGGGCGTGTTCGCCCCGGATGCCTGCTCGTCGGTCACTGGGTTTTCTCCCTGTCGGTTGCGGGGGATGATTGCGAAACTTCTTCCCCGAGGCGGTTCGCCACGGTGATGCCGATGGTGACCATTTCGTCGAGGCCCTCGGCGCTGTCGCGGTGCTTGGGCACATAGGCGCAGAGCCAGCCATTCTCGAGCTCGAATCCGAACTTGTTCGGAGGGGTGTCGGCCAGCCAGACGATGAAGCTCGGTGAAAAGAGCCGGCGGAGCCAGACTTCGTCTTCGTCCTTGCCCCGGAAGATCTCGTACTTGTCTCGCATTGCCTCACTCTCGAGGGTGACTCGTTCGTGGCTGCGGCGGAAGGTGTCCTCGAACTTCTCCAAGGCCTTGAAGCCGGATTGACGCTGAACCCGCAGGTCCTTCAGATACTGGATCGACTCCGGGACGCTGAACAGGACGAGAGTGAAGGGATAGTCGACTTCGGTCTTGTTCCCCTTACTGTCCCTGGTTTCGACGATGAAGGTCCAGAGGACGAGTTGGCCTTCGACCCCGGGCGCGAGCTCACCCTCGAAGAGCACGTCGACCCGTTGCTTGTCGCCCTTCCGAAGCAGCGGCGTGGAGCCCCCGAGCGACTTGGTGGTCCACTTGGTCAGGCCACGCGCCTCGGCGTAGGCCTCGTAGAAGGCTTGGGCGGACCGATGGTCGGCGATCCAGAAGGTAATCGCGATGCCGGTCAGGAAGGTGATCACGAAGAGCCCGACCACGAAGGCGGGGCCGATGAAATAACCCGCAACGGCCATCAGGAGGCTGCAGATGCCGATGATGATCCAGGTCTTCGGCTTGCCGAGCAGTTCCTTGAACTTAGCCCCCCTCAGCGTGTTCGCATCAGCGATCTCGGACATGGCGGCAGATTATCTGCACGTCATCCGGTCTTCGCCGGATGACCACGGAAACCCGCGGACTCAGGAGAGAAAGGGATGGATGAGTCCGCTCCGGATTGCGGCGGCTCTGGATCTCCCGCGGTGAAATGGCTGTTGCATTTTGGATGGATGTGGGGGGTTGTGTTGCAAAGTGGGACGAAGTGGGGTATGTTGCCAATCGAGTTGAAGCCAATGGGCCGGGGTGATGGAGCTCCTCCCGCTCTCACCACCCCGGCCCGACTCTTTCCCGGTCAACCATCGGCGAGGCAAGAAAGGACGAGGAGCGGTGGCTTTCAGAGGCCAGCACGAACACAGCCTCGACTCCAAGGACCGCCTGACGGTGCCCCGCAAGTTCCGCGCCGCCCTCGACGACGGGTACGTTCTCGCCAAGGGGCCGGACTCCTGCCTCTGGCTTTACGCGACCAAAGACTTCGACGCGATGGAAGACCGCTACGTCGCGCCGCACAGCCCGTTCGGGGCCAACGCCCGTGACCTGCGCCGGATGCTGAACGCCAGTGCCGACGAAGGCGAACTCGACGCCGCCGGGCGGATCCGCATCCCCGAACTGCTGAAATCGGTCACCGGACTCGAGGATTCCTGCACCGTGGTCGGCGCCGGCCAGTACATCGAGATCTGGAATTCGGAGGCCTGGGCGAAGAAGAACGCAGAGCTACTCGGGCAGTTCGCCGGTGTGGCCGAGAACCTGGCCGGGGGCGAGGAGTGACCGCCGCCGCGCGGCTCGCCCCGATCGGAACCACGGTGAGCGAAGCCCCCCAGATCCCGGACCGCCCCGATCAGGGTCCGCGAGGCCACCGACCGGTGCTCGCCCGTCAGCTGGTGGACCTGCTCGGCCCCCAGCCCGGCGAAACAGTCATCGACTGCACCTTCGGGGCAGGCGGCCACGCCCGGCTGGTTGCCGACCGGATCGGGCCGGAAGGCGAGCTCATCGCGATCGATCGCGACCCGGTCGCGAGGGCCCGCTTCCAGGAATTCGCCGCGAGCGCCCCCTGCCAGACAGGCTTCCTTGCGGCGGAGTTCAGCCTCGGTCTGAAATCCCTGCAAAATGAAGGAATCCAGGCCTCGGCGCTGTACATGGATCTCGGGATGTCTTCATTACAGGTGGATGCCGCCGAACGCGGCTTCTCCTTCTCACATGACGCGCCCCTCGACATGCGGATGGACCCGCATCAGGACCTGACCGCCGAGAAGATCCTCAACACCTGGGACGAACAGCGCCTCGGCCGGATACTGCGTGACTACGGTGAAGAACGCCACGCCGCCGGGATCAGCCGCGCAATCATCGCGCGGCGCCCGCTCCGCAGCACAACCGATCTGGTTGAGGCGATCAAGGCAGGAATGCCGGCAGCCGCACGATTCGGCGGCGGACATCCGGCCCGCCGCACTTTCCAGGCCCTGCGGATCGCTGTAAACGGCGAGCTCGAAGCGATTGACGCCGCCCTGCCCCTGGCCTGGGCGACCCTGCAACCCGGCGGCAGAATGGCCGTGATCTCCTTCCACTCGCTGGAAGACCGGCGGATAAAGCAATTCTTCAACGAGCTGGCGAGAGGTTGCATCTGCCCTCCCGGACTACCCGTCTGTGCCTGCGGCCACGAACCCGAAGCCGAACTGCTCACCCGCCGGGCGGTCCAGGCCGACGACGAAGAAATCGCCATGAACCCGCGCGCCCGTTCGGCCCGCCTTCGGGTGGCACTCAAACTCGCGGATCGAAGGAAGGATGACTGATGGGCGCCCCGGCAAGGAGCATTCCGGTACTTCCCGTTCACCGCCCGGCCCGGCGGGCCGTTCCCCGGCGGCGGCCGGGAGTCCGGCGTCCCGGCAGCGGCGCCCACACCGGTCTGCGCCTGATCGGCAAGAGTGCCCAGGCGGTGACCCATTTCCCGGAGTCGGGACTGGTCCGCACGGCCGCTACAGGCCGCCGCTGGATACTCGTGGTGGGTGCCCTGTTGCTGGCGATCGTCGCGATCAACGTGGTGACGGTCAGCTACGGCTCGATGGCCAGCAGGCTGGAAACCCGGATCGAGTCGATTGAGCGCCAGGCAGCGATCCTCAAGTCCTCACGGACGGCGGCGCTCTCGATGCCCCGGGTCGAGGCGCAGGCCAGCGCGGAAGGGATGTACCTGCCAGCCCCGGACGCCATCCACTACCGGTCCTTTGAGCCGGCTGACTACGCGGCGGCCGCAGAGCGGCTGGCCGCCGGGGGCTGATGCGCCTGCCTCGCCTCGAACGACGAATCGGCCTGCTCTTCGCGGTCAGTCTCGCCCTGCTTTGCGGGTTGTTCATCCGGGCTGTCCTGCTCCAGGTCGTTCAGGGTTCATCACTTGCTTCCCAGGCGACCAGCCAACAGGAGGACATCGTCGAAGTCCCGGGTCTGCGGGGATCGATTCTGGACCGCAACGGGCAGCCGCTGGCCGGCTCCGAACCGGGCGCAACCGTCTACGCGACGCCCTACCAGATCAAGGATCCGCCAACCGAGGCAAGACAGGTGGCGACGGCCCTCGGGAGCAGTCAGGACCAGGTCCTCGATGCCATCACCCAGCCCGGCGGGTTCTCCTACGTCGCGCGCAAGGTTGACCTGAAGAAGGCCGAAGCGGTCGAGCGGCTCGGGCTTGAAGGGATCGGGCAGGTCCCCGACACGCTGCGGGTCCGGCCCCAGGGTGACATTGCGTCCCAGGTGATCGGCGCCGTAAGCGACGAAGGGGCCGGGTTGACCGGGATCGAAGCCTCGCAAGACGCGGTCCTCGCCGGTGTGAACGGAGAGCGCCGCCTTGTGAAAGACGCTTTGGGCGACCCGATCAGTCTCGACAACATGCGGGATTCCATGGACGGAAAGCCGGTGCAGCTGACCCTGGACACGACTATTCAGGCCGAGGCAGAGAAAGTGCTCGCAGAAATCGGCGAGCAGAGCAATCCGGTGAACGCCTCGGCCATTGTGATGGACGCGAGGACCTCCGACGTGCTGGCGATGGCGAACTGGCCCCCGGTGAACCTCGATGACCTGAGCGATGCCCAGCCCGAGGATCTGCTGAATGTCGGCACCTCCTACACATACGAGCCCGGTTCCACGTTCAAGGCGATTACGGTCGCGTCGGCCCTGGAGAACGGAACCGTGACGCCCTCCAGCACTTTCACCCTCGCGCCGTCGATCCAGGTCTTTGACCGGACCATCGAGGAGAGTCACGCGCGTGGCACCGTAACCCTCGATGTCGGTGACATCCTCGCCCAGTCCTCAAACGTCGGTGCCGTGACGATCGGGTTGGAAATGGGTGGCCGGAAGTTCAGCCGCTGGATCAACCGGTTCGGGTTCGGCCAGACGACCGGAATTGACTATCCCGGTGAGGAGCAGGGGATTGTTCTGCCGTACAGCGACTGGTCGGGATCGACAATCGGGAACGTTCCGATCGGCCAGGGCCTGGCGGTCACCCCGATCCAGATGGTTCAGGCCTATGGAGCGCTCGCGAACGGGGGCATTCTCCGCTCCCCGCGCCTGATCGAAAAGATTGACGGGCAGGAGGTCCGCCAGGACAGCGGGCGGCGGGTCATATCCCCGCAGGTTGCGGCGGAGGTGAGGGACATGCTCAAGGGCGTACTGGCCCCCGGCGGAACCGCATCCGAGGTCTCTGTCCCCGGGTATTCCCTGGCCGGCAAGACGGGCACCGCCCAGATCGCGACCGAGAACGGCTACTCGGACACCCGCTACGTGGCTTCGTTCATCGGGGTCGCACCGGCCGATGATCCGGCGATTGTGGTCTCGATCATGGTCAACCAGCCGGAAGGTGCCCACACGGGCGGCGAAGTGGCTGCCCCCGGTTTCGGTGAACTCGCGTCATTCGCTCTGCCGTACCTCGGTGTCCCTACCGACGAGTGAGCGCAAGCCGGACCCCGTTTTCCGGGGACCACTCCAACTAGAATCCCGGTCATGCGGCTGGACCAACTTGCCCGGGGCCTGCCTTCGTCCGAGCTTGTCGGCGACCCGGAAACACAGATCTCATCGCTCGCCTACGACAACCGGAAGGTAGCGCCGGGGGCGATGTTCTTCTGCGTCCCGGGTTTGAGCAGCGACGGGCACGATTTCGCGCCGTCAGCGGCCGAGGCCGGCGCGGCGGCACTGGTTTGCGAACGAAAGCTCGATCTTGCCCTGCCACAACTGGTCGTCCCTGACTCCCGTGCCGCCATGGCGCCACTCGCGGCGGCCTTCAACGAGAACCCGACCACCCGGATGAAGCTGGCTGGAATCACCGGCACAAACGGAAAAACGACCACGGCGTTCCTGCTCCGGGACATCATGGAGTCCGCCGGTGTGCCATGTGGGCTGATGGGTACCGTCAAACAGGTGGTTGGTGGAGTGGAGGAGGCGGTGGTGCGTACCACCCCCGAGGCGATAGACCTCCAGACCTCCTTCGGCCGGATGGTGCAGGCCGGTGACGAGGCCTGCGTGATGGAGGTTTCTTCGCATGCGATGGCCATGCACCGGGCCGATGCGATCGATTTCGACCTTGCGATATTCACCAACCTCACGCAGGATCATCTTGACTTCCACAAGGACATGGAGGATTACTTCCAGGCCAAACGGCTGCTGTTCGCCGCCGGGCCTGGCGCTTCGGTCGTGAACGTGGATGACGAGTACGGCAAGCGACTGGCTACCGAATTTGACTGCCTGACCTACTCGGCCAGCGGCCAGGCGGCAGACTATTCCGCCCTGGAAGTGGCCTTTGACGTTTCCGGAGCGAACTTCGTCGTCCAGACCGGACACGGTGAGATGGCAGTGCGCACCGGATTGCCGGGCAGCTTCAACGTGGCCAACGCCCTGGCCGCCCTCGCCGGGGCGATCGAGCTGGGCATCGATCCTTCGGAAGCGGTTGCCGGCCTGGCTGACGCGGGCAGGGTACCGGGCCGGTTCGAGCCGGTCGACGAGGGCCAGGAGTTTGCCGTCCTGGTTGATTACGCCCACACACCGGACTCGGTCGAGAATGTGCTTCGGGCCGCCCGGGACCTGACGTCCGGGCGACTGATCGCGATTGTCGGGGCCGGCGGGGACCGGGACCGGGCCAAGCGCCCGCTGATGGGCCGGGCCGGCGCCGAATTGTCTGACCTGGCGGTGATCACTTCGGACAATCCGCGATCCGAAGACCCGGCGCGGATCATCGAGGACATCTTGGCCGGGATCGAAGACCCGGAGGCGGTGGTGGTCGAACCGGACCGGGACGCGGCGATCGGCCTGGCGATCAGGGAAGCCGGTCCCGGGGATACGGTAGTGATCGCCGGCAAGGGTCACGAGCAGGGCCAGGAGTTCGAGCACGGCCGAAAGATCCCCTTCGATGATCGTGACGTTGCCCGTCGGCACTTGCGTGAGATAGCCGGGGTGTCGGCTTGATTGAGCTTTCGACCGAAGCGATCGCCGAGGCGATGGGCGCGGGTATTTCCGCCCGCGGAAGCGGCGGCGCCCCCGGGAGGGCCGAGATCGATTCACGCCAGGTCAGGGGTGGCGAGCTTTTCTTCGGGCTGACCGGCGGGCAGAGCGACGGCGGCGCGCATGCCGAAGCTGCACTTCGTCAGGGAGCTTGGGGGGTCGTGCTGACTCCCGCAAGGGCAGCTTCGCTGGCTGACTCCGGGGCTTTCGTGTTTTCCAGCGAGGACCCGCTGCTCTCGCTTCAGATGCTGGCCCAGGCCTGGCGCCGCAAGCTGGCCGCGACGGTCATCGGGGTGACCGGGTCGGTCGGCAAGACCTCGGTGAAGGACATCACGCGGGCCCTGCTTCCCGGCGAAGTTCATGCCTCGGCCGAGAACTTCAACACTGAGATCGGCCTCCCCCTGACGATCCTGGAAGCGCCTGCCGGAACTCGGACCCTGGTTCTGGAGATGGCGATGCGCGGACCGGGGCAGATCGCAGAGCTCGCTGCGATCGCCGAACCGGACATCGGGGTGATCACCAACGTCGGACCGGTCCACGTGGAGCTGCTCGGGTCCGTAGAGGCGATCGCCGCGGCCAAAGCCGAGCTGATTTCCGGACTGAGGTCCGGTGGTTCCATGATTGTTCCCTTCGAAGGTGGGCACCTTGAACCCCATCTGGAGGGACTCGCCGGACCGGTCCGGTTCGGCGGGCAAGGGGATGTCCGGGTGGAGGAGGCGACGGTGACGGCCGGTGCCACCCGGGCCCGGATCGCAACTCCCGGGGGGACCGAGGTGTTCGAGTTCCCCTTCGCGGAGCCTCACAACCTGCTCAACGCGCAGGCGGCCATCGGTGCCGGAGTGGCGGCCGGATTCGCGCCGGCCGAGCTTGCCGCAAACACGGGCAGGATCGCCTTTTCCCGCTTCCGCAACGAGCACATTGACCTTGGTGAGCGGGGCCTGATCGTCAACGACTGTTACAACGCGAACCCGGTCTCGATGCGTGCTGCCCTGGAATACCTCGCCGGGATCGACCGCCCACGCAAGCTGGCGGTACTGGGATTGATGGCGGAACTCGGACCCGATGAGGTCCGGTTCCACGAGGAAATCGGCGGCTTGGCCCGTGAGCTCGGAATCGAAGTGATCGGAGTTGGTGACCTTGCCCGCTCCTATGATCCCGACCTGAAGGCGGGCAATCCGGACGAGGCGACGCGGCTGCTCCGTG
>WBZU01001572.1_pt1 | contig 14381 bp, 11 predicted proteins | sample 5204311 | NCBI WGS metagenome assembly WBZU01 (sample SAMN12344359, study PRJNA552823) | activated sludge metagenome | biome: Activated sludge suspended growth; feature: Nitrification reactor; material: Wastewater; isolation source: activated sludge from nitrification reactor of wastewater...
GAAGGAATGCAGGCCGTGGGCGACCAGCGACTGCGAATTGGCCAGCCAGCCGACAATGACCTGAGCGATCGTCATCAGCAGGTTGACCGCGACGCTGACCCAGGTGGCGCGTTGCGCCTCGGCGGTGCGATCGAGTTGTCCCGCAGGTGGCCGCGCTTGATGGAGATGATCGAGACCCATTCTCTGTGCCCTATACTATCGGACTCGGATTCTAACAGTCGCGGATTATGGGAAAGTTAACGGAGATCCTCAGCCTCGCTCAACAGCGCGCCCAAGCCATGGGCCTGCCATACGAAGGCGCGCTGACGCCGCAGGAAGCCTTCGACCTGTTGCGTCTGGCGCCCGGCGCCAGGCTGGTCGACGTCCGCACCCGCGCCGAGTGGGACTGGGTGGGCCGCGTTCCCGGCGCTGTCGAAATCGAATGGAACTTTTACCCGGGCGGTGGGCGCAACCCCAATTTCATGGCCGAACTGAGGCGCCAGGTGGATCACGAAGCACTGGTACTTTTCCTCTGTCGCAGCGGCGCCCGCTCGGATGCCGCGGCACGTCTGGCGACCGAAGCCGGATATGGCGACTGCTTCAACATCCTCGAAGGATTTGAGGGCGACAAGGATGCCAGCGGCAAGCGCAATACCTGTGGTGGCTGGCGCCATGCAGGACTGCCCTGGTACCAGGGGTAACCCCTTACCCGGAGAACCATTTCGGAGACCCGCATGCAATCTACCGCGATCGCCTTCAAGCCCTTCAACAGCCTGTCCGACGACGACTGCCAGGAGCGCATACGCGCCGCCCGCGCCAAGCTCGGGAAGAAGGCCGTCATCCTCTGCCATCATTACCAGCGCGCCGACATCTATCAGCATGCCGACCTCACCGGCGATTCGCTGAAACTCTCCAAGCTGGCCGCGCAGACCGATTCCGAATACGTCGTCTTCTGCGGCGTGCATTTCATGGCCGAGGTCGCCGACATCATGACAGCGCCGCACCAGATCGCCATCCTGCCCGACCTCGCCGCCGGCTGCTCGATGGCCGACATGGCCAACTTGGCCAAGGTCGAGCGCTGCTGGCGCGAACTCGGCGAAGTGCTCGACGTCGACAACGAGGTCACGCCGGTCACCTACATCAATTCAGCCGCCGATCTGAAGGCATTCTGCGGCGAACATGGCGGCATAGTGTGCACATCGTCGAACGCCGGCACCATCGCCGAATGGGCTTTCGCGCGCCGGCCCAAGGTTCTTTTCTTTCCCGACCAGCATCTCGGGCGGTGGACCGGCCACAAACTGGGAATTCCGATGGACGAGATGGTCGTCTGGGACCCCGACCTCGAACTCGGCGGCCTGACGCCGGAACAGATCACGAAGGCGCGCATCCTGCTGTGGAAGGGCCACTGCTCGGTGCACCAGATGTTCCAGAAATCGCACATCGACGCCTTCCGCGCCAAGTACCCGGACGGCTTGGTGATCGCCCACCCGGAATGCAATTTCGAAGTCTGCGCTGCATCCGACTACGTCGGTTCGACCGAGCACATCGTCAGGACCATCAAGGAAGCGCCGGCCGGCACGCGCTGGCTGGTCGGCACCGAACTCAACCTGGTCGACCGCCTGGCCAGGGAGGTCCTGCCGCAGAACAAGATCGTCCAGTTCATGGCGACGACCATCTGCATGTGCTCGACCATGCAGCGCATCGACCCGCAGCATCTGGCGTGGACGCTGGAGAACCTGGCCGAGGGCAAGGTCGTCAACCAAATCAAGGTGCCGGAACACGAGGCCAGGCTGGCCAAACTGGCGCTTGACCGCATGCTGGCGATTTCCTGACCAGCGATGCGCAAGTCCGCCTCCCTGCACGTCGCGACCTTCAACATCCATAAAGGTTTTTCCCAGTTCAACCGGCGCATGATGGTGCACGAGCTGCGCGAACGCCTGCGTGAACTGAATCCGGACATCGTCTTTCTGCAGGAGGTCCAAGGGCTGCATCTCGGCCATGCCGAGAATCTCGACGACTGGCCGAGCGAACCGCAGCACGAATTCCTGGCCGAGGAGGTGTGGCACGACTCGGCCTATGGCAGCAACATGGTCTACGACCACGGCCATCACGGCAACGCGATTCTCTCGCGCTTTCCCATCCTGCATGCGCACAACCAGGATGTGACCCATCTCCAGTTCGAGAAGCGCGGCCTGCTGCACTGCCGGATCGATCTGCCGGGTGGTCCCACGGCGCACTGCGTCTGCGTCCATCTCTCGCTATTCGGCTATTCGCGCCGCCGGCAGGTTGCCGCGTTGGCCGACTACCTGGATGCAGCCTCCGGTCCCAACGTGCCGCTGATCATCGCCGGCGATTTCAACGACTGGAGCAACCGGGCCGGCCACGAACTGGTGAAACGTCTGGGTCTGACCGAAGTCTTCAGCAACCGGAATGGCGCGCCGGTGCGCAGTTATCCCGCCGCCCTGCCGATGTTCCGCCTTGACCGCATCTACGTTCGTGGCTTCAAGGTGCGCCGGACCGAGGTTCATTTCGGGCAACCGTGGTCGGCGATCTCCGACCACGCCGCGCTGTCGGCCCATCTGGCAAGGCATGCTCGCTGAGTTCCTGCCAGGAAACCGGATCACGCTGCTCAATTCGGGAGCCGAGTATTTTCCCGCCCTGCTGTCGGCCATCGAGGCGGCACGCAGCGAAATCTTCCTTGAGACCTATATCTTCGCCGATGACGAAATCGGCCACGAGGTCGCGGGTGCGCTCTCCCGTGCCGCCGCGCGCGGCGTCCAGGTGAATGTCACGGTCGACGGCTTTGGCGCCCGGAATTTCCGCGCCGATTTCCTGCCGCGACTGACCGCCGCCGGCGTCCGCGCGATGTTCTACCGGCCGGAAATCAGTCCCTTTCATCTGCGCCGTCACCGCCTGCGCCGCTTGCACCGCAAGCTGGTCGTCATCGACGCTCGCGTCGCCTTCGTCGGCGGCATCAACATCGTCGACGACAACAATGCGCCGGAGGACATGCGCCCGCACTATGACTACGCCGTTCGCATCGAAGGCCCGACGCTGCGCCAGGTTCACCATGCCGTCCGGCGCATGTGGGAAGTCGTTTCCTGGGCGAAATTCAGGCGCCGCTTCCGCCACACCCTGCCGACCACTCCCGGTTGCGAGATCGCCGGCGAACAGGAGGCCGCCTTTCTCATCCGCGACAACATCCGCCACCGCAACGACATCCTGCATGCCTACATCGCGGCAATCAACGAGGCGCAGAAGGAAATCCTGATTGCCAATGCCTACTTTCTGCCGGGCCTGCGCTTCGGCCTGGCGCTGCATGCCGCCGCCAGGCGCGGGGTGCGGATCACCGTCCTGCTCCAGGGCAAGACCGATCACCCGCTGCTCCGCTACGCGACGCAGACGCTTTACGCAGCGCTGCTCAAGGCGGGGATGCGCATCTACGAGTACGAGAAGAGTTTCATGCACGCCAAGGTCGCCGTCATCGACCGCCTCTGGGCAACCGTCGGCTCGTCGAACATCGACCCGTTCAGCCTGCTGCTCGCCAAGGAGGCCAACCTCTTCGTGCGCAACCCGGCATTCGCGGCGGAACTTCATGCCAGCGTCGGCCAGGCCATCGCCGGCGGCGCCCGCGAAGTGCTGGCCGACGAACTCACCGCCCACCCCTGGTACATCCGTTCCTTGCGCTGGCTAAGCTATGGACTGGTCCGGTCCATCGTCGGCCTGACCGGCTACGGCCCGAAGCACTGGCAGTCGGACGAACAGACGCCGGCCCCCAACTCCTGAGCGGCCCCCTTCCTACTCGCAACTTTAGGCAACTTCCACGGAAGGATCACGAGGCGCACGGCTTGAACCAGCGACAGCCGGCTATCCGTTGCCGGGGCGAACCGTGCGCCCGTTGGGCCGGGGTCGCCTGCCCGGCGGGAAGCGGTGGTCTTGCCGGCGTCGGATAACTCGAGCGCCGGGCGAGCGAATCGCCAAGGATGGAAATCGCGAGGATCAGAAGGGAAGCGATGCCGCAGGCCAATACGATCAAGACAAGCGGAGCGGCACTGATGAGAGGATCCTGATACATGACGTACTCCTATTGACGTTGCAGGAGCCCCCATTGTGCAGAGCTGCGCCGTGCTCCACAATTGCATGCAATGACATACCATGGTCTCGATAATGAATAGCTCGCAAGCGGGTGCGCCCTTCGACTGGACGTTGATGCGCTCGTTTCTGGCGGTTCTGGAACGGGGAAGTCTGCTCGCCGCCGCTCGCCATCTCGGCAGCAGCCAGCCGACCCTCGGGCGGCATGTCGCGGAACTCGAGCGTCAGCTCGGCATGGTGCTGTTCGAGCGTACGGGACGCGGCCTCATGCCGACCCAAGTCGCGCTCTCCATCGCCGATCACGCCCGCGCCATGGCGGACAACGCCGATGCCATCGGCCGCGTGTTGACCGGCCAGAGCAAGCAGTTGGCGGGAGCGGTCCGCATCACCGCCGTCCAGACGGTGGCCGGGCACCTGCTGCCGCCCATTCTCGCCCGGCTGCGGGCGCAGGAGCCGGGAATCGCGATCGAGGTCGTGGCGTCCAATGCGATCAGCAATCTGCTGCGGCGCGAAGCGGACATCGCGATCCGGATGGTGCGACCGGACCAGGGTTCGCTGATCACCCGGCACATCGCCGATTCCACGGTCGGCGCCTATGCCCACGGGGATTACCTGCGCCGTCGCGGGGTTCCCCTGACGCCAGCCGACCTGCTGCAACACGACCTGATCGGCCTCGACCAGGGCGATCTGATCATCCGCCGGTTTCAGGAAATCGGGCTGTCGATCGCGCGTGACGGATTCGTTATCCGAAGCGACGACCATCTCGTGCTCTGGGAAGCGCTGCGCGCCGGATTGGGGATCGGCTTTGCCGGAGTCTGGCTGGGGGACAAGGAAGCCGGAGTCCAGCGCGTCCTGCCCGGCCTGGCCCTCGCGATGCCGATCTGGCTCACCGTGCACCGCGAGATCCGTTCGAGCGCACGCATCCGCGCGGTCTACAACTTCCTGGATCAGGCCATTCCGGAAGCTCTGGCCTGACCAGCCAATCCGGTCGTCCCTCCTGAACACGGATCAGAAATCGAGTTGCAGGGTCGCCAGCCGCGCGTAAAGCCCGCCTTGCTGGCGCAGGTCCTCCGGGGTGCCGGTCTCGACGATCCGCCCGTGATCCATGACGACGATCCGGTCGGCCTTCTGCACCGTCGCCAGCCGATGGGCGATGATCAGCGTCGTCCGCCCCATCATGGCGGCGCTGAGACCCTGCTGCACCAGGAGCTCGGACTCGGCGTCGAGGGCGCTGGTGGCTTCGTCGAGCAGCAGGAGACGGGCGCCCTTGAGTATGGCGCGGGCAATCGCGATGCGTTGGCGCTGGCCACCCGACAGCCGCGTGCCGCGCTCCCCGAGAAAGGTCAAGTAGCCCTCGGGCAGGCGCTCGATGAATTCGTCGGCCAGCGCCGCCCGCGCCGCCTGCATGACCTCCTCGTCGCTCGCCGAGGTCCGGCCGTAGCGGATGTTTTCCAGTGCGTTCGCGGAGAAGATCACCGGATCCTGGGAGACGATGGCGATGTCCTTGCGCAGGTCGCGCAGGCGCAGTTGACGGATATCCTGCCCGTTGATCCGTATGCAGCCGCCGGAAACATCGTAATAACGCAGCAGGAGCTGAAACAGACTGGTCTTGCCGGCGCCGGACGGCCCGACCAGCGCCACGCTCTCGCCGGGCGCGATATCGAGGCAGATGTCGTCAAGAGCCCGGACCTGCGGGCGGGCCGGATAGGCGAACACGACATGCTCGAAGCTGATCGCCGCCTGCTCCGCGACCACCGGCATCTGCGGCGCGGGCGTCTCGCGGATGGCCGAGCGGGCATGCAGCAAGTCGAGCAGGCGCTCGGTCGCGCCAGCAGCGCGCATTACGTCGCCCCAGACTTCCGCCATGGTTCCGACAGCGCCGGCCACCAGCGCGGCGTAAAGGACGAAGGAGGCAAGTTCGCCGCCGGTCAGCGCACCGGCATGGACCTGACGCGCGCCTATCCAGAGGACGAAGATGATCGTTCCCATCACCGCGGTAATGATCAGTGCCGTCAGCGCCGCGCGTACCCGGGTGCGCCTGATCCCGGTGGCGAAACCCAGTTCAGTGCGCGCGGCGAAGCGGCCGGCCTCCTGTTCCTCCTGGGTGTAGGCCTGCACGGTCGGCATCGCGTTGAGGATTTCGCCCGCCAGCGCCGATGCATCGGCGATCCGGTCCTGCGATTCGCGCGAGAGCTTCTTGACCTTGCGGCCGATGGCAACGATCGGAAGGATGAGCAAGGCCATCAGGCCCAGGTTCAGGGAGAACAGGTAGAAGCTGGTGACCGCCAGCATGACCATGCCGCCGATGAACTGGAAGACGCTGCGCAAACCCATCGAAATCGAACTGCCGACCACGGTCTGGATCAGCGTCGTGTCGCCGGTCAGTCGCGACAGCACTTCCCCGGTCTGCAGGGTCTCGAAGAATTGCGGCGACTGCGCCAGGACCCGTGCATAGACGGCGTTGCGCAGATCGGCCGTGACCCGCTCCCCGACCCACGAGACGGTGTAATAACGCGCCGCCACCGCCAGTGCCCAGATACTCGCCAGTCCGAACAAGGCGATGAAGTGCCCGTTCAGGCTCAAGGCGCCGAGCAGACGCCCGCCTTGCCGCTCCTGTTCGCCGAAGCCGAAGTCGATCAGGTCGCGGAACGCCAGCGGCACCAGCAGGATCGTCGCGGAAGCGAGGCACAGGAGGACGAAGGCGAGGGCAACGCGCGCGCGGTAGGGCCGTAGAAAAGGCCACAGGCCGGCCAGTGCCGAAAGCTTCCCGGTCCGTGCCGGCGGTTTTGTCGAATCGTTGGCCATTCCCAATTATCGTTGAAGTTCGGGCGCCATTTTCTCGCCGTTGCCGATCATGACGAAAAAGCCGGGCGGACATGGCTGGAACGATCAGCAGGCATCGGCAGCGGCGACCCGACCGGCAGCAGCCTGCCGTGGAATGTCAGCGAACGACCAGTGCCGCAGCGCCCAGTCCCAGAGATCGCGCAACCCGGCCCGCGCCACATCCGGCGGCACCGCCTGGCCGAGAAAGGCCAGCGCGGCAGCCAATGCCCGGCCGGCCTGATCCGGCCGCAAGGCGGGCGCCCTGGTCTGCTTGGACAACTTCTCGCCGGCGGCATTGGTCGCCACCGGCAGATGCGCGTAACGCGGCGTCGCGTAATTGAGGCAGCGCTGCAGCCAGATCTGGCGCGGCGTCGAGGCGATCAGGTCGGCGCCACGGACGACATCGGAAATGCCCTGAAATTCGTCGTCGACCGCAACAGCCAACTGGTAAGCGTACAAACCGTCGGCCCGGAGCAAGACAAAATCACCGACGTCGCGCTCAAGGTTCTGGGCTTGCCGGCCCTGCACCCGGTCGCTGAACGCGATCTCCTCGTCGCTCACCCGCAGCCGCCACGAACGGACGCCGCGCCCGTGCGCCACGCCGTTGCGACAGGTTCCCGGATAGGCCAGCCCACCGTCGCTGGCGGCGCGCGTCGCCGAGTCGGCGATTTCCTTGCGCGAGCACGCGCACCCATAAGCCAGGCCCGCGGCCCTGAGCCTTTCCAGCGCCTCGGCATAGGCATCAGAACGCCGGCTCTGCCAAAGCACCGGACCGTCCCACTCGAAGCCGAAGGCTTCCAGGGTTTTCAGGATGCCGTCGGCCGCCCCCGGAACATTCCTGGGCGTATCGACATCCTCCATGCGCACCAGCCACTCGCCGCCATGAGTGCGGGCATCGAGATAGCTGCCGACCGCGGCGACCAGCGAACCGAAATGCAGCGGGCCGGTCGGCGAGGGAGCAAAACGGCCGCGATAACGTGTTTTTTTCATACGGATGGCGCGAACTGCAACGGGATGGCATCCTGCCAGGGAGCCCATTATCTTCCGGAACCACGGTCGCCGGTACGCCCACCCGGACCCTCATCAACACCCCGCCCCGGCAGATGTCGAATGCGATCGGAGCATGTCGTAAGCGCCATGGCCGAGGCATTGGTATATTAGCGACACCGCCAAGCCCGCCATTCGAGAGTCTGCCATGTCCGACCTGCTGCGTATCGCCGAAGCTGTTGAATTTGCCGCCGTCAGGCACACACACCAGCGCCGCAAGGGCGCCAGCGAGGCCCCCTATTTCAATCATCTCGCCGCCGTTGCCGCAAACGTCGCCAGGGCGACCGGAGGGCAGGATCCCAACCTGATCATCGCCGCCTACCTGCACGACTGCATCGAGGACTGCGGGGTCACCCGGGCCGAAATCGAGGAACGGTTCGGGGACGATGTAGCCGCCCTCGTTGCCGAAGTCACCGACGACAAGTCACTGCCCAAGGAAGAGCGCAAGTTGTTGCAGGTCGACCAGGCCCCACACAAGTCGGCGCGCGCCAAGATCCTGAAACTCTCCGACCTGGTCGCCAACCTGAGCGACATGCTGGTGCATCCCCCGGTCAATTGGAGCCTTGAACGACAACTGCGCTACTTCGTCTGGGCCAATGACGTCGCCAACGGACTGCGCAACGGCACCCCGGCCCTGGAAGCGCCGGCGCTTCTCGCCGACTTCGACGCCCTGTTTGCCCGGTTCGAGGAACTGAAGGCTGGCCCGACCATGCATCCGCTGGCGCTGGCGATCAAGATCGCCGCCAATGCTCATGCCACCCACCGGCCGGACAAGGGCGGCGCCCCCTACATCCTGCACCCGCTGCGCATGATGATGCGCCTGGACGGCGATGACGCGCGCATGACCGCCGTGCTGCACGACGTGATCGAAGACCACGAACACGAGGGCTGGACTTTCGAGCGCCTTGGCAGAGCCGGCATTCCGGAAAACGTCATCGACGCGCTGCGCTGCGTCACGAAGCTCGCCACCGATGAAGACTACGCCGCGTTCATCGAGCGTGCGGCGAGCAACCCGCTCGCCAGGGCGGTGAAACTCGTCGACCTCGAAGACAACATGAACCTGTTGCGCCTCGGAGAACTGCTGGACAAGGATGTCGAGCGCCTGCGCAAATACCACCGGAGCTGGCTGCGCCTGTCCTGATGCGGCCCGCTGCCCGGGGGATCAGGGAGGCCGGGACCATCGAACAAACGCATGGGATCCATCAAGTGCAGACGTTCAGACTTGATCTGACATAAGTTGTCAGAATGAACGTCTCGGTCCGGCCACAACCGGCAGGTTAGCTTCGCTCCACAACAGATATTCGAGCGTCGTCTCTGCCCCCAAACCTGCCGGATAATCTACTTCAGCAGATCGGCTTTAGCAGACAAACAGTACTGTATGACCAAACGTCTACCTTGAGGCACATACCAGACCATCAGGCTGAGTCGCGTCCGCCTTGTTGGCATGTGTTATCGGACTCTGCAGAACGAGGGCGAAGTTGGCTCCATGGATTTTTGGCGAGCCACCTATTCTCTGCGACGAATTATTTTTTCCGACCAAGCACCCTGTACACGTCCATCTGCGCCCAAGTAGCCGATACCGTGGTAGTCCGCCCAAGCAAAATCCTCTTCATCTTGGTCTCCCAAGCCAAGATTCATGAATGCTCTGCGTTCGCCGCACCACCGCCAGATCAGCGAATATCCCGATGCATCCAGCAAGCCAAGCAATCTGGGTAAATTTACAAACAACGCACTCTCACCAAATAACCATCCCGCCAATCCAAATACTGGTTCTCCTTGATGTAATACCAAACCACGCCGCAGATCCAGCTCAAGCCCCCACTCACGAAATAACGATGGCATGGGTAGCAGTATCGGCGCATGATCATCGCGCCGATCCGGATGCCCGCATTCTCCAACCATTGGTCGCCACCTAACCGGCAACCAGAAGTCATGCCAGATATTTGGTTGAGATTTTCGAAACCCGCTGTCCCAATCAGCCTGTGTGGTGGGCCACTGAGCAAGCGGGGCATGCCAATCATTCGCGGGATCAATTCGTCCTACAGCGGCCAACTCTTTCTGCGCCTTTGGCTTACTCACCTTTTCCAGCAACTTTGGCAAGTCCTCAGCATGAATAAGCATCGGCCAACATTGCAACCAGAGGTCGGTGAAATAATCTTTCCCAAGACCCCAGCCGCCCGGGGCGAAGTTACTTTGCCAAATATGTTCCGCAGCCAGCCGCAGCCAAGGCCCATCTCCCCATGCCTGTGGCAAGGCTGGTACATAGCCAATAACATCCGCAGGTGGCAGGTCGCAACTCGAAGAGGCCACCCAAGCTTTCATTTCTTTCAGGTTGTGTAGGGGCCAAGATGGCAGGCTGGGGATGCACCAGAAATCCTGTTTGTCATTTCTAGCAATGGCCGGTGCAACAACTTGCAGCCAGCGCGCCGGATCATGAGGGTTGACATGAACTTGAGCTGGCGTCTCATATACGCGAGGTTCCTTGTTCCAGTCCGGCTTCATGGCATAGTTGTCTGAAAGGAAGGCAAGCAAGGTATACCAACTGACCCACTGATATTTTTTTCCGATACGCTCCGTGCCTTCATCATCGCCCATCCGACTATGGCCTCGTGTGTGATAACCAGTATCGAAATCTTCAAATCGTTCTGCCGTCCAGCCCGAACCCAGACAATTCCAAGCCACGAAACGAGCTGCCAGCGCCAAATCGAATATGCTTTCGTCAGCCCCCCCGGATATCAAGCTTTCTGCACGCGCAAATGGTCTGGCGGGTTCTGCAGAATTCGGCAATGGCTGTGCCAGGAAGTCGAGTGAAGCTGAGTTGCCTCCCATGATGTAGCGGTAAAAGTCATTATCCGTGCAGGAAGAAATAATCCTTCCGAATCCTTTCGATGCATCGAGTGCTTTCAATCTTTCTTTGCTCGGCACTTCACCCAACGGCAATGTGCTCCGATAAGGCGGTCTGACGCTGCTTGAGTCAATATCCGGCAGCCATCCCTTGCGACACGCCTCTTCCACAATTCGACGTGCGTAATGGCGCAAGGTGATATGACACCAGTGCGCGTTCCCTTCTGGGAATTGGCTTTCATAGACTTGACGTGCCGCAAATGTTGCGGTTTGAGTATCTCTCCCATCCAGCACCACACCCCATACAGCTACCAGCACGGCTTCCAGAACATACGCATCGTTGACGCCAAGAAAATCGAGAAGGAATGCCTCCATTACTTGAGGGCAGGCCGCAAGCAATCGAGTAAGTCCTTTCATGGCGGCCAGCCTCAAACCTTTCTGCGATGTTGCGCAGATCCAGGCCAGTAATCGGGCCGCGGGCAAGGCTATATCGGCGTGTATGCCATGGAGATTGGCATCCCGCGCCCAAATAACCAATTGACGCAAATTGGAATGCTCATCAATCCATAAGGGAACCAGATTCACTGACCACATCGCATCGCGTGCCCCCGGAGTTTCCTGAGCCAGCAATCTCGGATGGATGACCTGATCCATCGTAAATGGGTGACCAGGAATCAGGGCAAAGCGAATGAGTTCATCCAGTTCAGATTCCGGATTGCTGTTATCCGAATAATGTCGCCACAGCTTACGCAATGCCTTGCCATCCATTCCGAACTCTTCGGGGCGGCAACGCCAGCGCAAACTGTCACAGAAAGCTTGGGAGAACTGCCAATTATGAAAATCCGCGTCATTGTCCGGCAATAGCGTTGGAAGCTCAGCCCCTGTACATAGAGGAACAGCCAAACATAGCGCCTCCAGCAAACCGGCGCGGCGAAAATACAGCGGGTGATCCACATACTCTTTGGATATCAACGGATGAAGGTCGCCGCCGGGGGCGAAAGCGCAGTGGAACGTACCCAGCTTTTCTTCCCTGCTGGCTTTCCCCTCAAACAATTTCGCCAACAACCGGTCAGCGAGGAAGGTATCGGATAGTCGCTCGAAGCCGAATTCAACGACATCTTCGTCATCCTCTAACCGATCTATGAGAGCCCCGGAAGAGCAGAGAAAAGCAATGACGCCGTCTACCCCCGTCATCCCTCTTGCCAGGTCATCTGCGTGCTGGCGCGGCAAATTGAACTGCCCATCTTCCAGCATCGCTTGCGCCAGCTTGCTCATTAGTCGACGCATGACTTCCGGACGTGATGCGTTATCCAGGCTCAACCTATCCTTTGCTTCCTCCTCCAATCGCGCCATCCATGCATGCCAAACTTCCAGCCAAGATGGCAGCCAATGCTGCAATGGATGGCCTCGCATACTTCTCGCCAGAAGCTGTACGTACAGTGGATTACCAAACTCACCCAACGGCGGCGCGATAGGAGCCTTGACGCCATAGTGCTCAAAATATTGCAACAATGCATCAGGCTCGATTCCAGAAAATCCTGGATGCTCCCACCTCACCCAAGGTGTATCCGTACCATCGGGCAACAACGGCAAGGTTTGTTTCAGGTAATCCGTGCGGACAGAGATAGCCAAAGCCAGATGTGGCCGTCGCAATACTTCCTGAATCATTCCGGCCAACTCATTGCGCCAGCGCCTGCGATCTGGAGTCTCGTTGAGCGCATCCATCACCAACAACGCGCGTTGGTTGCGGTTAGCGGCTTCGTTCTCTAGCTTGTCCAACAATTGGTCATGCGTTCCCCGCCAACCAGCGCGCCGACAAATTGCATCCCACAGAGTATCCGCAGCACTCAAGGTTTGCCCCAGAACACCCAAGGCAATCCCTCCTGCGGCCAGTATCTGATTAACCTCGTGAACCAGAGTATGGGTCTTGCCTTGCCCTGCTGGGCCAGTAAGCAGCATCACTCGTTGCCGTGAAAGGCTGGAATAGTTTCGCAGGAGATCACTTGCTCTCTGTGCCATGTAGGCGGCTTGCCGCAGGGAATATTCACGATACCGCCAAGTATCATTCTTTGCCTCTTGCTCCTTGGCGCGTTCATGCGCCTCGTGCTCGGCCCATGCATGTGCTTCCACGCGAGCCAAGGTATCAAGCATGAAGGCGAAATCGGGAGTGGCTTGCCAATACATGTCGGCGCGCAATGCCTCGGCAATCCACTCCATGTCTGCACGGATAAGGGAGAATGCGTCGTCCCGATCAAGATGCTTCCAGACCTCTGAGAATGCCTTATCCAACTCGGCTATGGCAGGCTGCCTGACCAATAACCAGTCGAATGCTTGCCCGATGTCGGTTTCTACGTGAGCATCGCTGGTGTAGCGCGGCCCAGCGTTAGCGGTCAAAAGGGATGCCTGATTATTGAGCCAGTCCCTGAATATTGGCAGAGAGCCGGGTTGTCGTTGACTCAATAGCCTGCGCACGTGCCCTTCAAGTTTCCGGGCGAATTCTTCCGGGGATTGGTACCTGTCCACGGCGCCAGTCCATTGACCATTCTCCATGAATGGCGGTTGCTGAAAAAACACCTCCAGCTTTTCCCATTGCTCACTATCCCGGCAGGCAGGCAATTCCTGCTGCCGCCGATACATGAGAATCTCGGGGCGCGACGAACCGCGTCTGCGCGCCTCCCATGCACGATGAAATTCATACTCACTGCCTGACTGATAAGGCGTGCCATCAAGCTTCCTGAACTCCCGTCCCGGCAACGGCGTCCCAAAACGGCAGTTGAAGATGCCGAGAAACAGGTCGCAATCGTCCGGAGTAGGAAGATGCCTATTTACAGAGAGTTGCGGCGAAGAAAGCGCTTCCAACGGAACTCCTGCGCCCCAATCCCAAGCCATAACTTCCAAATGAGCAAATCCGCTTACCAATGGGTCGGCATTTAGTCGCGCCACCACCACATGAACGGCGCTACGTTCTTCGACACAATCTCCTGGAGAGGATAGAAATATGCGATATGGCATCATAAGGTTTGGCATGGTTGGGCTATTTCGAGTTTGCATTTGGTTTACCGCAAACCCAAATTGAATCGCCCCTAACTAAAATGACAGGGTACGTTAGTTATCTTGGGCTCAGCGGACATTAACGACAGAACCATAGACTTCCGCAATCGCCGATTCGACTTTATGCCAGCGACAACAGGCGGCACCTCGGCCTTATGTAGAGATCCACATAAGGCCAAACTGCTGTCCGTGAGTTGACGCCTCAAGCGACTGCTCCACTCAGATTCCTGCCATTGAACCCCTGACGGCTCGACCGGTCGGATTGGATGGGTCGAAGTGAAAGACTCGCCAAACGAGCCCTGCTTTGCACGCAATTCTCGCCAGCGAGGCCAATTTCAGGCCCCGATCAACTCCAGATTCCTTGACCGCCAGTCGAGAACGGCGGTGCGGGTGGTCATCCGGCCGGCGAGTTCGGGAAATTCCTCGCTGACCACGTCGGCGGCGAAGCGCGACAGGAAGCGCGACTTCATTTCGGCGCGCGCCCGGTCGACGCCGATTTCGTCGTAGGGAACCGAGGCGAGCAGCAGGAAGCCGTCGTTCGGGAT
>WBZU01002046.1_pt1 | contig 14379 bp, 15 predicted proteins | sample 5204311 | NCBI WGS metagenome assembly WBZU01 (sample SAMN12344359, study PRJNA552823) | activated sludge metagenome | biome: Activated sludge suspended growth; feature: Nitrification reactor; material: Wastewater; isolation source: activated sludge from nitrification reactor of wastewater...
GAATCGGCGCTGCGACACGAATCCTGCGTATGTCATGCGGGTCCAACCGGTGTGGCGCTCAAGAGGTCGACCCGCCTTACTCGCATCGAACGCACTTTTCTGCAGGACTTGCAGGATTATACAAGGCTGCTGGAGAAACAGCATACCACGCCTCCCCGCGACCCGTTAGAATAGGATCAGGACAGGACAAGGAACACACCCCTCAAGTCGCCTGCAGACCTGCGGGGTGTGCAGAAGCATGGGAGGTTTACAATGGTTCCACAAATCCAACTGCTGCTGCGAGTCGAACGCGACGCCGCGCAGCAGCGTAACCCGGCCTGGCAAGAGCGTGGCGAATCGGCGATCGATGGACTGATTCGCACCTTCGTGCAAGCAAGACGGGCCGTCCATCTTTTCAACCGCTCTGCCACCGGCAGGCACACATTCAAGCACCACGAGCAAGGAGCAAGACAATGCAACTGCGCGTATTAGGCAACAGCAACCTGGCAGTCTCGGCCCTCGGCCTCGGCTGTATGCGGATGAGCTTCGGTGACACGCCGACCGACAAGCAGGAGATGATCGACTTTCTCCACGCGTCGGTCGAGCGCGGCATTACCTTTTTTGACACGGCGGAAGTCTACGGCCCGTTTACCAATGAAGAACTGGTGGGCGAGGCGCTGGAGCCCTTCCGCGGCAAGGTTGTAATTGCCACCAAGTTTGGCTTCAAGCATGATCCCGCCAGGGGGCCGAGCCCAGCGGTGGGGCTGGACAGCCGGCCCGAGCAGATCAAGCGCGTGGCAGAAGCGTCGCTCAAGCGGCTGCGCGTCGAGGTCATCGACCTCTTCTACCAGCACCGCCCAGACCCGAACGCGCCGATGGAGGATGTCGCGGGTGCGGTGCAGGATCTGATCCGCGCCGGCAAGGTCAAGCATTTCGGCCTGTCCGAAGCCAGCGCCGACCAGATTCGCCGCGCCAATGCCGTGCAGCCGGTCGCCGCGCTGCAGAGCGAATACTCGATCTGGTGGCGCGCCATCGAAGAGAATGGCGTCCTGGCCGCGTGCGAGGAGCTTGGCATCGGGCTGGTTCCCTACAGCCCGCTGGGCCGCGGCTACCTGACCGGCAAGATCGACGAGTCGACGACCTACGCCAGCAGCGACATCCGCAGCCGCAATCCGCGCTTCACGCAGGAGGCGATCAAGGCCAACCGCGTGGTGATCGACCTGCTGGAGCACATCAGCAAAGAAAGGGGCGCGACGCCGGCCCAGATCGCACTGGCCTGGCTGCTGGCGCAGAAGCCGTGGATCGTGCCGATTCCCGGCACACGCAAGCTCGAGCGCCTCGACGAGAACATCGGCGCGGTGAACGTCCACTTGACGGCGGATGATCTGGGTGAAATCGCTGACGCCATGGCGCAGATCATGGTGGTTGGCAACCGGTATTAACGATATGCGTTTGGTTACACGCTCCCAGTTTCTGCGAGAATACGGGTGAATGTCAGCCAAGGGAGACAGACCGAAATAAGCATGAATAACGAACAAATAGTTACCAAGCTCTCGCAAGAGAAGTGGCGCTGGATGTCAGAATGCAACATAGACGCCCTGGACGCCCTATTTCATGAGAAATCTGTCTTTGTCCACATGGGCGGAGCCTGGGACAAAGTGCGCGAAATAGAAATCATCGAAAGTGGAGGGATTCACTACAAGAAGGCGGATATCCATGAGGTGTCGGTGACTATCATCGGTGCAACTGCCGTCCTTCTCAATAGGATTACGCTGCTCGCCGTGGTTGGCGGCAGTGAAGTCACCAATCCCTTCATGGTGACAGAAGTGTATGTGCAGCAAGATGACAACTGGAAGTTGATCTCGCTCGCGTTCACCCGGCTGCTGAACCCGTAGCGACATCGTGACCTGGGAGACGCAGACCCATCGCTTTTTCGTGGCGACCGTTAGTCGCCAGGCATCTTTGATTACAAATGGAGAATGACAATGTCAGCTATCCCAACAGTACCACTGAACAATGGTGTGGAAATGCCCCTCCTGGGGTTTGGCGTTTTTCAGATGAGCGATGCCGAGGAGTGCGAACGATGCGTTGTCGAAGCCATCGGCACGGGCTATCGGCTGATCGACACCGCAGCGGCGTATGGCAACGAAGTGGCCGTGGGGAACGCCATCAAACGCAGCGGCGTGGCAAGAGAAGACCTGTTTGTCACCACCAAGCTGTGGATCCAGGATGCCGGCTACGAACGCACCAAACCGGCCTTCGAGCGATCGCTGCAGCGGCTGCAACTGGAGTACCTGGATCTGTACCTGATTCACCAGCCCTTTGGCGATATCTACGGTGCCTGGCGCGCGATGGAGGAATTGTACCGGGAAGGCCGGATTCGCGCCATTGGCGTCAGCAACTTTCACCCCGACCGGGTGATGGACCTCATCGTCCACAACCAGGTGACGCCGGCGGTGAATCAGATCGAAACGCATCCCTTCTGCCAGCAGATCGAAACCCAGGCCTTTCTGGCAGAAAACAACGTGCAGATCGAGTCGTGGGGGCCGTTTGCCGAGGGCAAAAACAACATGTTCGGCAATGAATTGCTACGTTCCATTGCCGGCAATCATCAGAAAACCGTGGCGCAGGTCATTCTGCGCTGGCTGACCCAGCGCGGGGTCGTCGCCATCCCCAAGTCCGTGCGCCCGGAGCGAATTGCCGAGAACTTCAACATCTTCGATTTCGACCTGAGCCCGGAAGAGATGGCGGCGATTGCCACGCTGGACACAAAGACGAGCAGCTTTTTCGACCACCGCGACCCGAAGATGGTGAAGTGGCTGGGCGAAGCGAAACGACCGACGTAAAGGAACAAGCGAATGTCCGAAGAAAAGCAACCTACCCGCGCCCAGCAGTTGATGGGTGACTTCGCGCCCAAGCTGGCGGAGCTGACCGATGACGTGCTCTTTGGCGATGTCTGGGCGCGTGCAGAGCTGTCGCCGCGCGACCGCAGCCTGGTGACCGTCGCGGCGCTCATCGCCAACGGCAACACGGAGCAGCTATCGGCCCACCTGCTCCGCGCCAGGGAGAACGGCCTTTCGGAAAGCGAGCTTGCCGAAGTCGTCACTCACCTGGCATTCTATGCAGGCTGGCCGCGGGCGATATCGGCGGTCAAAGTTGCGCGTGAGGTCTTCGCGCGCTAGCGGGACATCAGGTTCGAATAGGAGAAAAACATGCACGTTGGACTGCAAATTCCATCCTTTAAGTACCCCGGCGGCACGGCGGCAATCCGCCCCAAGCTGAAGGAAATCGTCACCACCGCAGAAGCGTCAGGGTTCTACAGCCTGTGGGTGATGGATCACTACTATCAGATCAAGGGCCTGTTCGGCGAGGCCTATACCGACCCGATGCTGGAAGCCTATACCACGCTCGGCTACTTTGCCGGGCTGACGGAGAAGGCCTATCTCGGTGTCCTGGTCACGGGCGTCATCTACCGCCACCCTGCGGTGCTGATGAAGATGGTCAACACCCTCGACATTCTCTCCGGGGGACGCGCCTATCTTGGCATTGGCGCGGCCTGGTACGAGGACGAGGCAAAGGGCTTTGGCATCCCCTACCCGCCGACAGCGGAACGCTTCGAACTGCTGGAGGATAATCTGAAGCTGGCGAAGGCGCTGTGGGCGGGCAATGAGACATCCTTCGAGGGCAAGCACCTGTCCGCGCCGGACATCACCAACAACCCGCGCCCGCTCTCGACGCCCCATCCGCGCATCATGGTGGGTGGCACCGGCCCGAACAAGACGCTGCGCATGGTGGCGCAATACGCCGACGCCTGCAACATCGGCGACTGGGTCGGCGCAGAGAATGTGCAGAAAGCCATCGACAATCTCAAGCGGCATTGTGAGACGCTGGGTCGCGACTATGACACCGTTGAGAAGACCTCACTCGGCACCGTGAACCTTTCCGGCAAAGACACCGTGAAAGACGTCATCAGCCGGATCAAGGAACTATCTGCGATGGGCTTCACCCACGCGATCTTCAACATGCCGGATGTCTACACGATCACGCCGCTGGAGACCTTCGCCAGGGAGATCATCCCGGCGGTGGCCGAACTCTAGACGAAGCGGATGGTCGATACCTGCCGAGCTGGGGCTCGGCGATCCGTACCGCTGGGATCGCCGAGCCCCAGCTCGGCACGGTTACGGAACCATCCAGCGACGCGATTTCTGACGCAGAGACCCAAAGATGCAAAAACACGCGGAGCAATGCTGATGGCAAGCATATTCATCACCGGCTCGGCCGATGGCCTGGGCCAACTGGCGGCGCAGGCATTGGCCGAGCAAGGGCACCGGGTTGTCCTGCATGCGCGCAATGCTGAACGCGGGCGTCATGCAATAGAGAAAGTGCCAGGCGCCGAGCACGTCATCGTCGGCGATCTGGCCGACAGCGACGAGACCATGGCCGTTGCCCGCGCCGCCAACGCGTGGGGGCGCTTCGATGCCGTGATCCACAACGCCGGTGTCTACCGGGCTTCTTCTCAGGAGATCTTTGCGGTCAATACCATCGCGCCCTATCTACTCACCTGCTTGATACACAGACCCAGGCGTCTGATCTACCTGAGCTCGGGCATGCATCTCCAAGGGCGCGCAAACCTGGACAGCTTCCAGGCCAACACGAGCCGGATCAGCTATTCAGATTCAAAGCTGCACGTGCTGATGCTGTGCATGGCGGTGGCGCGCAGATGGCCGGAGGTCTATGCCAACGCCGTCGATCCCGGCTGGGTGCCCACGAAAATGGGCGGTCGCGGCGCGCCGGACGATCTGCACGCAGGCTATGCGACGCAAACGTGGCTGGCAGTCAGCGACGAACCCGAGGCGAAAGTCAGCGGCCGCTACTTCTATCACCGGACAGAGAGGCTCTGCAATGCACAAGCCAGCGACGTCGCGTTACAAGAGCGATTTCTGGACCTGTGCGGCGAGATCACAGGCATTGCCTTCCCCGCATAGATACGGCCGGAACGATCGGCAAGGAGAGAACTGATGACGGCCACGACGATCAGATTGACGCTGCGCAGCCCGGCTGAGTGACTGTCTGACGACCAGAAAGAACACCAGGCAAGTGCCATGAAAGCATCCGCACCGTGGTAGCAAACACCATCACCAGATCCAGTGACAATGTTCGCGGCGTCGGCTTCTTGCTGATGGCCCTTTTCACGATTTCCCTCCAGACCGTAGCTGTGAAGTGGATGAGCGGCAACTATCCCGTGCTGCAAATTGTCCTCCTGCGCAGCCTGGTCGCCCTGCCCTTCACCCTGCTGCTCTATCGCTACGAAGGCAGGCGCGGGCTGCCGACCACGCCGCGTCCGAAGCTCGAAAGTGCGCGTGGGCTCTTTCTGTTTCTCTCCTATACCACCTTTATGATGGGGCTGGCTGCGCTGCCGCTGGCCGAAATCTCCGCCATCCGCAATTCCGGCCCGCTCATGATCACCCTCCTGTCGGTTGTGATCCTGGGCGAAACGGTCGGGCCGCGGCGCTGGCTGGCGCTGATGGTTGGCTTTGTCGGCGTACTCTTGATTGTCAGGCCCGGCACAGCCAGCTTCAACCTGGGCTCCATCTTCATCCTGATCTCCGTCTTTCTCTACGCCCTGACGGTCATGGTGACGCGCCAACTGCACACGACCGACAGCAGCGCGACGATGGCCTACTTCAGCACGCTCGTCTATCTGGTCGCGGCGTCGATCGTGGCGCCGCTGGTCGTCCTGGCGGGCGACATGCCCGGCGCGCATCCAAGCATCGCCTTTCTCTTTCGACCCTGGGCCATGCCGACGCCGGTGGACTTCGCCATCATGGCAGGGCTCGGCATAGTCTGGGCCGCGTGGATGTATTTCCTGGCGCGCGCGTACAGCCTGGCAGAGGCTTCCGTCGCCGCGCCCTTCGAATACCTGGCGCTGCCCATCGACGTGATGTGGGGCTTTCTGATCTGGGGCGAGGTGCCGACCTGGATGACCTGGGCCGGCGCCTTCCTGACGATCGCCAGCGGCGCCTATATCTTGTATCGTGAGCGAAAATAAGACATTCACTGGAAAGGACAAGAGCTATGGAATACGCTCGACTCGGTTCAACCGGCATGCAGGTCTCGCGCATCTGTCTGGGCTGCATGGGCTTTGGCGACGCGGCGAATTGGGTGCACAAGTGGGTGCTCGACGAGGCAAGCAGTCGCCCGGTCATCCAGCACGCGCTGGAGCTGGGCATCAACTTCTTTGACACGGCCAACGTCTACTCGATCGGCGTGAGCGAAGAGATTCTCGGCCGCGCGCTGCGCGACTTCGCCAAACGCGACGAGGTCATCATCGCCACCAAAGTCTTCGGTACGATGCGCGAAGGGCCGAACGGCGGCGGGCTGTCGCGCAAGGCGATCCTCAGCGAGATCGACAACAGCTTGCGGCGGCTGCAAACGGACTACGTCGATCTCTACCAGATCCATCGCTGGGACTACGCGACGCCCATCGAGGAGACGATGGAGGCGCTGAACGACGTGGTGCGGGCGGGCAAGGCGCGCTACATCGGCGCGTCGGCTATGTGGGCGTGGCAATTCCAGAAGGCGCTTCATGTCGCCGAGACGCATGGCTGGAGCCGTTTCGTCTCCATGCAGGATCATCTGAACCTGATTTACCGCGAGGAGGAGCGCGAGATGCTGCCGCTTTGCCGCGCCGAGGGGATCGGCGCGATCCCCTACAGCCCGCTGGCCGCTGGCCGCCTGACGCGCGACTGGACGGCGGATAGCTCCTTGCGCTCCCAGACCGACCAGATCGCGGTCGGCAAGTACGACGCCACGGCCGACACCGATCGCCAGATCGTGGCGCGGGTGGCGGAGCTTGCCGAAAAGCATGGCGTGCTACGCTCTCAGATCGCGCTGGCCTGGCTGCTGCAGAAAGAGCCGGTGACTGCGCCCATCATCGGCGCCACCAAGATGTCGCATCTGGACGAGGCGGTCGGCGCGCTGGCGGTCAAGCTGGCGCCGGAAGAGGTCGCGTACCTGGAGGAGCCGTACGTGCCGCATCGGGTGATCGGGCACCAGTGAGCGCCATGCAGGCCACCTTTCGAATGAACGAAGATGGCCTGATTTGCGCGTTGCTCAGACTCTCTTGACGTGTCTGATAATCTGATTACCATATGCACGGATGTATGTGATTTAAGACGATGAGGAAACTTACCATGCATCAAGTGATTTCCGTGACGGAGGCATCTCGCCATTTTTCTGATGTGATCAATCGCGTCTACTACCAGGGACAAACGTACCTGTTGACACGTGGTGGTGTCGTCGTTGCTGAATTGTCTGGCGCCGAGAAGACTCTCTCGGCCAAGGAATTGCTCAGCCGGTGGGAAAACAGACCGCGGCTAGACCCCGATGATGCGGCGCAGTGGGAGCAAGATTTGGTCGACATGCGAGCAGTCTCTACAATGCCGGAGAACCCATCGTGGGACTCCTGATCGATAGCAGCGTGTTGGTTGCCGCTGAACGGGAACGCACACATCTGCAAACCGTGCTTGCTGGTACCGAAGACGAATCCGTGGCAATCAGTGTCATCACGGCAAGTGAGATGCTGCACGGAATCCAGCGCGCCAGGACGGTCGGTCAAGTGGGTAGGCGGCAACAGTTTGTTAGTTTTGTCCTGGAACTCTTCCCAATCATACCGATTGACCTGGAAGTCGCTCGCCATCATGTACGCACCTGAGCAGCATTGCAGGCACGCGGAGAACTGATCGGCGCCCATGACCTGCTGATTGCTGCGTCGGCACTTGCATTTGGTTACGGCGTGATCACGTTCAATGTTGGCGAATTCGCTCGCGTTCCGGGGTTGCGCGTGCTAAACCCGACGGCCGAGTAGCAGTGCTGCAACAACTTTCAACACCACCAGACGCTCTGCCAGTTACGTCAGTATATTTACTATCTACAACATGGAGATGATCATGAGCGAATACATTCCCAGCCCCAGCCAATGGGTGGCCGATCAAGTGGATCTGTACGAGAGCAGTGGCGGGACTGAGGGCACCACCCTGCGCGATACGGGGCTGCCCGTCATTATTGTGACAAATCGGGGCTGGAAGACCGGCGCCATCCGCAAGACGCCGTTGATGCGCGTCGCTGACGGCCGGAATTACGTCCTCGTAGCCTCACAGGGCGGCGCCCCCAAGCATCCCTACTGGTATCACAACCTGAAGGCGGATCCCAACGTCCAGATCCGCGACAAAACGGAAGTCCATGCGATGCGCGTGCGCGAGGTTGTCGATGCGGAGGAGCGCCAGCGGCTGTGGGAAATCGCCGTGAAAGCCTTCCCGCCCTATCAGAGCTATCAGGAAAAGACGGAGCGCGTCATTCCGCTCTTCGTCGCAGAACCTGTTGGGTAGGCAGGGCCTGTAACTATACGGGAAGGGTGTACCAGGTCACAGGCGCGCTTTACTCCTGCCGGCCACGCACTTGACTGCTCAAGTTCAGGCCGGTTCGACCGCCATCCCGTAGTTGGCGCCGTCTACACCTGAGCGACACTGCTTGACGCGGTGCAGCATGTAGCCGGCGCCGATCTCGGCAAACTCGGCTCGCGCCTGCTCCAGGTAGTAAGCCCCGTCGTGGCCGTCGAATATCTGCCGCGGCGCAAGATGACGGCCGATTTCGAAATGCGCGCGAGCGATGTCGTAGCGCATGGACAACTCCGCAGCGGCAGCAGTAGCCTTCTGCCACGCCTTGAGTGCCTGCTTGTGCTTGCCGTTCTGCCAGTCGAGGATGCCTGCAAAGATGAGCGCGCGCGGCCGGGCGAAGCGATGGGCGCGCGCAAACTTGTGCAAGATCGCGCAGGCGTGTTCGGCGCGCTGCATATTGGTGCGCCGCTCCGCCGGTGAGAGTTCGCGTATCTCGACCAATGCCAGCGCCGTGTCGGGCACGTTGGCATAGCCCTCGAAGGCCCAGTTGGCAGGCAGTACCATGCTGTCGAGGATTGCCAGCGAGCGATCAAGTACGTGCGCTGCCCGCACAGTGTCCCCTGTACGCAGGGCGACGGGTGCCAGGTTGGCGAAAATGCGGAAGTGTTCGCTTTTGTTGATTTCGTTTGCAGGCAGGGCTTGAGCCTGCTCGATCAGCGGCAGCGCCCGCGTAGCAGGATCGTCGTCCACATGCAGGCGGAACTCAGCTTGCGCCAACAAACTCCAGGCTTGTACGACCGCGTCGCTGAGCTCTCTTGCCCGTGGCAACACCGTCTCTGTCCGTGTCAAAGCAGTGTGGTAGTCGCCGGGGATGCCAAAGGCGATGGCATTCACCATCTGGATTTCCAGGCTAAATCGCCGCCGCGCTGAAAGATCCGCCAGCGCCACACCTTCTTCCCACATCCTATGTGCCGCGGCCCAATTCCCGGCGATGAAGTAGTTGAGGCCGATAACTTCCAGCACAAATGCCCGATGGGCCACGTTAGTGTCTCGTTCGATGTTGTGTAGGGCTAGTCTCTGATAGTAGGCTGCGCCCCGGTGCATGGCAATATTGGCGAGCATTAAGGCAACGGTGGCGTAGCCTGCAGCCAAGAGTTCGTGGGCATTGGCGCTCTCGGCATCATTGATGTTGGCAACGCCGGTGAGGAATTCGGTCTGCGCGTCCAGGAAGTAGCCGGCCTGGCCGTAGCGTTCCAGGGCGCGCGCCTGCTCGACGAGAATGGCCTGCTTTGACGGATTGATTCCGGCGGCGGGTCCCAACTTCAGGCGGTGGAGAAGCTGGCGGGAGAACTCACGTGTAGCAAACCAGACTCCTTGCCAGGCATTGACTGGCAGCGGCTTCCCGACCAGGCGCAGGAGTTGTTCGATGCGATCGGTGCATGCGTGAAGCTCCCCCATCTGATAGAGTGCGTCCGCCCACCAGCGCTGCCAGCGAGCCTGCATTGCCAGCGGTACATCAGCCATGGAACAGGCCTGCTCCATGATCGTCACGATTTCTTGGTTCCAGCCCTTGAAGCGGAAATAGGGCAGGAGGCTCTCTAGCAGGGAGGCAACCCGCGCGATATCGTTGTCCCCAAGTGCGTGCTCGAGTGCCAGGCGCAGATTCTCCAGTTCACGGTCAAACAGGGCGACGCTCCGTTCGTCGGGGACGCTGCCGGCCGGTGTCTCCTGCGCCGCGGCCAATGCCGCGTAGTAGACGGTGTGGCGCCGGAGGATCGTGCTGACATATTTCGGTTGTTCGCTCAACTTGGCCAGGGCAAATTGCCGCACCTGCTCATGCATGTGATAACGCCCGTCGGCGTCGCGCCGCAGCAACGACTTGTCGACCAGGCTGCCAAGCTGCACCAGACCGGCACGGACGACGGCCTGCGCCGCGCTCAACTCGAACCCGCCCCGGAAACAGGCGACGCCACCGCAGACCCGCCGCTCGTCGGCAGACAACAACTCCCACGAAGCGTCGAGCACGGCGCGCATGCTGCGATGGCGGTCATCCGGCGCGACAGTCGCCGCATCGAGCAGCATCACGTCGTCATGCAGCCGTGTGGCGATAAACGCACACGGTAGCAGCCGCAGCCAATTTGCCGCCAACTCGATGCTCAGCGGCCACCCTTCGAGCAGCCGGCAGATTTGATCGACGTGCTCTGCTTCTTCAGCCGGGTCGAAGTCAGCCCGAACGCGCCGCGCAGAGCGCACGAAGAGGGCCGTGGCCGGATAATCGCCCGCTGGCTCCGCAGTCGCCGCGGGCGCAAAGGCCAGCCCGTCGACGGTGTAGAGCCATTCATGCCGGCTGCCAAGCCGCTCGCGGGAAGTCACCAGCAGTTGGACGCCGGGAGCGGTCAGCACGATCTCTTCCAGCACAGCAACCGCCGGCCGCAACTGCTCGAAGTTGTCGCAGATCAGCAGCAGTTGCTTGTCCCGCAGGTGGTTGAGCAGAATTGCATGCGGCTCCTGTTGCGCGTCGAAGGTGTAGCCCAGCGCATTGCCGATACCGCTGATCACCAGGTCGGCGCTGCTTTCTTGGCGCGCCGGCCTCATACCGGCGAAGGCGATGAAGTAGGCGCCGTGCGCATAGTGGCCGGCAAGGTCTGCGGTCGCGGCCAGCGCCAGCCGTGTCTTGCCGACACCGCCCGCGCCGACCAACGTCAGCAGCCGGCACGCGGGATCGGCCAGCAGCGCCTGAACCTGGGCGATTGCCGCGCCGCGCCCCAGCAGCGGGTCGGGATAATCTGGCGCGTGACGCACCCGCGGCTCGATTGGCGCAAGTGATTGGTCGCTCGTAACAAGCTGATCATCAACCACTGCGATGCTGCGCCGGTCGCTGCCAATGAGCGTCCCGTCGGCAATCTGAGCGCGCAGTTGCTCCGTCTTTGCGGACGGCAGCACGCCCAGTTCCTCGTCCAGCAGACGCCGGCAGATGTCATACTGGGCCAGCGCTGCGCTGCGTTGGCCGCTGCGCGTCAGCATCTCCATCAAGTCTTGATGGGCTTCTTCGCACCACGGCGCGATCTCCAGCATGCGCCGCGCCACGTTGATGGCGTCGGCGTCCTGTCCGGCGGCGCGGTCGGCCGCCAGAAGTTCTTGCAGCCCGGCCAGTATCAACTGATGGAACCATTCGCGCTCGGTGATGACCCAGGTCTCGAAATCTGGCGCATCCGGCGTAGAGAAACCGGCAAGGAACTCGCCGCGGTAGAGGTTCGTCGCCGTGCGCAAGGCGTCGGCGCTGTGCGTTCGCCCGCTGTGCAAGGTCTGCGCAAAGGCCCTGGCGTCGACCCATGTGTCCTGCTCAAAGTCGAATGCCACGGTCTGGCGCTCCTGGATCAGGCAGGAGCCAGCGACCTTGCGCAGGCGGCTCAAGGCGATACGCAAATTGGCGCGCGCTGCGCTTTCTGGCATGTCGCCCCAGAAGAGCGCGGCCAGAGTTTCGCGGCTGGCTGGCTGGCCGGTGACGGCGAGGTAGAAGAGCAACGCCTGGCTTTTGAGCGGCGGCGCTTCATCCAGCACTTGACCGTCGCGGCGGATCACGGGGCGCCCGAGCAGGAACAACTCCAGGCGATTATCACTCGACGGCATATGACGCCTCGCAAGAATCGGGTGGCTGAGCCGCTATTATCCCCGCTTGGTTACAGCCACGCTGTGCAGATACGGGAGAGATACGGGGGGATATGGGCTGCACGCACACTTTCATTATAGCCGAAAATGGGGCCGATTCAAGCAAAATCTGGATTTCGACGTGGCTGCCACCCTTTGGAAAGCAACAGCGAAATCGAAATCGGCTTGCGCAAAGATGCGCTGCTGATACGAAGCAGATGCGGGGCGGATACGACAGGCGAGTACGCTGTAAGTCATCGAGTATGGCCGATTGAATTCAAGGAGGTATTCAGATGAACGCAGCAACGATGCGCGGCCCAGAAGTTGCGAACACAGAACTCAAGGCGCTGGTCACTTACTTTGCACCCGATTGCCAGGATCAAGTGCAGCCTGGCGAATTCGTCAACGACTACTATGGTGTGCCGGTCTGGCTCATGCAGGACTATCTCGTGGCACTGGGCGCCGAGGTAATCGGCGAGAACGTGCTCTGCTTTGAGCGTTGCCGGGTTGACCTGGCGCCAGCGCCACGCAAGCACGTAGGCGCGTTGGAGTTTGGCGGATCGCGCGTCTCCTTCTCCGGATGCGCCGGCAAGATTCAGGAGGTGCTCGACAAGCTGGAGTGGAAGACGCTGCGCTGCGGCGGTTAGGCCTTGACAAGCGGGGGCGAGAACAAACAGCCGGATATCGGCCTGTTGCACCTGGAGCTATTCCAGCGAGTACGGCTCACCGGGCTTGGCCACCAATGTTGTGATAAAGGAGGAACACAATGATCAAATACTTGCTGATTGCTGCCGTGCTTGTGGGGTGGGTGGTGTTGTTCGTCTTCAAACCGATGCCGTTCGCTCAGACCAACCAACAGATGCGGGACGCCAAGGGGGCCGTATCGCAACCGGCAGACGCGGCATCCCGTCTGCGCCAGGTGGCCGGAGAACTGTACTTTCCCCGGGTGCCCTACTGGGATGGCCAGGAATTGGTCCTTTCCGTGGCGCTCAAGGAGTTGGACCCGATTGAACATACAGCGTCTGGCATCGTGAAGTGGCACACGATCGATAAGACATCACCATCTCCGCAGAGAAACGCGCAGAAGGTCGAGGCGACAGTGACACATGTGTTCTTTGGCGCCGATGCACCGGGGGGTGATTCGACCAGCGCTGTTGTCGTGGCCCAGATTCTTGCTGCGGAAGGAAACGCGATAGCGGCGCGGGGCGACTACATCTACTTCTGGCTGCGTGATGGCGGCGAGGGGCACGCGGATGGATGGGGTATCTTCCCCTACAGCATTGAACCGCGCGTCGACTTCTTTCCCTACGATCGATCTCCCGCCAGCTTTGGCTACTTCGATGCCAATGCAGCCCAAGTGATCGATCCGTGGTTCCCGCTGCTAGCCGAGCTCGGCGATATTGCCATCGAAGAATCGTTGGTCTACTGACGACTCGAATCAACAGAGATCTCTGCCAACATAGGCCGACATATCCATATCAGGAGGGGAGAATGAGCATCCGTTATCAAAAGATTCTCGTGTATCTTGTCACGCTGTCTCTACTGGTTGTTCCATCCGGCAATGCGGTGTTGGCTCAGGGGCAGGGCACTATTACCCTTCCCTACAACGAAATCGGCGTGTTCACCAATGCTGAGCATGAGATCCGTGTGCCCGCAGCTTGGAACGGTGTCCTGCTGGTGTACGCGCACGGCTATGCCTTCGACGCGCCGCCGCCGGCCGCCGCACCCGGCGATCCGCCAATCAATGATCTTCTCGAGGAGTATCTCTTGAGTCAAGGCTATGCCCTTGTCGGTTCGTCCTATCGCAACGGCGGATGGGCGGTGAAGGAAGGCATTCAGAATACGCTGGCGCTCACCAATCGCTTCAATGGCCTCATTGGCAAGCCTGACCACACGGTCCTGTGGGGCTTCTCGATGGGCTCCTTGATTTCGCTGGACTTGCTAGAGCACCATCCAGCAACCTTTGACGGCGCCATTGTCGCGTGTGGCCCATTGGCCGGTGCTCCAACCAACTGGGACATAGCATTGGCAATGGGCTTGGCCTACGATGTCGTATTCGGCTGGCCACAAGAATGGGGGACGGTTGGCGACGTGCGCGACGATGTTGACTTCGAGCGCGACGTCTTGCCGGTATTCCAGTCCCAGTTGAACCCTTTCGATCAGGCATTTCAGGCGAACCTGGTCAGGTTCGACTTCATGCGCCGTGTGATCGGCCTGCCCGCCGAAGAGTTTCTTCCCGATGAGAAGATGGGCTGGCTTCTTCTGGATATGCTCTTCACGACCCAATTTCGAGGAGAGATAGAAGCTCGCGCCGGGGGACCTGTGGCAGAGAACCTTGATCACGGCTATTGGCTTT
>WBZU01001087.1_pt2 | contig 14375 bp, 12 predicted proteins | sample 5204311 | NCBI WGS metagenome assembly WBZU01 (sample SAMN12344359, study PRJNA552823) | activated sludge metagenome | biome: Activated sludge suspended growth; feature: Nitrification reactor; material: Wastewater; isolation source: activated sludge from nitrification reactor of wastewater...
GGGAAAGGCTGAAACAGTTGGTGATTGCGCAGATTGGCATTCACGAAAGTGTGGCCTTCCCACTACAGCCAGAGATATTTGAGCGGTGGCTAAACCTTCCCTCTGCCACCTATCATGATCAAGCAACCTTCGCCGCAGCTTACACACGAGCCATTGAAGAAAATATCCGAGCTGAGGGGATTGAAAAGACCGTCACCAAAGTATTCGGGCTCCCTGTTGGGCGATGTTTTGAACCGAATACGGCGCTCGGAAACCGATTGCGTTCGGACGGCCCCGAAAAAGATCAGATCGTAGGATACATCCTTGCAAGTTCGCGAACCACTTCGAACCCTATTTTTCTCCTGAACAGCTTAGATGTGCTTCTTCAGTTTGCGCTACCGAACCCCACCGTGCAGAATGCGATTACGAAAATTCTAATCAAACTTCTTGCTCCTTCCAAAGATCCAGACACGCTCCGCTTACCTTCATCGTTTAGACTTTACGCTACTGCCCTACGATTTGCATGGTATCGAATGGAATTCCTTGAGGTCTATAGTTCCATGCCGGTTTTGCAACGGATTCTCACGGCCTATACTTATGCCACAGGCATTATGAACTTGGCGGACAGCTTACGAGACCACGAAAATTACGACATAGATCGAGAATTTTTATCTGATTGGATGGATGGAAGGGTGTCGAGATCGGGAACGGCTGTCTTTGAGGATTTATTCGAAGAGCATCTGGAGGTGTCACATCCGATGGGCATGGGTCCATTTCGCATGACCATAGCCCCAACGTTGCAAATCCTTGCTGCACAGAAGGAGAGCCTAGTCCCTTTCCGCAATGAAGTTTTGTACCTCGTAATTGACGCGGCAAGATCAATTGTCCAAGCGACATTCGAAGGAGGATGGGAAATCTATTGTCCATTCATGACCACAAGAAATTGGTTTCGGGCTCCCTGGGGACGGAATGCCATCGCCTCGCTCAAGGAGTTGCTCGAGGGGCCTCTCACCGATGGTCTGTCAGGATTAGCACCAGCGGACACAGAAGTTGTGGTTTCAATTCAATCGTTTGACGCGAGGACCTTGTTACAGACTGTTCTCGATCAGATTTCTAGTTCAAGGACCTGGAATGCGGGTGAGCTACTGCAAGTGTATTTGGCGTTGTCGGAACCCATTGATGCAGAACAGACGGAAAGAATTCTCGAGGCAATGCGGCAGTTGGATTTGAGTCAATTTGGCGAGGAACAGGACTTTCAGCTGGCTTGCGGAGTGATTGCCCGGTGCGGGGTATCAACTAAGGATTCTGCCATCCATCTTGAGGCTTTGGACAAATTGAAAGACGCTTGGAATAGTAGAGCAAGTACCCTCAATCACTATGTGGCGATCATGGACGCTGCCCTAAAGCTCTGCCTGGGCATGGGGGGAGTAGAGAGTTTCTACAACTGGTGGGAGCGTACCATCAACGCAAGTCAAAGAGAGATCCCATCAGAAGCCCTGGGCTTGGTGGCTGGTCTCACATGGACTGCTCCACTTGGCTATCAGAGCTCGCTACCAAGGATTCGCGCGAAGCTCCTGATGCTATAATCTAGCTAGTATCTATACCAGAAACATCACCATGTGGGTCTGGTCTCAACGGTATGAAAAAACCGGCCAGCACCTGCAAGTCGCACCGCTCCTGCCAGTAACCCTGTGACTCTCGCTGCATCCGCTCTTCTCTGGTCCTCCGGCTCCGGCCTCTGCCTCCTGTTTTCCCTGTGAACCGTACAGTGCCTCTCCGCCTCCCGTGAGAGACTTCTTAACGGTCACTCAAGAAGGAAACACCATGGTGACCAACAATTCACCAAAACGACTGGTGGCGACGCTGCAATGTGGCAACATCAAGGCGACGATCGGGCAGAATGTGAGTGAAAAGAGGCCGTTCTTCGCCACGACCTTCTCCAGACCACTCAAGGATCAATCCGGTGCCTGGCACAATGGGATCTTGTTTGGTCTTAACGACCACGAGGCACCCACGAATGTTGCCTTTGATATGTGCAAGGGGGGGCATTGCTACGACGCGATCCCAAAGGCTTTAGATTCTCGGAGCCTCTGTGTTAGCAGAATCACGCAAATATACTAGCGCTGGGTGACGAGCTAATTTAGGGTGAAATCGTATCGAGGAAGGCGTTGGCATCATCAGATATCTGTTTAGCTTTAGCCGGTGATTGTTGATAGAGGCGATAAAAACTGCGTAGGCAATTTGCAAAAGGCTCTTTATCTTCAAGCATTCGTTTTACATTTGTCTTGGCTATGTTCACGAAATCGGCGTCGGTGCTACTGTCGATGGCACACAGATTCACGTACATCGCAGAAATGGAACGCGCACGACCTTCATAAAACACTCGACGCGCGACAGAATCATCTAACTTAAAGACGTTTATTGTGACCTGGGCTCGGAAGCGCTCATGACCGTTTGCTTTGACAGGTTGCGGTACACATCCGAAGAATTCAATTAACTCTTCGGGATTCTCTGCATCATTACCAATTGGATAGATAAGGTAGGGCCGTTCTGAACTAGCTGCGGATGGATCTTTTGCTTTAGTCTTCCGTCTCCCCTCTATCGGGAATAAATTCCTTTTAAAAATTGAATTGCAGTTCTTGCATGCGGCAGCGTAGTTCAACGGGTGATAGGCAAGAAATTGATAGCCTGGTTCTTCGCTTCCGTTCTTCGGTTGTATGACAACGAGTCCTGCGTTTATGAGATCTTGTGGCGGGGTCCACCGAGAAACAGCCGCCTTGGGACGAAAGTGCTCAACGTCTTGAGTAATAGGTCCTTCCAAAGGCTGTTCGCAGAACACGCACTTAGAATATTGAAGGCCAATATAGATGCCCTTGATATCGCTCCACAGAGGGGTAAAATCCGAGGACTTCGGCTTGTCCGACAGGCCCCTCTCCACCTTCTCCACCCGTTTGAACCAGTCCTGTCCATTTTTTTTAGCCTTCTTCCAATTTATGATTTTTTCCCGCAAATTCTCTATTGTTAGCGGTACCCCATCGCTCGTCTTCGAATAGCGAATCATTTGAGACCCTCTGTTCCTTGAGCCATCGCTCGAATGATACGTTCGGCTGCCTCCTTGTCGCCATGGCGGGCTTTTCGTTGTAGTGCTTCTAGCTCTGAAACTTTTCCCGCAGCACGCGTCGTCTGGAGTCCAAAGAAATCAGTCAGCAGCATTTGGTCGGCGTCTAATCCATGTATGCTGTGCTTGAGCCGGCCCGTCTCCGTTCGATTTGAGCGATTGTTCACCTGCAGTGTAATGATGTTCATCCATTCCAAGCTGCTGGCGATCAAAGGGCTATGTGATGTCAGCACAAACTGCATGCGGGGTAAAGCGCTGGCGATTGTGTTGACAACTTGCATTTGCCATTTGGGATGCAAGTGAAGATCGATTTCGTCAACCAATACGATACCTGCACTTTCAGTGAGCCGTTTCCCAGAAGGACAACCGTAGCAGACATGGTACAGAAGGTCGGCGACCCACGCTATGAAAGCTCGATAACCATCTGACAGGCTACGAAAGGGAACGCGCATCCCTCCACGCTCAAATAGATATTCCCCTTCCCTCGTTTCTTCCGTGAATCGGTAATGCCCAGGTCCGAGGAAATGGTTTAACAAACTCACCACTTGCGAATATCGACCCTTATTTTTGAATTTTAATTGCGGCAGCCAGTAGGCGAGTGGAAATAGCGCAAAAGACTCCTGAAAGATGCTCTGGAGCCGTTGACCACGCAAGAAAGGAGTCTTCTGGGCAGCGCCACGGTCGAGGCTTTCGCCCGCTTCAACTCGTCGAGTAGCTCCATATGCCACGCAGAAAAAAGCATCATTCTTCGATTCAAAGACAGGCTCCCAGAATGCGGATCCCGAGGTGCTCTCATCGAACTCCAAGCGTTCAAGTTCTCGAATTGACTTGAACCTTAGGACTGATTCTGCCCATTCCTTCTCAGGTCCGTCTTGCGCATGTAGCCGTAGTAATGCTGTGATTGTAGTAGGATGCGGATCTTTGACGGGCTTTGATTTTCCATGAGGGAATCGCACAAACCTTCGTAGCGGAAGTTGGGACTCGCGCGCTGCCGGGCCCAGCGTAGCCAAGGCAAGAGTTTGAAGCACAGTTGTCTTCCCAGATCCGTTGTCACCCAAAAGCAAATTCACATTGGAAAGTTTTGGTTTCGGTAGTAAAAACTCGTTTGCATCCGTGTCATCTTTCGGTGACCTAAATACCGAGTTTGGATGCAAAAAGCGAAGTTCATTCTTTGCAAAGGTTCTCACATTCGTTAGGGTCAGTTTATCGATATACATCGTCTAGCCTTTTTCAAAATTTGAGTGGCTCTCGACCCTAATATAGGTCATCTGGTCGAGCCGTTAAGTCCGGCGGAAAGTCTTGTTCCCATGCCTTCACATCTAAAGGGTCAGTTCGAGGTCAATAATGGCGCTTGAGGCTATTGTCTCGGGCCCCCAAACCTGGCTGACCACCGGCTGACCGCTCGTGGCGATTCCCTTCAGCTGCACTTGGCACAGGCTGCCAGCTGGAACGGCAAAGCCTCCCGACATCGGAAACCGACTGGTGTCACGTATGAATAGCCGGACGAACTTGGAAAGCCGTGAGCAGCCGGTGATAGTTCCTGCAATGGGGGGCTGTGTTGCAGGATGAATCGGTGGAGCTCCGATCAAGACATCAACTGGCCCTTGGGCTTGTTTGCGGATCAACGTCACGGAAATCCAGCCCTCCGTCTTCGGGGGCCTCGGCGTCAATTGCGCCGATGTGAGGACAGATCGAAATCCGAGACCTACTAGAAGGTTGTTAACTGCGCCGCTGCCACCGGCAACGACCAATGCTGTAATAATGTAGCCTTCCAAGTTATGTGGGGATGGTATCCTTCTCTGCCCATAGACGTTCACTAGGTCTGTGACAATGTCCATCTCGAATGTCGAGACAAAGAGTAGGGCGAATGCAACGCTGACTACAGTTCTAACTCCACGGCCGTCAAAATACACGACAAACGGGCGCCACTGAAAAAGCACCGCCAGTCCAGACTCCAAGATCAGCGACAGCACGAACAGTACGAACAGCGACCTGAAAATGTGTTGATAGATGTTTTCCGGGCCTGGGACAACCGTTACTTCAGCTAAATGTGGAGTTGGATTTGAGAAGCTAACTGTCTCGGTGAACGTCGTTTCACTTTCGGGTGCGGTATAGAGTAGCGTAAACTGCTTCGCCCCACCTAAGGTTTCAGAAATTGTCGTCTTTCCTCGCATGGCGTCCGTCGTGACCACGATTGGCAACGACGATTCCATCGCAAGTACCACCGATTGCCCGGAACGGACCGAGTAGGCATCGCGAGAGGTTTGAGCCAACACTGGAGAGGCTAGGGCGACGATGAACGGAATAGCAAAAATCAAAATCCTTTTACAGTGTGTCGTCATTTATGCCAACGCTTCATCACTTCTATTACCTACGACTTCATGGCCAATGAGGGACAATATAATAGATTATCCTGTCCAATTACTGCCATCTCAGTGAAGCAACCTATCAATCTGTTCTAACATCCCAACGATGTCTATTGTGTCAGAGCTTGGTTTCATTATCCCCTTGGGCTAATTGCGCCAAGGCACTTAACTGCACGCTATTTGGGGGCCTTCTGCATAGATGTCATCTTTACCCGATACTTCTTGTCCATGCCTCTAGTGTTTCGCAAACTCAACTTTAGAAGCGCGTTGTCCGAATTAGACGGCTTCATGCCCAACTGTCTCAAGCTAGTAAAGGCGAGTTGGATTTCACGACCGTCGCCTTTTATAGCAATCGACACTGGGCGCAACGCGGTCGTCTTATCAAGTTGCAACTCGGCGTGGAGTGCATGTGAATAGAGCCCTTGGCCACCCCGTAAAATGGCGAGTGAGGTTTTTTCATCATCGACTATTTCAATTAACTGAGTTTCTTCTGGAAGCGAAGGGGCGAGCGCATCTCGAAGATGAAGCAACATCGTTGCATGTTTGGAATCGATCTGAATTTCGGAAAGTTCTGCCAAGAGTTTCCTGAGTGTAAATTGGGTGGAGTAATCAAGAGAATCACGGAGGCCTAGACAGGTTTGAACCTTTTGATAGTCGCCTTGATTCACTGCCCGAAGCAGTTCCAGGTGGGCCGTAACTTCAACTTTAGAAAGGGTGTTAGCTTCTCTCTTCTCTGTTGATTCCTCCGGATATGATTGCTTGCATTTATCCGTAATAAATGAGAACCCATATTCCCCCAATTCCTTTGCGACTCGTTCAGCTAGTTTTTGCCGTGATCTGAAAACGACGTGCATCTTACCATCGAGCGCAGACACAAATGAGGTATTTGTAAGTGCATAAAGGCGAGTGATGCTTTTGACAGGATCTATGCCGACGCGCGTGAAAGCGACAAGTGATACATTATAGGTTCGGGGAACCATAGCCATACCACTTGATCCTGAGTTGAGCGCTCCTAAACGCACGCGCACAGCATGATGATTAACTCGACCGACAGTAACAAGATTGTTTTTATCTAAGCCAATCACACCGTCTCGTTTGTCTGTCCCACCTGAAGCCCCTGCGCTTATTCCGGCTCCTCCTGGTATCATGCCACTAAGCTGCAGAGATGCTTGACGAATAGATTCAATGCTGCGTGCAATACTGGTAGTTTCAAATGCATCAGTCACGATGAAGGGATATACAGATATCGGCGGGTCATTTGACGCATTTGCGCCAATCGCCTGACTCCAGTCACCCGGTTGTAGGTCTATATCTACATATGTATCAAAGCTGAGATCTCGCCGCTTAGGCTGCAGATTGATTTGAAAAGTGATTAGATGACCTTGATATCCTGGGGGCGTAAATGCGTGCGTGATCTGATTGTCAAGTATCTTTGCCTGCTGATAGAGCGCTGTACTCCCTGCCACAAAGGTACTTCCATCTATTCCTAAGCCCTCCGTTAGCGTAGCAGAGCCTGGTACGGCAGTGGGAATTGTAATACTAGACCCTGGATTACCTGATGCAGTTGGCACATCTCCACTCTTGCTAATACTCGTGCCGGTTATTTCTTTTGATCCGTCTGCCGAAAGTGTGGTGGTTGTAGTACGGGTGATTCCTGGAAGCCCAACGGCTATACCTGCCCCAAAGGTAGAAAGCGATTGACTTAGTTGCCCCTGTGTGGTGATAGCAACTAATTTGCGGGCATCTTCTATGGTGAGATTATTTTTCGGCTCTAGCTGATCAGCAACTTCTGCCCATGGTACCGGAGGATATGCGTTGACAAATACATTTGCGAGGTCTTCTCCCTCTCCCGGCTCATAGGTGCTGAAAAGGCTGCGACTACTTTGGCCACATGCTACTATTGATAACGAAAAACTTACCATGAGAGCCAAAGCCATATATAGCCGTTTGTTTCTACTAGGCACAGTGTCGCGGTGCGGCTTTCTACATTGAAAGATTCCGGAAGCAAAATGCGAGCCGAAAAAGCGTCGATATGGATTATGTTATACCTCAACTACCTGTACTAATATCCTATAGGTACTAAAGCCTTTGGTGAATCTCTTTAGATTCAGTGAATCCAAAAAGATGCAGTGGACCATTTCGACAGGTCTGTTAGGGAGGAGATGTTTAAGCCACGGGGCTCTATGGATATCTTTGGAGGGTCGCGTATTGCATTGACAATACGCGTTATTCGTACTCCCATTCTCACCAAATTCTTGTCAAGCCTCATGAAACGCTCAAGGGTCTCTGGACTTATTCTAGGGTATTTGTTCATCCGTCATCACGATGTCTAGCATCTGCGGTGGTGGTTGAGGGTAGACGACAGCCGACCGCCGTGTGGATCGCCGTCTCCGGATTCGCTGTCCCGCCTTTGCCTCCGATGTTTCTATAAGGGTTTGCCTCGCGACGCCATGAGGTCAGCAAGCCCATTTTAGCCTGCAGACTCAGACAACCTCGAATCACCAGGTCGTGACTGTTATGAGCAAGAGACCCTCTGATCCTGTGCAATGACCGGTCGGTCATTGCACACGGGGGAGTGCTCCCTGGACCGCTATGCTTCCAGATCATGCCAAGCGGCTTTCTCCGCAGGACACATTAATCAGGAACCCGCTCCCTCACATTTTATGTGTCTATGATTGGCATCGCCCAAATGATGACAAAACTAAACAACCCGCAGGTATAGGGTTGATCGAAGCGCTCAGAAAATGCGGAATAAAAGCTCCTCTGGTCTTCTACCATGGCAAGGTCACCCAGGAAGAGCTAGCACAAAGAAGACAAATTGCGCGGAGTGCTGGTGCAATCGGCACAACCGGTAGTCCGGGCGAATTGCTCGCATGGGCGGTTGCAGAATTGGTCAGAGCTGCAATGGGTGACCAAACAACTTAAAAGGAGTTGTTTATCGAATAATCTGTTCCTCCTTGTGCCGTGTACGTTTCATGACTCCCTCCCTATGGAGCCCAACCCTACACAGACGAACCTATAAGCCAACGATCTTGTTTTGAGGGGAGGTAAGTAACCAGAACGCTTTTCATATCTTCATGCTGGCAAATGAGCAAAAAGGACTATTGGGGGAGGGGCTTGCTGATGACTTTATGCTAGACTACCAATCCATTTCGAACAAGTGCTTACATAACCGATCACATCTTAGATTAGGGGAGAGGTCTCAATGCCATTGAAGATTTTTTTAAGCTGGAACGGCGTGCGTAGCAAAGCAATGGCTGAGGCGCTAAGGGATTGGTTGTCGTTAGCTTTGCATTATGCTCATCCATCCTGTTCCCAAGAGATCTCTTCCGGACAGGTGTGGGTATTTGAGCTTAAGAAGCGACTTGAAGAATGTAAAGTTGGCATTCTCTGCATCACTAAAGAGAATACAGAATCGCCATGGATTTGTTTTGAGGCGGGAGCTATCAGCAAAACATTCAATGATAGTTTGGTGATCCCGCTCCTTCTCGATCTCGAAATTTCAGATCTCAGTTCAAAGCTTCCGTATTCTCACTATCAAGTGAGAAAAACGGAACGAGAATCCATGATGCAGGTATTGACCGACTTAAACGCAGTAGCAGAGGATCAAATACCTGAGAGGCGTCTTCATGAGTTATTTGAGATGTCCTGGCCTAAGCTTGAAGCCAATCTGGCACAGGCACGCGCGAAGCTACCCGATTCATCTGAAACGTCTATTTCCCATAGAGATCAACGTGCAATCCTTGAAGATCTTGTAGGTGAGATTCGAGGGTTCGAAAAGAGATTAAGAGATATTGGTCCAGGTACTTCTTCAGGTGTGACATTGGATAAGCTTGGTCAAAATCAGTTTCTGGAAAATGCTATTGAAGGGTTGCGTAATTACAGAATCCTTTTTGATAGGGTTGATGAAAACAAGGGATTGAAAAGTGAACTTTCAAAGTTCTTTTGGCTCTACTGTTTCTCAGGGATAGCTCGATCCCAGCCGCATGTAAGTCACATTTTCTTCGAGTCTGGTTCCACCCTCGCATACGTAGCTGATTCTTTTTTATCGCAAATGGAAGAGAATCCATACTGGAAGAAGAACTTTCTATCTAACATCGGTATCACAACCAATAATTTACTGGTCTATATGGAATATTTATTCACAGACCTTGCGCCAAATCTTGTAATGACTCCCCAAGGCCGTCCCGACAAGAGGTATGGAGCTACATATGGCACACTTGAGGGCTTGGACAGCTATGACCCACCCTTCGATAGCCCATTACCGACTGAGGCTAAGGAATGCATAAAAGACCTGGCATCCCAATTACTTACTGTTGACGCGCGGAAGTCAAATTCGGATATTCATTCAGCAAATCTTTTGGTACTTGCTTCAAGTTCGGGGATCAACTGTGACAAGCCACTTGGTCCACATGTAGGAAGCTACCGAAATATGCTTTTTAAGCGTGCTTTGTTGCAGACAGGAGCGCCCATTGTATTTTTTGTTGATGAATCTAAGTTTGCTCAGGAATCGTATGATCCCAACAGGTGTTTTCTAGTGTGTGCTCAAGAGTTTGAGTGGAAGACAATTGTGAAGACGCAACCGATGGCTTTTTGTGTGGGCGCAAGCAACGCGGAGCGTGCGAAGGAAATTGTGAGGAAATTGATGAAAATCGAGATAACGAAATCATCACCACCGAAACCTCGAGGCAAATTCATCGATTGCCACCCATTTATTGCAGCTAATGAAGCATTTGCTAATCTATTTCCCAGTATACCTCTTGAATTAAGCGAGAGTAGGTGGGGATTTTAACTGAGGAGGGGGTATCCTAAGATTGGGATATAAATTTCTGCTCAGACTGGGAGAATCCAAAAGAGAAGATTCTGGTCAAAACCATTCCTTTCGACCTGCCTCGTTGATGGTGAAGCTTACAAAAGAGCGCGGCTCGACACTCCAATCTGTAACCTACTCCCTCAACATGTATACGTACTACTGCTGTGGTGAATTTTGTGTCAAAAGTCTGTAAGAATGGAAGAGAAAGAATACGAATGCATAGAGCTAATAGAATTCGTTAACATCTCAATATTACAGTGAATAATGGGGAAACCGTTGCCATAGCGAGCACTTGTCAAAACACGTTTTTTCGAGCTTTTAAGGCGAGGGCCCTGGGTTCGAGTCCCAGCCGGCTCACCATCCCATCCATCTAATCTTGATTTCGCGATGGTGAAGGTTAATGAGACAAGACCTTCTTTCCAGCCAGAAATCACTTCAGATCATCTATAAATAAAGTCGTGTCAACTCCTAAGTCATTGTAAATACTTTTATATTTAACGAACGCCACTTCTATTAAGCGTTGACCACCTATGTATTAATAAACTATCCTCCTATTCAGACTTGTTGAATAGGAAGCTCTCTATGAACCGTGGCCTGACTGGACGGTATGAGTCTTCTCAAATTGGAGGGGAGCGGGTACAAGCCTTCATTCCAAACCCGCTTCCTCCCGTACCGCCTCTCGATCTAACAGGTACGCGCCAGATTCTTCTCGAACACGCTCTGTTGGCATTGGGACGTTTGGACAGTGTTTCCACACTACTGCCTGATCCGCATCTATTTCTCTACACCTATGTTCGGAAAGAAGCCCTGCTGTCCTCCCAGATCGAAGGCACTCAATCATCATTATCCGAGCTGCTTCTATTCGAACTGGAGGAAGCACCAGGGGTTCCACAAGACGAAGTCACGGACGTCTCCAACTATGTCTCGGCGCTGGAGTATGGGCTCAAGCGATTGCGTGAAAGGTTTCCTTTGTCCAATCGGCTGATCCGCGAGGTTCATGCGCAACTCCTTTCACGTGGACGAGGGAGTGACAAACTTCCTGGGGAGTTCCGCCGATCGCAAAACTGGATTGGCGGTACGCGGCCTGGGAACGCCCATTTTGTCCCAGCACCACATCAAGTCGTGGACGATTGCATGGGACAACTGGAGCGGTTTCTTCATGATGAAGCGATCCCATTACCCATGCTCGTCAAGGCCGCTCTTGCACATGTCCAGTTCGAAACGGTTCACCCCTTTCTAGACGGCAACGGCCGTGTAGGGCGGCTTCTCATCACCCTCCTCCTCTGTCAGTCTGGTGTTCTCACACAGCCGCTCCTCTACCTAAGCTTGTATTTCAAACAAAACAGGGTCGCGTACTATGGCTTGCTCGATCAAGTACGAACAGATGGAAATTGGGAGGCATGGATCGACTTCTTTCTAGAGGGTGTACGGACGACCGCACAAGGAGCTGTCACAACGGCACAGCGTATTGTGGAATTATTGAATGCCGATGCAGCGAAGATTCAGACAGCCGGACGGGCTGCTGGTTCGGCACTTCGTGTCCACGCAGCCCTTCGGGAACGCCCGATTGTTTCCCTTTCGAACATCTGCCGACGCACAGGTCTTTCCTTCCCAGCGGCGACAAACGGCATGGCCTTGCTTCAAAAACTGGGGACAGTTCGAGAACTCACTGGTCGGCACCGAAATAGGCTGTTTGCCTATGATCGTTATATTCAGATTCTCAGTGAGGGCACTGAACCATTGTAGACCTGTTCAGTTCTTATCTTATGATCCGGAACGACAATCCCAGGCTCACTCATGAAGTTAAGGAGGGCCCTGGGTTCGAGTCCCAGCTGGCTCACCACTAACAGTCTGCTGAAAAACTCAACATGTGTGCTTCGACAAGCTCAGCACGAACGGGAAACCCTCATAGGTTCAATGCTCTTCTCGCTCATCCTGAGGCTCTCGAAGGATGAGCAGAGGGTTTTTCAGCAGACTGCTAAACATCAACGAGTTAGTGCATCGGCCTACGCCATCCGCATTCCTCGCTTCAATATTGTGCCAACCTCAAATAGCTTTTCTAGCGCGCCACCTGTCAAAGGTTCCTTCTTCTGGATAAAGTCCGAAGGCAACTCGAACGTGTCTAGGGAGGGTACCGGGGGTTTCCGAGCTTCTGTACACAGGTGTTGTAAGCAGAGGAACTTGTCAGGTAATCGAGAGCTGACGCACGTCCAGATGCAGTCTATTGATTCAACATCGCTCAAACCGCTTGGTTGAGCGTCGGTACTTTGTTCTTCACGATGTCCCAGACGATTTCTGAATCGAGACCAAAATACTCATGAATCAGAATGTCGCGAAGCCCGGCAATTTTCTTCCATTCCACTGACGGATGCTGGGTTCGGAGATCCTCCGGGAGTTTCTTGACGGCCTCACCGATTACTTCCAGGTTCCGGAGCACCGCATCAAAGGTTTTCTCATCACCCAGAAACGCGGTTTTAGACAGGCTCGCCGTATAGGATGCGATCTTCCGAGTAGCCTCCAGAATGTCTTCCAGGTAGATCCTAGAATCCCGGGGCATAGACGGCTTCTCGTTGGATAATTGGCAGGAGGCGGGGCTTGATGGAACTCATCGTGACCAGGTCTACGCGTGACCGGAACAGGTCTTCAAGGAAGATTTTCGTATCCATATAGGCATCGAAGGACTTCTCCGATAGCTCGACGACAAAATCGAGATCACTCCCTGGCATAGCCTCGTCTCTGGCATAGGACCCGAACAGGCCAAGCCGGCGAACTCCCAACCTTCTCAGAGTCGCCTGATTTTGCTCAACGAGCCTCAGCACTTCGTCTCGACTTGTGAGCATCGCTGAAGGATTCCTTCTGGCTTGATCTCGCCCTTGCGTCAGGTCCTGACATTGGATGCGACACGTCGCGCTTCGATGAGATCGCGGGTATTCTAGCACGAGGAAGACCAGGCGGCACCATCGGAACTTCTTTTCCGACCGCTGCTTCGTTCAACGACGCTTCTCACCAACCCATCATCACTGCGGATCAGCGGGACCCATATCGATGGAGATGCTGAGAGTAAGCGCAATTCGAGGGCCCTGGGTTAGAGTCTCAACTGGCTCATGACTCTAGGCCAGCGAAGAACTTTCAAAAGAGCCTTCATCGGGGCCGTCGCCATCGGAATGATCGCGAGTAACCCATGTCCGTTTTAAATTGGAGCGCCGAGCAGCGATGTGTTAGTAGTGGAGGGCTCACCGTGTGGCGGACATGGGTCACGTTCCGTAGGAGTCACCACATCATGCGAAGGATGTCCTGGAAACTTAAACGACCTGTCATGGAGATATAACGATGCCCAAAGCCCGCAGTGCCGGTCAGTGCTATCAATGCGAAGCCGTCGATCGAGTCAGGATGACCTTCATGACATGCAGCCGCTGTCGCCGGTACTTCTGTAGTGAACACGGCACATCCCAATTAGACCAATGCGAAGCATGCATTGAAGGCGGTGAAGAGACAGACTAGCAGAATGCTGAAAAAGTCCTCCAGCGGCGTTCTCGCATCACTCAGAGGCTCGACGTACCGAGGCGTACGCCTCGCCCCTTCGCTCGCTGTAGCCTTGCTGGACGGACTTTTTGAGCATTCTGAGGTGTAGAATGCCACAGTTCCTTCTATCATCGTGCAATGATGTGCGAAGCAGAAACCTCGTTTTTCAGCAAACTGCCGGCGAATGGTCATCATTGGATGGACCAGGGGAATGCTCCCAGGAGGCTTTCCGGAGACGGTTGCATGAAGCTGTGTTCACACGGATCTGGTTGCTCCAGATGATGGCCGAACGGCTCGTCTGCTGCTTCCCTTCTCCACTCCGTCGCGTTTGGCCCCCGCCTCATGCTTCCTCTATGACTCGTGCGGTGCCCCTCCGTCTCTCGTAAGCAGCATATGTTGAGCCGACACAACAAGGAAACCCCGTGAAGGCCGCCGACTCGTCATTCTTCGACAGGCTGTCTATAAATTATCTCACGCGATACAATTCAACGGTTGCGGAAGTGACAATCCATTCGAACTGTGAAGTCATCGGAAGCGACTGGCTCGCCTGATTGGTGTCGAATTCACGTTACTGTCG
>WBZU01002047.1_pt1 | contig 14368 bp, 14 predicted proteins | sample 5204311 | NCBI WGS metagenome assembly WBZU01 (sample SAMN12344359, study PRJNA552823) | activated sludge metagenome | biome: Activated sludge suspended growth; feature: Nitrification reactor; material: Wastewater; isolation source: activated sludge from nitrification reactor of wastewater...
CTGACGTAGGGCGACCGAGAGGTTGTACCGCTCGCTCGAGTGGTGGGGCACGTGGATCGCCCACATGAACCGGCTCTCGTGCATGAACCGGTGGTTCCAGTAGTAGATGAGGTCCCAGCCGACGAGGGCGGTCGCCCAACCGGCGACGCCGGTGCCCAGGTCGGTGAGGCGCCGGTCCCACAACCGCGGTGCGGCGAAGCGCTGTGCCCACGTCGACGTCACGACCAGGCCGCCGGTCGCGAGCGCCGCCACAGCTGCGGCTCCGGCCACCTGCTCGGCACGGCGTGCCACGGCGTCGTCGCGTTCGTCGGTCGTCGCAACGTCGCGGAGTTCGGCCGTCGTCCGGCTCCGTCGCCGACGCGCCACGGCATCGGCCACGGTCGCGGTCGTCGCCGCCGCTGCCGCAGTCGCGAGCATCGGCACAGCGGCGCGGCCCTTGCCGAGCTCGAGGTGGCGGCGGAACTGCTTGTTGAGCAGGGGAGCGACGACGCTCAGGTGCGCCATGGTCATGTTGGCGGTGGTGTCGCGCCGCTCGAACTGGCCGGCGTCGTAGGCCGGGTCATCGCGGTGAGCCTTCAGCCAGCGGTGCTCCGCCAGCATGGTCGCGTAGTAGAACGGCGTCGCGCGGACGGTCAGATCCATCGGTGCCCCCTTTCGCCGTCCATTGTGCCCGATGGCGGGCCGGGGGCTCGCCTCGTCAGGAGTCGGTGCGGGAGAAGGCGTCGCGAATCGACCAGACGGCGGTCGCGAGGAGGCCGAGTGAGATCGCGGCGATCGGAATCATGTTGTCGATGGTCTGCGCCGTGGTTCCCACGAGTGGTCCTCTCCTCGAACTCGACGAGGAGGGTACGACGGCTTTTCGCCCGTCGGCCATGGGCAATCTGGGCCATTCGGTGCGCACCGTGCGACCGATCACGCCAGGAACAAGCAGAGCCCCCGATTGCTCGGAGGCCCGGTACTTCGATGTTCTTCGTGTGCGCCCCCTGGGACTTGAACCCAGAACCTGCGGATTAAGAGTCCGTTGCTCTGCCAATTGAGCTAGAGGCGCTCGTCGCTGTGACCCGGCGAGTGTAGTGCGACGACGACCTCGCTCGACAAGCCGAGGGACGTCGTCTCCGGGGTGAGTGAGGGGTCTCGAACCCCCGACCTCCAGTACCACAAACTGGCGCTCTAACCAACTGAGCTACACCCACCAAGGGCGAGTCACTATAACCCGCGCACCCCGATCGATCGAAACGAGTTGGTGGGCGAGACGGTGCCGGTCGACCATGACGAGCGTCACAGAAGAAAAGCGAGAACATCGTTCTCGATTCTTGTATGGTGACCACATGGCCTCCACCATCACCCTCGTGCTCACGGTTGTCGGATCGTTCGTCGGGGGAGCGTTCTTGTGGACGCTCGGCGAGTACGTCCTGCACTCGAGCTTCCATTGGGCGAAGGGCAAGGGGTTCGCATCCCGGGCGCATCTCGACCACCACGTCCATGCCAGCTGGCATTTCGACCCGATCATCACGCTGGCGTGGCTCGGGGTCGTGCTGTTCGGCGTGGCCTACGGGTACCTCGGGTCGCTGATCGTCCCGGCGTCGGTGTCCTATGGCGTCGGTGCCGGCTGGACCGTCGGCTACTTCTTCTACGAGTGGCACCACCGTGCCTCGCACCTCCGTGGGCCGCGGAATCGCTGGGAGCGTTGGGTGCGGATCAACCACTTCAACCACCACTTCGGGCACCCGATGATGAATCAGCAGGTGAGCATCCCCCTGTGGGACATCGTCTTCCGCACCTACTACACGCCCGACATCGTGAAGGTGCCGCGTCGCCTCGCCATGCCGTGGCTGTTCGACGACGAGGGCAACCTCAAGGCCGAGTACGCGGCCGACTACGAGATCGTCGGCGACGAGTCGACGACGAACGAGCGCAAGCTCGCGCTCGACAAGGCGCGGGCCTACGCGAACCTCGAACCGGTCGCCTGACCGACGGGTGCAGCGCTGACGACGGCGGCACCACGCGGCGCTAGCTGTAGATCCCAGGAGCGTTAGTCAGCCGTGAGGCGGCTGGCGGGGGTTCTGTGGCCGAGGGCGCTGTGTGGTCGTCGGTGATTGTAGAACTCGAGCCATGGTCCGAGGGCCTGGTGGCGGTGGTCGCTTGATTGGTATGTCGCCGCGTATGCCCACTCTCGGAGCATGGTCTGGATGAACCGTTCCGCTTTGCCGTTGGTGCGGGGCCGGTAGGGCCGGGTGCGGAGATGGCGGATGTTGTGGTCTGCGCACCACGTCGCCCAGGCGGTCGACTTGTAGGGCGCGCCGTTGTCGGACATGACCCGCTCGATCGTGACCCCGCGTTCGGCGAACCAGGCGACTGCTCGTTCTAAGAACCCGATCGTGGTGATGGCCTTCTCGTCGGGCAGGACTTCGACATAGGCCATGCGGCTGGTGTCATCGACACAGACGTGCACGGCTTCCCAGCCGACCCGGTAGCTGTGGTTGCCTGGCCCGCGGCCGGTCACTCGGTGGCCTGGCTTGTTGAAACGGCCGAGTTTCTTGACGTCGACGTGGATCAGCTCGCCAGGATGTCGGCGGCAATAGCGGTTCGGTGGTTCGAGCGGTTCGAGGTGTGACAACCGGTTGAGTCCGATCCGTTTCAACACGGCGCACACCGTCGAGACCGGGAGGTCGAGCTCGGCGGCGATGCGGGTGCTCGTGAGCCGAAGGCGTCGCAGCTGTTCGATCGCGGCTTCGACGTCGGGCGGTGTCCGGCCGGGCACGTTGTGTGGCGCGGAGGATCGGTCGCCCATGGGTTCGCCGGCGTCGAATCGTTCGAGCCACCGGTAACACGTTCGCTCCGAGCAGCCGGCTGCGAGCGCGGCGTCTTCGATTTTCCATCCGTCTTTGCGGACGCGTTCACACATCAAGGTCCGACCCCGCGGGGTCAGTCGGGCGTTACCGTGCAGCTTCACGGGTCTCCTTGGGACGAGAGTGGCTTCAGCACCCTCGAGTCTCAGGGAGACCCGCCTGACGAACGTGGATGGGATCTACAGCTAGCCGGGTGGTGCGCCGGATCTGATGGTGCCGTGGCGTTGGCACCAGAGGCTGATGCCAGACGGGGTGGTGATCCAGCACCAGCCGTCGTCGCCGATCTGGAGGTTCCAGCCGTTGCGGTGGATGACACCGTGGTGATGCCGGCACAGGAACGCCATGAGCTTGATGTCGGTCGTGCCGAGGTCTCGCCACCACTGGGCGACGTGATGGGCGTCGCAGTGTTCGGGTCGCATTCCGCAGCCGGGGAACACACACCCGCCATCACGAACCTTCAACGCCTTGCGTTGCTCCACGGTGGCGTTGCGGAGCTCGCGACCCATGTCCAACGGGACACCGAGGCTGTTCAAGATGATCGTCCACACCGACATGTCACACGCCAACGCCGTGGCGGATCCTCGGATCAACGGTTTGCCGTCGATGTAGACGAGGTCAGGGGTGTCGGCGTTGATCACCAGGGTCGCTTCGACCTTGGGGCGGGTGGCCTTGCCGTCACTGTTGACCATCAGGCCGCGGCGGCAGAGTTCGGCGAACGCCAACGCCATGAGCGTGTCGCGTGACGGGACAGCGATCTCGCCGTTGGTGCGTTCGCAGTCGTCACGGAAGCGGCGCCACAGTTCGTCGGCGGTCTGTTCGAGCGCAGTGCGGGTCGTGGTCGCCGTGTCGCCGACCAACTGGCCGGCGACTCTCGTCCCATCTCTGCCGCCGCGGAGGCGCAACCGGTTGTTGTTGGGATCTTCGGAGGGTTCTGGGCCGTCCTGATCCAACAAGGCGGCGACGATTGCGACGCGTTGGGCCCAGTCGGCGAACGTCATCGACGCTGATTCGGCGATCAGTGACGCTTCCATCTCCCGGAACTCCGTAGCGATCCGGTCGTTGATCGCGTTCGCCATCACCTTCGCCCGATCCGAACACAAGCGGCCCTCCCGCACGGCCCGATCCGTCTCTGGGAGATCCAACCGCAACGACACCGCCAACCGCACCCGGGCTTTCGCAGCCGCTGGTGCGATCCCGGTTTCGTGGGCCAACCAGTTGGCGGTGCGATGACCCGAGACCACGTCGGTGGTGCCACGGGCGTCGAGTTCACCCAACAACGCGCCCTGCGCTGCTCGGAGGGACTGGACCGCGGTCTCGATGGCCTTCACGCCGGCCAACAGGTCGTCGTCCGCGTAGAGGTGCTCGTCGAGGCCGGCGATCTTCGCCGTCATCTCGGTCAGCACCGTTGTGTCGAACATGTGTTCGAGTATACGGGAGGGGTCTGACACTCAAGCACGGCAACGACCGTCAGCCCGGCGACGGCCGCAACTCGACGAGCGGTTCCAGGCGTGGCTCCTGCTCGTGAGGCGTCGCGTCGCCGAGGATGGTGCCACCGCGGCCCGATTCGGGCGCGCTGGCGCACCATCCGCGCCGACTGCGGCGAGCCCTGGTTCTTCTCCGGCGGCCGCGCCAATCGAACGCACCACCTGGATTTGAGCGCCCGGCGTCGAGATCGAGAGGTGCACCATGCTCCTGGCCGGTCGGGCCGGCAAACCACGCCAATCGAACGCATCCACGCACCTAAGGTCGGGAGATGGTTGACGTTCCGTACCTCCTCCTCGACGTCTTCACCCAGACCCAGTTCGAGGGCAATCCGTTGGCCGTCGTGATCGATCCGCCGCCTTTGACCGACGGGCAGATGGCCAACATCGCCCGCGAGTTCAACCTGTCGGAGACGATCTTCCTCGGCGGTGTCGGAGGCGGTCGCTGGACCACGAGGATCTTCACGCCGGCGCACGAGCTCCCGTTCGCCGGGCACCCCACCGTCGGCGGAGCGATCGCGCTCGCGCTCACCGGCCGGGCACAGCCGTCGCCCGACCTCACCGCGCCGACGGTCGTGTTGGTCGAGGGCGCCGGGGACGTGCCGGTCGGGATCGTGCCGACCGGGGCAGGATTGCACGCGACCTTCCAAGCACCGCGGTCGCCGTCCCTCGACGCTCCCATCGACCGGGCGCAGGCCGCCGCGGTACTCAATGCCGTGGGGCTGGAGCCGTCCGACGCGCTGACCGCACTCGAGCCCGGTGTGTGGAACGCCGGCGTGCCCATCACCGTGGTCCCGCTGGCGTCGGTGGATGCGCTGGGGCGCGTCGCCGTCGACACATCGAAGCTCGCTGAGCTGGTTGCCGCTGGACTCCCCCCGGAGATCTACCTCCTCGCGCCCGACAGCTCACGATCCGAACGGTGGCGGGCCCGCATGTTCGCTCCCGGCATCGGCATCGCGGAGGACCCGGCGACGGGAGCGGCAGCGGTTGCCGCTGCGGGGCTGCTCGCCACGGTCGCGGTCGACGGCGAGGCGCGATGGTTGATCGAACAGGGCGTCGAGATGGGCCGACGCAGTCGTCTCGACCTCAGCGCGACGGTTCGGTCGGGTGTCGCCCAGACGGCTCGGCTCGGGGGGTCCGCGGTGTTGGTCGGGGAGGGAACCCTGCGCCTCGCCGACTGATCAGCTGCGAACGAGTTCCACGACGGGGATGACCCGCGTGGTGTTCTCCTGGTACTCGGCGAAGCCCGGCATCAGGGTCGCCTGCGCCGAGTAGATCCGGTCGCGTTCGGAACCCTCGACGACGGTTGCCGTGGCCTCGAAGGTGTCGGGCCCGAACTCGACGGTGACGGTCGGGTTCGCGGAGATGTTGTGGAACCAGTCGGGGTTGGTCGGCGCGCCCGCCTTCGACGCGAAGATGAACAGGCGGTCTCCCTCCCGGTAGGAGACGAGCGGTGCGGTCCGGGGCAGCCCGCTCTTGGCCCCCGTGGTGGTGAGCAGGAGCATCGGAGAGCCCTCGAACGGCCCGCCGACCTTGCCGTCGTTGGCGCGGAACTCGGCGATGATGGAGGCGTTGAAGTCGTTCATGTCGGTCATGTCCTCAACGTAGCTCCGCGCCGGCCGCGCGCCCGTCAGGTGATCGTGAACGTCGCTGTGGCCGTCTTCGACGCTCCCGACCCGTGGGTCTTCGCCGTGATCGTGTAGGTGCCCGGCGTGGCGGGCGCGATCCACGGCGACGCGTAGATCCCGGTCGAGGTCACCATGTCGAACGGGTAGTTCTCGGCGCGATGGGTGCCGCCCGGGAACTCGAACTCGACGCGCTCGGCGGAGGTCGGTGCGTACACGTACAGGTTCGTTCCCCGGGCGAAGGAAGCGCCGTTGAGCGATTGCGGTGGCAGCCGGATCGCCGCCGTCGAGACCAGCAGCGTGAACGTGCCGTACGGACTGGTCGGCGCGCTCGTCGCCGGCGCGGCAGCCGGGGGTGTTGACGTCGTGGTCGTCGGCGGCAGCGTTGTCGTGGACGCCGGCCGGCGGGCGGCGTCGGTGGACGGCGCCGCCACCGTGGTGGAGGACACGGCGCCGGCGGGAGCCGCCGCGGTGGTCGGAGGCGCGACGGCTGCGGTTGCGGCGGTGGTGGCGGTCGGCGAGGTCGTCGGCGTCGATGCCGGGGTCGCCGTGTCGCCGGCGGCCGCTGCCGCGATCGCTGGGTTCGCCGCGGCGGCGCTGGTCGTGGTCGAATCGCCGTTCGCGCCTGATGCCGCTGGCGCCTCGGCTCCGGCAGCTGCGACGGCGGTGGCCTCCTGGGTGAGGGTCAGGTTCTCGACCGCGTCGGCCTTGGGTGGGGTCCCGAGCGTGAGGGCCGCTGCGGTCACCATTGCGGCAGCGGGAACGGCGGCGGCGCTCACCATCGCCGGTGCCGCGGCCGCAGCGGCGCCGGGGAGCTGGGCGAGGTTGCCGAGGAACGGGAGGTGGGCGAGCGCCGCGAGCGGGCCGGCAACGATCCGCAGATGTCCGAGCGAGATCGACAGGAAGGCGCGGACGACCTCGGGTGAGAAGTGGGTCCCGGCGCAACGCGTCAGCTCGGCGCGTGCCTCGGCCAGTGGCATCGCCTTCTTGTACGACCGGACGGCCGTCATCACCTCGAAGCTGTCGGCGACAGCGACGATGGCCGCAGCGCGGGGGATCTGGCCGCCACGAAGGCCCGCTGGGTACCCCGACCCGTCCCACTTCTCGTGGTGGCCGCCGATCGCGTGGACCCACTCGCCGAGGAACTCGCGCAGCGGGGCGATGAGCTCCATGCCGGCGTCGGGATGGCCCTCCAGGATGCGCCACTCCTCGGCGCTGGGCTTGCCCTTCTTGTTGAGGATGTCGCTCGGCACCATCAGCTTGCCGAGGTCGTGGAGCAGCGCTCCCCACTGGAGCTTCTGCCGCTCCTCCTTGGACAGCTTGAGCTCCTCGCCCACCAGGTCGGCGAACAGGCGAACGCGCTCGGAGTGGCCTCGGGTTCGGCGGTCGTGGTCGCCGATCGCCCCGATCAGTTGAACGACCTGGCGGGCGGCGTCACCGGGGTCCTTGGCCAGGCCGTGCCTGCGGGTGTCGTCGAGGGTGCGCTCGAGGGTGCGGCTGCTCCCCGACCGCAGGGCTGAACGGAACCGCGACGGCGCCTGGTCGGGGAACACGAGGGACAATTGCATCAGTGCCGCGAGCGGAAGCAGCCGGCGGGCGAACCGGTCAGCGCCCCAGACGACCGCGGACGAGATCACCACGATCGCGGCGGCGCGGAGCAGCGCCGGCACCACCGAGTCGGGCGGAGCGATCAACCGGTTGGCGCCGATCGCAGCGAGGCATCCGACCGAGATCGGGACGAGCAGCACCGCGACGCGGATGACTCGTGCCGCGACAGGTCGTGCTTCCCAGGATCTCTCCGGCGCGGACGAGTTCATAGACGTGGTGATCGACCCAATCCACGAACTCCTTGATCATTGGATCGGCGTCGTGACCGACGGCCGGTCGACGCAGTTCGACAACGCGTCGGGCCGCTGCCGGCAGGGTCAGCTCGCGGCGGGACGGAGCACGATGAGCGGGATCTCCCGTTCGGTCCTGGACTGGTACCGGGCGTAGCGGGGTTCGAGGGAGGTGACCCGGTTCCACAGCGACACCCGCTCGTCGCCGGTCAGGATCTCGGCATCCATCGCGAGGTCGGCTCCCCGGCGCATCGCCTGCACCCGTGGCTGATCGCGGAGGTTCAAGAACCAGGCCGGATGGTTGGGACCGCCGCGGAACGACGCGACGAGCACCACGGTGTCGCCCTCGACGAGGGGAGACGTCAGCATCGTGATGCGTGGTTCGCCGGACTTGCGACCGGTGGTGGTGAGCTTCACCACGGTCATCCCGCCCGCCCGACCCGTGATGCGACCGTTGGAGACCGTGAACATGCGCTCGTGCACCACGTTCAGCACCTTGTAGACACCCTTGAATCTCCTGGCCATCGGCCGGATTGTAGGTGCCTCCGACCCGTCCCCCGCGGAGCCGGAGCGACGAACTCATCGTTAACACGCCCGTAACAAGGCCGTTGCAGCCCTGCAATCAGCGCCCTCGAAGCTGTCGCCCATCGACGAACACGGCGTTAACACCCGAGTAACACAGCGGAATCGGTGGGGCAATCACCCTCCCCAAGACTTCGTGCGGTCACTGCGGGCGAGCGAGGAGGGAACCTGCCGATGCGATGGACATCTGGTCACGTGCGCGGTCTCCTGTTCGTCCTCGGCACCAGCCTCCTCGTGGGGTTGTCCCTCGGGTCGACCCATGTGCCCGTCGGCGCGGCAGCGGGGAGCGTGTCACCCGTCGGTGACCCCGCGATCCGGGCGGCACGTGGAGCGGCCCGCCTCATCGGCGGCGACCAGGTCGCACCGTCGTCGGACACCCGGATCGACGTCGTCCCCCACGCCGCCGAACGCGGGCTGGCCCGACGGACCTACCCCTGGGGCATCGACGGCCCGGTCACTCCGAATCTCGCCATCGCCGTCTCGTCCACCCTGGTGTTCGCGTCGTCGCGGCAGTCGCGTCGAGTCGTCCGCTGCGCCGACCTGCCGGCGCGCGCCCCGCCGCATCTCGCCCTCGGCTGAGTACGGCCGCGCTCTGGCGCACCCACCGACCGACCCGGTCGGCACCCGGCCGACATCGGCGGCGTCCCACCTTCCACCGGTGGCCGCTGCGGTGATCCCCGGGCCCCATCTCCTCCCGCTGACCGGCCACCCGTGGTCGGTCCGTACCCCACCGCTCGGGCCGCGCCCCGAGCCGACCATCCACGGGTTGCAGCCCGGAAACGAAAGAGAGCAAGCAGATGGATAGCGGAAACCTTGCATGGGTGCTGGTATGTGCCGCACTCGTGCTGTTCATGACGCCGGGCCTGGCGTTCTTCTACGGGGGCATGGTGCGTTCCAAGAACGTGCTCAACATGCTGATGATGAACTTCTGGTGCCTCCTCGTGATCCCGGTGCTGTGGGCCGTGGTCGGGTATTCGCTGGCGTTCAGCGGCGACGGTGCCGTCATCGGCAACTTCGACAAGGCGTTCATGCGGGGCCTCGACTTCGGCGGCATGGAGCCGGCGGTCCTCATCTTCCTGGCGACGTTCGCCTCGATCACCCCCGCCCTCATCTCGGGAGCGGTGGCCGACCGCATGAAGTTCTCCGCCTGGGCGATCTTCGTGCCGATCTGGAGCCTGCTCGTCTACGTGCCGGTCACCTACTGGGTCTTCGCCCCCAACGGTTGGCTCCGTGAGCGGGGGTCGCTCGACTTCGCCGGTGGCACCGCCATCCATGTCAACGCCGGCGTCGCTGCGCTCGCGATGATCCTGGTCCTCGGTAAGCGTCGTGGCTGGCCCGAGAAGGTCTCGCCGCCCCACTCCATGCCGCTCGTCATGCTCGGCACCGGCATCTTGTGGTTCGGTTGGTTCGGCTTCAACGCCGGCTCCGAGCTCGCCGCCGACGGCGTCGCCGTCCAGGCGTTCATCAACACCTTCCTCGCTGCGGCTGCGGCCGGCGGCTGCTGGGCGTTCGTCGAGCGTCTGCGCGACGGCCACTTCACCAATCTGGGTGTGGCGTCGGGCATCGTGGCCGGACTCGTGGCCATCACGCCGGCGTGCGGGTTCGTGACGTCCATGTCGGCAGTCGCCATCGGTGCCATCGGCGGCGCCGTGTGCTCGTTCGCCATCGGGCTGAAGCACAAGTTCCGCTTCGACGACGCGCTCGACGTCATCGGCGTGCACCTCGTGGGTGGTCTGGTCGGCTCGGTCCTCATCGGCTTCTTCGCCGATCCGGCTGCTCTCGGCTACGCCCCCGGCAAGGGCGTCGGTGCCGACGGTCTGCTCCAGGCCGAGCAGGGACTGTTCTTCGGCGGCGGTGCCGGCCTGCTCGTCGAGCAGGTGTTGGCCAACGCTGTCGCTATGGTCTTCTCGTTCGTCGTCACCTATGCCATTGCGAAGGTGCTCGATGCCACCATCGGGCTGCGGGTCTCCGAGGAGACCGAGGTCGAAGGCCTCGACATCAAGGAGCACGCCGAGACGGCCTACAGCTCCATGGACCGCTCGACCATCTGACACTGACAGGATCGATCACACATGAAACTCATCACAGCCATCATCAAGCCGTTCCGCCTCGACAACGTGAAGGAGGCCCTGAAGGCCGTCGGGGTCGAAGGGCTCACCGTCACCGAGGTTCAGGGGTTCGGTCGCCAGGGCGGCCACACCGAGACCTACCGCGGTGCGGAGTACAAGATCGACTTCGTTCCCAAGGTCAAGGTCGAGGCCGTCGTGTCCGACAGCGACGTGGAGCAGGTCGTCGATGCCATCGTGACGGGCGCACGCACCGACAAGATCGGCGACGGCAAGGTGTGGGTCACCCCCGCCGAGTTGCTCGTTCGCATCCGCACCGGCGAACGCGACGACGACGCCGTCTGATCCACCAGATCGATCGTGGGTCGGCCGATGCGGTACAGCGCATCGCCGGCCCACGTTCGCGTCAGACCTCGATGACGGGCTCGTTGATCTCCCAGCGGGAGCGGCCGTTGCGCTTGGCCATGTACATGGCGGCGTCGGCGTCCTGCATGAGCGTCGAGATCTCGATACCGTCGCTCGAGCGGAGCGCGATGCCGATGCTGGCGCCCACCCGCACGTCGTTCGGCAGGCCCCGGATCGGGCGCCCCAACGACTCGAGGATCGCCTCGGCCAACTCCACGGGTCGTTCGCCGTCCACCGAGTCGATCAGCACGGCGAACTCGTCGCCGCCGAGCCGGGCCAGCGTCTCGCCCTCGCCGAGGCAGTCGTGGAGGCGTTCGCCGGCCTCGATGAGTACCCGGTCGCCCTTGTCGTGGCCGAACGTGTCGTTGACCTGCTTGAACCCGTCGAGGTCGATGTAGAGCATGCCGACGGTGTCGCCGCTGCGGGTGGCCCGAACGCAGGAACGCTCCGACGCCTCGCCGAACGCCTTGCGGTTGAGGAGACCGGTGAGCGGGTCGTGGCGGGCGTCGTGACGGAGCTGCGATTCCAGGTCGCGTTGGGTCGTGATGTCGTGCACGTTGAGCACGATGTTGTCCGACCAGTCGGTACTCGGGGTGGTGAGCGTCGCGATGACGAGCCGGGTGCTGCCATCGTGGTGCCGGAGGCGGAGCTCGAACGACGAGGCGGAACCGACGTCCTCGACGGCGAGACGGAGCATGTCCTCGATGCCATCGACGTAGCGGTCCTCGACGTAGCGGGCGATCGGCTGCCCGGCGACGTCGTCGGGGTGGTAGCCGAGCATCGGGGTGACGGCGGGGCTCACCGACACGATCGTGCCGTCGATCGACACCACGCCGATGAGGTCGGACGCGTGCTCGATGAGCGCCTCGAAGTGGCGGGCGCGTGCCCGCACGAGGTCCTCGGCCTCCTCGGTGGCCTGCGCAGCTTCGCCCAGCACCTTCGTGACGATGGCGAGCATGACGGCCCCGGAGATCGCAATGACGTGGGCGAGACGGTGGTCGACGACCGATGGTGCGATGCCGAGCTCGATCGCGAGCTCACCGCCGCCGATCGCCAGGCAGTTCCACAACAGGTTCGGTCGGGCCGATGCCGGCCCCACGGTTCGCAGGAGTTCGGAGGAACCGATCGCGTAGGCGACGAGGAGGAGCGACCCCCACCCGACGGCGTACACGGTCGCGGCGGTCGCGAGGGCGGAGGCGGCGACGCGGGCATGAATGTAGGCGCTGCTCGTCGGGTTGGCGCGGACGAGGACGCTCGTCGTCAGGTTGGCGACGGCGCCACCGGCGAGGATGACGGCGTACACCCAGAACGGCGTGTCGGCGACCAGGTGGGACGAGCGCATCCACCACAACGCTGCGAACGCGGCGGGAGCCGATCCGTAGACGGCGAGTGAAGCGAGCCGCTGTGTGGCTCGACCTCGGGGGATGTGCGACACGGACGCCACGGAGTCTTCATCGGCTGGGTGGAACCACCTCTTGAGACCCCACTTCGAGTCGGTCCGGACGGCCCAATGCGGCTGGGCCGGACGAACGTGCACCGCGTATGTCGAGAACCGACCGTCGGCCCCGACATCTACGGTGAGCGGCGCCGTCGGGGTGCCGAACCAGGAGGAGACCTGCGATGAAGTACATGCTGTTGATCTACGGAAACGACGAGATCTGGAGTTCGTTCTCGGAGGACGACATGGCGACGCTCGTCCGCGAGACCGACGCCCAGCTCGTCGAGCTGCGGGCGTCGGGGGAGCTCGTCGGCGCCTACGGGGTCGGGGACCAGGAGATCGCGAAGACGGTGCGGTCACGGGCGGGGGAGACGACCGTCACCGACGGGCCCTACATCGAGGCCAAGGAGTATCTCGCGAGCTTCACCATCGTCGACGTCGAGAGTGAAGCGCGAGCGATCGAGATCGCGGCGGCCAACCCGTCCTCCCGCTTGCAGCTGGTCGAGATCCGTCCACTGATGCACGAGTCGTCGTCGAACCCGTGACGTGGTCCTGATGGATCGTCGCCAGGAGGACCTGCTGCGGGATGCGGCGCCGCAGGTCCTCACGGTGCTCGTCCGTCGGTACGGCCACTTCGACGCGTGCGAGGACGCCGTGCAGGAGGCGTTGCTGGCGGCAACGGCGCAGTGGGGACGGGATGGGGAGCCGGAATCGCCTCGGTCGTGGCTCCTCACCGTCGCCTCGCGCCGGCTCATCGATCAACTCCGCAGCGAGAGCGCGCGTCGTCGTCGCGAGGATGGCGTCGCTGCGCTCGAGCCGGACGAACGCCACGTCGCTCCGCCGGCCGACGAGGCGGTGGCGGTACACGACGACACGCTCACCCTGTTGTTCCTCTGTTGCCACCCGGCGCTGACGCCGGGGTCTCAGCTCGCCCTCACGCTCCGGGCGGTCGGCGGTCTCACGACGGCCGAGATCGCGGCAGCGCTCCTCGTGCCCGAGGCGACCCTGGCGCAACGGATCAGTCGCGCCAAGCAGCGGATCCGTGACGCCGGTGCCCGGTTCGTGGCGCCGGCGGCCCGTGAGCGTGACGACCGCCTGACCGTGGTGCTGCAGGTCCTCTACCTCATCTTCAACGAGGGCTACACGGCGAGGTCCGGTGAGCGGCTGCACCGCCCCGAACTCACGGCCGAAGCGATCCGCATCACCCGCCTCGTGCACGACCTCGTGCCCGACGACGGCGAGGTCGCCGGCTTGTTGGCGCTCATGCTCCTCACCGACGCCCGTAGCGATGCTCGTGTCGACGCCAACGGTCTCCTCGTCCCCATCCCCGAGCAGGACCGCACCCGGTGGGATGCCGCCGCGATCGCCGCCGGGGTCGAGCTGGTCTCCCGGGCGCTCGCCACGACACGCCTCGGTCCCTATCAGGTGCAGGCCGCCATCGCGGCGGTGCACTGCGAGTCGCCGTCGGCCGACGCGACCGACTGGGCCCAGATCGTGGCGCTGTACGACGTGCTCGCCGCGTTGGCGCCCAACCCGATGGTCACCGTGAACCAGGCGGTGGCGGTGGCGATGGTCCGGGGGCCGCTCGCCGGCCTCGGCGTGCTGGCCGGGGTGGCCGATGACCCTCGCCTCGCCGGCCAACGGCACCGTGTGGAGTCGGTCCGCGCGCACCTCCTCGAACTCGCCGGCGATGTCGACGGCGCCCGCACCGCCTACCGGTCGGCGGCCCGACGGACGACGAGCCTGCCCGAACAGCGCCACCTCCTGGCCCGCGCCGCCCGTCTCGGTCCCTGACCGCCCGGTCGTCGGGTGCGTTCAGTCGAGACCGTGCTCGACGGCGAAGCGGATCAGCTCCTCCCGCCGGTTGAGGTGCAGCTTGCCGAGGATGTTCCGTACATGGTTCTCGACGGTCTTCTCGGCGATGAACAGGCTCGCCGAGATCTCCTTGTACTTGTGGCCGCGGGCCACGAGCTGGAGGACCTCCCGCTCCCGGTCGCTGAGCGGCGCGCCGGGGTTGGTATCGCGCGACAGGCGGCGGAACTCGCCGAGCACGAGTGCGGCGAGCGACGGCGAGAACACCGGTT
>WBZU01002049.1_pt1 | contig 14352 bp, 9 predicted proteins | sample 5204311 | NCBI WGS metagenome assembly WBZU01 (sample SAMN12344359, study PRJNA552823) | activated sludge metagenome | biome: Activated sludge suspended growth; feature: Nitrification reactor; material: Wastewater; isolation source: activated sludge from nitrification reactor of wastewater treatment...
GACGACCTCGGCGTGGCCGGTGCGGCCCGAGCACGTCTCCTCGTAGGTGGGGTTGGGGGTGAAGCCGCCGGCGTAGCCGACGGCGGTGGCGAACACGCCAGGCTGGCGCCAGAACAGGCGCTCGGCTCCCCAGAAGCAGCCCATCCCGAAGATGGCGGCCTCGAGGCCGTCGGGCCAGGGGGGCAGGATCGAGTGGCCGTTGACGGCGTGGACGCCGCTGATCTCGTAGGGGGGCTCGGCCCGGCCCGGCAGGGCGGTCTCGGCGGTGGGCATGGCGGGCTTCGAGCGGTCGAACAGCACGGGGGCTCCTCACGGCCCCGCCGGGCGGCGGGGCGGTTCGCTGGATGGGTCCCCCCATCCAACCCCACGCCGTCCGCCGATGGTCCCGACCCTGCAACTTTGCGCGGAAACCCACCTCCTCGTCATGGTTGCGCGCAAGGTTGGCGGGGGTTTCCACTACGGCGGTAGTGGTAATACACTCGGTGCCGTGACCGCCCCCCTGTTCGAGATCGAGGACCTCCACGTCCGGACCGCCGGGCCGGACGGCGCCGAGATCCTGCGGGGGGTGGATCTCACCATCGAGGCCGGCGAGATCCACGCGCTGATGGGGCCGAACGGGTCGGGCAAGTCCACCCTGGCCAGCGTGCTGCTCGGCAGCCCTGACTACGAGGTCACCGGTGGCCGGATCCGGTTCAAGGGCGACGACCTGGCCGACTGGGGTCCCGACGACCGCGGCAAGGCCGGCATGTTCCTCGCCTTCCAGTACCCCCAGGCCATCCCCGGGGTGTCGGTGATCAACTTCCTGCGCCAGGCCCTCTCGGCCCGCAAGGGCATCGACCTCTCGGTCCTCGAGCTGCGCTTGGCCATCATGGAGTGGATGGAGCGCCTCGAGATGGACGCGTCGTTCGCCGACCGGTACCTCAACGAGGGCTTCTCCGGCGGCGAGAAGAAGCGCAACGAGGTGCTCCAGATGGCGATCCTCGAGCCGGAGCTGGCCATCCTGGACGAGACCGATTCCGGGCTGGACATCGATGCGCTGCGCGTCGTCGCCCGCGGCGTGCGCGAAGTGCGGGCCGACCGTCCCGACCTCGGCCTGCTGGTGGTCACCCACTACCAGCGCCTGCTCGACGAGCTCGAGCCCAGCCACGTCCACCTCCTGATCGACGGGCGTATCGTCCGGTCCGGCGGGATGGAGCTGGTCGCCCAGCTCGAGGCCGAGGGCTACGAGTCGTGGCGCGCCGAGGCCGCCCCGGTCGGGGCCTGAGCTCGTGAGCGGCCCGACCGCCACCCGCACCTTCGAGCCGGCGAAGGTCAAGGCCGACTTTCCGCTGCTGGCCCGCACGCTGGCCGGCGGGCCGATCCACTACCTCGACTCGGCGGCGTCGTCGCAGAAGCCGCGCTCGGTGCTCGAGGCGATGGACCGGTACTACGAGACGATCAACGCCAACGTCCACCGCGGCGTCTACGAGATCGCCGAGGCGGCCACCAACGCGATGGAGGCGGCCCGGGTGCGGGTGGGCCGGTTCATCGGCGCCCCCGATCCCGAGACCGAGGTGCTGTTCACCAAGAACGCCACCGAGGGGCTGAACCTGGTGGCCCGCTCGTGGGGCGGCGCCAACCTCGGCCCCGGTGATGCGGTGGTGCTCACCCAGCTGGAGCACCACGCCAACATCGTCCCCTGGTTCCAGCTCCAGGCCGAGAAGGGCTTCGAGATCCGCTGGATCCCGTTGACGCCCGACGCCCGGCTGGACCTGACCGACCTCGACCGCCTGCTCGACGGCGCCAAGGTCCTGGCCCTCACGGCGATGTCCAACGTGACCGGCACGCTCACCCCGGTCCGCGAGCTCACGGCCAAGGCCCACGCCGCCGGCGCCGTCGTGGTGCTCGACGCGTGCCAGTACGTCCCCCACCTCGCCACCGACGTGGCCGCCCTCGACGTCGACTTCGCCGCCTTCTCCGGCCACAAGATGCTCGGCCCCACCGGCGTCGGCGTGCTGTGGGGTCGCCATGACCTGCTCGACGCCATGCCGCCGTTCCTCGGCGGAGGCGGGATGATCCTCAACGTCGACCTCGACGGGTTCATCCCCGCCGACCTGCCGGCCAAGTTCGAGGCCGGCACCCCGCCGGTGGCCGAGATCGTCGGCCTCCACGCCGCCGTCGACTACCTCGACGCCCTCGGCATGGAGGCGGTGCGCGAGCACGAGGTCAGCCTCACCGCCTACGCGCTGCGCACCCTCACCGAGCGCTTCGGCGAGCAGCTCACGATCCACGGCCCCGCCGAGCCGGCCGCCCGCGGCGGGGTGCTGAGCATGGCCCTCGACGGGGTCCACCCCCACGACCTCTCCCAGGTGCTCGACCAGCACGCGGTGTGCGTCCGCCCCGGCCACCACTGCGCCAAGCCGCTCATGAAGGTTCTCGGCGTCGGCGCCACCGCCCGGGCCAGCTTCTACGTCTACAACGACACCGACGACGTGGACGCGCTGGCCGATGCCCTCGACGAGGCGGCACACTTCTTCTCGTTCTGACCCCGCCGGACGGTCCCGTCGACCGCCCCGGACCCACCACCCGATCGCCACCCGGAACCCAGCGAGGCGCCCGATGCCAGGACTCGAGGATCTCTACCGCGAGATCATCCTCGACCACTACCGCAGCCCCCGGAACCGGGGCGAGCTGGCCACGCCGCCCGCCGTGCGCACCGAGGGGTTCAACCCGCTCTGCGGCGACGAGATCGTCGTCTACCTCGACGTGGATGACGCCGGCACGGTCACCGACATCCGCATCGGCGGCACCGGCTGCTCGATCAGCCAGAGCTCGGCGTCGATGATGTCCGCCGCGGTCAAGGGCAAGACGATCGAGGAGGTCAAGGCGCTCACGCGCGCCTTCAAGGCGATGATGTCGGTCCACGAGTCCAGCCTCGACGGCGAGGCCGACGGTGACGGTGAACCTCAGGTCGACGGTGAGGGTTCGGACGGCGCGGCCGAAGAAGCCCAGGTCAAGCTGGGTGACCTGGAGGCGCTGCGGGGCGTGGTGAAGTTCCCGGTGCGCATCAAGTGCGCCACCCTGGCCTGGAACACGCTCCTCCAGGGCCTCGACGAGGCGGCGGCGCCGGCCTGATCCCGCGTGGGCCGGCCTCACGGCCCGACCCGCACCGGCAGGAAAGTTGAGCGTCGGAATAGCAGATTTCCTCGTAGCGTTGTGCGGGTTCCCTGCACCACCCGAGGAGCCCCCGTGCCCGACCTCACCACCTCCGATCCTGCCGACGCCGACGCTTCCGCCACCACCCTCACGCTGCCCGTCCTGCCGCTGACCAGCGGCGTCGTGCTGCCGGGGATGGTGCTCACCATCGCCCTCGAGACCGACGAGGCCAAGGCCGCGGTCGAGGCCGCCGGCGACGACGGGCGCCTGCTGCTCGTGCCACGGGTCGACGGTCGCCACGCCACCGTCGGCACGGTCGCCTCGATCGAGTCCCGCGGCCAGCTCCCCTCCGGCACCCCGGCCCTCGTGGTCCGGGCCCACGAGCGTGCCCTGCTGCGGGCCGGCGTGGCCGGCACGGGCTCCGCCCTCTGGCTCGAGGCCGAGCCGGTCGACCCGCCGGTCACCGACGAGGCCCGCGAGCTGGCCACCGAGCTCCGGGGCGCGTTCCGGGTCCTGTTCGAGGAGCTCGGCGGTCGCCGCCTGGTCGAGGTGCTCCGTGGCCTCGACGAGCCCGACGCGCTGGCCGACGCCGCCGGCTGGTGGCCCGACCTGGCGCTGGCCCGCAAGGTCGAGCTGCTCGAGACCGTCGACGTGGCCGAGCGGGTGGCCAAGGTGCTCGGCTGGGCCAAGGAGGCGCTGGCCGAACACGAGGTGGCCGAGCGCATCCGTACCGAGGTCAGCGAGGGGATGGAGAAGACCCAGCGGGAGTTCATCCTCCGCCAGCAGCTCGCCGCCATCCGCAAGGAGCTGGGCGAGGGCGAGGGCGACGGGGAGGGCGGGCCCGACGCCTACCGGACCCGCCTGGCCGAACTGACCCTGCCCGACGACGTCCGCACCGCCGTCGAGCGAGACATCGACAAGCTGGAGCGCACCGGCGAGCAGTCGCCCGAGCACGGGTGGATCCGCACCTGGCTCGACACGGTGCTCGAGCTGCCCTGGGGCGTCCGCTCCGAGGACCGGCTCGACCTCGTGGCCGCCCGCGCCGTGCTCGACGCCGACCACGAGGGCCTCGACGAGGTCAAGGATCGGATCGTGGAGGAGCTGGCGGTCCGCAAGCTGCGGGCCGAACGCGGCCTCGACCCGACCGACGACCAGCCGTCCCCCGCCCACGAGCCCTCCCCCACCGAGGAGCCCGCCGACGTTCCCCCCGAGCCCCGCGGCCGGCAGCGCAACAGCACGATCCTGACGCTCGTCGGCCCGCCCGGGGTGGGCAAGACCAGCCTCGGCGAGTCGATCGCCCGGGCCCTCGGCCGCTCGTTCGTGCGGGTCGCCCTCGGCGGCGTGCGCGACGAGGCGGAGATCCGCGGCCACCGGCGCACCTACGTCGGCGCCCGCCCCGGCCGCCTCGTTCGGGCGCTGGCCGAGGCCGGCACGATGAACCCGGTCGTGCTGCTCGACGAGGTCGACAAGGTCGGCGCCGACTACCGCGGCGACCCGTCCGCGGCGCTGTTGGAGGTCCTCGACCCGGCCCAGAACCACGCCTTCCGCGACCACTACCTCGAGGTCGACGTCGACCTCAGCGACGTGATCTTCCTGGCCACCGCCAACCAGCTCGAGACGATCCCCGGCCCCCTGCTCGACCGCATGGAGATCGTGAGCCTCGACGGCTACACCGAGGACGAAAAGGTGGCGATCGCCCGTGACCACCTGCTCCCCCGCCAGCTCCGGCGGGCCGGGCTCACCGCCGAGGAGGTCACCGTCTCCGACGACGCGCTCCGGGCCATCGTCGGCGGCTGGACCCGCGAGGCCGGGGTCCGGTCGTTGGAGCGGGCCCTCGCCAAGCTCCTCCGGAAGGTGGCCAGCCGGGTGGCGGTCGACCCCGGCGAGCCGGTCGCCATCGGGCCCGACACCGTCCCCGACCTGCTCGGGCGGGCCCGCTTCCACGACACCGACATCGCCGATCGCGTCGCCGTCCCGGGCGTGGCCACCGGCCTGGCGGTGACCGGCGCCGGGGGCGACGTCCTCTTCGTCGAGGTCAGCGCCCTGCCCGCCGAGGGCGACGAGCCCGACCGCTCGGCGCTCACCGTGACCGGCCAGCTCGGCGACGTCATGAAGGAGTCGGCCCGCATCGCCCTCTCCTACGTGCGCTCCCACCGCGACGCCCTCGGCATCGCGCCCGGGGCCGACCAGCGGTCGGTCCACGTCCACTTCCCCGCCGGGGCGGTGCCCAAGGACGGGCCGTCGGCCGGCATCACGATGACCACCGCGCTGGTGAGCCTCTTCACCGGGCGCACCGTCAAGGCCAACCTGGCGATGACCGGGGAGGTCACCCTCCAGGGCCGGGTGCTGCCGATCGGCGGCGTCAAGCAGAAGCTGCTCGCCGCCCACCGTCTCGGCCTGACCGAGGTGATCATCCCGGCCCGCAACGAGCCCGACCTCGACGACCTCCCCGAGGCCGTCCGGGCCGAGCTCACCGTGCACCTCGCCAGCGACGTGGCCGACGTGATCGGCTGGGCCCTCGACCCCGCCTCCGAGGTCGCCGCGGCCTGAGCCCAGGCCGGGCGCCCACGATCACCCGCGGCGTCGGACCCACCTCCACCCTGGGTCCGGCGCCGCGGCGTCAGCTCGGACCCTGCGTACAGGCGATGAGCCCCTCCACCGTCACCTCGAGACTCACCGAGGCGGGGTCATCGCCGAACCCGTCGAACCAGTTGACCGTCGCCCGGTACGACACCTCCTCCACCGACCGGTGCAGCACGAGCTGGTACGACGGCCCTCCGTCGTCGATGGTCCAGCCGTCGGCCGCCAGCGCCACCGCCAGCCGATGGGCCACCACGCCCGACCGTTCGCCCGAGACCTCCCAGAGCCGGATGAACGCCGGCTGGCCGACGATGGCGCCGCTGTCGGTCGGGCACCCACGACGCACGGTCACGCTGCCACCGACGGCGCCCTGCGGGTTCGGCATCGCCCGCAGCTCGCCTTCGACGGCTGCGAGGTGCTGATGGATCTCCGCCTCCACGGCCTCGTCGTGATGGACCTGGCCGACGTAACCGGGCTGGCCGAGCCAGTTCAGCGCGGAGATCGCGCTGCCGCCGAGCACCACCAGGGCGACCACCCCGACCACGACCCGCGCCCCGCCCTTCGTCGACCGAGGCCCCTGCGCCGCCCGGGACATCCTCGTGTCAGCTCTCGAGGAAGGCGGCGACGCGGTCCTTGGGGCGGCCGATGATGGCGCGGTCGCCCTTCACCAGGACGGGGCGCTGCATGAGGCGGGGGTGCTCGACCAGCAGGTCGGCCACCGCCTCGGGCGTCGTGTAGTCGTCCTCGGCGAGGCCCTGGTCCTTGAAGAACCCGTCCTTGCGCACCAGGTCTGCCGGCGGGTCCTCCAGCTTCCCGATCAGGTCGAGCAGCTGCTCACGGTCGAGGGGCGACTTCAGGTATTGGACGACGTCGGCGTCCACGCCATCGTTGGCCGCCACCCCGATCGCGTGCTTCGACGTCGAGCAGTTCGGGTTGTGGAAGATCGTCACGTCGGCCATCGCCGGACCCTACCGAACCCCACAACCGCTCGAACTTTGCGCGGAATCACACCTCTGCGTCGGGTTTCGGCGCAAAGTTCGCAGGATCTCGGGTCAGCCGGGGGGCTTGGCCGGGCTGGGGTAGGTCGGGGGCTGGTCGATCGGCTGGTCGTAGCCGCTGACCGAGTCCTGCTCGTCGAAGACGTCCGGCGGGGTGTCGGGCATCGTCCCGGGGGCGATCCGGGCGCCGTCGTTCGACGAGTAGAGCATCCCGGTGCCGGTCTCCTTGCCCTGCTCGTCGGGTCCCGTCACGCCGGCCTTCCACCAGATCTCGCGGGAGTCGTCGACGCCGATGTAGTCGGGGTTCTGGAAGAAGCCGTGGTTGCCGAACGACACCTGGGGGGCGGTGGCGGAGCCGCCGGTGACCGGATAGTGGAAGAGCCCGTCCCGGAAGGTCTCGGGGGTGAGGTCGGGGCCGGCCATGTGGACGCCGAGCATGAAGATCCGGATCGGCTCGTAGGCGACCCGCAGGACGTTGGTGGCCTCCGGGTCGGAGCCGTAGTTCCACACGTAGGTGCGCCACGCCTCGCTCTGTTCGAGCGGCACGTTGACCGGGGTGGCGCCGAGGCCGAAGGCGTGGGCCCACTGCTTCTGGTCGTACTGGCGGCCGAACACGGTGGTGTCGGTGAGGACGGTGCCGGTGACGATCCACTCGGGGAAGTAGTCCTGGTCGGTGGCCGCCTTGGTCAGGTAGATGGGCATGATCGGATCGCCCATGAACACGACGGTGGTCACCCCCTCCTCCTTGAGGCGGGCGACGATGGCCCGGGCCTTCTCCCCGAGCTCGGGCAGGACGAGCTGGTAGGTGATGTGCACCTTGGACTCGAAGCCGTTGGCCTTGCCGAGCTTCTCCAACGTCTTGGTGGTGCCGGTGAAGACCGGCGGGTCCTGCTCGAAGTTGACGATGCCGAAGACGCGGTCGCGGTCGTGCATCGACGCGTCGCCGGCGTAGATCGCCTTGCGCTTGTTGAGGCGCGTGGTCAGGTAGGCGCCGAGGTTGACGAAGAACTGCTCGGGCGGCTGGCCGGTGCCCCACAGGTAGGGGGCGTTGGCCTGGAAGGTGGAGTCCGGGATCGAGAGCCCGCAGCCGATGCAGAGGACCTTGCGGTGGGCCAGTTCGAGGGCGTAGGCGTCCTCCTGGGGCGGGCCGCCGATCGAGGCGAAGGCGCCCAGCTCCTCGGCGACGGTGACCGCGTCGGCCCGGGCCGAGGTCTCGTCGGACCCGGTGCCCTTGAAGTTGACGACCTCGATCTTGCGGCCCCACGTCTCGTAGTTGGCCGCGAACATCTGGACGAGCTTCTCCCGGGTGCGGCGCTGCACGTCGACCGGGTCGGAGACCGCCTGAAGGGAGGCGGCGAGGTCGTCGTCGGCCGGCTCGTAGAGCACGACCTTGATCGCGTCGGCGGTGACGCCGGGCCAGGTCTTGCCGCCCTTCACCCCGGGGCGGGCGGCGACGCAGGGCGGGGCGTAGATCGAGGGGAACTCGATCCGGCCGGTCGTCGGGTCGCAGGAGCTGTCCCACTGCTGGGTGTCGGTGGTGCCGGCCTCCTTGGCGTCGTCCCAGGTGATCGGGACGAGGTCGGAGGCGCTGCCGCCGGCGGCCTCGCTCGACCCGCCGCTCGGACCGGACCCGCCGGCCGACGCGGTCGACGTGCCGTCGTCTCGACCGGTGGAGGCCAGCACCGCGACCAGCGCGAAGGCGGCGAGGACGGCGGCGAGCGGGCCGAAGCGGGCGAGGAGCGAGGCGCGGGGCGCCGGCGTGGCCGTGCGTGGGGTCATGGCGTGGTCCTGGCGAGGATGGACGGGTCGGCGGCGCCGGAGCGCCCGAGGACGGCGAGGTCGCCGCCGAGGTAGGAGTTGACGACGTCGGGGTGGGCGAGGACGTCGGCCGGCGGGCCGCTGGTGACCACCCGGCCCTGGTCGAGGGCGACGAGGCGATCCGACACCGACGAGATCAGGCCCATGTCGTGTTCGATCACCACGAGGCTGGCGCCGAGGGCGTCGCGGATGCGCAGCAGCAGCGGGCCGAGCGCCTCGGCCTCGCGCTGGGCGATCCCCGACGACGGTTCGTCGAGCAGCACCACCCGGGGCTCGTGGGCCAGCACGCAGCCGAGGTCGACCACCCGCCGGGACCCGGTGGAGAGCTCGCCGACGAACTTCGAGCGGAACGCGCCGAGGCCGAGGAGGTCGACCAGCTCGCCCACCCGATGGCGGGCGAGGTGCTCGCTGTCGACGAACGGGGGCAGGCGGAAGGCGGCGTTGAGCGGATCCTTGACGTCGAGCCAGCGCTCGAGGGCGACCAGGAGCACCTCCTCGACGGTGAGCGACGGGAAGAGCTTGGAGTCCTGGAAGCTGCGGCCGAGCCCGAGGGCGGCCCGGCGGTGGGGGGCGAGGCCGGTGAGGTCGTGGCCGTCGAGCAGGACCCGGCCGGTCTCGAGGGGGGCGAAGCCGGAGATGGTGTCGAGCACCGTGGTCTTGCCGGCGCCGTTGGGGCCGATCAGCCCGACCACCTCGCCGGGGGCCACCGAGAAGCTGACGTGGTCGACCGCCCGGATGCCGCCGAAGCGCACCGACACCCCCTCGACCGCCAAGGCCACGCCGGCCCCGAACTCGGTCGACCGCGGCGAACCCGGCCCGGAACCGTGCCGAGGAAGGGGACCGGTGGTCACGGTCGGGGCGGGGAGGGCGGTCGGCGCCTCGTCGGCCAGGCCGGCCGCCGCGCCCTGGAGGAACACCGAGCGCAGGACGTCGGGCCGATCGAGCAGGTCGCGGGTGGGGCCGTGGAACCGGACCTCGCCCTTCTCCAGGAAGTAGGCGGTGTCGGCCACGGTCAGGGCGACGTTCACCGACTGCTCGACGAGGATGATCGTGGTGCCGTCGGCCTGGAGCTGGCGGACGACGCCGAGGAGCTGTTCGACCACCACCGGCGCCAGCCCGAGCGACAGCTCGTCGATCATCAGCAGGCGGGGCCGGGAGAGGAAGGCCATGGCGAGGGCCAGCATCTGCTGCTGGCCGCCGGAGAGATCCGACGCCGGGTCGTCGAGGCGCTGGCGCAGGATCGGGAACAGGTCGAGCGCCGCCTCCCCCCGGCTCGCCCGCTCGGCGGCGTCGTGGCGCACCATCCAGCCGGCGGCCCGCAGGTTCTCCCCCACCGTGAGGCCGGGGAACACGCCCTGGCCGCCCGGCACCTGGGCGATCCCGAACGGGGCGATCTCCTCGGGCGGGGCGTGGGTGATGTCGCGCCCGTCGAACACGATGGCGCCGCGGTCGGCCTGGGCCACCCCGGAGATGGCCTTGAGCAGGGTGGACTTGCCGGCGCCGTTGGTGCCGAGCAGCGCCACGACCTGGCCCTCCTCCACGTCGAGGTCGACGCCGAAGAGCACCCGCACGTCGCCGTAGGCCACCTGGACGTTGCGGAGGCTGAGCAGCGGGAGCTTGCCGGCCCGGCGGTCGGCCAGCATCTGGGCTCGCGTGGCGGTCCCGGTCCAGACCTGCTCGACGTCGTCCTCGATCACCGAGCCGACCGAGGAGATGATCAGGCCGCCGATCAGGAACACCGGGGTCATCGCCAGCAGGCCCCAGCGGAAGCCCCAGTGGTCGCCGAGCCAGCCGACCAGCGGGATCACCACGAGGCCGGGCAGCACCCAGAGCGCGCCGATCGAGAAGCCCATGGCCCGGGCCCGAGGCGGCACCGCCAGCGACAGCGAGGCCATGACGCCGGGGCCGACGATGACGAGGCACGAGGCGACGAGCGCGTGGAAGACGATGGCGATGCCGACGTTCGGGGCGAAGGCGAACCCGGCGGCCAGCACCGATGCCGCCACCGCGCTCGCCGCCAGGACCCGGAAGATGTGGGCCACGCCCTTGGCCATGGCGCGGCTGGTGTACCGGGCGCCGAGGTAGACCCCGAGCAGCTCGGTGAGCTGGACCGGCACGTTGGCCCAGGCCCGGCGCACCTCGCCGAGCCCGAACGTCTCGGCGTACTGGAGCGAGGCCAGCGAGGCGAAGCCGACGATCGAGGCGGCGAGGAACGGGAGGGCGACGAAGATCCGCCGCAGGCTGCGGATCGTCCAGACCATGCGGGTGGCCTCGGCGAAGCTGGGCGGCGCCTCGTCGGTGTCGATGCCGTCCACCCCGCCGGCGGCCTGGCGCTCGAAGTGACCGCGGCCGGGCTCGCGGAGGCGGAGGCCGGCCACCACCAGCAGCAGCGTGGGGACGGCGAACACGAAGAACGGGGCCCGCCACCCGAAGGCGGAGGCCAGGCCGGCGCCGATGACCAGGCCGAGGATGGCGCCGACCGAGTTGGCGGCGCGGTGGATCGAGTACACCCGCGGCCGGGCGTCGATCGGATACGTGTCGGCCAAGAGGCTGTTGTGGGTGGGGAACACCACCGCCTGGCCGATCGCCGCCCCCGAGCGGGCCACGATCAGCACCCAGATCGTGAAGGACAGGCCGGTGCCGATCGAGAAGGCGGCCCACACCACCGCGCCGATCAGCGCGATGCGCACCCGGCTGGAGCGGTCGGCGAGGTGGGCGATCGGGACGGTGAGCAGGAGGGCGACCGCGGCGGCCAGGGCCACCACCGAGAGGATCCCGGTGTTCGACAGGCCGAGGTCGTCGCGGATGTTGGGCAGCAGGACGAGGTAGGCGCTGCGGTCGAGCTCGTCGGCCATGTTGAGGCCGAAGAGGATGGCCAGCGGGTACCAGCCGGCGGCCCCCAGCCAGGACAGCCGGCCACCCCCGCCGGGCTCGGGCTCGGCCACCTGCGCGCTCACGGCGCCCCGCTCCCCACCGGCTCCCGGGGCCGCTCGGGCAGGGCGACCTTGATCGCCTCGGGCACGTCGTCGGCATCGGCCACGTCGGCCAGCAGGCTGGCCACCACGATCTCGTGGTCTCGGGCGTAGCGGCGCAGCAGGGCGTCCCGCCCGCGGGTCAGGAGGTTGGCCAGCCCGCCGGGCAGGACGAGCAGGACGGCGAGGACCCCGACGGCGGAGGGCAGGAGGCGCCACCGGGCCGGCAGGAACCACGTGCCGCCGTTGAGGTAGATCGCCCCGATCACCGGGCCGACCATCGAGCCGAGGCCGCCCACCACCGCGGCGGTGAACACGCCCAGGCTCTCGGCGGCCACGAAGGGGTCTTCGGTGTAGGCCTGGTTGACGTGGACGAGCAGGCAGCCGGCCACCGCGGCGAGGAAGCCCGACAGCGCGAAGCCGAGGAGCTTGGCCCGCACCACCGGCACCGCGTAGGCCGCCGCCCCCTTGTCGTTGTCTCGCACGGCCAGCAGGACCCGGCCCGATCGGCTGCGGCGGATGCCGGCGACCGCGGCGAAGCAGAGCACCACCACGACCAGCACGAACTCGTACATGGCGGCCTGGCCGTCGAGGTCGAAGGTCTTGAACAGCGCCGGGCGGGCCAGGCGGTCCGCCGGGATCCAGGACTGCTCCTTGCGGTTGAACAGGTAGTTCGACGATGCGAGGGCGAAGGCGAGCGTGGTGACCGCCAGGTACAGGCCCCGGAGGCGCAGGGCGGGCAGGCCGATCACGACGGCGACCACCGCCCCGGCCAGGCCCGACACGACGAGGGCGGCGCTGAGGTCGAGGTGCCAGGTGTGGGTGGCCACCGCGCCGACGGCGGCCCCGGCGGACGCGAACGACATCTGGCCGAGCGACACCTGCCCGGCCCAACCGGTGAGCACGAGGACCGACAGGCCGACCAGGGCGAAGACGGCCACGGTGGCCGCCTTGAACTCGTCGCCCGGGCCGAGCACGAGGGGCAGGGCGGCGGCCGCCGCCACCGCGGCGATGGGCAGGAGGATGCGGGCGGCCCGGATCGGCGGCCGGTCGCGCAGCTCGGCGGGGATCGGGCGGACGACGCCGGCGGAGGTCCACGACGACCCCTCCTCCTCCCGGCCCCGGCCGGCGGAGCGCCGCAGCACCAGGGTGGCCAGCAGGACGCCGGCGACCACGACGTAGACCCGGCCCGGCGTGCTCGGGTTGTTGGCCTCCACGGCGGTGCCGAGGATCCGCAGCGCCAGCGCGGAGGCGGTGATCGCCGGCAGGTGGTCGAGCCGGCCGAGCACCAGCGCCCCGAGGGCGAACACCATCGCCTGCGGGCTGATGGCGGCGGCGGCGCCGACCCCGAAGATCGACGAGTGCAGGAACAGCCCGATGTAGGCCAGCCCGCCGGCGATCGCCCACACCACGGTCTGGAGGCGCCGCACCGGGATCCCGAGGAGGGCGGCCCGATCGGCTCGCTCGGCGCTGGCCCGGATGGCGATGCCGATGTCGGTGGTCCGCAGGAACAGGGCCAGCGCGGCGAGCAGCACCGGCGCCAGCACGAAGGCCAGCACCTCGCTGCCCCGGAAGGTCTGGCTGCCGATCACCACCTTGGCGGTGAACGGGTCGGGGATCACCTGGTCGGTGAACACGTCCTTGCCCCAGGCCCGCGGCAGCATCAGCCCGCACACCATCAGGAGCTGCGACACGCCGATGGTGGCCACGGTCAGCAGCAGCCGGGGCGCCCGGAAGAAGCGGCGGACGATCAGCAGCTCGACCAGGGCGCCGAGCACGAGGGCGGCGGCCAGCCCGGCCACCACGCCGACGATCCAGGGGACCCCCCACAGGCAGATCAGGCCGACCGAGAGCGTGGTGGGCACCGCCCCGAGGTCACCCTGGGCGAAGTCGAGGATCCGGTTGGCCCGGTAGACGAGCGCCAGGCCGAGGGCCAGCAGGGCGGTGAGCAGGCCGCCGAGCACGCCGAGGGCCCACGGCCCGGTCCCGGTGGGGAACACGACGAGCTGGAGGGCGACGATCAGCAGCGCCGGCACGAACGGGCCCAGCGGTCGGAGCCGCGGCGGGAGGGTCGGCACAGCGGTGCGGCTCATGCTCGGCGCTCGACCCCTTCGACCCATCGGATGCCGGCACGAATCCCCTGGCCGGCGAAGGTCCTTGCACCGTAGCTGCAAGTTCTTCGGCCTGCCGACGGTGCGCCGGCGACGAGTCAGGCGAAGGGGCCGGGGCCGAACGGGTCGGCGAAGGGGTCCGGGGCGGGCGCCTCGGGTTCCTCGTCGACGTAGGCCGCGTACCCGTCGGCCTCGAGCTCGTCGGCCAGCTCGGGCCCGCCCTCGGCGACGATGCGGCCCTTGGCCAGGATGTGCACCCGGTCGACCTTCAGCTCGCGGAGCAGCCGCGTGTAGTGCGTGATGGCCAGGACGCCGAGCCCGGTCTCGGTGGTGGCCTGCTCGACGCGGCGGGAGCAGTCCCGCAGGGCGTCCACGTCGAGGCCGGAATCGAGCTCGTCGAGGATGGCGATCTTGGGCTGGAGCACGCCGAGCTGGAGGGTCTCGTTGCGCTTCTTCTCGCCGCCGGAGAGGTCCACGTTGAGGTCCCGGCCGAGGAAGCGGTCGGCGAAGCCGATCCGGCCGGCCTCGGCGGCGACCAGCTCGCGCACCGGCGCCGGGTCTCGGTGGCCGGCCTCGAAGGCGGCCCGCAGGACCGCCTCGACCGACACGCCCGGCACCTCGGTGGGGTACTGGAGGGCGAGGAACAGCCCGGCCTGGGCCCGCTCCCAGGTGGACAGGGCGAGGACGTCGGTGCCGTCGAGGGTGACCGAGCCGCCGGTCACCTCGTAACCGGGCCGG
>WBZU01000981.1_pt1 | contig 14334 bp, 12 predicted proteins | sample 5204311 | NCBI WGS metagenome assembly WBZU01 (sample SAMN12344359, study PRJNA552823) | activated sludge metagenome | biome: Activated sludge suspended growth; feature: Nitrification reactor; material: Wastewater; isolation source: activated sludge from nitrification reactor of wastewater...
ATCATCTTCAAAGGCGTGTTCGGTGACAACGCGCCGAACCTCGACTCGCTCGAGAAGCTGCGCGCCGCAGTCGTGGTGCGCAACGAAGCGTGGCATGGCCGCTACCGCACGGTGGACGGCTACAATGTTTACGGTGGTCGCTCGGGACTCGCGTATGCGGCGGGCGTCGGCGGCATGAAGCAGAACATCAAGCAGCCGGAGAAGCCGTATGTGTCGAACTTCCAGGTCATGCAGCAGGAAATGGGTGTGCGTGACTTGATGACCTCGAATCGCGAGGCGGCGGTGTGGGCGATTGCGAAGGGTGGCGAAGGTCAGGTGGACGACTCGAATCTGCCGAAGGTAGAAGAAGTGGGCTCGAACCTGCAGGTCGGCAGCGACACTTTCAACAAGACGCCGATGACGGGCTTCCAAGTCGATCCGAAGACGGGCCTCGTCGCGTTCCCTGACGGCAACTCGATCATCCCGAAGATCAAGAAGGACCCGAAGCTGAAGATTCAGCTCTTCGCCGATGAGAAGATGTTCCCTGAACTCGTGAAGCCCGTGCAGATGGCCTACGACACAAAGGGCCGCCTGTGGGTCAGCGCGTGGAAGAACTATCCCGAGCGCACGCCGACCAGCACCGATGGCGACAAACTGCTCATCTTTGAAGACACCGATGGCGACGGCAAAGCGGACAAGTGCATCACTTTCTACGACAAGCTGAACTGCCCCACCGGCTTCCAGTTCTACAAGGACGGCGTGCTCGTGATGAAGAGCCCGGACCTGCTCTGGATTCGCGACACGAACGGCGACGACAAGCCGGATGTGGTTGAGCGCGTGCTCACTGGTCTGTGCGCGGCGGACTCGCATCACGAGACGAACTCGATGTGCTACGAGCCCGGCGGTGCGGTGTATTGCAGCGACGGTGTGTTTCATCGCACGCAGCTCGAGACGCCGCAGGGCCCGGTGCGCAACACGAACGGCTCGATCTATCGCTACGAGCCGCGCACGGGCAAATTCATCCGCCATGCCGCTTACGGTTTCGCGAATCCTCACGGCCGCGTCTTCGACTACTGGGGCAATGACTTCATCACCGATGCCACCGGCAACGCCAACTACTACGGCCCCGGTTTCTCCAGCTTCATTGATGGCGGTGACTTCGGCACCGTGGCGCACAGCAATTACCAGCAGTGGTGGCAGCGTCCGTCGCGTCCGTGCCCGAACACGCTCATCCTCAGCAGCCGTCACTTCCCCGAGGACTGGAACAACAACTTCATCAACTTCAACGTCATCTCCATCCAGGGCATCCATCGCGTGAAGATGGAAGAAGACGGCAGTGCCATCAAAGGCACGACCATCACGCGCAAGGACGGCGACAAGGAATACAACACCTTTATCGAGTGCGATCCTGCCGAGGTCGGCACCTTCCGCCCGATCTATGGCGTGAATGCGCCGGATGGTGCGTTCGTCTTCGCTGACTGGAGCTGCGCGATCATCGGCCACATGCAGCATCACCTGCGCGATCCGAACCGCGACCACACCACGGGCCGCATCTATCGCGTGACGTATGAAGGCCGCGAGCTGATGAAGCCCGCGCTCATTCACGGCCAGCCGATCAAGAAGCTGCTCGATCTTTTGAAGGAGCCTGAAGACCACACTCGTCTGCGCGCGAAGATCGAACTCGACAAGCACGATACGAAGGAAGTCATCGCCGCCACGCAGGAGTGGGTGAAGCAGTTCGATCCGAAGAAGGTCGAAGACGCGCATCACATCCTCGAAGCACTGTGGGTCCACCAGTGGCACAACGTGGTGAACACGGACCTCATCAACACCGTCTTCGCTTCGCCTGATCCGCGCGCTCGTGCGCAGGCCGTGCGAGTCGCCTTGTATCAGCGCGACCGCGTGCCGAACGTGCTCGACATCATCGAGAAAGCCGTGGCCGACGACAATATGCGCGTGCGTCTCGAAGGCGTGCGTGCCTGCTCGTTCTTCACGCCGGGCGACAAGCGCGTCATCACCGCCGCGCTGTCCGCGACAAAGAAGGACCTCGATTACACGCTCGAGTATTGCCTGAAGGAAACGCTGCGCCAGATCGCGCCGAAGCCGGAGCAACTCGTGCTGCTCGATGATCCGAAGGCGAAGGCATGGTTGCTCGCATTTGTGAAGGGTGGCGACCTGGGCAAACTCGGCAATGACAGCGCCGTGCTGCAAGCCATCATTGATCGCGGCGATACAAAGCCTGACGCGCGAGAGAAAGCGCTGAGTGATCTCGCGAAGATCAATCACACCACGCGCGTGACCGAACTCGCCGCTGCGCTCGAACGTGTGAACGGCAACAAGGCTGGTGCGAATCAGGAACTCTCGAAGCTCATCCTGCAAACCTCCGCAGCAGAACTCGACAAGTCGCAGGACGCGCTCGCCAAGCTCGTGAAGAGCAGCGGCAGCACTCAGCGTCGCACCGGCTTGTGCGCGCAGGTCATCGCCAGCGGCGATCCCGCGAAAGCCTGGAACGCAGGCGACGAAGCCACGCGCCTCGCCTTGCTCGAAGCCGCCGGCAGCATCCCTGATCCCGCCTTGCGCGCGAAGTTCTACCCGCTCGCCAGCGCTGGTTTGGAATCGAACAAGAACGGCAAGTATGTGGACACCGCGCTGCGCACGCTACCACTGCTCGGCTCCGATAACGCCGCCGCCGCGTATGGCATCGTTGCCGGCTTCATCAAATCGAACAAGCACCTCGCACCCTCGCTTTACGCGCTCGCGCGTCTGCAGCCCGCGTGGAAAGCCGATGATGCCGCCGTCTTGACCGCCGCCATCCTCGACGACTGCAAGAAGCAGCCCGCCAACAAGCGCACGAGCACCGACTACGTCAGCGCCGTGCAGGTCGCCCGCGACCTCGCCAACCTGATGCCCAGCGCCGATGGCGACAAGGTCCGCGCCGAGCTGCGCCAGATTAGCGTCGATGTCGTCGTGGTGAAAACCGTGCGCGAGCAGCTGCGCTTCGACACCAACCGCATCGTCGTCGCCGCTGGCAAGCAGACCGAGATCATCTTCGAGAACGACGACGTGATGCCGCACAACCTGCTCATCGTGGACGACGGCCAGCGCCAGCCGATCGGCATGAAGGCGATGACCATGCAGCCCACGCCCGACAAGCAAGGCCGCCTCTACGTCCCCGACGACAAGAGCTTCAAGATCCACGTCGCCACCAAGATGCTCGAACCCGGCAACACCGAGCGCCTGCAGTTCAAGGCTCCGAACAAAGAAGGCGAGTTCGAATTCGTCTGCACCTTCCCCGGCCACTTCATGACCATGGGCGGCAAGGTGATCGTCACCAAAGACGTGGACGGCTACCTCAAGTCGCACCCCGCGACGAATGGCGTGCCGGCTCCCGTGGTGAAGTGATCGCCTGTCGACGGATCTTCTTCAGGGGCTGCTTTGCAAAAGGCGGCCCTTGTTTTTTGTGGCTCTTCATGTGGCGTTAAGATTCGATCTGGCAGACTTGGTTCGCTTTCAGTCCGTGCCATGAAAATCATTAACGCTTTCCTTTTCGCCGCAGTTCTTGCGGCGTTCGGCGGCTCGGTCCCCGCTCAGACGGGTGTTCTCGATCTGACCACGCTGCCGAATTACGCCAGCCAGACCATCCCCGCCTACATCACTCGCAACAACACGCCGGGCAACAATCCCATCACAGACGCAGGTGCGACGCTGGGGCGCGTGTTGTTTTATGACAAGCGTCTCTCGCGAGATGGCACAATCGCTTGTGCATCCTGTCATCAGCAGGCGCACGCGTTTGCCGATGCTGCGACCGCCAGTTCGGGTGTGGCAGGCACGACGGGGCGCCACTCGATGCGGTTGATCAATGAGCGCTTCACGCAGGAGGCGAAGTTTTTCTGGGACGAACGGGCTGCAACCTTGGAGGCTCAAACATCGCAGCCCATTCAGAACCATGTCGAGATGGGCTTCAGTGGCACCAGCAGCGACCCGGCTTTTGCTGACTTGGTGACGAGGCTCTCAGCCATTTCCGAATACCGTGTGCTGTTCGCGATGGTTTTCGGTGATGCTGCGATCAACGAGACGCGCGTGCAGCGGGCCCTGGCGCAGTTTGTCCGCAGCATTCAGTCGTTCGATTCCAAGTATGATGTGGGCCGTGCCCTCGCGACCGATGGCCAGCCGTTCCCCAACTTCACACCGGCGGAGAACAACGGGAAGCAGTTATTCCTCGCCCCTCCAGGACCGGGAGGCGGGGCCGGGTGCGCCGGGTGCCATCGTCCTCCGGAATTCGACATCGATCCCAACACTCGGAACAATGGCGTGATCACGCAGATCGGCGGTGGCACGGACCTGACAAACACGCGCTCCCCAAGCCTGCGCGATCTCATTGGACCAGGCGGGCAGTCGAATGGCCCATTCATGCATGACGGCAGCAAGGCGACACTGAACGATGTGATCGATCACTATGCGGCGATTCCTGGCGACAACACGAATCTCGACCCGCGTCTGCGCCGACCCGGCGGTGCCGTGCAGGCGCTGAATCTCACGCAGCAGCAACGCAACGACATTACGGCCTTCCTGCGCACGCTGACAGGAAGCAACGTTTACAGCGACCCGAAGTGGTCGAGTCCCTTCAATGCGGTGGGCGAACTCAGCTTGATCATTCTGCCGGGGAATCTCGTCTCCGTGCAGCCATTGGGTGATGGCACTGCCACAGTCAGTGCCACGGGAGCACCCGGTCTGGCGTATCAGTTGCAGTCTTCCGCGGATTTGAAGAACTGGTCCACAATCACCACTGTGGTGGCTGGCACGAACGGCCTGGTCCAGCAGTCGGTCACGATCTCGGGCACAGCGTTCTACCGCTTCGCCTACACGCCACCCTGATTCTGCGCCCCAGGGTCGGTGAGCAATTTAGACGCGTGTGTTGACCAGCGGCGCGTGGACGCTCACTGATGCGGCAATGGACATCATCGATACCGCCAGTCATCGTGTGCAATGGCACTCCACCGGCTTCAGTTTGCTGGAGGCCAAACTTGAGGCGATTCACGCGGCAAAAGAATCGGTGCGGATGGAGACCTATATCTACACGGATCAGGACATCGGGCGCAGGTTCCGTGCGGCTTTGATCGCGGCTGCGCAGCGCGGTGTGGAGGTGAAGCTTCTGGTGGATGCCTTGGGAGGGGGTTCGCTTCCACACGACTACTTTGCCGAACTCGATGCGCAGCCGTCCGGGTCGATGAAATGGTTTAACGAACTCAAGCTCTCGTCCTGGGCGTTCCGCGATCACCGGAAGCTGCTGGTCATCGACGGACAGACCACCTTCGTCGGCGGATGCAATATCGATGAGGACTATCACGGAGATGGTGTCACGCATGGCTGGCGCGATGGCGGTATTCGCATGGACGGACCCGTGGCGGAGGAGTTCGAGCGCGAGTTCGAACGCCAGTTCGCCACCGCCGCATTTCAGGGGTGGCGGGCCAGCGCGGCGAGGAGTGTCCGCAAGCGCCGGCGTTCGTCGAAGAACGCTCCAAACCTCAAGGAAGTGCAGCCGCTGTTCATCCGGCCCGGGTTCGGACGGAATCCGTTGCGGGACGCGGTGCGGCAGGATCTGCAGTCAGCCTGTGATATTGCGGTGACCAGCGCCTACTTTCTGCCGGCAAGTTCATTGATCGATCAATTTCGCGATGCAGTCAGGCGCGGCGCGCGCATGCGACTGCTGCTGGGAGGGAAGAGCGACGTAAAGCTGATGCAGATGGCAACGCGTTCCATGTTCTCACGGTTGCTCGATTACGGCATCGAAGTGTATGAATACCAGCCTCAGGTGTTGCATGCGAAGATGCTCGTTATTGATGATGCGGCATACATCGGTTCCTCGAACCTCGATCCGCGCAGCCTGCGGATCAATTTTGAAGTGATGGCACGATTCGAGGATGGCGCGGTCGCCGAACGTGCGCGGCGGCAATTCGACGATGACCTGAAGCTTTCGTCCCGTGTGACGCATGAGACGTGCTGGGATGCTTCATGGTGGGAGAGGCTGGGGCAGATGGGCGCGCGCTGGATACTCGGACGACTGGATCCGCGCGTGGCGGAGAACATGCTGCGCCGGATCGACAAGCGCGTGTGAGGGTTTGACGCCTGAAACGCACTTCGCTAGTGAGGCGCATGCCCGCTGTGCCCACGCTTCGATTGCGCCTTACGCCGCGCGCGGAGAGGCATGTGCGCGCGGGTCATCCGTGGGTGTATTCGGACAGCATCGTGGAGCAGAACCGGGATGGCGATTCGGGTGATGTGGCGGTCATATACGACCGGCATGACAAGTTCATGGCTGTGGGATGGTTTGATCCGGCCTCGCCGATTCGTGTGCGTGTGTTGCATGCGGGCAAGCCTGTGCAACTCACTTCGGAGTGGTGGCGCGCGCGATTGCAGGCCGCGGCGGCGATCCGTCGCGCGCATTTCGATGAGACGCAAACCAACGGCTTTCGCTGGATCAACGGCGAGAGCGATGGCTTTCCCGGCCTGGTGCTGGATCGCTACGATCACACGCTCGTGCTGAAGCTCTACAGCGCGGTGTGGTTGCCGCGGTTTCGTGAGTTCGTCAGCATGTTTCAGGACGAGTTCGAACCCGCCGCAATCGTTTTGCGGATGAGCAGGAACATTCAGGCGGTGGCAAAGCAGCGATGGCAGGTGGAGGAGGGCTGCGAGATCGGTGCGGCACTGGATGTGGTGCACTTTCACGAGAACGGCATCGTTTTTGAAGCCGAGGTGATCAAAGGCCAGAAGACCGGCTTTTATCTCGATCAGCGCGACAACCGCGCGCGCGTGGAGGGGCTGGCTCGCGGGGCTGATGTGCTGAACGCGTTCAGCTTCTCCGGAGGGTTTTCACTCTATGCGGCACGCGGTGGTGCGCGCAGTGTCACGGACCTGGACATCAGCAAGCATGCGCTGGAGAGTGCGCGGAGGAACTTTGCATTGAACGATTGGGCGGGGGCGGTTCCGCACGAGGGCATTTTGGCGGATGCGTTTGAGTGGCTCGGCAGTGCGCCGCGTGAACGTCGATTCGATCTGATCATCTGCGATCCGCCGTCGATGGCGAAGCGGGAGGCGGATCGCGCGGCGGCTCTGCGCGGTTATCATGCATTGGCAGCGCTTTGTCTCAAGCGGCTGCGTCCGGGCGGAGTGCTGGTGGCGGCCTCATGTTCCGCGCACGTGAGCGAGACAGAGTTCTTCGACACGGTCCGGTCCGCAGGGGCCGGCTCATGCGCGGAGTTGTGGACTGCTGGGCACGCGGTGGATCATCCAGCCGCCTTTCCGGAGGCACGCTATTTGAAGTGCATCGCTCTGCGCAGTGGGAGTGCTACCAGTCATACCAGGTCGCGCTCCGCCGACTCCAGACAATGATCTGGTGTTTCTGCGGGGACCACGCGATTCGGGAAGCAGCATCATCCACGGGGAGCGGCGGGCTGACTTGCAGCGCAGTCGCGATTTCCCAAATACGCAGTTTGCGATCATCAGCGATGGTGGCCAGGTAGTGCACATCCGGACTCAGCGTCATGCAACGAACGATCGCGGGGTGGGGCATGGGATCGGTGAGTTCCTTCGCCGCAAGCTGATCGAGCCAGACGTGAACGACATTGTCTGAGTCGGCGGTGACGCCTGTGGATGCGAGATCCGGCAGGGCCGGAGGTGTGGGCTGATCGGGAAGATCGCGAAGGCCGTCCGGGGTCAGCTGGCGTGATCCGTCCGCCAGCCGGACGAACGGCAAATCGTTGCTGCCGATCCATGCTTGCAGAATGTTCTCGCCGGTCCATCGCACGAAGGGGAGATGGCGGCTTTGATCGAGCCGGTCGAGCACGCGCAGGCGGAGATCGATGGCTTCATCCTGGATTGGAATGCCGGTGGTCAACCGCCGGGCTTCGCGCAGGGCCAGGACAGCTTTGGTGTTGTCATTGCCGATCTGCATCAAAGTGGCCGCATGATCACGCAGCAGCCGGGCTCGATTCATTTCACTTCGCTCCATGGCCGTGGCTGTGTCGGCCTGCGCGCGTGCGAGGAGGAGGTTCATCACCGCTGATGCGATCACCAGAATGATGAGCGAGACCGCGGCCATCACATACAGCACGGCGCGGCTTTGATTGCGCTGGGCCCATCGCCAGAAACGCTCGGATGGCGGGGGATGGCGCGCGGTCACGGGTTCGCCGTGCAGCCAGCGGGCGAGATCGTCCGCGAAATCCTCCGCATTGCTGTAGCGTGCCGCTGGTTCTTTGGCGAGCGCGCGAAGGACGATGGCCTGCAGGTCATGATCCACGCCGCCAACGCGAGAAGTCAAACGGGGCGGGTCATTCTCGGTGATCAGCTTGAGCAATTGCAGTGGTGAGTCATGCTGGAAGGGAGGATGCCCGGCGAGGCATTCGTAGAGCATGATGCCAAGGGCATAGATATCGCTGCTGGTGGTGTGGCTCGCCGTGCCTGCCGCCACTTCGGGCGCGAGATACGCGGGGGTGCCTACGAGGGAGCCGCTGCGCGTTAGCGTGTCGGCACCGGTGAAACGCGCGAGGCCGAAGTCGCTGACAATTGGCCGGGCATCGGTATCAAAGAGAATGTTTGCCGGCTTCAGATCGCGATGCAGCACGCCGCGCTGGTGCGCATGCTGAACAGCGCGGGCGATGCATTCGATCAGCTCGACTGCCTCCCGTGCCGGCAGGGGGCCTCTGTCGAGACGATCATGCAACGTGCCGCCATCGGCGAGCGTCATGGTGTAGTAGGCCTGGCCGTCAGCTTCGCCCGTTTCGTAGATGGAGATGATGTTTGGGTGCCGCAGCCTCGCGACCGCCTCGGCTTCGGTGCGAAAGCGGCGGAGTTCTTCATCACTCGCCAGCACTCCGGAGTGCATGAGCTTGAGCGCCACTTCGCGGCCGAGCAGCCGGTCGCGCGCGCGGCAGACCACGCCCATGCCGCCGCGGCCGAGCACGCGCAGCACGTCATAGTCGGCCACCCGGGTGATGATCAGTTCATCCGCCAGATGTTCGTCCGTCTCGGGCTGATCCTCCACGCCATTGAGCAGAGAGTCCGCCATGCACTGACGGCACACTCCCGCGCAGAGGCCGTCAGGGACAGGCCTCCCGCATTGTGGGCAAAGGGTGGAGAGTTCGGCATTCACAGGCGAGGGAGTGCTGCGGTGTGCGACAGCGGGAAAGAACCGCTCGAAACCCGAATGCAGCAACCCCAAAACCGTGCCTGGCACCTATGGAGACCTTTAGCGTGTGACGCATCCGAGGAGGTAGCGCAGCTCATCCTGCACGTCTTCATCCTTCTCCACCAGCTCCCGCAATTCTTCCCGCACGATCTCACTGAACCTCTGGCGCAGACGGAACACGGCTGATTTTACAGCCTGAACGGAGAGTCCGAGTTTCGCCGCCGCTGCCTCGAGAGGAAGGTCACCGCGTGCGCCGGAGATGAAGGGCTGCAGGACATCAAAACGTTTTGCAGCTGCTTCACCTTCATGCTGGGAGCGCAGGCGTTGCAGCGCGCGATCCAGCAAAGTGAGTGCCCAAAGCCGGTCGAAGTGCTCCTCCGGCGTGCCTTGAGTGTCAGCCAGCTCACGGACATAGCGTGAGTCGGCTTCGTTGGCATCCACATCGAGCGGCAGCAGGCGCTGGTCGCCGCCGCGCTTTTCCCGGGTTTCGTGCCGGTGCTGCCGGGCTATGAAGTGGTGCAGGCAGCTGAGCAGAAAGGTGCGGAACTGGCCGCGCTCAGGATCGGCTTTGCTAAAAGTTCCCTGACGCAGGACCTCCTCAAAAAAGCCCTGCACCAGATCCTCAGCCGCGTGGGGATCGTGGCCGCGGCTGCGCAGGTAGCCGAACAAGGGCAGCCAGTAGGCGCGGCAGAGTTCCGCAAGCGCGTCTTCGCTGGTGGCGGAGTCATTCTTCTGCGCGTGGAGAACGAGGCTCCATCGTGTGGGGGCGAAAGCTTTCGGGCGGGCCTTGTCGGCACGAGATCGGCTGCTGGATTTGGCTGGCATCGTAGTGGGAAAGTCTAACCTCGAATGCTGCCAAGCCAAGTGCGGCGCCGGTTTCATCAGAAGAATCTGGAAGGCTTGGCCGCCCGGCAAATTCAAGGCTTAGCAAACGCAAGTGAGCGCGCGGGACAGCCCAATGCCCCACGCGCTCGGTAGCTCACATCCGCTCTGGCAAAAATTTGTCAGTGTGGTGTTTGACGACGTGCTCCGGTCGGGCGCTCCCCGTCCACAGCGTTGGCCGTCATCATGAGTATAGACACATGCGAGATCGAAGGTTCCGCGGGAATTGAACTTTTTTTCGGATGGCTGCAGTTGGCGATCTTCAGCCAGGGCTTGCGGTATCCGGCGCATGCCTATTGGTGCGTCATGCCTGCAGCACCCAGAGGACGAGGCGCACCCGTGAACCCGGATCAGCGGTTCGCGCAGCTGCACGTGACGTATGATGAGGGGGAAGCTCCGGAGCGTGTGCGCACGCAGTTTTTCACGGACCACGCCAGCACGATCATTTCGCGAAACGACAGCCCGGACCTCAGCTTTGAGGCAAGCCTGAATCCCTATCGTGGCTGCGAGCACGGGTGTGCATACTGCTATGCGCGGCCGTCGCACGAGTATCTGGGCTTCTCGGCAGGACATGATTTTGAAAGCAAAATCATGGTGAAGCAGGGAGCGGCGGCCTTGTTGCGTGCGGAGCTGTGCCACCCGCGTTATACGCCGGTGAAGCTTGCCTGCTCGGGGGTCACCGATCCGTATCAGCCTGCGGAGAAGCACTTTCGCATCACGCGCTCGTGTTTGGAAGTGCTGGTGGAGGCGCGGCATCCGGTGGTGTTCATCACCAAAAATCATCTGATCACGCGGGACATCGATTTGCTGGCGCAGCTCGCGCAGCATCACGCGGTGGCTGCTTACATCAGCATCACGAGTCTTGATACCGAACTGGCGCACAAACTTGAGCCGCGGGCCAGCAGCCCGGCTCAACGTCTCGATGCGATCCGCCAACTGCGCGCAGCCGGTGTTTCGGTGGGCGTGTCGCTGGCACCTGTGATACCCGCCATCAATGACGAGGAAGTGCCCGCCATCATGGCCGCTGCGGCGGAGGCAGGGGCGCAGTTCGCCGGTAGCACGGTGGTGCGCCTGCCGTGGTCGGTGAAGGATATTTTCAGCGCATGGCTCGACAATCACTTCCCCGATCGCAAAGACAAAGTGCTGGGGCGCATTCGCGACATGCAGGGCGGCACGCTTTCGCATCAGGATTTTGGCACACGGTTGAAAGGGGAGGGCATCTGGGCTGAGCAGATACGAGGTCTGGTCCGCATCAGCATGAAGCGAGCGGGCATTCCGCCGGGACACGCGGAGGTGAGCACCGGGGCATTTCGCCGCCCGCGATCGCCGGACGGTCAGATGGAATTGTTTTAGGCTGCCTGCGAGAACTGCGCCCGGATATGGCGTTGATCCGTGCATGATTCGTTTTTCGCACTTCACGTTGCTGGTGGCCCTGGCTGCTGCGCGGGCCACAGCGGGCACGCAGACTGACATCGAATACGCGCGGGTGGACGGCCTGGCGCTGAAGCTGGATTTGCACACGCCGGAGAAGCTCGATGCACCGCTGATCGTGTATGTTCACGGCGGTGCCTGGCGCGCCGGTGCGAAGGAAGATGTCCCCGTGGCTGGCTTGCTCCAGCACGGTTTCGCCATCGCGAGTGTGGACTACCGGCTGTCGCCGCAGGCGCGATTTCCCGCGCAGGTGCATGACATCAAGGCAGCCATCCGGTTCCTCCGGTCGCAGGCGGGAACGTTCAGAATCAATGCAGCGCATATTGCCGTCGTCGGTTCCTCGGCTGGCGGACACCTGGCCGCACTGGTCGGTGTAACCAACGGGCACGCTGAGCTGGAGGGGAGGGTGGGGGAGCATCCGGAGCAAAGCAGTGCCGTGCAGGCAGTCGTGAGCTTTTACGGAGCATCGAACTTGCAGACGATCCTGGGACAGAGCACGGAATTCGGCCTCAAGATGCGTGTGCCTGCCCTGCAATTGCTGCTGGGCGGCCGCCCGGAGGAGCAGGCGGATCTTGCCCGGCTGGCTAGTCCGGTGGCGCATCTGGACAAAGACGATCCCCCTGTGATGCTGCTCCATGGCGACGCGGATCCGCAGATGCCGCCTGAGCAATCAGCCGAACTTGCCACAGCTTGCCGCTCGGCGGGAGTGATCGTGAAGCACATCGTTGTGCCCGGAGCGAAGCACGGTGGCGGGGAGTTCTACACGCCGGAAAGGCTGGTGCAGGTGGCCGATTTCCTCCACCAACACGGCATTCGGTGACCTGCCGGGGCGGCCTGAAGGAATCGGAAGGCACCGTTGACAGTGCGCGAACTGTTTCGATAATGGAAGCCCGAATATGACGGCACTTTTTCGCTCCCTCCAGCGCGCGGCCTGCGCGGTTCTCGCGCTTGGCGCTCTCGCTTCCTGCAACACGATTCCGGCTGGACCGGGTGGAGCGATCACGAAGGTGAACAGCTACGTGCTGAATCCCTCAGTTAACAAAAAGATCGTCGATCCCATGCTGCGGTTCGAACGCGCTTCACGGCTGCACGGAGCTGTGACCATGGCGGAGCAGACCGAGCGCGGCGGCCAGTATTACACGGTGTTTTGGAAGGCGGCGGATCGCACGGCGCCGGTGAGCGTGAAGTTCGAATACCGCCAGCGCGATTCCGGGCTGAAGGTTCACAGCATGCAGGTGGAGGTGGCGGAACTGCGCCGCTCCAATGTCAGCGAATTTCAAATCACGGGTGAAGCGTATCGCACCAACGGGCCGGTCACGGCCTGGCGGGCCACGCTGATGCGGGGCAAAGAGCAGCTCGCGTCCGCGCAGTCCTTCCTGTGGAAGTGATGCATCCCGTGTGCCGCACTGTTTCCGGACAGGGCGGCACGTCTGTTGCTCAACCCCCCCGGCCATGCGCGCACCGGTGTGCGTGCCTGTTGCGCCTCTTCCGTTCGTGAATTCCCCTCCATCTATCCTCGTTGGTCTCATTGGTGAAGTGTTCTGGCTGCGCATCGACGACAAGGGCCGCATGCAGAACAGTGTTTGTGTTTCCCAGGTCGTGCAGGACCAGATCGCGCGCGGCGTCAGCCAGTTCGTGATCGATCTCGAACGCTGCCCCACCATGGATTCAACTTTTCTCGGCACCCTGAAGAGCGTGTCGCGGGATGTCAGCCGGCTGCCGGCGGGGCGCCTCACGGTCATCAATATCAATGCCCGCAACTTGCAGTTGATGACGAACCTCGGGCTCAATCATCTGCTCGCTCTCGATGTGGAGAACGCTGCGTTCATTGATGAGCGGCGGCAGGTGGCCACGGAACTGGAGCGATACGAGCAGTCGTGCGACCTCAGCAAGCAGGAGCAGGCTCAGCACGTGCTGGGGGCGCACGAGTCGCTGGCAGAAATCAGTGCCGAGAATGCCTCGCGCTTCAAAGACGTGATCGTCTTCCTTCGCCGCGACCTGGACCGCCACTCCGGTGACGGCTCCTGCGCCTGATTCAGTAGAGCAGGAACGCGATTTCCCTGTCCGTCAGTGCGGAGGTGTCATCCATTGCCACCAGGGAGTCCATGTGATCCAGATTGTCCCAGGACAGGTCCAGGTCATCCGCGATCAGAGCCAGATCATCCTCAGCAAGGGCCGGCACGGCGGGAGCATCCGCGACAGTCAAAGCAGGGTCAGTATGCGGACGGACGAACAGCGTGGCGGCCAGCGCCAGAACCAAAGCTGCTGACGCAGCCAGCAGCGCCGGCCGTTGCACGCCCCCCAGCCACTCAGCCAGTTTTGCGCGGGTGCAGGCCAGCCAGCCTCGATCCTGAGGCACACTGCGGGCGGCACGAACGACGTTCTGCACGAAGTTCCCTCGCGGCTCAACCGGCCGCGCCTGTCCGAGGAGCTTCCAAAGTGGATCGTTGGGGTCGAGGGGTTGCATGACGCCCTGCTTAACTGCCGACCGTGCCGGAAGTTGCGCCGAGGGTTAAACTTTGTCTCTCAAAATCAGGGATTCTGCCCCAGCACGACCTGTCCCGAGAGGATATCCGAGGCGGTCAGAGACGGGCTGAGGCCGGGCAACTGAAACTGGCCAAAACCCCGGTTGAGGCGCGGAATCAGCACACCTTCAAAGGCGGCAGTGCGGTTGCTGGCAGAAGTGGCACCTGCGATCAGGAAGGTGCCTTTGAAGATGCCAGTATTGAGATCGAAACCCGTGATCTTCACAGTATTCGGGGTCGGCGTGCCCATGACCGGCACGTTGGTTGCCGGCAGCGACAGGATTTGGGAGAAGTCAGGCGCGAGCCCGCCCTGGGTAAAATCGAACCGTGCAT
>WBZU01001008.1_pt2 | contig 14328 bp, 10 predicted proteins | sample 5204311 | NCBI WGS metagenome assembly WBZU01 (sample SAMN12344359, study PRJNA552823) | activated sludge metagenome | biome: Activated sludge suspended growth; feature: Nitrification reactor; material: Wastewater; isolation source: activated sludge from nitrification reactor of wastewater...
CCATCAGCGCCTTGGTGACGAAGTTCTTGTCGATCGCGTAGGCGATCGCCTGGCGCACCTTCAGATCGGATACCGGCTTGCGCTCCAGGTTGAAGGCCAGCCAGTTGAGCGCGCCGATGCCTTCGTAGCCCTTGGGCGTCAGCGCGATCTGCTTGTCGGTTGCCAGGCGCTTCAGATCGGTCGGACCGGTCACGAACGGCATCATCTGGATCGAGCCGCGCTCCAGGTCGAGCATCAACGTCGACACATCGGGGTTGACGTTGATGATCACCTTGTCGAGGTACGGCTTGCCGGGCAGGAAGTACTTGTCGAAGCGCTCCATGACGATACGCTGGCCGGACTGGAACTCGACCAGCTTGAACGGCCCGGAGCCGACGACGTTGGTCGAGTTGCGCGGATGAGTCTTCAGATCCTGGCCGTCGCCGTAGATGTGCTTGGGCAGGATCGGGCACAGCGCGGGCGACATCGCCAGCACGATCGCCGGGTGCGGCGTGCTCATGCGGATGATTGCGGTCTGTGGATCGGGCGTGTCGACGCGCTCGACCGGGCCGAGCATGGTCTGGAACGGATGGTTGGCCTTGATCGCCATGACCGAGAAGGCGACGTCGGCCGAGGTGATGGGCTTGCCGTCGTGGAACACCGCGCCCTTGCGCAGGTTCAGCGTCAGCGCCTTGCCGTCCTCGGCGAGCTTCCACGACTCGGCCAGATAGGGCTGGGCGTTCCACTTGTCGTCGAAGCGCAGCGGGCTGGCGAACAGTTGCGTCGAGGGCATGGCGGTGGCCACGCCCGACTGCACCGCGCCGTTGAGGTGCCGAGCCGTCTGCGTCGAGCCGACGACGAAGGTGCCGCCGCGCTTGGGCTGCTCCTGGGCAACGGCCTGCAGCGGCAGTGCGATGGCCGCGGCGGCGAGCGTCAACGATGACAAGAGGCGGCGGCCTGGATAGCGATGAGGCATGGGGCGGATCTCCGACATGGGTGAAGCGGGATCGAGGTCTTGAGCGGGCCCCGGACCATAGGTGCGGCAGCGGTGGGTGATTAGAGCCAGAGGTGGCCTTTCCATGGGTCCAGAAGGGGGTGGTTTCCCCGATGGCGCCGCGTTGCGGGCAGGCGAGGCCTCGACGGGGGCGGGGGGTGGATGCGCGGGCAGGGCGCCTGCCCCGGGCTGCGGGCCCGCGCCTGCGGCCGGCCAGCGCTACCCGGCTGTCAGTTCGCGCGCCGCCTCCAGCCCCGTCCAGTGCGCCTGGCCGACGGTGCTGTTGCTGAGGTAGTCGCCGCAGAAGGCGACGCGCGCCAGCGGGCCCAGGTCGCGGAAGCGCTTGAGCCGCGTGACGTAGCCCTTGGGCCGCTTGCAGATGGCATGCGGCTGCAGCGAGATGAAGCTGTCGATGACGCGTGTGCCCTGCAGCGCCGGCACCGCGTCCACCACGTCAGCCCACGCAATCGCCAGCAGTTCCTCGGTGCTGGCGCCGGCATGCTGGCGGCAGCCCCAGTCCTTCCACTGCGAATGGGCGAAGGTGCGGCCGTTGCCCAGATCGGTGAAGCGCAGGTTGCCGGTGCGCCTGAAGCCGTCGGCCGCCGGCAGCACGTAGGTGTCGAGCAACTCGCCCTTGGGCCGGTCGAGCATGTAGTAGACGATGTGGTGTCCGGCGTAGTCGATCTGCTCGAAGAAGCTGCGCCGTGCGGCGTCCAGGCCCGGCATCAGCGCCGCCACCTGGTTGCCGGGCACGGCCATGACCACGGCGTCGCCGCCGAGGCTCTCGCCGGCCAGATGCACGCGCACGCCGTCGGCACCGGCCTCGACACGCTCCACGGCCTGGCCGAGGCGGTAGTCGGTGCCCGGGTCGGCCGCCAGGTGCTGGCCCAGCGCCCAGGTGATGCGCCCGGCGCCGCGTTCCTTGAAGCTCCACATCGTGCCGTCGGACCACGACAGCCGGCCGACCGAGCTCCACGCGGCCCAGGCCAGCGAGTAGTCGTCCTCGCCATAGCCGCAGAACATGCCCATGCAGGGTTCCAGGAAATAGTCGACGAAGGTCGGCGAGAAGCGCCGGAAGTATTCGCAGGCGTTGACGTCGTCCAGCGCGAGCGCGCTGGTGATGTCGCGCGGGTCGGACTTGAGCATCTGCCTGGCCATGCGCGGCAGCGCGGCCAGCAGCCTGGCCTTCTCGCCCAGCGGGATGTACGGGTGGCGCGCGGCGGCCACCATGTCGAAGGCACCGAAGTCCAGCGCCTCCTTGCGCTTGACGAGCACGTTCCAGCGGTGTGCGGCGGTCAGGTCGCTGAGTTGATCAGGCGTGTACAGCCCCAGCTTCCGGGCCTGCTCGACCAGGTTGGTCTCACTGCCCAGGAAGGCGAAGGCGCCGGTCACGGCCCACAGGCCCTGCCACTGCACCGAGCGGCAGCGCCCGCCGGGCTCGGCGGCCTTTTCCAGCAGCACGACCTCGTGGCCCTCTTCCCGCAGCCGGTACGCTGCCCCCAAGCCGGCAATGCCGGCGCCAACGACGATCACGCGCATTTCTGAAGCCTTCCGGTGAGCAGGAAGCCCTGCGAGGCTGAGAGGCTTTCGCCCATGCCCGCCTTGCACGCCGGAACACGCCGGCTCGTCGTTGCAAATGCTCGCCATAGCCCGAGCTATGGTTGCGCTTTGCGCCTAGATCCGACGCGTTCCGGCGCGCCTTTCGGGCACGGCCGAAAGCCTCTCAGCCTCTGACTCTAAAGCCCGCCTGACGGGCCCCTGACCGGGCATGTCCAGGACGGGAGGATCGGGCCGAGATGGAACGTCGCTACGATCCGGGCCCCACGCATGATCGTGCTCGACACCCTTCTGGCGGCCGCGGGCTCTGCGGCGGCCCTGGTGGCCTACCTGGCTTGCGTGGCGCTGGCCACCACCGCCCAGACGCTGACCGGATTCGCGTTCGGGCTCATCTTCCTGAGCCTGATGGCCGCCCTCGACCTCGCGTCGGTCGCAGACGCCGCCAACGTCGCCACGGTGCTCACGCTCGTGAATGCCCTGACCTATCTCCGCGCCCATCGGCAGGCACCGCCCTGGCGGCTGATGAAGCCGGCGCTGGCCAGCAGCAGCGTGGGCGTGGTGGCCGGCCTGGCTTTGCTGAACTGGTTCAGCACGACCGCGGCCCAGGCGCTCAAGGGCCTGCTGGGGCTGGCCATCGTGGCATGCGCGCTGGCGCTCGTCGCTCGCGGCCGCGTGCGTGCCGACGTGGCGCCGCCGCGCAGCTTCGCGCTGGCCGGTGCGGTGTCGGGCCTGATGGGCGGCCTGTTCGGGACGTCCGGCCCGCCCATCGTGTACCACCTCTATCGCCAGCCGCTCGCGCCCGAGGTGGTGCGCCGCTGCCTGCTGCTGATGTTCGCCTTCAACGCGCTCATGCGCCTCGCGCTCGTGTTGCCCACCGGCGGCTTCTCGCTGCGTGCGCTGCTGCTGACCAGCATGGCGGTGCCGGTGGTGCACCTGTTCACACGGTTGGCGCTGCGGCTGCAGCCGCACGTGCCGGCGCAGGCGCTGCGCTGGGGCGTGGCGGGCCTGCTGGTGCTGGCCGGCTCGTCGCTGATGGCCGGCGCCTGGCGCTAGCGCCGTTCGGGTTGCGCCGCCCGCAGCGCGCCGGTGACGGCAGCCCGCTGCACGGCGCCGGGCGCTGCTGCACGGCCGCCCGCACCCCGTTTGCCGATGCCGCCTTCGCGCCCGCCGTGCGTCGCGTCCATGGGCACCACGGCTGCCGGTTCCAGGCCGACCCCGTCTTCAAGCCGTCCAGCCAGCCGCCGGCGATGGCGCGCCATGGTGCGACTGGGTCTGGACATCGACGACCGGTCGCAACCCAAGCGGTCCGGCCGAGCCAGAAGCCGCCGCCAACAGTAAAGGCTTTACGACATTCGACAACGCACAATCAGAATCTACAATGCCCAGAAATGGCTGCACAACCGGCTTTACAGCAAACTCGCGTACTCCAATTGAGCAGCCTCGCCGAGGTTCGGATGGGCCATTCCTTCCGCAGCCGCCTAGAACCGGACGCCGCCGGCGACGTGGCCGTGATCCAGATGAAGGACATCGACGACTCCAACCTCGTCCATGCGGGGGGTCTGGTACGCGTCCAGATGCCCGATCTGAAGAGCCATCACCTCGTCAGGCCGGGCGACCTGCTGTTCCGCTCGCGCGGCATCACGAACTCGGCCGCCCTGGTGGATGCCGACCTTGGCCGAGCGGTGCTCGCCGCCCCGATGCTGCTGATCCGGCCGGCGAGCGATGCGCTGGACCCGGCCTACCTCCAATGGTTCATCAACCATCCGGCGATCCGGGCGGAGCTCGCCAGCCATGCGGCGGGCACCGCCGTGAAGATGATCGGCGCGAGTGCGCTCGTCCACTTGCGAGTCACCGTCCCGCCGATCGCCACCCAGCGCCACATCGTCGAAGCCGCCCGCCTCGCCTCGCGCGAGTCGGCGCTGCTCGACCGCCTCAAGCAGCGCCGCAAGGCGCTCGTCGACAGCCTGTTGCTGCGCCACGCGCAGCAGTTCGAATGACTCGCCCCGGAGCCCCTGCAAGAGCCGCCCCATGACCGACCCCCTCACCCAACAAGAAGTCAACGCCACGGCCTGGGCCGCATGCGACACCTTCCGCGGCGCCGTCGATCCCGCGCAGTACAAGGACTACATCCTGGTGATGCTGTTCCTCAAGTACATCAGCGACCTCTGGGCGGACCACTACACGCATTACAGGGCCCAGTACGGTGGCGATGACGAGCGCATCCGCCGCAGGCTCGAACGCGAGCGCTTCGTGCTGCCCATCGTGGAACTGACCGAGGAAGACGAGAAGACGAAGAAGGTCACGGTCGTGGACCGCTTCCCGGCGGACTTCGCCGCGCTGCACGAGCGCCGCAACCAGCCGAACATCGGCGAGCTGATCAACATCGCCCTCGACCACATCGAGGAAGCCAACAAGGCGAAGCTCGAAGGCGTTTTCCGCAACATCGACTTCAACAACGAGGCCAACCTCGGCAAGGCCCGCGACCGCAACCGCCGCCTGAAGAACCTGCTCGAAGACTTCGCCAAGCTCGACTTGGCGCCCAGCCGCGTCTCCGAAGACGTGATCGGCAACACCTACATCTACCTGATCGAACGTTTCGGCTCCGACGCCGGCAAGAAGGCCGGCGAGTTCTACACGCCGAAGATGGTGTCGCGCCTGCTGTCCGCTCTGGCGGCCCCACGGCCCGGTGACCGCATCTGCGACCCCTCCTGCGGCTCCGGCAGCCTGCTGATCGAGGCGGCGCAGATGGTCGAAGCGCAGGGCAGCCACGACTACGCGCTCTTCGGCGAGGAGGTCAACGGCGCCACCTGGGCGCTGGCGCGCATGAACATGTTCATCCACAGCAAGGACGCCGCGCGCATCGAGTGGTGCGACACCTTGAACAGCCCGGCGCTGGTGGAAGGCGGCCGGCTGATGAAGTTCAACGTCGTCGTCGCCAACCCGCCGTTCTCGCTCGACAAATGGGGCGCCGAGCAGGCCGACAACGACCGCTTCAAGCGCTACTGGCGCGGCGTGCCGCCCAGGAGCAAGGGCGACTGGGCCTTCATCACCAACATGATCGAGCGCGCGCTGCCGCAGGAAGGGCGCGTGGCCGTGGTCGTGCCGCACGGCGTGCTGTTCCGCGGCGGCGCCGAAGGCCGCATCCGTCGCCGCATGATCGAGGAGGAGAACCTGCTCGACGCGGTGGTGGGCCTGCCCGGCAACCTGTTCCCCACCACGTCGATCCCGGTGGCGATCCTCGTCTTCGACCGCGCGCGCGAGAAGGGCGGCCCGCGCGAGGCCGTGCGCGACGTGCTCTTCGTCGATGCCAGCCGCGAGTTCCTGCCGGGCAAGAACCAGAACCAGCTCTCGGAGGCGCACTTCGAGAGGATCGTCGCCACCGTGCGCGCGCGCGCCGGCGTGGACAAGTACGCCCACGTCGCGCCGCTTGCCGAGGTGGCCGGGAACGACTTCAACCTCAACATCCCGCGCTACGTCGCCACCTTCGAGGAAGAAGCCGAGATCGACGTGGCGGCGGTGCAGCGCGAGATCGACCAGCTCGAGAAGGAACTGGCCGCGGTGCGCGTGCGCATGCGCGAGCACCTGAAGCTGCTGGGGGTGGAGGGCGTATGACGGGAAGGAAGAAGGCCGGCAAGCCCGTTGGCAGCGGCGGGCTGACGATCCGCAACAGCACGGCCGAGTTCCTGATCTTCACCGGCCAGGCCGGTGAAGAGAGCATCGAGGTCCGCTTCGAGGACCAATCGATCTGGTTGTCGCAGAAGCTGATGGCCGAGCTGTTCGCGGTGGACGTGCGCACGGTCAACGGCCACCTGAAGAACATCTTCACCAGCGGCGAGCTGGCCGAGGCGGCAGTTATCCGGGAATTCCGGATCACTGCCTCGGACGGCAAGACTTACGCCACGCTGCATTACAACCTGGACGCGGTGATCTCGGTGGGCTACCGCGTCAACTCGGTGCGCGCCACCCAGTTCCGCCAGTGGGCGACCGGCGTGCTGCGCGAGTTTGCCGTCAAGGGCTGGGTGCTCGACAGGAAGCGCCTGGAGAACGGCAGCTTCCTGGGCGAGGACTACTACGAGCGCCTGCTCGAAGAGATCCGCGAGATCCGGCTCTCCGAGCGGCGCTTCTGGCAGAAGGTGACCGACATCTACGCCACCGCGGTGGACTACAACGCCGAGGCGCCGACAACGAAGGTCTTCTTCGCCACGGTGCAGAACAAGCTGCACTTCGCCATCCATGGCCACACCGCCGCCGAACTGGTCCAGCAGCGGGCCGACGCCGACAAGCCCCACATGGGCCTGGTCACCTGGGAGAAGGCACCGGCCGGCCGCGTGCTGCAAAGCGACGTGGGCGTGGCGAAGAACTACCTCAGCGCCGACGAACTGCAGGCCCTGGGCCGCGTGGTCAACAGCTACCTGGACCTGGCGGAAGACCGCGCCAGCCGCCACATCCCGATGACGATGGAAGACTGGGCCAGCCAGCTCGACCGGTTCCTGGAGCTGACCGAGCGCGGCATCCTGAAGAACGCCGGCAAGGTGAGCGCCGAGGCGGCCAAAGCGCATGCGCTGAGCGAGTTTCAGCGGTACCGGATGGTGCAGGACAAGAACTACGAGTCGGACTTTGATCGGGTGGTGAAGGATGCGACTCCGAAGCCGGACGATGGCTTGAAGGCGCTGGAGCAGGTTGAGCGGCAGGGCAAGCGCAAGCCTGGGAAGAAGGCCGAATGAAGTGGGTTACCTTGGGCAGCCTGGCCAACGTCACCTCAGGCGGGACGCCGGATCGGCAGCGGCCGGAGTTCTGGGGCGGTGATGTGCCGTGGGTGAAGACGACGCTGATCCAGAACTGCGAGATCAATCGAGAGGACATCGACGAGACGATCACCGAGGCTGGCTTGAAGAAGTCCTCGAGCAGGATCATTCCGGCAGGCTCGGTCCTACTGGCGATGATCGGTCAGGGCCGAACGCGCGGCCAAGTCGCGCTACTGAGGACCGACGCTGCGATCAATCAGAACTGCGCTGCCCTGGTCCTCAAGGCTGGGGTCGACGCACGCTATGTCTATCAGCAGCTCCTGTTTCGGTACGACGAACTGCGCAATGCGAGTAATAGCAGCGGCCAGCAGAACTTGAATGCGCAACTCATTCGCAGCTTTAAGCTTCCGGACCTCCATCCCGAAGCGCAGGTGAGGGTTGGAGCGATCCTCGCCTCGTGGGACGCCGCGATAGAGAAGACCGAGCGCCTGATCGCCGCAACAGCGAAGCGTCACGAGTCGCTCTTGATTCGGCTCTTGGGTCGACGGCTCTGGGCCAGCAGTCAACATGAGCGGGCCGACGTGCTGTTCACGCCAATCAGTGAACGCAACCGGCCGGAGCTGCCGGTGCTCGCGGTCACGCAGGATCAAGGTGTCGTGCCGCGATCGACACTCGATCGCCGGATCGCGATGGACCTGTCCGACCCCGCTACCTTCAAGGTCGTTCGCAAGGACGATTTCGTCATCAGCCTGCGCTCGTTTCAGGGTGGCCTGGAACACTCCGCTTACGAAGGACTGGTCAGTCCTGCTTACACCGTGCTGAGGTGCCGGGCCGGTGTCGAGCCGGCGTTTTATCGGCACTACCTCAAGTCCCCGGACTTCCTGAAGCGCCTATCGGTAGCGGTCGTCGGTATCCGCGACGGGAAGCAAATCAACTTCGCCGACTTCGCAAGTATTCAATTGCCGCTGCCGGTTCGCCCGCAGCAGGCAAGCTTGGCTGCCGCACTGGATGCGTCGGAAGCCGAACTGGCGGTGGTCAAGCGCCAAGCCGACGCCTTGAGGAGCCAGAAGCGCGGCCTCATGCAGAAGCTGCTCACCGGCCAATGGCGCCTCCCGGCTCCCGCAATCTCTCCGGAGGAATGTTCCTCATGCTGAAGACCCTCACGCTCGAGAACTTCAAGAGCTATCGGCAGGCCCGGCTGCCGCTGGCACCGCTGACGGTGCTGATCGGCGCCAACGCCTCCGGCAAGAGCAACGCCATCGAAGCGATGCGCCTGCTGTCGTGGTTGGCCCAGGGGCAGCGCCTGTCGTCGATCCAGTACACGATGCAGAACGGCGACCGCGTCTTGCGCGGCACCGTGGCCGATCTGGCGCTGGAACGCGGCGAGTCCTTCGGCCTGGGTGCGGAGACGACCAATCGCGAGTGGAACAAGCTCGCGATGAGCCTGACACACCGCGCCGACGGCCTGCACATCACGGCCGAGAGCCTCACCCACGACGGCGCCGTGGTGCCGCTATACGTGCTCGATCAACCCTCGCACGACCCGGGCAACGACGCGGGCGTCGCCTACAACAACTTCTCCAAGGGCCGCAACAAGCCGCATGTCACCTGCTCCGACCAGGCGGCCATCTTCACCCAGCTGACGAGCCCGGCCACTTTCGACGCCGCCCACAAGACATCGAGGGAGCGCATCCCGCCCGTCGTCAGGCAGCTGGAACAGTGGCTCTCGGCGATGCTCTTCCTCGACCCGGTGCCGGCCAGGATGCGCGACTACTCGTTCCCGTCAGATCGGGTGCTGCAAGGCGACGGCCGCAACCTGTCGGCGGTGCTCTTCGGTCTGTGGGGTACCAACCAGGACGACCCGTCCGCCCACGCCGCCAACCGGCGGGACATCCTCGGGTTCATCCGCAGCCTGCCCGAGCAGGACATTGCCGACCTGTCGTTCCTGGAAGAGCCCCGCGGCGGGGTGATGGTCCAGCTCACCGAGACCTTCGGCGGCCGGACGCGGGCCTACGACGCCTCGCTGCTTTCGGACGGCACGCTGCGCGTGCTGTCGGTCGCCGCAGCCATGCTGTCGGCCGCCCAAGGCAGCCTCGTCGTGATCGAGGAGATCGACAACGGCGTGCACCCCAGCCGCGCGCGGCGCTTGCTGAGCGGCATCCGCGACATTGCCGAGCGGCGCAACCTGCGCGTGCTGCTGTCCACGCACAACCCGGCGTTGCTGGACGCGCTGCCCGACTCCGCCCTGCCTGATGTGCTGTTCTGCTACCGCGACCCGCAGGATGGGTGCAGTCGCATCGTGCGGCTGCAGGACGTGCCCGACTACCCGGAGCTGATCGCGCAGGATTCGCTCGGCGGCCTGGTCACCAGCGGCGCGCTGGAGCGCTTCGTGAAACAGCCGCGCACGCTCGACCGACAGGCGCTCGCCCTCGAGTGGCTGGACAACCTGAAGCGGGGCGCAGGGCAATGAGCGCAATCGTCTTGCTCGACACCTCGGTCTATCTGAACGTGCTCGACGTGCCGCGGTACAACCAGAAACGGGCCGCCGTGCTGGACGAGTTCCAGGCGTGTATCGAGGGCGGCGACTACTTCCTGCTGCCGCTGGCCACCGTGTGGGAGACGGGAAACCACATCGCCGACCTCGCCGACGGACAGACCCGCCGGCGCTACGCACAGGTGCTGCTCGACGACGTCACCAAGGCATTCAGCGGCGAGGTGCCCTATCGCGCGACGCACTTCCCCGATCGCGAAGAGTTCCTGAACTGGCTCGGCGATTTCCCGGACCTCGCGATGCGCAGCAAGTCGGAGACGAAGCTGCGCGAGGGCATCAGCCTGGCCGACCTTTCGATCATCAAGGAATGGCAACAGAACTGTGCACGCCACGCACTGAGCCGGGTGCGCATCTGGTCGCTCGACAGCGACCTGGCCGGCTACGACCGTGGGTCCTGACTCCGGCCATGGACGCTTTCCCCTTCGACGAGAAGCGCCTGTCGCAGGTGCCGGCCCTGCAGTTGCTGGTGAACCTGGGCTACACCTACCTCACCCCCGCACAGGCGCTGGCGGCGCGCGGCGGCAAGCCCGGCCAGGTGCTGCTGGAAGAGGTGCTGCGCCAGCGCCTGAAGAGGAACAACCGGATCCAGGCGCGCGGCCAGACCTTCCTCTTCTCCGAGGAGAACGTGCAGACCGCGATCCAGCGCCTGAAGAACCTCAGGTACGACGGCCTGCTGCGCACCAACGAGGCGGTCTACGACCTGCTGACGCTGGGCGTCGCGCTGGAGCAGTCCATCGAAGGCGACAGCAAGAGCCACACGCTGCACTACATCGACTGGAAGAACCCGGCCAACAACGACTACCACGTGACGGCCGAGTTCACGGTGGAGCGCACCCGCAGCACCGAGACCTGCCGCCCCGACATCGTGCTCTTCGTCAACGGCATTCCGTTCGCCGTGATCGAGTGCAAGGCGCCGCACGAGGAGCTGAAGCAGGGCATCTCGCAAATGGTGCGCAACCAGCGCGACGAGTACATCCCGCGCCTGTTCAGCTATGCGCAGCTGCTGCTGGCGACGAACAAGAACGAGCTGAAGTACGCCACCACCGGAACGCCGGCGCGCTTCTGGGCAGCGTGGAAGGAAGAGGCCCCGGTCGACGCGTTGCGTGCCGTGCGCGACAAGCCGCTGCCGGAGTCGGCGAAGGCCGGGCTGTTCGAGCTGGTCTGGGACGCGCACTCGTTGCACGAGGACGGGCCCGGTGCGGCGTGGTCGCTGACCGAGCAGGACCGCGCGCTCTACGCCCTGTGCCGGCCGGAGCGTTTGCTCGCGCTGGCGCGGCTGTACACCGTGTTCGACGGCGGCGTGCGCAAGGTGGCGCGCTACCAGCAGTTCTTTGCCGTGCGGCGCATCGTCGAGCGCGTGAAGCACCGCGACGACCTCGGCCGGCGCCTGGGCGGCATGGTCTGGCACACGCAGGGCTCGGGCAAGTCGCTGACGATGGTGATGCTGGCGCGCGCGCTGGCGCTGGAGCCGGGCATCCGCAACGCGCGCATCGTGCTCGTGACGGACCGCATGGACCTGGACACGCAGCTCGGCAACACCTTCGCCGCCTGCGGCCTGAGCCCGGAGCGCGCGCAGAGCGGGCGCCATTTGCTGGAACTCGTGGCCGACGACAAGGCGCACATCGTCACCACGCTGATCCACAAGTTCGACAAGGCGCTCGCCGCGCGCAAGCACGTCGAAGAGTCGGCCGACATCTTCATCCTCGTGGACGAGAGCCACCGCAGCAACTTCGGCGGCTTTGCGGCGCGCATGCGCCAGATGTTCCCGCTGGCGTGCTACCTCGGGTTCACCGGCACGCCGTTGATGAAGAAGGACCGCAACAACTTCGCCAAGTTCGGCGGGCTGATCGACAGCTACGCCATCGACCGGGCGGTGAAGGACGGCGCGGTGGTGCCGCTGCTCTACGAGGCACGGCACGTGGAGATGGAGCAGAACGAGGGGGCCATCGACACCTGGTTCGAGCGCCACACCGCCGGGCTCACCACCGCGCAGAAGGCGGACCTGAAGAAGAAGTACGCCCGCGCCGAGATGCTGAACAAGGCCGACCAAGTGATCTACATGCGCGCCTTCGACATCAGCGAGCACTTCCGCCAGAACTGGCAGGGTACCGGCTTCAAGGCGCAACTGGTGGCGCCGGGCAAGGCCGCCGCGCTGGCGTACAAGCGGGTGCTGGACGAGATCGGCCACGTCAGCAGCGAGGTGGTGATCTCGGCGCCCGACATGCGCGAAGGGAACGAGGACACCGACGACAAGCCCGCCGACGAAGTGGTGGCCTTCTGGGAACGGATGATGAAGCGCTACGGGTCCGAGGAGGACTACAACAAGCGCATCATCGAGCAGTTCAAAGGCAGCGACGAGCCGGAGATCCTTATCGTCGTGGACAAGCTGCTCACCGGGTTCGACGCGCCGCGCAACACGGTGCTGTACCTCACGCGCATGCTGCGCGAGCACACGCTGCTGCAAGCCGTGGCGCGCGTGAACCGCCTTTACGACGACGAGGATGGCCGGCGGCCCAAGGAGTTCGGCTACATCATCGACTACGCCGGTGTCCTGGGCGAGCTGGACCAGGCGCTGACGACCTACAGCGCCCTCGACGGCTTCGACGAGGCCGACCTGGCGGGCGCACTCACCAGCATCAACGAAGAGGTGGCGAAGCTGCCGCAGCGCCACGCGGACCTCTGGGACCTCTTCAAGACGATCCGGAGCCGCAACGACGAGGAGGCCTACGAACAGTTGCTCGCCGACGAGAAGCTTCGCGAGCTGTTCTATGCGCGGCTTGCCGAGTACGCCAAGACGCTGGCCGTGGCGATGTCGTCCGAGCACTTCATCGCCACGACGGCGGACAGGAAGCTGCATTCGTACAAGGGCGACCTGAAGCGCTTCACCAACCTGAAGGCGGCTGTGAAGCTGCGCTACGCCGAGTCGGTGGACTACCGGGACTTCGAGCCGCGCATCAAGAAACTGCTGGACACGCACATCTCGGCCAGCCAGGTCACGCGGCTCAACGAACCGGTGAACATCTTCGACGAGAAGGCCTTCAGACAGGTCGTCGAAGCCCAAGGTGATGGCCGCAGCGCCGCCGCCCAGGCGGACACCATCGCGCACGCCACGAAGAAGGCAATCAGCGTGCGGCTGGAGCAGGACCCGGCCTTCTACGAGAAGTTCTCCAGGCTCATCCAGCAGGCGATCGATGACTACCGGGCCAGGCGGATCTCCGACCTCGAATACTTGAAGAAGGCGGGCGAGATCCGCGATGCCGTGGTGAGCCGGCGCATCGACGATGCCCCGCCGAAACTGGCCGGCCATCACGACGCGCTGGCGCTGTTCGGCGTGCTGCGGCCCTTCGTTGCAGCGCATCTGCCTGCGGGCGATGCCGACTCACCCGCTGCCGATGCGGCGATGGCCATCTGGGCGATCGTCCAGCACAACCGCAAGGTCGGCTTCTGGCAGGACCTGGACGCACAGCGGCGCACGATGAACCAGATCGACGACTACCTGTACGACGAGCTCAAGGCGATGCAGGGCGTGCCGTTGGCCGCCGGCGAGATGGACGAGATCATCGAGCGGACGATGCAGATTGCCCGCCACCGGCTGCAGCCCTGATCATGCCGGCCTTCGAACGCGGCGGCACCGTTCACTACGGTGGCGAGCTGATCGACTATCAAGTCGTGGAACGGCCCGGGCGCCAGACGCTCGGCATCGAGGTCCATCCCGACGGGCGGGTGCTGGCGCTGGTGCCCACGGACTGCTTGACTGAATTGGTCGATCAGAAGATGCGCCTGCGCTCGGGGTGGATCAGCCGCCAGCTCGCGCTGTTCTCCCGCTGCGAGTGCGGCGCGGCGCGGCGTCACTACCTCAGCGGCGAGTCGCACCGCTATCTAGGCCGCCAGTACCGGCTGCGCGTCGTGCCGAACGATCCTGCCTCGGGCGGCGACCGGGTACGGATGTTGCGCGGCGAGATGCTCGTCGTCGGGCCCGGCGGGCTGCCGCCTGCGCGGGTGGGCGAACTGCTGCGCCGGTGGTACTTGCAGCGGGCACGGGAGGTCTGCTCCGACGTGCTCGACGAATGCTTCCAGGCCTGGGCGAAGCGCGGACACGAAAGGCCGCGCATCGTGGTGCGCGCGATGCGCAGCCGCTGGGGCAGCTTGTCCCTGGCAGGGCAGATGACGATCAACTCGCGGCTGGTGCAGGCGCCGCGGCGCTGCATCGAATACGTGATCGTGCACGAGCTGTGCCACTTGATCCACCGCAACCACGGCCCGGCCTTTGTTGCGTTGCTCGGGCGGGTGATGCCGGATTGGGCGGCGCGCAAGGAACGCCTCGAATCAATGCCGGCGTGAGCGGACGACGGCCGGATGTCTGTGAGCGCCGCCCAAATGACGCGGGCGCCGCCACCGAAGTGTGCGGCGCCCGCGGGTCTGGCTACAGAACCAACTACAGCAGGTAGGGCTCCGCCCCAAACCTAGACATCTTGGACATGTCACCTCCTTTCGCAGTTGAT
>WBZU01002055.1_pt1 | contig 14323 bp, 11 predicted proteins | sample 5204311 | NCBI WGS metagenome assembly WBZU01 (sample SAMN12344359, study PRJNA552823) | activated sludge metagenome | biome: Activated sludge suspended growth; feature: Nitrification reactor; material: Wastewater; isolation source: activated sludge from nitrification reactor of wastewater...
TCACGTAGGCCGTCGTGTCGTCGGGGATGGTCCCGGATTTCTTGACGGCGTCGATTAACGGCTTGATTGCGTTGTCCAGGTCGCGGGACGTCGTCCAGCCCTTCCCGCCCCGGACGACGATGACGATGTGATGCCCCCGAAAGGCAAGAACCGCCTCACGCCACAGCAAGTGGATCTGCTCAAGACCTGGATTCAGGAGGGCGCCAGCTTCACCGGCGGCAAGCCAGCCGCACCGGCCGCTGCACCCGCTGCTGCAGCCGGCGTCATGAAGTGGAGCAACGCTGCAGGCAGGTCTTTTGACGGCACCTTCGATCGCATGGAAGGCGACAACGTCGTGATCAAGTCCACCGACGGAAAGTATTACAGCGTCCCCATGGCGAATCTCAATCCCGCCAGCCAGGAACAGGCGAAGAAAGCCGCCGGGCAATAGTTTGCAGTGGCCGGCTCGTCCGTCATTCGTTAGCCCGGGATGATCGCTGATACCGCATCCCGGCGATCGAACTTCTCCCGCCATCACCCAAGCTTCCGCCTGCCAGAAACGATGACGCCCGAGGCATCCGGGCACCCGGCATTCTTCGCTCATTGCGATTTGGCGATTGGCCATTCCCTTTCACTCCCATGCCCTACACCTTCCCGAAATCCGCATCGCTCTACGCCCGCGCGCAGGGCTGCATCGCCGGCGGCATCAACAGCGGCATTCGGAAAATGGAGGCACCCGTGCCGCTCTACTTCGACCGGGGCGACGGCTGCCGGTTGTTCGATGTCGATGGCAATGAATACATCGACTTCCAGACCGGCCAGGGCGCACTGCTGTATGGGCACGCGCCGGAAGGCATGGCGGAGGCCATCGCGGCGCAGGCCCGCAAAGGCACGCACTGGGCCGCGCAGAGCGAACTCGAGATCGAAGTCGCCCTGCGCTTGCAGTCCATGATCCCCGGCGCCGAACGCGTGCGCTTCAACAACTCCGCCACCGAGGTCGTGCTCAGCGCCTTCCGCCTCGCACGCGCGCACACGGGGCGTCCTTTGATCCTGAAGTTCGAAGGCCACTACCACGGCTGGGCCGATGAAGGACTCGTCGGCTTCGCGCCGCCGCCGGACAAATGGGGCACGGACGACGAACCCACGCGTCTGCATCCCAGCCAGGGCGTGATCCCCGAAGTGCTGGACAAATTCGTCGTCGCCCGCTGGAACGATCCCGACCACCTGCGCAAACGCGTCGATCAGTATCGCGGGCAGATTGCCGCCATCGTGTTCGAGCCCGTGCTCTGCAACACCGGCTGCATCCGCGCCGTGCCTGGCATGATCGAAACCATCCGCGAGCTCTGCGATCGCGACGGCATGCTCATGATCGCCGATGAAACCATCACCGGCTTCCGCTTCGGCTGTGGCGGCGCGCAGCAGTTCTTGAACTTCGTGCCCGATCTCACCATCCTCGGCAAAGCCATTGGCGGTGGCGTGCCGTTCGCCGCGCTCGCGGGCAAGGAAGCTTGCTTCAAGAAGATCATCAGCGGCGAAGTCGTCCATGCCGGCACGCTCAATGCCAATCCACTCTGCCTCGCAGCCTCCAAGTGGTGCCTCGATCAATTGATCGCTCTCGGTTCGCGGCATCCCGCCATCATGCTCGATCACGGCGCGAAGCTGGTGAAGTGCCTGCAGGCGCTCGCCACCAATCACAGCATCCCCATGCAGATTCAGGGCGCGGGAGTCGTATTCCACTGCGCCATGCTCAAGCCCGGCGCAGCCGCCGGCCCGATCAAGGATTACCGCGATTACGTGCGCCGCCACGATGCCCCGCGCTGGGCGCATCTGCGCCGCTGCCTGCTCGAAGAAGGCGTGCGCGCCATCGAGCGCGGCCTCTGGTTCCTCAGCCTCGCGCACCGCGCCGAAGACATCGACGAAGCCCTGCGCCGCGCCGCCCTCGCCTTCGAGCGGCACGCCAGCGAGTGGCGTGCGGCGTAGCCGCGCAATTCAGCCACTCTGCCGCGCACCAGCGCCAAGGACGGGACCCAGTGTGTCTCCTGTTGCATCCGCGCCATCGCTCGCACTGTTTGGCACCAGACCATGAACGCGTCCCCGACTCCGGCATTGAATCTCAGCCCCCTCTCCTACGGCACCTGGCGTGTGCTGGATGACAAAGCCACCGCCACTCCAGAGAACCTGCTTGCCCGCCTTCACCGCTGCGTCGAACTCGGCTTCACCACGATCGACACGGCGGAAATCTATGGCGTCTATCGCGTGGAAGAGTTCGTCGGCTCGGCTTTGAAGCTCGACAAATCGCTGCGCTCGAAGCTGCAGATCGTCACGAAGTTCGGCATCTACATTCCGTGCGAGTTCCATCCGGAGCGGAAGACGGCATTCTACAACGCAGAGGCTGCGCGCATCGTGAAGAGCGCGGAGAAATCGCTGCGGCTGATGGGCATCGACCACATCGACGTGCTGCTGGTGCATCGTCCAGACTGGCTGACGGATGCGGACGAGACGGCTGAGGGTTTGAACAAGCTCCTCAAGGACGGCAAGATCCGCGCCGCCGGCGTGTCGAACTACAACGTGCACCAGTTCGACCTGCTGAACACGCGTATGGACCAGCCGCTGTTCACGAACCAGCTCGAGTTCCATCTGCTGCACATGGACCCGATCTATGACGGCACTTTCGATCAGTGCCAGAAACAGCGCATTCACCCGATGGCATGGAGCCCTCTGGCCGGAGGTCGCCTGATGGACCCTGCCAACGAAGCCGGCCAGCGCCTGCGCAAGGCCGCTGCCGCGATGTCCGCGAAGTATGGCGGCGCGACGCTCGATCAGCTCGCGTATGCATGGATCATGGCGCATCCGTCGCGGCCGCAGCCCGTGATCGGGACCAACAAGATCGATCGCATCGAAGCCTGTGCCGCTGCCGCGAAGATCAAGCTGGATCGCGAGGACTGGTATGCGCTGTGGACAGCGGCGAAGGGGCACGGCATTCCCTGAGCGCGCGCAGCGACCGGCGGCGTATTTGCAAATACCGGCACGCTCCTTGCAAGCGTAGAGATCAGGGGCGAGACTTTCGCACCCTCAATACCTCTTTTGCATGAGCGCATCCCTCTCCGTCCGCGCCAATCTCGATTTGCTGGAAACCAAATACACGGCGTGGAAGCAGAACGCTGCGTCCGTGGATGCGACGTGGTCGGCGTTCTTCGAGGGCTTCGAACTCGGCATGGCCCGGCTGGCGAAGCAGCCGCCGCCTGCCGCCGCTGGCGGTGTGCAATTGCGCGAAGACGAACTCGCCTTCCGCATGAAGGTGGCCGAGGCGATCATGCGCTTCCGCTCGCTCGGCCACACGGGCGCGTGGCTGGATCCGCTGAGCGATGCCGCACCGAATCCGTCTGCCTTGTCTCTCGAATCGCTAGGCTTTGATCCGGCAGATCTGGATGCAGAAGTAGCCACACAGTTCTTCCGAGGCGGACAGCGCATGACGCTGCGCGCGATGCTCAATGACCTGCGCTCGGTGTATTGCGACAAGATCGGCTTCGAGTTCATGCACATTCATCATCCGGAGGTGCGCGCATGGCTGCTGGAGCGGGTCGAAAACCGTTCGTCCGCAGGCGCGCCCAGACGCGAGGAATGCGTGGCCGCCCTGCGATCGCTGCTGAAGCCGGAGACCTTTGAGCGATTCCTGCACCAGCGATTCGTGGGCCAGAAGCGCTTCAGCATCGAAGGTGGTGATGCATTGATCGTGTCGCTGGAAACTCTGCTCGAGGAACTGCCTGCGCGGGGTGGCAAAGAAATCGTCATGGGCATGGCTCACCGCGGACGCCTCAGCGTGCTGGCCACGTTTCTCGAGAAGCCGCTGGAACTGCTCTTCTACGAGTTCAGCGAAAACTACGTGCCCAACATGGTGGCCGGTGATGGCGATGTGAAGTATCACCTCGGCTTCGAGAGCACACGTGTGACCAGCACCGGCCGCAAAGTGCGCGTGCAACTGGCGGCCAATCCATCTCACCTCGAAGCCGTGAACGCGGTGGTGGAAGGCAAAGCACGCGCGCGTCAGCGTGCACTCGATGACATCGCCGAGCGCAAGCAGGTGATCCCCGTGCTGATTCACGGCGATGCTGCCTTCGCCGGGCAGGGCACGGTGGCAGAAGTGCTGAATCTCTCCCAGCTTCCCGGTTATCGCACCGGCGGCACGGTGCACATCGTGGTGAACAATCAGATCGGCTTCACCACTTCGCCAGCCGATGCACGCTCCAGCGACTACTGCACGGACGTGGCGAAGATGATCGACGCTCCTGTCTTCCACGTGAACGGCGATTGCCCGATGGAGGTCGCCTGGGTGACAAAGCTCGCCTTTGAGTTTCGCCAGACCTTCGCGCGCGATGTGGTGATCGACATCGTCTGCTACCGCAGGCACGGTCACAACGAGACCGATGAACCCAGCTTCACGCAGCCGAACATGGCGCGTGCGATCAGCGGACATCCCACGCCGGCCGCGGTGTATCGCCAGCAACTCATTGAGCGCGGCGTGCTCTCTGAGGCGGATGCTGACGCCCTGCGCAAAGAGCTGGAAGACAAGCTGGATGCCGGCGCACGCAGGCTCGCGGAGGCTGAGGAACAAAAAGGTGACAATCCGTATGAAGGCACCGCCGAGCCCGCGCAAATGGACTACGATTACAGATCCGTGCACACGGGTGTGCCTCTGCCTCAATTGACCGAGCTGGGCGGGAAGCTCCTGGAGGTGCCGCCAGGCTTCCATTTGCACCCGACGATCGAGCGGCGCTTCCTGGCCGCCCGCCGCAAAGCGATCGAGTCCGGCGAAGGCATCGACTGGTCGCATGCCGAGGCGCTCGCCTTTGGATCGCTGCTCAAAGAGGGACTTGGCGTGCGCCTGTCCGGACAGGACTGTCGTCGAGGCACCTTCAGCCAGCGGCACTGCGTGCTGTATGACACGGAGACACGCGAGCGGCATTTCCCGCTGCGCAACGTCGGTCCCGATCAAGGCTTGTTCTGCGTTTACAACTCGCTGCTGAGTGAGGCCGCGGTGCTGGGCTTCGACTACGGCTACTCGCTGCTCGCCCCGAATGTGTTGATCTGCTGGGAGGCGCAGTTTGGAGATTTCAGCAACGGCGCGCAGACGATCATCGATCAATTCATCGCCAGCGCGGAATCGAAGTGGCAGCAGAGCAGCCATCTCGTGCTGCTGCTGCCGCACGGTTACGAAGGCCAGGGTCCCGAACATAGCAGCGCCCGCCTGGAGCGGTTCCTGCAACTGTCCGCCGGCGGCAACTGGCATGTCTGCAACCTGACCACACCCGCCCAATACTTCCATGCCCTGCGCCGCCAGTTGAAGCGCACCACGCGCAAGCCTTTGATCCTCATGACGCCCAAGAGCCTGCTGCGCCATCCCGGCTGCGTGTCCAGGCTCGCAGACATGGCGGAGGACACCGTGTTTAGCGAGGTGCTCGATGATCCCGGCGTGGACAAGCCTGAGCGCGTGACGCGACTGATCTTCTGCTCGGGCAAAGTGTATTACGACCTGCTCGAACACCGCAGCGCGAACAAGATCAAGAACGTGGCCATCATCCGCGTGGAGCAGCTTTATCCCCTGCACTACGAGAAGGTGAAGGAGATCACCGGACGCTATCCGCGCGCGCAGAAAAAGTGGGTGTGGTGCCAGGAGGAGCCGCAAAACATGGGCGCCTGGAGCCACATCTTCCCGCGGCTGGAGGAGCTGTCCCAGCATCCGCTGCGCTACGCCGGCCGCGTGCGCAGCTCATCACCAGCAGTGGGGTCCAAGGCCATCCACACCGCGGAGCAGGAGAAGCTGGTCAGGGACGCCTTCGAATCCTGATTTTGTTCGAGTCTGCAGCAGCCCATTCCACCGCACTTCATCGCTTCCGATCCCAATGCCCCACGAAATCAAGATCCCCCCGGCTGGTGAATCTGTCGCCAGCGCACAAATCGCAAAGTGGCATTTCGCCGAAGGCGCCTATGTCACGAAGGGTGCGGTGCTCGCCACGCTCGAAACCGACAAGGTCGCGGTTGAGGTTATCGCGGATGCGTCGGGTGCACTGCACATCACGAAGCACGTGGGCGAAGATGTGCCCGTCGGTGAAGTCATCGGCAGCATCGACGAAAGCGTCGCGCCGCCAGCCTCGGCAGCGCCTGCCGCGCCAGCGCCAAAGCCGGCGGAAAAGGCTGAACCTGCGCCCGCATCGGAAAAGCCGGCAGACAAACCCGCCGCTGCGCCGGTGTCGCAACCGGCTCCAAAGCCGGCACCAGCAGCGGCCAAGCCTGCCGACAACAAAGCTCGCGAAACGCGCCAGCGCATGACGCCGCTGCGCAGGAAGATCGCGGACCATCTCGTGAGTGCGCAGCAGACCGCCGCGATTTTGACTACGTTCAACGAATGCGACATGTCAGGCGTGATGGCGCTGCGGTCGCAGTTGCAGGATGCCTTTGTCGCCAAACACGGGGTCAAACTCGGTTTCATGTCCTTCTTCGTGAAGGCGGTGGTGGATGCTTTGAAAGCCGTGCCGCAGTTGAACGTGCGCGTGGAGGGCGATGAGATCGTCACACAGCATTACTATGATGTCGGTGTCGCCGTAGGCACCGAGCGCGGGCTCGTGGTTCCGGTGCTCCGTGATTGCGACACGAAGTCCTTCGCGCAGATCGAAAAGGACATCGCTGCGTATGCGGCCAGGGCGAAGGATGGATCGCTCCAGATTGCTGATCTGACTGGCGGCGTGTTCACGATCAGCAACGGCGGCATTTACGGATCAATGCTGAGCACGCCGATTTTGAACCCGCCGCAGAGCGCCATCCTTGGCATGCACACCATCCAGCAGCGCCCCGTGGCGGTGAATGGCGAGGTCGTGATCCGGCCGATGATGTATCTGGCGCTGAGCTACGATCATCGCGTCGTGGATGGACGCGAGGCGGTGGGCTTCCTGGTGCGGGTGAAAGACTGCATCGAAAATCCCGCGCGAATTCTTGTTGGCGTGTGATAGTTGCGGTGCCCTTGTCGCCTCATGTTCTTCAGCTCTGACAGTCTTGGTTCCCCCGCCCCGGACACGCCGCACGCGGCGAAAGGTCCGGTCGTGTGGACACGGAACAAGTTCCTGGCAGGCCTGGCCGTCGCTACGCCGCTGATCGTGACGTTCTGGATTTTGCAATTCGTGTATAACACGCTGCACGATTGGAACGAATCGCTGCTGAACTTCGTGGCGCTGGAGGTCAATTCCTGGGCGGGACACACCGTGATCGACACGGCAGGGAAGGGCTTCAAGGACTTCAATACCTTCGTCGGCGTGCTCATCCCGGTGATCGTGCTTATCGCGCTGGGCACTCTCGCATCGAACGTCATCGGGCGGCAGGTGGTGGAAGCTGTGGACCGTCTGATGCTGCGCGTGCCCTTGATCAGCTTTGTTTACAAGCTGCTCAAACAGGTGATCGACTCGTTCAAAAACTTCGGCGGCGGCAAGAGCTTCAAGCGTGTGGTCTATATCGACTATCCGGCAACTGGAGCCAAGCTCATTGGATTCGTCACCGGCCAGTATTATGATCGCGTGAGAAATGCCGACGTCTCCGCCGTGTATGTGCCCGGCGCACTCAGCCCGATGACCGGGCTGCTGCTCACGATCGAAAACGACAAGCTCATCGATGCTCCTCTCAGTCTGGAGGATGCCATGAAGTTGATCTTCTCCGGCGGCCTCGCCGCTCCGCAAGATCCCCGTTCGGCCAGCCCCGCCCCTGCGTTGAAGCCCGTCCGCGCCGATCTTCCGGCAGGGCTGCCGGTGGCTGATGCCGACGATCACTCTCCTACCGTTGAGCCTGCCGCTGCTGCCACTGCGGGTGGAGGAGGCGGTCACGCCGCACGGGCACTTGCGCAACGGCTCGGCGGCTGGCTGGGAATGTAACACCCGCAGCATCAATGGTGCGTCAGCGGCAGTTCCATCTGTCGCACGCTGACCTCCGACACACCGGACACTCCAAGGCCGATCAGTCGCAAAGGGCGCTTTACCAGTGCGTGGCGTGCCAGCAGCCAGCAGCCGATTCGATACAGCCGCCGTTCGTCATCGAGCGGCTCCTCCACGGAGAACTGGCGGGTCAGTGTGGTGAAATCGCTGTATCGGACCTTCACTTGCACCGTGCGCGCTGCGAGCCTGCGCTTCCGCAGGCGCCCGGCGATCTCATCCGCCTGCTCCTTCAAACAGGCGCGCAGCGCGGGCCGGTCGGCAGTATCGCGCGCGAAAGTGTTTTCACTGCTGATGCTCTTCACTTCATCACCCAGATGCAGCGGTCGATCATCTTCTCCAAACGCCATGCGTTTCAACTCGGTGCCCCAGGAGCCCACGATGGCGCGCAGGTCGCCTGCGTAATCCTGAAGGTCGGCGACCGTCTTGATGCCAGCGCGCTGCAGCGCCGTTTCCGTGACGCGCCCCACGCCGTGAATCGCACCAACGTTGAGCGGGCGCAAGAACGCCGCCTTTTCGCTGTCTTTGATCAACGTGAGGCCATCAGGCTTGAAGTTCGAGGAGGCGATCTTTGCCAGCAGCTTGTTGGGAGCGACGCCGATGGTAGCTGTCAAAGCACGATGTGCCTTGATGGTGTCTTTGATCTCGCGCGCCAGCGGCAACGCCGCCAGCAGAGCGGCGTCCGGATCTCCGGCCTCGGCGGGCAGCTTCGATGAAACGTCGAGGTAGGCCTCATCCACGGACACCTGCTCCACGAGATCTCCGGCAAATCCACGCACGATGTTCATGATCTCGCGGCTCTCGTCCTTGTAGGCTTCCATGTTGGGCCGCACGAAGATGCCATCAGGGCAGAGACGGCCTGCCGTTGCACTTGGCATGGCGGAGCGCACACCGAACTTGCGGGCTTCATAGCTGGCAGCGCAAACCACACCGCGACGATCCGGCGGCGCGCCGACGATCACCGGCAGCCCGCGCCATTCTGGATGCGCGCGCTGCTCCACCGATGCGTAGAACGCATCCATGTCGAGATGGAAGATGACACGGGCTTCGGCCATACGGAAATCGTCTTGTCACCGTTGGGGCGATCTGTCAAAACGGTGGCATGAATCTTCGTGCAATCACAATTGGTCTGGCACTGATCTCAGCTGTCACACACGCGGAGGCCGTGAAGGATCGTGAAGGTGCCGTGCGCCAGGACAAGGCGAAACTCCAGGACAGCGAACGCTGGAATTACAATGACGTGCAGCGCGGCTTCGAAGCGGCCAGGCAGTCTGGCAAGCCCGTGCTGGTCGTGCTCCGCTGCGTGCCCTGCATGGCCTGCATGGCGCTCGATACGGGCGTGCTGATGGAAAATGATGAACTGAAGCCGCTGCTCGATCAGTTCGTCTGCGTGCGCCTGATCAATGCGAACACGCTGGATCTGGCGCGGTTCCAGTTCGACTTCGACTTGTCGTTCACCGCGATTTGTCTCAATGCCGATGGCACCGTGTATGGGCGCTACGGATCGTGGAAGCACCAAAAGAACTCCCAGGAAACGGCGCTCGCGGGTCTGAAGAAGGCGCTGAGTGCGGCGCTGGAGTTGCACAGAGGCTACCCGGCGAACAAGCCGGTCCTGGCAGGCAAGCAGCCGGTCGACACGCCTTTCAAAACACCGGTCGAAATCCCGGATCTGGCGAACCGCTACAAGCCCGAACTGGACTGGGGAGGCAAAGTCGCGGCGAGCTGCGTGCACTGCCACATGATCGGCAGCGCCCTGCAGGCCTGGCATCGGCAGGAGAAGAAGCCTCTTCCCGAGTCGCTCATCTTCCCGTTTCCAGAGCCGGAGACAATCGGGTTGACGATGCGATCGGAAGACATTGCGCGCATTGAGAGCGTGGCCCAGGAGAGCATCGCGGCGAAAGCAGGTCTGCAAGCGGGCGACACCATCGTGTCGTTTGCCGGACAACCGTTGATCTCGATAGCTGACATCAGCTGGGCGTTGCATCGCACGGCGGATGAAGCTGCTATTGAGTGCGTGGTATCGCGCACCGATGGCCAGCATCCCTTAAAGCTCACTCTTCCAAAAGGCTGGCGGCGCAAATCGGACGTGACGCAACGCTCCACGATCTGGCCGGAGCGCGGCATGGCGCTGGGCGGTCTGCGCCTGGAAGCCGAGGACGAGGAACCCTCGGGTCTCGGACTGCGAGTCAAAGGCTTGGGCATGTATGGCATGCATGCAGCGGCGAAGAAGGCGGGCTTCAAGGAAGGCGACCTGCTGCTAGAATTCGATGGCATCACAACCAAAACGGCGGAGACCGAACTCATCGGCCACCTGCTTCAACAGCGCCTGGCGGGCGAGTCCGTGAATGTCACAGTGCAACGCGGCAACCAGCGCGTGCAGTTGAAATTGCCGATGCAGTAGTCAGTCCATGCGGCCCACTTGCGAAACAACGAGTCCGCCATCGACGACGATAATCTCGCCCGTGATGTAGCTGGCGGCGGGCGAACTGAGGAACACGGCGGCACCGGCGATGTCTTCGGGTCGGCCGATCCGCCCCAGAGGGATGCTGCGCTCGTAATGCGGAAGCAGATCATGGGCGCGTGTTTCCATCCATTTCGCTGTCAGCGGGGTGCGGATCAGTCCAGGTGCGATGCCGTTCACACGGATGCCGTGCGGGGCGAGCGAAACGGCAAGCGACCGCGTCATCATGACCAGCGCGCCTTTGCTCGCGTCGTAGGCGACCGAGTCGGTCTCAGCTTGAAATCCGTTCGTGGAGCTTACAATGAGCATGCTGCCCTGGCGCTTCTCTGCGATCAGCCGTCGGGCAAACGCTTGAGCCGTGAAAAACGAGGCTGACACGTTCAGCTGGAAGGTGCGGTCCCACTGCTCGCGCGTCATCTCCAGCGGCGGCGAGTCAAAGAAGCTGCCGGCATTGCAAACGAGGATGCTCTGCGTGGGTTCGCGAGCGAATGCCTCGGACACGACCCTGGCCGGTGCATCAGGATGAAGAAGATCTGCTTCAATGCACAGCTCGCCGGCAGGGACACGGTTGGCTGCATTGCATTGCAAACCGTGAGACACCACACGCGCACCCGCTTCACGAAGTCCCTGCGCGATGGCGAGTCCGATGCCCTGGGTGCTGCCGGTGACGAGTGCGGCCTGGCCTTGGAGTGAGAGCGTCTTCATGGCAGGGCACAGGCATCGATCCCCAGCCAGGCGAGGGTGTTTTGGCAGGCGATGCGATTGACGACATCATCGCCGCAAGCGGTGAGCGATCTGACCTCATCTTCGTAGGTGCTGATCAGCCGCACGACTTCGCCATTAATGTCCGCGGCATAGCTGTAGAAGGGCGAATCGCTGCCCCAGCAGAATTTGGCGGGATACGCGGCGGCAAGATCGGCGGTGACGCGGGCAGGATCACGGTAGTCCGTATCGAAGCGCCGGCTCTTCTTCGCCACGAAGGGCATCTCCTTGACCACGCCTTCGCAGTGAATGCAGTGCGCGGAATTGTCGAACCAAGTGTTTGGCAGGGCATTAACGCGATCCAGGCTGGGCTGATCGAAACGGCACGAGTGTGCCAGCAAGAACCGCACTCCGGGCGTGGCCTCCGCCACATCCAGGATGTCAGCACACTGCGCCCAAAGATCGCTCTCCGCTATGCTGCTGTGGATGAGCAATGGCACGTTCCACTCCTCCGCCAGTTCGAGGAACACTTTGCCCTCATCGAGCAGTGTTTTGACCGGCGATTGCGTGATCGTGGTCTGCATCTTGATTCCGTGGAAGCGATAGCGGGCACGCAGCTTCCGCAGTTCCACCGCCTGCTGCGCCGTCGAGCGCATGGGGTCCACCATCACGAAAGGCAGCATGCGGGGCGCGAGTTCGGGGAACAAATCATGCACTTCGGAGAGCAGGCGTTTGTTCTCCAGCGCGTAGGGCACGGTCTCGATGCCACCAGGGAATTTGACTTCACCCCGGCGCATCGCGGCCACATCCAGGGCTGCGTATGTCACGAAGGGAAATACGATCCAACGGTCGATGCCAAGCGACCGGCCCTCATCGTGCATGGCCACGAGATGCTGCGCGTATGGAAAGTCGCCATGGAGATAGAACATCAGGTCGGCACCGATGTGATTGTGGCAGTCGATGATCATGCAAAAGAATGATGCACTAACGCAGCCAGCATGGCGAAGCATTCGACACCGGCCAGCTTTCGCTCCACAATCCCGGCATGTCCGACTGCTGCTGCCATGCGAAGCCCGCACCCGCGAAGGCGGAGCTGCCATCGTGCTGTGGCGAGAGCGAGGACGAGACGCGGGACTTGCTTTTCCGCTTCTGGGTGGGCCTGGCGCTGGCGTGGCCGCTGCTCCTGTTCACGATGGCGGAGCACCTTCCCGCCCTGCATGCGCTGACGCATGGAAATGTGCTGCCTGCCTGGGTGCAGTGGCTGCTGGCGACGCCGGTGGTGTTCTGGTGCGGCGCGCCGTTGCTTCTGCGGGCGGTGGAGTCATTCCGCACGCTGCGACTGAATATGTTCAGCCTCATCGGGCTGGGTGTGATGGCGGCCTGGGGATTCAGCACGGCGGTGATGCTGGTGGGAGATCGCATGCCGCATCTGCTGCACCACGGTGGCGCGCCCCTGGTCTATTTTGAATCCGCGGCAGTGATCACGGTGCTGGTGCTGTTGGGACAGGTGCTGGAAACTAAAGCACGCAAAGCTACCGGCAATGCACTCGAGTCGCTCATGCACCTGGCGCCCGACACTGTATGCCGGGTGCGCAACGGCGTGGATGAGGAGGTGCCCGTGGGCAAGGTTCTGCCCGGTGACTTGCTGCGCGTGAAACCAGCCTCGCGCGTGCCGGTGGATGGTGCGGTGGTCGAAGGCACCAGTTTTGTGGACGAGTCCATGCTCACCGGTGAAGCGATGCCGGTCGCCAAAAGCGCCGGAGCAAAGGTGACCGGTGGCACGCTCAATGGCGAAGGCTCGTTTGTGATGCGAGCGGAGCACGTCGGGAAGGAGACCGTGCTCAGCCGCATCGTGGCCATGGTGGAGCACGCGCAGGCCAGCCGCGCCCCCGTGCAGCGCCTGGCGGACCGCGTGGCCCGCTGGTTCGTGCCGGTGGTTATCGCGATCGCCGTGATCACCTTCGTGCTGTGGTGGAAGCTCGGACCGCAGCCGTCGCTGGCATTCGGGATCATCAACTCGGTGGCGGTGCTCATCATCGCGTGCCCATGCGCGCTCGGCCTGGCGACGCCAATGGCGGTGACCATGGGCGTGGGACGCGCAGCTCAGCTTGGCGTGCTGGTGAAAAATGCCGAAGCCCTGGAAAAGCTGGAGACGGTTACCACGGTGATGCTCGACAAAACTGGCACACTGACGGAGGGCCGCCCCGTCATGACCCTGCTGCATCCGCTCCCGGGGCACAACGGACGTGACGTGCTGGAATTTGCGGCCGCACTCGAGCAGCAGAGCGAGCACCCGCTCGCACGTGCGATTCTCGAGGCGGCGAAAGAGCGTCAGATCAAGATCCCAAAAACGGATCAATTCGTCGCCGTTCCTGGTGCGGGTGTGGCTGGCGCGGTGAATGGCAAAGAGGTCGCGGTGGGACAGATGGCGCTGATGAAAATCGCCGAGGTAAAAGTGCCGGACAGTTTGCAGGCGCAGGTGGCCAGGCTGCAGGAGAAAGGCAACACCATCATCTATGTCGCCGTCGATGGCGCGGTAGCTGGCATTATCGCGATCGCCGACAAGCTCAAGGTCACCTCCGCGGAAGCCGTGCAGCGGCTGAAGGGTCTGGGACTTCAGCTTTCCATGCTGACCGGCGATCACATCAGCACCGCCAGCCAGATCGCGAGCCAGCTGGGAATCGACACCGTGGTCGCGGGGCTGAAGCCTGATGAAAAGCTCCGCGAAGTGCGACGCGCACGGGATGCGGGTGCGCATGTGGCGGTGGCAGGAGACGGCATCAATGATGCGCCCGCCCTGGCTGCCGCGAGTGTGGGCATCGCCATGGGAACGGGCACGGATGTAGCCATGCAGAGCGCGGATGTGACCCTCATTCGCGGCGATCTGCTGGGCCTGATGCATGCGATCACGATCGGTCGGGAGACGATGAAGGTCATCCGCCAGAACTTGTGGTTTGCCTTTCTCTACAACGGCCTCGGTATTCCGATCGCGGCAGGGATCCTGTATCCGCTGGGCGGATGGCTGCTCAATCCGATGATCGCAAGCATCGCCATGTCGCTGAGCAGCATCAGCGTGATCATCAACAGCCTGCGCCTGCGCTGGATCAAGTAGCAGCCTGCAGCGCGCGGAGACGAAGGCCGCAACGACGGCGCACGTAAAGCACGACGAGCATCAAACTGCCTGAGATGAGTGCGACGCAGCGAAACACAT
>WBZU01002058.1_pt1 | contig 14310 bp, 9 predicted proteins | sample 5204311 | NCBI WGS metagenome assembly WBZU01 (sample SAMN12344359, study PRJNA552823) | activated sludge metagenome | biome: Activated sludge suspended growth; feature: Nitrification reactor; material: Wastewater; isolation source: activated sludge from nitrification reactor of wastewater treatment...
CAGGAAAAACGGTCGTTTGGCCAATACGTGTTGTTTGCGATGTCAAATTATCGCCGCGAAATATCCGGCCCGTCGTTCGTGAAGTAGTGATTTCTTCGTCCGTGATGTTTCGTTCAGCGCCGTTCGGTTCTAGAATTCGGGTGTATTGACCGCCGCCAAGCCCGGCAAGCTCCTTCATGTGGAATAACTGTCTGTACTTCACATGCTCAAGATCCTTTGCGTACCACAGAATGTAGTCGTAGACTGATGCAAGCAAATCAGTTCCACCTGCGAAGCTTCCAGCCCCACTGGTTTTCTTGAACGCGATAAATCCGCAAGCGTTTTTGTCGCCAAACACCTCATCCATCAAAGCCCGCACGCGGTGGACATTCTCATCCCCAATCTGCACGAAAATGCTCCCGGTCTCGGTCAGCAATTCCCGTGCAGCAATGAGCCGATCCCGCAAATACGTCAAGTAGGAATGAATCCCCAACTCCCACGTATCTCGAAATGCTTTGATTTGTTCGGGCTGACGAACCAAATCCTCGATTTTGCCGTCTTTGATATCCCGCTTCCTCGTCGACACCTGCCAATTCGATCCGAATTTGATCCCATAAGGCGGATCGAAATAAATCATCTGCACCTTGCCCTTGAGCCCCTCCTTTTGCGCCAACGACGTCATCACCACCAACGAATCGCCCAAAATCATCCGATTCGTCCACTTGTCGTCGTGCTTGTAAAACTCGATCTGCTCCTCGAACTCCCGCTGCGCCTCGAACGCCGCAAACAACCCCAATTGCGGCTTCTTCCCCTCCGTCCGCGAACGCAAATCCTCGATCAACGCTTTCGGCGTGATCTTTTCCTGGATGTAAATCGGCACCACCGGCACCGCGAGCGGCTTCTTGTCCTGCTCGTCTTTGCCCCGCCAAACCAATTGCGGATCGAGCGTCGGATCGCGCGGATAAAGCATCGTATCCGGCGTCTCTTCTTCGTCGGCCAACGCATCCGACCATTCCCGCGGCGGAATGTTTTTCCGCGTATCCTTATGCAAAAGCGCCTCGATCGGCGTCTCGACGTCCCCGGTTGCTTTCCCGCTCTTTTTTGCTCGCGCCATGACTCAGCTCTTCTCCGTCGCGAGGCGTTCCAGCGCCTCCCGGATGACGTTTTTCGCGTTGTGCGGATCCGTGATTTCGAGAAAAACCCAACGCCCGAATCCACCCTCGCCATTGACCGCCGGCAACCACAAGCGCCGCGCCGTGTCCACTTTGGTGGCCTTGTCCAGCTCGCGTTGCCCCGTGACTTCCATAATCGCTTGAAAATCACCCAGCACCGGATGCCGCATCTTCGTGATGAAGTCCGGATAATACCGCCGCTCGAGCCCGTCGATGCTGTACGGAATGGTAAAACCCACGTTGTGGTTTTTCACGTACGCATGGACTTCGTCCATCTCTTCCAGCGCCTGCGCCATCTTTTGCTCCCACACGTCCGTATCCGCGACGACGTGCGTCAGGTGGCACTTGTCCGCGCGCGTCACGTACGTTGCGCGTGCCGTGAGAAAATCCACGCCGTCGGTCGATCCCGTCGAGCCGCCCGCATGATAGACCGGTAAAACCCGCGCTTGTCCTTCGTACGCCGCCACAATCGACCGATAGATCTTATCGGCCGCATTGGACCCGAGCTGCGACCACAACAAAAGCTGCTTGAACGTATCATCGTGCAATTCGACGCATTCGCTGAGCCATCGTTTCGCTAGGGTCAACACCTGCGGAAAAAGCACCACCCGCGGATGACCTTGGTTGTCACGGAAATACCGCTCGACCACCCGCCGCGCCAGCCAAAACGCGATTTCTTGCTCGCGCCGTCCCCGCAAATGGTCCAGCGTGTGCAATTCACTCTCGCCCATGATCGACGAAAGTATTGTTTCCGTGGGCGTATCCCGCGTTGATAAAATCATCCGGGCATCTTCGCCAAACTTCGCGTCGAGTTTGTCCGTTGGCAATTCGAAACGATATCCCACCACGCGCGGGAACGTGATGCGCGCATGCGAGCGCTCGGGCAATGCGCGCACGTGCGTACGAGGTTTGTCCTCGGGTAACGGCGTCGACGCATCGCCCATGGGAATGAACTTGAACGGCACCCCGTACACTTCGGCATATTCCGGGCTGAACATGCCGTCCTTGTCCACTTGGTAACTCATGCGGCGCAACCCGCGGCCGATGACTTGTTCGCACAAAAGCTGCGTCGTAAAGGCCCGAACGCCCAAAATGTGCGTCACGGTATTCGTGTCCCACCCTTCCGTCAGCATCGACACGGACACGACACAACGCACGCCTTCGCCGAGTTTCCCGGGTTTTCCCACGGTATTCATCACTTCGCGCAACAGGTCGCCGTCCCCGATGTGTTCGGCATCTTTGCCCGGATGCGTGCGTCGATATTCGCGTTTGAAATCGTCGATTTCCCGAGCTGCAACGCGTTTGAAATCGTCGCTCATCGGCCCGCCCGATTCGAGCTCGGCGCTGTCCACCAGGATCGTATTGGGTTTGGCGAGGAACCGACCTTCGCGCACGTTGCTGAACAGGGAAAACTTACCGGGCACCGCGATCGTCGTTCCATCCGGGCCGGGTTTTTCGTAGCCGGCGACGTATTGGTACACGAGCTGCGAAACGGCCGTGTTGTTACAAACGACAATGAATACGGGCGGTGTATTCGCGCTGTGCGCGCCGCGGGAGGCTTCCCAGCGGCGGTGGAGTTTTTCGTAATTGGAATAGAGAGATTCGAGCGCGCCTTCGAGGTCCGTGGGCAGCACGGGATCTTGGCCTTCGGCGTCTTTTCCGGCGCGTTTTTTGGGCAGTTTTTCGCGAATGTGCGGCCAAAGTTCCCGATACTTGGGTTGATCGGCGGCCAAGGAATTGTCGGATACGGGCACGCGCGGGACTTTCACGACGCCCGCCTCGATGGCATCGACGAGCGCGAAATCGGAAACGACCCAGGGAAAAAGCATACCTTCGGAATATCCGGATCCGCGCAGGAAAAACGGCGTTGCCGAAAGATCGAAAACATAACGGACGCGTTGTTTGCCTTTTCCCGCGGCCGGGGCGCGGGAGCCATCTTTGCGTCCGAAATGCCGATGCACGTGTTCCAGGCCGGAAATCCAAATGCGGGCTTCTTCTTCGCGGGCTTCGATTTCTTTGCGTTCGTCGCCCGTGGCTTTTTCTTCCGTGGCTTTGCCGCGATAACAATGATGCGCTTCGTCGTTCAGCACCACGACATCGTGCAAAGCATCGAGCCCTTGACAAACCCGACGCACCATTTCGGCAGGCGTTTCCGTAAAAGGACTGGGCGCGCCCGGTTTGACCAGGATCTCCTTGGTGAGTTTTGGGGCTTCGAGTTTTTCGCGTAATTGAAAAGCGTGATAGTTCGTGATGACGATGCGCAATTGTCCCAGAGATTCACGCAAATCCGCGGGGACGAGATCCAGCGATTGGAAATAATTGCCGGGATGTTCGGGGAGCAAAACTTGCAGGCGATCCCGAATGGTGATGCCCGGCGTGACGATGAGAAAATTGGACGAAAATCGTTTGTCGTCGGGACTGGCGAGTTTGTTCAGACCGAGCCAGGCGATGAGCATGGCCATGACGACGGTTTTTCCGCTGCCCGTGGCCATTTTGAAGGCGAGGCGAAACAGCAGCGGATTGTGGGCTTTTTGGGCTTCGTCGAGGAGCTGGTCGCCGAGTTTGTCTCCGAGAACAGGCGCGACTTCGACGAGATAAATGGCCGTTTCGAGCGCTTCGAGTTGGCAAAAGAAGAGTTTTTGTTCACGTTCTTCACGCCGCCAATGTTCGAGCAGGTGTTTCGTGCGGCGTTCGACGTGCAGGTATCCGCCTTGGCGCCAGATGGCGACTTTTTCCCGCAGCCGATTGACGAGGACGATCTCTTCTTTTCCCTCGGGCTGGACCCCCGCAAGGTCGAGCTGTTTGCCTTTTTTGGGCTGAGGGATGGGGATGAAGTAGCTGGCGGGGCGGCGTCCTTCGAGGATCGTGTCGGTGATGCCTTCTTGGGTGAAGGCGAAGTGCCGCGTGGGTTCGGCGAAGGGGGAATTGAGGATGGGGTTGGGGATGAGACCGCGTCCTCTGGAAATCGTGGTAGTTCGCGTCACCGGGGCCTCGTGTGGGGCGGATTGTCGTCAGGACGAACGGGTGTGTCAACGACAATTTGCGGGGTAGCGAAGATGCCGCGAGATCGGGGGATTTTGGGGGGAAAGAACGTGGATGAAGCGGGACTGTTTGGAGTTCGGAAAAGGCGCGAACCGGGGAGGAGGATTGCGGCTGTCGTTGGGAACGATTTGCGCTGCGTTCGTGGAGGTTCGCGAATGTTGTGGCAGGGTGCTCGTCGTAGCGATGGCGCGGGGCATGTTCGTCGAACACGTGATGCCCCATAGCGCCGGCGTTGCTGCCAATCGAACAAGGTTATGCCCGATATGGCGAATTTTGACACGATGCGATTTCATGGAAATTGATTGCAACCGAATGACGACGCATACGCAGCATGTCATCACCTGCATTCGCAGCCCGATGATGCGCGAATGACGCAGCGTTTGCATGTACCACGGGTCGGGCTCAGTGTGCGCGATTCATGCACGATTCCTGTTATGCATTTGCGTGATCTTGCGTGACGAGCCCCCTGGATTTTATTCGAAACCTGGCGGTTGGTTCACCCGTGGAGTCGTGGCCAAACCTTTTGAAGGCTTGAAAAACGCCTGAAACACAGTGGCAAACTCGACTTGCGCGATAAATTTCTTGCCATCGACCAGCCATCGACAAATGATCCTTGCCGACGAACCCTGGGCTCGACGACCTCCGGCAAAGGCGGTCGGAGGCGAGGGTTGGTCCGGGCATTCGTTCTAATGACACTGGTTTTCCCTGACGCACTGTGGCAACGCGGTGGAGGGGTTTGCGATGAGTTCCAAGCGGGGTAATGGGTCGTCGGAGGTTTTACTGCATGGAAATGCGTCTGTCGACGTGTCTGCGGGGGGACTTCAAGCGTTGACGGATGGCTCTGGGGACGACAAGGGAGCCACGGGGGGCGGCGGGAAGAAGAAACTCAAAGAGGTTTTGAAGGACAAGGGGCACGACGCCATCGAAAAGGGCAAGGACAAGCTTGGCGACAAACTCGCCGAAAAGGCCGAGGATTTCGTCAAGAGCAAGGTCAAAGGTTTCGGGGGCGAGCTTCTTGGCGGAGCCGCAGGGATCGTTGCGCACGAAGTTGTCGAAATCGGCTCGGAGCTACTCAAGAAGCATCCGAAAGACGCGAAAGACGCGAAAGACGCGAAAGAGAAAGTCGAGAAGCGGGCCGATGAGCTGAAGGGACAATTGCTCGACGAGATGCCCGTGTTTGCCGATATCGCGGTCACGAGTTCGGCCGCAAAAACCGAGATTGCCAAGGCCGATGCGACGGCGGTCGATATTGCCGGTGCTGTCGGGCGCATGCTTGGCCGGAAGAACTTCGAAGTCGAAGTTGGTTCGGGTGACAAACTCGACATACGGCAATTTTCGATTCATGAACGTTTGTCTTCGTTGTTCCAAGTGAATATCGTGGCGGTTTCGGACAACCCGAGCATTGAATTCGACGATGTCGTCGGGCAACCGGCGAAGTTTTCGATGTCCGCGGGAATGCACGACAAGTTTTGGTCGGGCGTGTGCAACCATTTCGAGCAGGTTCGGCACGAGCCGGGGGGGTTGTCGACGTATCAATTTTCCATCGTTCCGACGTTGTGGTTCTTGACGCAGCGGAAAAATTATCGAATGCACCAGCAGATCTCCGAGCCCGATATCGTGCTGAAGATGCTGCAGGAGTGGGGCATCAAGCCTGTCGTGCAATACGACAAAGGTGCGTACAAAAAGCGCAAATATCGCGTTCAATACAACGAGAGCGATTACGCGTTCGTATGTCGGATGCTCGAGGACGCGGGAATTACGTTCTATTTCAAGCAAGGCGACGACGAGACGCAATTGGTTCTGTCGGACGCACCGCATTCGAATCCCAAGCGCGAGCCGAGTTTGCCTTTCAAGGACGACACGAGTTTAACGAACGCCGTGCATAAGGAGTTTGTCACGGGCGTGCGCATGGGGCAGCGAGTTCGTCCGGGCAAATACACCATGCGGGATCATGATTACCGCAAACCACCTACGTACAATCTCAAGTCCGAGGCGGCGAAGGGACTTGCGATCGAGGAAAAACTCGAGCGATTTCAATATGTACCGGGTGCATTCTTGTTTGGTTCGGACTCGGGTGATGCCACGCCGACTGCCGATGACAAGGGCAAAGCGCGTACGGATGAAAAAGAGGCGAAGATACTGGCGCAAAAGCGGCTCGACGCGAAGCGGGGTAGTGCGCGTACGGCGACCTTCGAGACGAACGCGCATGATTTGGCGCCGGGCGTCGTCATGGGCGTGACGGGGCATGGCCATGGGGCGCTCGGGGATGACAAGACGTTTTTGGTCGTCGAGGCGTCGATCAGTGGCACGGCGAGCGGAGAATGGTCGCAGCATTGCGAGGTTCGCGGGACGGAGATTCCTTTCCGGCCGGAATTGCAGACGCCGCGGCCAAAGACGCAAGGTGTGGAGAGCGCGACGGTGGTGGGTCCGGCGGGTGAGGAGATCCATTGCGACGAGTTTGGCCGGGTTCGCGTGCATTTCCATTGGGACCGCGAGAGCAAAATGGACGACAACAGTTCGTGTTGGATCCACGTGAGTCAGTCCTGGGGCGGCGCAGGTTATGGCGGGACGAACTTGCCGCGTATCGGGCAGGAGGTGATTGTCGATTTTCTGGGTGGGGATCCCGATCGACCGATCATCGTGGGTCGGGTGTACACGAATTTGCAGAAAACGCCGTACAAGCTGCCGGATAACAAGACGCAGAGCGGATGGAAGAGCAATTCGACGGGTGGGGGCGGCGGGTACAACGAGATCATGTTCGAGGATGCCAAGGGCAAAGAACTCGTGAACATGCAGGCCGAGAAGGACCTGAAGAAGCTCGTCAAGCACGACGAAAGCGTGACGATTGGCAATGACCGGACGAAGCAGGTTGGTCATGACGATGCATTGGTGGTGGGGCACGATCGGACGCGGCAGGTGGTGCACGATGAAATGGTGCAGATTGGGCACGACCGCACGCGGCTTGTGGGGAATAACGAGAGCGTGACGGTCGGGGTGAATCGGACGAAGACGATTGGCTCGAACGAGACGCTGACGGTCGGGAAAAACCAAAACGAGAAGATTGGGAAGAACCGCTCGGTCAAGGTCGGGAAAAACCACGACGAGAAGATTGGGAAGAACAAGAGTTTGCAGGTGGGGGGGATGTCCACCGAGATGGTGGCGCTGGCGAAAACCGAAACGGTTGGGCTTGCGTCGGCGGAAACGGTGGGGGCGGCAAAAGCGCTGACCGTGGGCGCTGCGTATGCGATTTCGGTCGGAGCGACCATGACGACGAATGTGGCGCTCGTGCAAACGGAGAATGTCGGTATATCGAAAACCGTGACGGTAGGCGATAAGATTACGATTACCTGCGGAGCCAGCACGATAACCATGGACAAGGCAGGCACGATTGTCGTCTCCGGGAAAGACATTTCGGTGCAAGCGAAGGGCACGGTCAATGTCGATGCCGCAGGCGTCGTCAAGATCAAGAGTGGTTCGCCGGTCGTCGTCAACGGATCGACCATTGACATGAATTAGGTTTGCAGAGCGAGCAATGATTGCCTCGAGTCCTCTACGCCAAATCACGCCGTCGTCGATGGTCTTGCGAGATATCGTCGAACGTCACGCGCAGCAGGCCGCATTTTTATGGACCATGCGGGATGCGGCGGTTCGTTCGCCCAATTATGATCTCGAGGCATTAAAACGCGTCGACGATCGATTGGATGCGAATCTCGACGGGCTGCTCATTGCCGGGGAAGTTGGGTGGGAAATCGCTCGGGATGCGCTTGCTGGAGACAATGCCGGTGCATTGTTCGTCGTGACCGTGTCGGCTTTCGAGCGGGACGATGTAAAAGCATTCGCGCAGCTTCTTTGGCGCGGGGTCAATTCGCCCGAACGGGCGCGAGAAATCGTGTCGGCTCTGGGGTGGGTGCCGTTTGGCAAGGTAAAGCGGTACGTCGATGAATTGCTTGGAGCGGATGCGCCCACGGAACTGCATTATTTCGGTATTGCGGGGGCGGCTGTGCACAGGTACGACCCGGGTGATGCGCTGGAGCAGGCTGCGTACGGACAAAATCCGCGAGTACGAGCGCGAGCGCTGCGCGCAATTGGAGAGTTGGGGCGGGTCAAGTTATTGTCGGCGTTGCGTGGGGCGTATTCATGGGACGATGACGATTGTCGATTTTGGGCTGCATGGTCCGGGGTGCTATTCGGAGAATCGGCTGCGGTCGACGTATTGTGGAAGTTTGTCGCGGAGGGGAGCGTTCATGCATTGCGTGCGTGTACGATTGCTGTGCGGCGAATGGCCTTGGATACCGCGGTGCAGCGATTGCGTGAGCTTGGAGCGCATGCTGATGGTCGGCGAATTGCGATGGCCGGAGCAGCGGCTTTGGGTGATGTTGCGTTGGTTCCGTGGCTTTTGGAGTGCATGACGGAGTCCAAGGATGCTCGATATGCGGGTTGGGCATTGACGATGATCACGGGTGTCGATTTGCATGGGCAACGGTTGAGCGGTGAGGCGCCGAAGGGATTTCGCGCGGGTCCTTCGGACGACCCGAATGATTCCAATGTTGATCCGGATCCCGATGCGGGACTGCCGTGGCCGAATTTGGAAGCAATGCGAGCGTGGTGGACGCGGAATGAAGCGAATTGGCCCAAAGGACGCAGGTATCTGATGGGCAAACCAATCGAGAAGGCGTGGTTGACGGAGGTACTTCGGGTCGGAAAGCAGCCGGCGCGGGAGGGAGCGGCGGTGGAGTTGGGGGGAATGGAACGAGGGGCAAACATCTTCAACGTCGATTGCCCTGCGTTTTATCAGTCACGAAGTTTGTCTCAGCATTGACGGTTATCGAGGATTCGATATGTGGGCTTTTACGAACCAAACACCATTCGAAGTGGAGCGCTCGTTCGTCCGAGATCGGGATGGTGCGGAGATTTGGCTCGTGGCGGTCCGTGCGACGTTCCTGTTTGACGCGCGAGGGCAATTGGCAATTGCTCCCGAACAGCAAAAGGTCTGCTTGGCACCGACATTCATGGGGGATCCAGGTTTTGGCAGTCTTCGATATGATACGGATTTGCCTCGAACCAAGGTGGCAACGGACGTTGTTCTTCACGCGTCGGCATACACGCCCGCGGGCAAACCAACATCGTTCGTCGACGTGGGATGGTCCGTGGGACCATTGTCCAAGGGATTGCGCGTCTATGGCGATCGGGTATGGGAAGGGCGTTTGGGAACGCTTGTCCCGAGTGCACCGGTGCCATTTACGGTGATGCCGATTCGCTACGAGCGAGCTTGGGGTGGAGTTCTTCCACAAGGTCATGGACGCGATCCGCTCAACCCGGCGGGAATGGGTCGGGAAGTTTTACCGGGAAGACCGGTGCCGAATTGCACTCGCATGAGTGATCCCATCGAGTCTGGTCGATACGAGGGCAAACCTGCGGGATTCGGTCCCATTGCGTGTCATTGGCAGCCACGGGTTTTACTTGGTGGAACATACGATGAGCAATGGAAGCGTACCCGCCAACCCCTCGTGCCCGCCGATTTTCAGGATGCGTATTTTCAATGTGCTCCGGCGGATCAACAGGTGCCTGGATTTCTCGCCGGTGGTGAGAAAGTTGTTTTGAAGAATCTTACGCCGGAGGGATTCGTATCGTTTGATCTACCTCGAGTCGCGATTGGATTTAGGACGGAGATTGGCGGGACGGTTGTTCATCATGAGCGAACATTGCATACGGTCGTGATCGAGCCCGACGAACGACGGCTCGTTATGGTTTGGCATACGGCACTGCCTTGTCATCATACGCTTTATACGTTAAAACGAACCATCGTTTTTCAAAAGCGCAATCTATCGTGTAAGCCGCAGGATTCAACCTATTCGACGGTGCGCGATGCAAGTTGAATTTGCGGACGACGCGATTTGCATCGTTGGGGCGGGAGCCTCAACGGCGGTTGGTCGTGGATTGCTTGCTTCTGCGGCCGCGGTGCGTGCGGGTATAGCCGGGTTCGACGAGCACCCGTACATGATTGACAAACATGGCGAACCGATGGTCGTGGCGCGAGCGAAGTGGTTGGACGAGGATTTGCCCGTCGAAGATCGGATAGTTGCTTTGGGGAGCGAGAGCGCGCAGGAAGCGCTTTTGCCGATTGCGTCGAAAGGGTTATCCGTCGGCCGATTGGTCGTTCGTGGTTATTGGGCATTGTCTGCTGAGAATTTGCCGGATGTAGCTCGGCGGCAGGAAGTGCTCAATCGAATCGTTGGGGAATTACCGATTGAATTATCGAGCATGGAATGCATTGCCGAGGGACACGCGGGTGGGTTGCTCGCGCTGGCGCATGCGTGTGCGGATTTGCGCGCGAAGAAAGCGCATTTTTGCGTCGTGGCCGGCGCCGATTCGTGGCTTTCGCCGGAGCGATTGGAAGCGCTTGATTCGGCTGGGCGACTTCATTCGGTCAATTATAGTTGGGGCTTTATTCCCGGGGAAGGTGCGGGATGCTGTCTCGTCACGACCGGCGCACGTGCGAAAGAATATCGGTTGACTCCGCTTGCCGAGGTATTGAATGTCGCGACGGCGAATGAAACGAAGCTCATGGGAACGGAGACGATTTGTATTGGCGAGGGTTTGACGGAGGCATTTCGGCAGGTGCTCGATTCACGTTATCGGGTAGCGCATAGTTATTGCGATTTTAATGGTGAGACGTATCGGGCGGATGAATATGGTTTTACGATTTGCAGGACGTCGGAGTATTTCGAGGATGCGAGCAAATTTACGGCTGCTGCGGAGTGCTGGGGGGATGTGGGAGCGGCGTCGGGGGTGCTGGCGCTCGCTTTGCCTCTTGCGATTCGGCTGCACCGTAATGCCGAGAGATCCGTGACTCTGGGATGGAGCAGCAGCGCCCACGCTCCGATCCGCGGTGCTGCATTGTTGAAACAACTTGCCATGTCGAATTGAGAAGCCATGTCTGTTACCGTTCTCGTCAATCCAGGATCCAACGGGCTAACGCTGTGCCACAAAGGGAGCAATGGCATTTCGCAGGCGACGCTGCCTGACGTGTGCAAGACACCCACACCAGGTGGGCCGGTGCCGATGCCTTACCCGAACATCGCGTTTTCGAGCGACTTGGCCAAAGGGACGACCACCGTGCATGCGGATGGTGGTAACATGTGCGCCAACTACGGCTCGGAGTTCTCCAAGAGCACGGGCGACGAACCGGGCACGATAGGTGGTGTCAAGTCGGGTACGTTCATCAAAGAGGCGACGTGGATTTCGTTTTCTTTTGATGTGAAGCTGGAAGGCAAGGGGGCTTGTCGGTTATCGGATAAGATGTTTCATAATCACTCCAATACGGTGAACGCTGCGGGGCTGATCCAGCAGCAGCTTGGGGTTTCTGATGCGGAGTTCTGCGAACTATGTAAAAAGTGTATAAACATGGCAGATGACCAAATCGCTTGGGACGAGAAGATGCAAGATGAATATACAAAAGCTATGAAAGATCCGAAGAATACGACTGGAACCGATATCGAAAATGCGATTGAAAAGTCCCTCTCAAGCCAAGGAATCAAAACCGAAGCGGCAGGTACTACTGATACCGATGGCAATATTAAGATCAAGCCGCGCAAGGATCCGTGTGCCAAAGTTGCTGAAGCGGCTACGATGGCACACGAAAAAGTCCATCAAGCTACGCAGCAAGCGATGGAAAAGCAGTTTGGCAAGAACACCCCGGCGTTCAAGAAGGAATGGGACGATGCCAAGAACTGGGCTACTGACGAGGTGAACGCATATGGTGCGGGCAAAAAGTTCATGGAAGACTTCAAAAAGGAATGCAAGACTTCATGCCCATAGGATAATCTGGCGACGAGCATCGCGCAGAGCGTGGCTTTGGTGTGTCTTCGTCTTTGCTTGCAATAGCTAGACGACAATGGTGGAAAGTATGAATGCACAGCAGAAATGCAAATTTCGTGTCCAAGTCATTTCGGCGGTTTTGATCGAGCGATTTTCCGGCGAAGCCCTTTGGGCTGGCGTGAGGCCAAAGTACGTGGTCGCTCTCTTGCTCTTGGGTACCAAGGCAACGTATCATCCCCAGAGCGGATCAGCGTTTGAACTCACAGTACACCGAGTAGCGTTCTTTGCGATTGATAGCGTTACGAAAACCTTCATGGAAGGTGACGTTGTTGGCAAAGAATATGTCATAGAAGTGCAATCTGACCTTATTGACGAAAGGAAGCGGTTTTTCTTAAGTGTTGAATAATGTGGAGCGGTGTCAGAGAAGCGAGCATCGATACACAGCCACTCATGCGGATTGACGAGGTTTGATAACATCGTTGGTGAGCGCGTTTCTATGCGACAAAATACCTGGATTTGTTCCAGGGCATACCAATACAATGTATGCGGGCAAGTCTCCTGACCCGCTCCAGATTGGAGCAGAACATTACTTTAGAGTCGCAGCTGGTGGCAATGAAGTCTTTATAATACTTTTTCCGCGGAAGATATGGCAAATGAACCTATGGGCGGGATCTCGTCGTGGCACCCGGGGGCGAGCACGCCGTAAACTGTTCTCTTCATTCCACCTGGGATAGATCACCGAAACGAGCGCGTCTAATTGGTAATATCGGGTGACCCATGCATAATCTACATAATTTGAAATCGCTGTTGAAATAGGCCTTCTGAGTTTCTCAAGTACTGCCAAATTTGGGAGCAAAAATTCGTGGAGAAGCGGCGGAATTAGCACACAAGCCGATCTTAATGCAATGCCCATCACCGTCAAAATCAACAACCTTTCCCTTTGCCACCGCGCCAGCGGTGGTGTTTCGAAGGCGACGTTGCCTGATGTCTGTCTGACACCTCCGACGCCAACGCCGGTCGCATATCGCAATATCGCCTTCTCGAAAGATTTGGCCAAAGGCACAGCAACCGTTTTCGCCGATGGGGGCAATAGCATCGCGCATAATCCTTCGGAATTTGCAACCAGCATTGGGGACGAGCCTGGAACCGCCGGTGGCATAAAATCCGGAACCTTCATGAAGGAAGCGACTTGGTTGTCCTTCTCCATGAATGTGCGATTCGAGGGGCAAGGAGCTTGCCGGCATTCCGACAAGATGTTCCATAATCATGCGAATACGATAAACGCTGCCGGATTGGACAATCCCCCCGTCGGAGACGGCGACGCGGACTGTAAAGCGAAGTGGGATGCGGTGGATGCTGAGACCAAGCCCATTGTCGATGAACCGGACCACCAGAAGCGTAACAAGATGATTACCGAGAAGTATGCGTCATTGTATAAGAAAAACAACGACTACGAATGGGCCGCGCTTGCAGGTGTTGTTTCTCGACAAGCCGGATGCAATATGGTTGACGCGCAAAACGCCCGAGGCAACAGGATTGCAGGGGGCGATGGTTCGTTGATCAAGGGCGGTTCGGCCAAGGATGCCTACGATGCGCTCGGAGAGGCAAATCGAAACATTTTCAAGGATATTTATCCCAACCATCGTTTCTATGATCTCTACGGTTGGGAGGCCCTCTTGAGGTGCAGCAATGCTGCTGGTCATCGCGTGCCGGACAGTTTGAAAGAAGCATTCAAAAAGATGGAGGAGGCGAAAAGCAAAGCCGGAGCGGAGAAGGCGCGTGCCATACGAGAAGCCTCTGATAAGATTGCGGAGTATGAGCAGGCAGTGGTCGTGCAGAACTCAGTCTATTCCGTGGAGCGATTCAAGAATGTATTGGATTCCAATGAGTATTGGTCTTCGGGTCTGACGTCACCTTTGGGAAGCTTCTTTGGCGCCAAAACTCCGCAAATATCACTGTCGAGCGAGTGCGGGGCGAATAATCCCATCATGTTCGACGGGAGCATCAACAACCCGGGTGATCGTGTGAAGTTCTATCACAAACTCATGGACGAGTGGACGAAACAACGAAATGCCGACCCGACCGGTTGGTCGAACATGTACGACAACATCATCAATTGGTCGCGAGGCACGAATGCGGGCAGCAGCAAATTCATCGGCGCAGGCGGTGAGTTTGGCGGTGGTGGCGCGAGCGGTAAATGGTAAGATCGTGTGTGAAGATGGAACAACCGAAATGAGCCTGAAAACGATTCCCACGATTCGCGCCCACCTAAGCAAGCCATTTTCGAGCGTGATCGGAG
>WBZU01002059.1_pt1 | contig 14304 bp, 15 predicted proteins | sample 5204311 | NCBI WGS metagenome assembly WBZU01 (sample SAMN12344359, study PRJNA552823) | activated sludge metagenome | biome: Activated sludge suspended growth; feature: Nitrification reactor; material: Wastewater; isolation source: activated sludge from nitrification reactor of wastewater...
GCAAAACCCCGATTGTCCCGTCCAAGCGGCCGAACAATGTGCGAGCTCGGTTTGTCAAAGCGAATGCGTGGATTTTTTCCTGTGCACCGCCGACGGATGGCAGGTCGTGGCGTATTGCGATCAGGACGGGCAGCTGGTCGTGATGCCGTGACGAATCCGTTGATATTTGGGCTTACGGCGTATTCAAGCGTACGTTTACGCGGTTTTTAAGAAGGGTTCCCACTCTTTGAACGGCTCGGGACGGCCGAGAAGCAGCAACATGGGGCCGTTCCAGCGAGGTGCCGTGGGGGTTCGGAAGAGGCGCATGCCGGCTTCGTCGGGCGTGCGTCGTCCTTTGCGTAAATTGCAGGGGCGACAAGCGGTGACCAGGTTTTCCCAAGAATCGCCGCCGCCGCGAGATCGAGGCAAGACGTGATCGATGTTGAGGTCCCGCACGGGCAAGTGTTTGTTGCAGTATTGGCACTGGTGTGCGTCGCGGAGCATGATGTTCTTCCGCGACAAACGTACGGTGGGCCGACGAACTCGTTCGTACCGACGCAAGTGCAAGACGCGAGGAACGCGCAAGGTGCCCCCGACAATCGGGAGGCCGTCGTCGCTTTCGCGCACGGGCAAACGGCGCCAGGAACTGAAATCGTGCAGTTCGCCCGCGTCGTCGACGGCGTGGGCGGAATCTCCGAAAAGCAAGAGAAACGCCCGCCGCGACGTCGTGATGTGAATCGGATGAAAGTGTTTGTTGAGCGCCAGAACCGGCAACGTCAACGGATCACGACGACCGGACGAATGAATCGTGGCCACGTCATCGTCGATTTCAAAGGATTCATCGAGACTCCCGAAGGAATCCCCGTCCACTGCATCCGCTTCGAAAAGCGGCTCGGTCACCTCTCCCCTTGGCACGTTCCCGAATGTAGCAACAATGAGCGTCTTCGCCCCGTTCGGATCCAAAAAATCTCGCGCCGCACAGCGGCATAAGCTTGCACGGGTCACGGACGATGCTTTACACGAGCCAAATCACGATGATCGCGTTGGCATGCAGGCTTGTCGGAAACGGGCGACGACGTTGAAACGCTCGAAAATGCCGCTGCGCAACGACACCAACCGGGCCGATCGAAGCAATCGGACCGAAGAGAAACGACCCATGGGAAACGTCGAAGAGCCGCCGAAAGGATCGCCGTGGGATGATCCTTTGCGCGAGGCGCCGCTCGTTTTTCTGGATCTCGAGATGACCGGCCTTCGTCCGCAAACCGATCGGGTCATCGAAGTGTGTGCCCATCGCGTTCGTGGCGACAAACTCGAGGCTTCCTTGACGACGCTGGTGCGTCCGGACGACAGCGCGCATGGAAACGCGCACGTGCATGGGATCACGCGTGAGGATTTGATTTGTGCTCCCACGTTCGGGGACATCGCGCGCGATCTTCTCGCCGTGCTGCACGAGGGAATTTTGGTGGCGCATGCGGCGGAATGCGATGTGGCGTTTCTCGAAGCGGAGCTTGGTCGTGTTGGGATTTCCCAACGTTTTCCGTTTTTCCTGGACACGCTCGTGATGTCGCGTCGGGCGTTTGTCTTTCCGACCCATGGTTTGGAGGCGTTGTCGGCGGCGTTGGGTATCGAGCGGCGCAGGTCGCATCGAGCGGAAGACGACGTGCTGGCGATGCGGGAAGTTTTTCAGCGCGTCGTTACCGTGCTCACGCCCGAGTCGGCGCGGGATCTTTGGCACGTGCGAATCGGGCAACGTCACGCTCGTCCGGCGGTTGTCGAGGCGGCACAAGCTGCCGTGGAATTGGGAAAACCTGTTCGATTGCGTTACCGTCCGGCACATCGCGGTCCCGAGGACCTTATTTTCTGCATCACGGGCGTACGAACGGACCTCGACCCACCGCGTGTTCTCGGCTATCTGCATGCATCGCGGAGCCGCCGAGAGCTTCGAGCCGACCGAATTCTTCAGATCGAACCTCTTGTCCCAAGCGGCGACAAACCACCCAAGTAGAGCCGAAAATCGCATGTTCCCCCGGCAAACGATCGACAACGACAAACCCTCTCGACGACTTCTCTTGGGCCTGGCGATGGCCGCGGGCCTCGTGCTCACGGGATGTCCCACGGTCGGTTCCGTGCAAACAGCGCGACCTCCGACGGCGGAGAAGTGGTTTCAACGAGCGCGTGAAGACTATCGCAGCGCGGACATCGAGGATGCGCGGGACTCGGTGAAACGAGCGTTGACGATCGTGCCGAACGATCCGGAAGTCCGCACCTTGGCGGCGCGGATTTCGCTGGCCGAACTGGATTACGCCGAGACGTTGCGTTTGCTGAAGGGGATCAAGGGGTCGGCGGCGTCGGGGTTGCGCGGTCGGGCGTATTGGTACAACGGCGAGCTCGATGCGGCGGCGGATGAACTGGACAAACTGCTCGAAGATCCCGACGTCGTGGATGATTGGGCCAAGGGCATCACGAAGTTGGCGCGACAAGGGGCGGGACGAACCCCGTTTGCCTTGTCGGGTGCGCTGCTTGCGTCGACCGAGTTGCCGCATGTGAATCCGTACGCGCCGTTTTTCATCGTGCCGGTCGAGATCGACGGTGAGCCGGCGTTGGCCATGGTGGCGACCGACAGTGCCGAAGTGGCGCTCGACAGCAAAACGCGTTCGGAGCCGAGCTGGATTTCGATTCGTTTCGGTGGGAAGTTGGAGGTCCGGGACGTACCGGCCTTGACGCAGGATTTGTCGGGTATTTCCAAGCAGCTCGGGGCGCCGATCAAAGCGCTCTTGGGCGTGAATTTACTCCGCCATTTGCACGCGACGCTCGATTACGAAGGGCAGCAATTCGTGGCGCGAACGTTTTCGCCGCCGCAACCTCCGGATGCCACGCGCGTGAACCTTTCGTACATTCGCGGCGGGGGCATGATTTTGCGTGGCAAGTTTGGCGGGGACAAAGGCGAGCCGGTGAGTTTGCTATTGAATACGTCGATGAATTTCCCGCTGGCGCTCGATGAAGGCGGATGGAAAAAAGCGGGATTGGTGGCGAAGGATTTGCGCCTCGTCGCGGAAGATCCCGAACAGAAATTGCGTGTCGGTACGGTGTCCATCGTGCGCATCGGAGCATTCGATGTTCCGCGGGTCGAAGGGGTGTTTGGCACGCCAATCGATCAAGTCGAAAAGCAAATTGCGCTCGATATCGACGGCGTCATGGGGACGGGACTTTTGGCTCCGTTCCGCATTACATTCGGCGATCAAGGTCGAATGATGTGGATGGAGGATCCCACGGTGGCGTTGGCGCGCATGTTTGCGGCAAGTCAGAATCGTTCGCCCGATGAAGAGCCCCCGCCGCCCATTCCGGGATTGCCTGATCCGCTCAATCCGATGGGACCGGCATTGCCGGGGACGGATCCGACCATGCGTACGCCGGTTTTGCCGCTGGGTCCGGCTCCCGGCCCGGGCCTCGAACCTGCGCCGACTCCGGCCCCGGGAGGCGCAAAACCGCAACGTAATGCTCCGGAGCGTTGAGTCATGGCCGGACCGATTGCGGTATATGCCGGGAGTTTCGATCCGCCGACACGCGGCCATCTCGATTTGATGGAGCGGGCGGCGAAGTTATTCGATCGCGTCGTGATTGCCATCGGGCGGCATCCGACGCGCAATCCGTTGTTCACGTTCGACGAACGATTGGCGCTGCTTCGGGATGTGACGCAAAGCATTCCGAATTTGTCGATCGATTCATTCGAAGGGCTTTTGTTTCAATATTGCCAACGTATTGGAGCCAAAGTCATCGTCCGTGGATTACGCGCGGCGACGGATTTCGAATACGAGCTGCAAATCGCGCATGCCAATGCGGACATGGCGCCGGAGATCGATACCATCTTTTTGCCGACGCGAACGAATTACGGATTTGTTTCGGCGTCCCTCGTTCGAGAAATCGCCAGCCACGGCGGAGACGTGAGTCATTACGCGCCGCCGAGCGTTTGCGAAGCGCTCAAAAAGAAGTTCGCCAAGCGCTGAACCGATTGTGCTCGCGTCGGCCGGCGTTCACCATTTCCCTCGACAAATTCCTGACGCTTCGGGCAAGATGAGTTCTCTTGGGAGGCTCGTCATGCACGGAACTTTTGCTTATCGTTTGATTGGAATGGTGTTGGTCACGGGATTCGCGGGCTTGTCGCTCGCCGCCTGTGGAAGCGACACGAATACGACGACATCCTCTTCTTCGGGCGGAGGAGGCGATGGCGGCGGCGCGGCAGGCGGTGGTGGGGGCGGTGGCAGTGGCGGTGGCGTCACGGGGACAAACGGTGAAGCTTACGCGCAGGCGTATTGCGGTCGCGTATTCGATTGCTGCAATACTGCGGATATCGTCGAGCGCTTGGGAAACCGCGTCGTCGATTATGCCGGCTGTCGCATTACCTACCGAACGATTTGGGAAGGCGGGATCGAACCGATCGTTGCCGAAGGCATCAAAGCGGGACGAGTCGAATTCAGCCAAGCGAATTTCGATGCGTGTTTGAAGTCGCTGGGGACGATGAACTGCGCCGATTTCAACAAGGCGCCGCCATTTTGTGAAGACATCTTCACGCCCAAAGTTGCGCTGGGACAACCGTGTTTTGCGGATATCGAATGCGTGGATGGCAAGTGCGACATTCCCAATGGGGCTTCGTCGGGAGCGTGCGTGGCAAAACCCGTGGTGATGTTGGGCGGTGCATGCAGTGATTCTTCGGACTGTGCGGGCGGTCTTTATTGCAGTGGCATGACCTGCCAAACCCAAAAAGCCGATGGTCAGGCGTGTACGAACAACAAAGAATGTGCTGCGGGAGCGTGCGTCGGCGACGCGCAAGGCGGCATGGGCCAATGCGGAAAAATCTGCGAAGGTGGTGGACCCGGCGCGGGAAAAATCGACGAAGCGCTCGAGACCATCGGCGGACCGTTGGCTATCGCCGAATGCGGCAAATTCTTCGAATGTTGTTCCGGCGATGAATTCGATCAATTCCTTTTCCCGGGGATGCGTACGAAATCGCAATGTTTGGCGCTCTACAGCGGACTTCTGGGCCTCGCCCTCGTCGATTTGCACAACAGCTCCGTGGAAAACAAAGTGAAAATCGACGGAACGAAAATGCAAGCCTGCATTGATGATTTTGCGGCCGCGGCTTGTTCGGAATTCGCAAAAAAGAGCATATTCGGCTGCGATGGCGGCATTACCGGACTCATCGCCGACGGCGCGTCGTGTACGGACGACAATCAGTGCGTGAGCAAATATTGCAATGAGCCGATGCCAAACCAAGGTAAATGCGCGGCTCTGCCCGGCGCGGGCGCGCCATGCACGAGTCAATGCGCGGCCGGCTTGTATTGCGACGGCATGATGTGCGTCCCGCAAAAAGCATTGGGGACGATGTGCGCGACGAAAGACGAATGCCTCGAAGGGCGTTGTTACGGGTCGAACGGTACGAAAACGTGTACCCTCATTTGCGACGGCATTTAGGGCGACGCCTGCTTTGCGTGGAGAACTCCTATGTACCGGAAAAACAAGTTCAATCCTGTTGTCGTTACCGGCGTGATCGCGGGCGTTGTCCTGGGCGCGTGTACGTACGACCCACCCGTCGCGGGCAATTCAGGAGGCGCAGGCGGCGCTCCGGCTTCGTCCAGCACATCGTCGACCACCGGCGGTATCGGCGGCTCGAGTTCCAGCGGCGATGTGAGTGCAAGTTCGAGCGGTGATGTGATTTCGAGTTCGACTTCGAGTTCGAGTTCGAGTTCGAGTTCGACCTCGAGCGGGGATCCTGGGACGAGCTCGAGCAGTTCGAGCTCGAGCGGTTCGAACTCGAGCGGTTCGAGCTCCAGTTCCGGCTTCGGCGAATTAGGCGTCAATTGTGGCGGTATCACGTGCAAAAGCGGGCTGGAGTCATGCTGCGAAATAAGCGGGAGTCTCACGTGCACGGATTTGATGAATTGCGAGAATTCGCCCGTCTTCTTTTGCGACGGAAAAGAAGATTGCTCCGGCCTGTTTTGCTGTTTGACCGGCACCAGCGCGACGTGCGATCCGAAGTGTCAGATCGGCACTGCGATTTGCAATGACGACACGGATTGTCCGATGGGAACCCTATGCGATCCGGGGGTCCACGGTACGATCGGCGAATGCAATTGATATCGTCGATTCAGCCGTCGTTCGGCTGTCCGTTCCGCGACAAACGTAAAATCGCCTCGAAAATATCTGCGATTCCCAAGGCATCGAGCCCGGCGTGAACGGCCCAGGCACGTCGGGATTCGAGCAGCTCCGCCTCCCGTACGGGGTCCACGATTCCCAGACCAAGGCGCATTTTGGCTCGCCATGCGCGTCGGGCGAGCTCCATGCGCCGCGTCAGAAGAGCCACGATTTCGCGATCGACGTCATCGATGGATTCTCGCGTTTCGCGTAAATCAGGCGTTTGTTCGGATAAACCACCGAGCCCCCAAGGTTCATTCGTCCCGTCGTCACCCGGCGTGAATGGCTTTTCTTCACGTAATGAGGCGTCGATGGCGACGAGGGTGGTGATGAATTTTTTGCGAATCTCCGCGGCATACGGATTTTCTCGCTCAATGGTCGCGAACAGGTGACCCGCGTCCGCGCGAACGACGTCCACCGTACGCATGATCGCTTGAAAAGAAGGCGGGGCATGAGGCACGTCCACCCCGAGGCGGGCGTCGAGAATTCCCTTGGCCACGAAAAACGCCAATGCATGCGTTTCGGCCATGCGTCGATCATGGCTTTCCGGACTCTCTTCGACGACGTCGCAACCGATGGATTCATAGAGGAATTTGACTCGTTGCACGGCTTGGGGATGTAATGCATTTGGACAAACGACCACCCGCAGAGGTCTTTCCGCGCGAGCCAAGCTGGCCGGTCCAAAAAGCGGATGCGTTCCGACCCAAGGGAGATGATTTTCCAACATTTCGGCGAATGTGCGGACTGGACGAACCTTGACGCTGCCCACATCGAAGACGATTTGCGAGGTGGAGAGAAGGGGTCGAAGTTGTTCCAATACCGCACGAATCTCGGTTATCGGCACGGCCAGAAGGACAAACGTGGCTTCTCGAGCGACTTGGGCGAGCGACGGGATCGCCAATGCTCCGGGAATGCTCACGTGAGAATCGTAGGCGCGCACGGTAATGCCGTGATCCAGGAAAAGATTGGCTAATGCGCGACCGAATCGGCCGTATCCGACGATGGCGACGATCGGTCGTTCCGTCTTGGTAAAACCGGTGAGTGCATCATGGTCGCCCGATTGCTCCATGGTCGCGTCGGGTTGCAAGAATCGTGAACGAGCCGGCTGAAGGGGGCGTTGTCCGAGACGATCGTTCGGGACGAAGGTGTTCGCACAATTTTCTTGTCATCCCGTTTGGACTTCGATACGGTCGTCAACCCCATGGCAAACCGATCGTATCTTTTCTCATTTGACGAATTTCACGAAGGCATGCCGAGCAAACCGCGCGGCGTGCACGAGTGGAATTGGAGCATTCCCCTTTCGCATTTGATTTTGCTCTCGGGTCAACCGCGGACGTACCGTTCGTCCCTTTGGAAGGGAAAAATAGCGATCGTTGCCGATTATTCGCCGGGAGTGCAGCGATTCCTCGCGTTTTTGCGAATTCTCGAGGCCTCCGGGCAACTCGATAAACCGAAGGCATTCAAGAAAGCCGCGCAGGAAGCGGAGAAGTTTTTGACCGTTCCGAAAGAACGCGGTCGATTCTTGCTGCTCGAGCCGGGCGAAATTCTCGCCATGGGCAAAGACGATTTGGAAAAACAAAACGAAAAGCTCGTGAAGTCGAAAATCCCGACGGTGACCAAGCAGATCGATACGGTGTTGACTCGACAACCCGAAAAACTCTTTCAATCGGCGGCCGGATGGTTGTCCGCGATTCGTACCGAATGGAACGACAGCGCGCTGGGATTGGGGAGTTTTTCCGACGTTCTTTATTATCAGCTCGACCGCTCGAAGGACGACGACGACGATTCGGATGCTTGAAGGATCGCCCGCGTCGGCTGATTTTTACGTACCGACCATGGCTTCGGATTGCGTGCGATTCGCCACGGTATAACGATTGGCCAGTTTCTCCAGCGGTTCGAGCAATGCGGCGGCTCGTTCCCGGTCCGCTCCTTCACTTCCATATTCGATGATCCAACCAAGCCAATACGCGGCGGAGGAAAACGTCGCGGCGCACGCGGCTCGGGCGGCAGCTTTGCGCTCCAGCAGCGCTTTTGTATTCGTTCCGAATCCGATGGCGATGGCGAGCGATTCCGTTGCGGCGGAAACTTCGAGCATCAAAGGGACCAGGCCGAGCAGCGTCACATCGGCGGCGCCTTGGCCCTGCGACACATGACGAACTTGTTTGCGGCCCAATTCGACTTCTTGATCAAACGGCAATTTCGTGGCGGCGACGCCGGATTTAACGGCCATGGCCGATAACAATCGTTGGGCGGCGGCGCGTTTTTGCGTGTCATTCGACACGGCTCGAGCTTCCAGAATCGAAGCCAGTTGTTTTTGCAAAATTTCCCATTGCCGGTCGCTTTCTTTGGCATCTCCGGCGACTTCGATGGCTTGCAACAGCGAGGCGATGGCCCATTTCAACCGCAGTTTCACAATGACGAGCGTCGGGCCTTCGTCGAGTGGTTTTGTCGTTCGTCGCGGCCCCGCATCGAGTCGCGAACTTTCCACACACGCCCAATCACCATTGGACAATTCCACATCGAATGCGGCAAATCCGGCAGTGGGAACATCTGTAAACACGAGCTGCTTCATGGACGCCTCGCCTTCTGCGAACCCACGCGCTGACAGGTCCGACTCGCTCTCTGTTGCAGCTTCGAGAAAGATTTTCAAAAAAAGTTCAGGTCGATCGCCGAAAGATCCGGATGAGCACAAAACCGACGAACCTACTTCGAGACGTTCGTCCCCAAGATCGGCAAGAGCTCATTCCACATTTCCCGCACGGACTTGAAACGATCTTCCGGGGCGATCGCCAGTGCGCGAGCAACCCAAGGATCGATGGACTTGGGCAGCGTGGAGCGTTTGTCGACGAGGCTTGGGCGCGGTGCGCGCGTGACGAGACGCACGAGTTCGACCAATTGATCGCCTTGGAACGGGACATGGCCGGCGAGAATGCGAAAAACGAGGGCGCCAAGGGCATACACGTCTGCGGCGTGTGTCACGGTCGTCGATTTACCCCGCCAGGATTCCGGAGCAATGTAGGACGGGGAGCCCACGACAAACCCTTCTCGCGTCAATGGCGTCGTCGCGGACAGATCCTTGACCATTCCGAAATCCAGGAGCCTGACGCGTCCTCGGGTGGATGAATCGAGCACGAAAATATTGGCGGGTTTGAGGTCGCGATGCACGATTCCCCGACCATGGGCCACCTCGAGCGTATCGACGATCGGGGCCAAAAGATCGAGCATGGTGTGTACGGGGACAAACCCATGACGACTTTCGAAGCGTTTGATGGATTGATCGAGATCGTGGCCGCGAAGCAATTCCATGACAATGTAAAGTTGGCCGGTTTTCGCGCGATTCAACGCAAAAATCTGGACCGCCGCCGTTCCCGAAAGCACGCCCATCGCGCGAGCTTCACGGCGCAGACGTATGACCCATTCCGGTTTTTCCGCGACTTGCGGTTTGAGCACTTTGATGGCGACCGGCGCTTCGATGTCCATATCTTCCGCTTCGAATACGGTGCCTTGGCCGCCTTCGCCAATGAGCCGCACGATGCGATATTGATCATCGATGACGTCGCCGATCTCGAACATGGAAGACTCCCGAACCTCGTCGTTCGCCGCTATCGTTTGTCTTGTCGCATGCCGGGCCGCATGTTGTCAAGCAAATGTCGCAAAGGAGCGCTCGGGATGGTCGTCGGGTCGATGCCGCACGCGACGCGACACATCCCGTGAGCATACGCGCGAGAATTGACGTATCCTCGGGTCGATGAAGACACGTTTTCTTTTCCAAACCAAACGCCGGACATCGTCGAAGACGAACGATCGATCGAGATACGCCGGGGCGCTTTTGTTTGCGCTTGTCGCGACGATCGTGCCGTCCGGTTGTTACCATAATGTATTTGGTTTGGAGTATGAAACTTGCGACGAAGTGAACGCGGCCATGAAGGAAGAGCTTCGGCATCTTCAAGCGTGTTCGGTGGATGCCGATTGCGGTCAAGTGCTGGAAGGAACCAGTTGCGGATGTACCAATGAGGTCGTCGTGCGTAACGAATACGATGTGGCGCGTTTTTACGCGCTGAAATCGCGCGCCGAGGACTTGAAATGCGCCGCGACGACGACGGATTGTTCGTGTCCGGCCGCGGACGGGTTTGTCTGCACTCAAGGTGTTTGCGGCTGGAATTATGTGAAATAGGCGGCGTCAGGATTTCGTTCGCAGATGCAATGAATTGAAAATCCCCGCCGGATCCGCCATGACGGCCCGCTTGATCACGTCGTCGTAACGATGTCCCAACAAACGACGCCAAGCTGCAGGCGAATTTGGAATCAATCCACCGAGAGCGTTCTGGGCTCCAAAGGATGTCGCTTCGTCCAGCCATTGTTGATTTTCCGCCACGACACGTTCGCTGTTCGCATCATCCACATTGCGATTGAGCATGATGGCATAATGAAGCGAATCTCGAGGAACATTTGCCGTACGGACGAGCGATCCGCCGGGCCCTTTTTTGCGGCACGGCAGCCATTGCAATGTATCGCCTCGCGCGAACGATACGAGCTCGCGCGCTCGATCGAGCAATGGCGCGACCGCATGCGGCGGCGCGAAGACATGCGCCCACGTCGTACGCGCGGGAGGCGTCGGCGGACGAAGGGGCATCAGGTAGCGGGCGATCGGAACACCGTTTGTCTCGGATGACTTTCGGGCAAAAACGGCTTTATGGTTCAAACCGCCGTGAACGTCCGCTTCGACGAAGACGGTCGCGTGATACGCATCCGAGTCTCGAGAAAACTGCGCAAAACGTTCGAGCAAATCCGAAATATCGTTTCCGCATTGCACCGTTTGCGTCACGATGGACCGGGGCGCGGGAACGAGGGACAAAGTTGCGCGGGCGATGACGCCGAATCGACCGAGCCCGCCGAGCACCGAATGAAATAACCAAGCCGCTTGTTTGGGTCCGCAAAGAACTCGCCGGCCGTCGCCCGTGATGACTTCCAATTCGAGCACGTGGTCGATCAGCATTCCGTTGGAAATGGAGCCTTTGGAAAATCCGCCGCTCGACAAAGTGCCGCCGATGGTGGTCGACAAATACCCCGGCACAACGGGCGGCACGAGACCCTGCGAAAGCGTCGATTCGAGCAGTTGGTCCCAACGAACGCCTCCACCGACGGTCACCCGCGATGATTCCACGACGACGCCCTCGAAATGGTGCGTCAATAACAACCATCCACCGTCCGCGAGCGCTTGACCTCCGGCGCTTTGCCCGAGCCCGCGTACGGTCACGGGTGTACGGGCAACATAGGCTCGCGCCAAAAATTCCGCTGCGTCGTCGGCGTTTTGCGGCGCGACGACGGTTTGCGGGGAACGAACGAAAACGCCGCCGAAATCACGCGTATACGTGCCTTCGACGCCGGCTGCGGAAGATGCGGTCGTGTTCGCGGTTTCGCCTGGAAGAACCACGGAGGTGGTATCCGAGACAAACGGGCGCATCATCGACACGTATTGGAGTTTTTCCGTCAGCATCAATCCGGGACGCTGCTTCAAAAAATCCGGTTTGGCGGGGGTGGGACTCACGCAATCACAGGCGTACAACGCATTGAAATCCGCATGGGACAAGTCACGCGTTTTTTCGACCGATGCGGGCAAGAAGATATCCATCGAAGGATCATGAGAAAAACCAAGGCCCGAGAGACCGGCATGCCAAGGAGGATCGGCGCGAACCCACAATGCCCCGCCGTCGAAGAGGTCCAAAAAATGTTCGAGAATACCATTGACCATCAAACGGCCCAAGTGGGCTCGTCGCCATTCGTGCTGGACGCTGATATTGACGACGTGGTGCGCGCCTTCGGGTTTGAATCCGGGATAATCTTCGGCGCGGACATTGTTGATTTCGCGATTGACCGTCAAAATGGTGTGATGCGAACGCGCGATGTGAATCGTGCCGACCATTTCGCCCGTATTCGCATGAACGAGGGCGAAACGATATCCGCGCGCCGCCCATAACGTGCGCACTTTGTCCGGCGAAATGTAATTGCGACGAATATCATCGACGAGCCAATCGGGCAAATGGCCACCCGTGGAACCCAGCGCGTCACGAATGGATCGAAAAAGCAACCACGAGACTGAATCCGCGACGCCTTCGACGGCCGGATCGACGACCCCGAGGAGTAAATTGCCGAGGGGACTCGGCAGGGTGACGACCTTCGAAGAAAATCCCTCACGAACATCGACGATTTTTGAAATCTCGAATTGCGTTTCATCGCGTAAAGAAAGTCTTCCCGCATCGGGATCCACGCGAACGTTTCCGCAAACGCACGTCCAAGGTTCATGAGGCGACGGCTGCGATTGAACGTCCATGCCGCACGTCGAACACGAATAAAGGAACGCACGTCCGGCGGGTGTTCCGGAGCGCGGATCATGCTGAACGGGAGTTCTCACGGATTGTTCCTACGGCATAATGGACCGACGCGGCAAAGTCAACGGACGGGCGTGAAGATTCGCGCGAGTTTCTCGTCGACGGAGGTGCGTTTTTCAATTATATCGAGGGCGTCGAGCGCGTTATGGAGCATCCTGAATATCCCGGTTGGACCATTCGGCATCGTTTGTTGGTCGACGAGCTTCCGCTGTTGGTCTTGGTGCGAGGCGACGACCTTATTTGCATATCCGAGGGACGTTACCGACAAGTCGTCGAGTTTGTGCTGGCAATCGCCGGATCGGCCAAAGAGTGGCAGGAGCGGCCTAGAGATTATGCCGACGATATCAATTACAAATTGCACCGGGGTTTTGTTACGGAAGAGGGGTGGGCGGAAGGGGAGGGGACGTTTTATGGGCACCTCGTCAAACCCGAAGAATATACGCAATGGTTGTGCGACCCGGATTTCGTCGCCGAACTGAAGCGTTACGAGCAGCGTACAGGAAAAACGCCCGAGGAGCCGATTTGGCACATTTCCGTGAGCAGTGGTTCGTGGCGCGGGGCGGCAAGGAATCTCCCGAAAAGCAGCGTCGAAAAGCTCATCGGTATCACGCGCGGCCTCATTTTGGGGGTATTGGTTATGCCCGAGAGTTTGGACAACGAAGGGGCGATGGCGAGAAATTCTCTCGCGCGCGAAGGGGTGAACGTTTTGTCGGAGGACGAGTGGGACGAGCGGTTTGGTTGGGCGGCGAGCACGGGATTGCGTCCGAGCCTTCTGCGGAAGCTCGAAACATCGGCTACGGAATACTTGGAAGCATTACGCAACAAGGCGTCGAATCTGGAAGAAAAACGCGCCTGTTTACTGGATGGTTTGTCCAGCGCAAATCTGTTGCATCAGGAACTTTCCGACGGCGTATTTTATCAACTCGACGAGCTGGGACACCGGAATCTCAAGATATGCGTCGACGATCCCGAAAGCGTGTTTTTATCCGAGGGAACATCATGAAATCTTGCGGGCGATGGTTCATTGCAGCGGTTGTTTTCAGTTTGGCGGGGTGTACTTCGCCTGCGCCTCCGCAGCCGCTCGTCACGTTATCGTCTGCGACAAACCCGGCGCGACAAACGCCGTCCGCGGCAGCGTCCGAGCCTCCCGCGCCCCTACCGAGTCCGTCGGCATCCGCATCGCCCATGCCCATTCCCAGTGCGTCGGCCATTGCGGAAACGCCGCCTGCACCGCGGGTCATCGTGTGCGCGGATTGCAATATGCCGACAATGATTCCGTATGTTCAATTCGATCATCGGCAATCCAAGATCCTGAAGCCTTCCGTGCCCATTCTCGAAGCGGCGCGCGACGTGTTGCTCGAGCATCCGGACGTGCGGATTGAAATTCGCGGACATATCGATGCGAGTGAAGAGGGGCATGGAGCGAAAACCGTCGGGCTCGCCCGCGCTGAAGCGGTGAAAAAATGGTTCGTGGAGCACGGGATCGATCAGAATCGGCTGGTCCCGATAGATTACGGTTCGACGCAACCGCTGCGAGCTCCGCATTCGGAAGCGGATCGACAAGCCAATCGTCGGGTCGAGTTCCGCAGGGTTCTCCCTTGAGGTCATCGCGACGTTCGGCCGAGACAATCGGAATTGTACGAGCCTGAGCGGACTTTTTCGAAAAAAGAAGCTTTCCGAAAAAATGTGCGAAGGCTGGAGTCGTTTCCGGGCAAGGGGTTCCGAGGTCGTCGTTCCATCGCGCAAA
>WBZU01002061.1_pt1 | contig 14297 bp, 2 predicted proteins | sample 5204311 | NCBI WGS metagenome assembly WBZU01 (sample SAMN12344359, study PRJNA552823) | activated sludge metagenome | biome: Activated sludge suspended growth; feature: Nitrification reactor; material: Wastewater; isolation source: activated sludge from nitrification reactor of wastewater treatment...
AAGTGTATATCCAAATCCATCAGCAGTAAATGAGACTTACTACATCGAGTTAAATGGAATACAACAAGCAAACGAAAAAGTTGCCATCAACATTTACAATGTATTGGGAGCAAAAGTTTACAGCACACAGGTAATCACCAAAGAAGAGAGCCGAGTAGTATTACAACCGGAGCAAGCATTAGCTGCTGGTGTTTACACAGTAGAAGCTCAAATTAATGGTACTGTTAGCCGAGTTAAGTTTGTAGTGAAGTAATTCACAACACTTAGTTAACGCTCAAATTAAAAGGGCGCACCGGAGTAAAATTCGGAGCGCCCTTTTTAATTATTTTTAAATGGTTACTCGCAATTTTACAACAATTAAATACTTACCAGACGCTGACTTCCTAGAATTCATTAGAGAAGATAAGAATACTCTTAAACGAAATCAAATCCACGAGAATCATACTCTTCAGCCAAATCTGAGTTCGTTTTCTAAATCCTAATCACAAGTCGATATCAATTAAGTTATAATAATTTTAACCTTTAGAATGTTAGCGGATAACCATAAATTTTATGATTATTGAGAAAATTAGGCAATTAATTGGAGGAATTTTGAAACAAGCATTCACCATAATGAATAAACGAAAATTGGATCATCTTAATCCAATATAAGTAGTTGAATTGTCACAGATGTGCCAATTCCAACTTCACTTTCAATGCTAATTGTGCCTTTTAAAAATTCCAACAATTCAACAATAATAATGTAGCCTAATCCATTTCCACTTTCGCTGATAATAGGCATAATACTATGATTTGAATCTTTATGAAGAATAGAATTGAGATGTTCTTTTTGCTCTTTTTTCATTCCAATACCATTGTCCTTAACTGTAAAGAAATAGCCGGTAGGAGTGAAGTTACCTATTATTTCAACACTACCATTTTCAGTAAATTTACATGCATTCGAAATAAGATTGTGTAGCACTATTGATAAAATTGTTGCATCTGATTTAATAATATCTTCCTCAGAAATAGATACACTGATTTTTGTATTTTTTGAAGCAGCCATCTCAATAAACTGTTCACTTATTTCTTCAACAAATGCAGCAACAGCAATATTTCCTTTATTAATAATAATGCGTTTATTTTGATGCTTAATCCAGCTTAAAATGTTTTGTGCATTGTCGCGAAGCTTTTGTGTTGTGTTTTTTATATCAGACAAAACCGATTGCATATTTTCATGGTTGAGTTGACTATTTTTACTGGCACTTTTTTGAGCTACAACGGTTATAAAATTTAGGGGAGTAATTATATCATGTGTAATAATCGATATGAGTTTATCTTTAACACTTACCGATTGTTTTAGTTCTTCGTTGGCTTTAATTAATTCTGCAGTTCTTTGCTGCACGCTTAGTTCCAACGCTTTGTTTCGTTTGTTGATATTATAGGCATAAAGACGTGCAACTATAAATGTAAATAAAGCCGCCAATAATATACACCCTAGTAAAAACCAAAATGTTTCGTAATATTTTTTGTCTACAGTAAATGGAATGGAAGCTACAATAAAGTCGTTTGGATTTAATCCACTTCTTTTCCTTAGCTTAAAAACATAGTTGCCCGATGGAAGGTTAGAAAAGGAAACATTGTTTTGATTACTCGTTAAACGCAGCCATTGTTTTGTATAACCTTCCAGTTTATATTCAAGCATTAAATTGTCGGCAGTTCCCCAGAAAGGAGTTGAAAAATCAATTCGAAGAAGTCTGCAGTTACTAGGGATTCGGTTCTGATTAGCGCTTATTTGCAGACTATCATCAGCAAAAATTCCATCAATGTAAAGAGCCGAAGAAAAGTCTGGATTCTTTATTTCGGCAGGTTTAAACCACACCAATCCTTCTCCGTTCGGGAGCGATGTATAACCATTTTTTAAAGTTATATAGGAGGGAACACAACCACCATTAAATTCAGGACTTACAATACCTTCTTCTTCACCGTAATGCAAAAAACTTACTACATAACTTGTATCATAAAAGTACTTTTCAAGATCTGCAAAGCGAGTTTTATAAATCCCATTGCTGGTAGCAATCCAAGTATAGCCGGCCGAATCGTTCACAAAAAGATAGGCTTGTTGCAAATAATGATTGGCGTCTTGTGGCATTTTTCGGGTTATATCATCCTTGTAAAAATAATATCCACGACCAAATGTACTGATCATCAAAAAGTCTTTATAAACAACAAAACTGTAAGGGTATTTTTGATATAGTTCCTTTACTGTATCTAATTCTTGCGTAATTGGGTCGTACTTAAATAGGCCGGTATAATTGCATACTAAAAGCTTGTTATTCTTCCATCGCATGAGTTGAAAAATATTTGAATTTGAATTGTTATTTTCCAATTCTTTTACAATTTTCAACGTGTCATTTTTTACATATCCAATACTTTGTGTACAGCCTACCCAAAGTGAATCTCCTTCTTCATAATAACACAATACCAATTCTTTTTTTGGATTAACAATAGTTTTAACCTCCTTGGTTTTAGGATTGTATCGCTTTAAAACTCGCTCGCTATTTATGTACCACAACCATCCTGATTTATCACGAAATACATTTTCCGAATAATTTCTATCTAATTTTAAAGCGCTTTTTTGCCCTCCCTTCTTAGTAAATTCTCTTCCCCAATCAGTGTATACGGTATTGCTGTCAATATCAAGTTGAAAGTAATACGAGTTATTGGTCCCCCTTTCGGGATTGGGATAAGTTAAAAATTTGAACTTTTGTTCTTTGAAAACAAATAGCCCCCTACTATCCGTTGCAACTAGCACTATTTCTTCCTTTGGCCGGTAAATAAGCGAGGTAACTAAGCAGTTTTGAGGTATTTCGTTTGTAAGAAGTTTGCTCTTTATACTGTTGGGTTCAGAATCATCAGTTGTTAATTCGAACAAACTATTTTCCACTAATAAGCAACCCGATGTAGATGAATAATCCCAAAATGTATTGCTTAGTAATTCGGGTTGGTTTTTAAAGATTGACGAATTAGCTAAATCTCCGGATAGCGAGCAGGGTACTACTTTCCATAAACTTACATCAATGCGGAAGATTTGGTTACTGCGTGAAAAAAAGTATAGCTGATTATTAATTCCGATGAAATGAGTGGGAGAGTAAGATTGCAAATCAAGACTTCGTTTGAGCTGGGTAAAGTGATAGTATCCAACACCTGTTTTCGTGCGAATAACAGCATCTTCAAGTGATATAGGAAACAGTGTTAGTGGAGGATAAAACCAAGAATTATCTCGTTTATTATTAAAATGAGGAGTAGTTGCATTTAAGTAAAATGATTTACTAGGGAGAATTCCTTTGGGAGTAAAATAATTTATTGAATTTACCGCACCTTTTCGAAGACTAAGTATTTTTTGATTTTTAATTTCAAAAACGGTTCCGCTCACATCACAAGCCAGTAATTCATTTTGACTAGTTTTATTAATCATAAAACTAGAATAGGGAACCGAACTAGTGGTAAAATTTCGAAATTTAAATCCGTCAAATCTCAACAATCCATTGCTGTAACTTATCCATAAAAAGCCAGCACTATCGAGCTGTAGCGATTGTAAATTATTTTCGGGTAAGCCATTTTTTGTTGTATAATTTGTAATGTGATACTTGTTTTGTGCTGTTGAGCAAAAAAAGTAAAATTGCAAACACACTAAAAAACTATAGTATCTGAGGCTCCTCATCCTGCAATTTCAAAATTGTACAAATTCGCCATATTTTGTAAATCTATGATGTTTGAAACACCTAATTTATCAAATAGACGGGCTTTAAATGTGGTTACTGTATTAGACTTTACACTGAGTTTTAATCCAATTTCTTTAATACTTAAGCCTTTTAATAAATAATTCAGCACTTCCAATTCGCGGTCGCTAAGTTGTTTAAAGGGATTGCTATCGAGTGATTTCATTTTTAAATCTGCATTTCTTAGCATTTGTAACTCAGGACTCACATAGTTTTTTCCGGCTAAAAAAAGCTCCAGAGCAATTAAAACTTCCGATTCGGGACTTTGTTTTTTTAAGAAGCCATTTGCTCCAAGGCGCAATACCGGCTTTGCAAAAATTTCTTCTGGACTCATAGTGTAAATTAAAATAAAAACATCCGGTAGTTGAGCCCTAAGGTTGCTAAGTATTTCCATCACGTTTCCATCCTGTAATTGCATATCGAGTATGAGATGGCTAATTTCATTCGCTTTTACCATTTCCAATATACCCTTGCAAGTTTCCGTTTCAAAAATTTCAACATCCGTAAAATGAGTGTCTAATAAAAATTTTAATCCTCTACGAATAATCACATGGTCATCCGCAATTAATAGTTTCATGTTCGGGGTGTTTAGGAGTTTATTTTGTTGATGCTAAATTAGTTTTTTTCAGAATTGTAAATTAAAAAGTGCAAAATGTATCATATAACTAATTTAATAGCTAGTTATTCGAGTGTCATCGAGAATAAAAATTGGAAGTTATGAGCATGAAAAGTCATTAACAATTACCGTATAAATCTTGGATGAAATTTTCAATTACAAGCAGATTGTAATGAGCTGTCTAATGGTTAATTCGGATTTAATTAGTTCGAAATTTCTCTTCGAGATTTTGGGATTTTTAAAAGAAAAAAAATAGAATGCTTTTAGTTTAAATTGCTTAAAATTAACCAACAAAAGCTCCCTAATTTCACCCCTAATATTTTACCACTCATCGATTTTATTGAGATTGTAGGGTTTGCACTACAATACAATTTGGATTCTAAATTAGTTTTGTAGAAAGCACAAATCGCTTTATAATTTTCGAATTATTCGCAAAAGTAAACCTAACACAAACAATAAAATCAATTAATCATGAGTAAAAACTTCACTACAATTCAACGAATTAAACAGCTAAAAAACGTTTTGGCTATTTTGTTTACAATTTTAACGCTGAGTGTCGGAAAATTGCAGGCTCAGGTAACTGTAAGCCCCGGCGTTGGCGGTCCTTATGCAACGGTAAATGCAGCCTTTGCTGCAATTAATGCCGGTACGCATACCGGTGCTGTAACCGTTGCCATTTCAGCAAACACAACCGAACCTGCCGCCCCTACTGTTTTAGCAGCGAGTGGTGTAGGTGCTGCAAATTATACCAGCATTACGATATATCCAACCGTTGCAGGTGTAGTTGTTTCAGGTACTTCTGCGGCAAGTAGAGGAGTATTGGAATTTAATGGTGTAGATAATCTTACCATTAATGGAAACATAAACAATGGTACAGGTACTTCACGCGATTTAACCATTCAAAACAATACTGCGAATACAAATGTGCATGCGGTTTTATGGTTTCAAGGTACTGCTACTGCTCCTGCTTTGGGAAACACAAACATTGTTGTGAAAAACACTAAATTAATTGCAAATGCCAATGTCAGTTTAACACGCACAGCAGCAACTCCTTTTCAACCAGCTGTTGCATTTTCTTCAGCAGCATTTCCAACATCAACTACTACTGCTACAGCCTTAAATAATAGCAATGTAACATTTGAAAATAATGAAATTTTACGTTGTTTTGGCGGATTGCATTTTGGACAAACTACTACGTCAGCCTTTACCGGCTTAACGGTTACTAACAATACTATTGGTAGTGCTACTGCTACCGATTATGCTATTTTTAGAGCAATTTATGTTTCAAATTGTACCGGAGCGCTAATTCAAGGCAATACATTATTGAACATTAGAAGTACTATTAGTTCATCATGCGGAGCCATTGAATTGTCGGGAACCCTTGGAAGCGCAAACATTGTTCGAAAAAATAGAATTGCCGGTGTATCAAATACCAGTAGCTCAGGTTGGGCGAGTGCAGGTATATATGTAATATCAGGAAACAATAATACCATAATAGACAATAACCTAATTTACGATTTACAAGGAGCTAATTATTCTAGCGTAACAACAACCTTCAACACCTATGGAATTAGGTTGGCTAGCGGAACTGGTCACAAAGTTTATTACAACTCTGTTAATTTGTATGGTACCATTAACTCAGGAACATCACCTAGTGCATCTGCAGCTATTGCGATTGGTTCAACTTTAGTAACCGGTTTAGATATTCGAAACAATATTTTTTCTAATTTGCAGGTAAGTACAGTTGCAGGCTTTCAGGCATTTTGTATGCGTTATGCTTCCGCCTATGCATTCGCTACATCTGGCAATACAGTTAATAATAATTATTATGGAACACCGAGTGCCAACACAGCTACCACAAGTTATTTTGTAGGAGGAACTTTTGGTGCAGGAATTACCTATGCAACACTCGCTGCCATGCAAGCAGCAACCGGTTATGATGCCAATTCATTACCTAGCTCAAATGCACCTGCCCCATTTACTGCGGACAATAATTTAGTAATACCAAATGCAATTTCAACCCCAATTGAATCTGCTGGTGTGCCCATAGCTGGTTTTACAACTGACTATTTAGGAATAACTCGCCCGGGAGGTACCGGTACTGCACCGGATATGGGAGCTTATGAATTTGACGGAGCTTTAAATTGTACTAGTCCACCAACTCCAGGTGCTTCAAGTACTACGTCATCAACGGTTTGTAATGGTAGTTCAGTGACACTTAATTTGGTTGGAAATTCAAGTGGTCCAACTCAAACCTATCAATGGCAAAGTTGCCCTACTATTGCTGGAACTTATACCGATGTTGGATCTTTGCAATTTAGTCCATCACTTTTAATTACTCCAAGTTCAACTTTGTATTATCAATGTGCAGTAACTTGTAGTGGTAATACCCAATATTCAACCCCAGTTTTAGTTACTGTAAATAATTTGCTTGCCGGGGGTACTTATACTATTAATTCGGCTTTAGCTACTGGTGGTAGTAATTTTCAATCATTTAACGATGTTAAAAATGCTTTGGCTTGTGGAATAACCGGACCTGTTGTTTTTGATGTAGATGTTGCAAGCGGGCCCTATACCGAACAAGTTGAATTTGGTGTTATCAGTGGTGCTTCGGCGGTAAATACTATTACAATAAACGGTAATGGTAGAACACTAACTTATAATGCTACTATTAGTTCGGCTCCTGGTACCTTGGTATTAAATGGAACTGACTATATGACCGTAAATAATTTGGTGGTGAATGGTACTGGAGGAACCTATGCATTGGTTTGTCACTTGTGGAATCAAGCAGATAACAATACGTTTAACAATTGTACTTTCAATGCTCCGGCAAATGGAACCTCAACAACACAAGTTCCATTTTCAATTAGCGGTTCTGCAACTTCTGGTACTACTTCCGGAGTAAGTGGAAATAACAATATAGTTAATGGTTGTACTATGTTTAGTGGCTACTACAATACTTGTTTTGTTGGAAATAGTTCAGGAGCTTCAACAGGCAATCAATTAATTAACAGTAACATTAGCGATCAATATTTTTATGGTAGTTATAACCTTTATCAAAATGGTATGATTATACGTGGAAATAACTTTCAGCGATTAACACGTACTACCTTAAGTACTTATTACGGAATATATGTAAGCACAGGTTGTACCAATATGCTGGTAGAAAAGAACAGGATAAGAAAGACTTGGAATGCTGCTCCAACAAGTACAGGAACTCAATATTCAATTTATTGTAGTATTGATGCATCCCTTGGAAACGAAAATAAATTTTACAACAATTTAGTTTCTGATATCAACTTTGAAGGAACATTATACGGATTGTATATGACCGGTGCTGATTATTGGAAGGCATATCATAATACAATTTCTTTGGACCAAACGGCAGCTACTACAACTTCTGCTACCTATGGAATTTATTCTTCAGGCACATTGGCCTATGATGTTCAAAATAATATTATTACCATTACCCGTGGTGGAACCGGAACCAAATATGGTGTCTACTACTTAACACCTGCAGCTGCTACCAGTGATTATAACGATATATACGTGAATTCACTTGCCGGTGTAAATAATACTGGCTACAATGGAACAGCCTATACCTCCCTATCGGCCTGGCAAACCGGATCAGGAAAGGATGCCAATAGCATAAGTGCTTCTCCTGTATACATCAGCACTATAACTGGAAACTATAAACCAACCGCTGTTGCTGTTGATAACTTTGGAACCAATTTAGGTATAACAGACGATATCATGGGCATTAGTCGTAGTGTAACTACACCGGATATGGGTGCTTATGAATTTGCTGTTTCACCTTATGATGTTGGCGTATTTTCAATGAATTCACCAGGATTAGGTGGATGCTATACAGCTTCAGAAACGGTACAATTTACAATTAAAAACTTGGGTAGTACCATCATTGATTTCAGTACCGACAATGTTACTGTTACATGTGATGTTGCAGGACCGGTAGTAACAAGTTTATCCACAATAATTAATAGTGGAACATTAGCACCTGGTGCAACCCAATTGGTTAACTTGTCACCTGCTATTGACCTAACAGCTAATGGAACTTATACTTTTGATGCCTATACCACGTATGCATTGGATGGAAACCCGACAAATGATGCTTTATTAACTGAGAGCCGTGTTGTTGGGCCCGTAGCCGGAACTGTAACCAGCAGCTTACCTTCAATTTGTGTAAGCGGTACACCGACTTTAACACTTACAGGTTCGCTTTACGGTACCATACAATGGCAAGAGTCAACAGTAAGTGCCAGTGGACCTTGGAATAATGTTGGTTCGGGCGGAACAACGTATACTCCGTCTTCTGCAGTTACCATTAACACGTATTACCAAGCAGTTACATCGTGTAATGCTAATTCAGCTACTTCCAACGTATTTAGTTTAGTTGTTAATTCACCTTCACTTATTTCAACAACACCAGGTACTAGATGTGGATATGGTTCGGTTGCTTTATCAGCCAACTCTTCTACAGGGTCTGCTAATTGGTATACTGCTGCAAGTGGAGGAGCACCTGTTTTCACAGGACTTAATTTTAATACACCTAATATTAGTACAACCACTACTTACTATGCAGCAGCAACTTCTGGTGGATCAACTTCAAATTTTGGTTTGGCCAATCGTGTTGGTTCTACTACCAATACTGGGTATAATGATATAGGTTTAATGTTTGATGCATTATCACCCTTCACTCTTACCTCTGTTGCTGTTTACCCTGTAGCTAGTTCACCAAGTGGTAACGTAACTGCTACCATTGCGTTAAAAGATGCATCAGGTACAATTTTACAAAGTACAACGGTAGCTCTTGCTACTTCTGTAAGCCCGGGAATAAAAACAGTTGTGCCTCTCAATTTCACTGTGCCGGTTGGTAGTCAGCATCGTTTAGTCTTTACCTCAGCAAGTGGCGGAGGAATTTCAGGATTTATTCGTGAGAGTGGATCAGGATATACTTATCCATATACACTTGCAGGTACAGCTAGCATTACATCTGCTTATACCAGTGGAGCTTCTTCTGCCTATTATTATTATTTTTACGATTGGCAAATTACCACAGGTTGCGAGAGTGCTAGACAAGCAGTTGTTGCTACTGTTACTACTGCTCCTGCATTAACCCTTAGTTCAACCTACCCTGCAGTTTGTGGTGGTGCAAGTACAACCTTAAATGTAACCAGCACAAATGATCCTAGCTATACCTATAACTGGACTTCAGCTCCCAGTGGATTTACAGCTTCAACTGCAGGTCCACACTTAGTTACTCCAACTGCAACCACTAAATATTATGCAAGTGCAGTGGATAATACTGCTGGCCCTAATGCTGGATGTACTGCACTTGATAGTATAACTGTTACTTATAGCGCTAGTCCACCTGTAGCCGGAACAGTAAGTGCATCACCAACTGAAATATGTGTGTCAGGTACTTCAGCATTAACGGTAACCGGGTCTTCAGGAGGTGTAATACAGTGGCAATCATCAACAGTAAGTGCAACAGGCCCATGGACCAATGTTGGTACTAATTCAACAACCTACTCAACAGGTACAATTACTCAAACTACCTATTATCAAGCACTAACTAGTTGCAGTGGCAGTACACCTGCTTCAAATGTGGTTACTGTAACTGTAAATAGTCCTCAAATTGTTAGTACTACCCCTGGTTCAACCATTGGTACCGGAACAGTTACTTTAGGTGCTGTTGCTGCAGGTACAGCTACTCCAAAATGGTATACTGCACCAACAGGAGGAGTTTCTGTTGCTACAGGAAATAGTTATGTTACACCTGTTATTTCAACTACCACCAATTATTATGTTTCTGCTTCTGAAGGTGGAGGTGGAGTGCAATACGTTGGAAAAGCCGCTCCTACCACAGCACTATCCGCAGTTGGAACTTATTATATGAACTTTACGGTTACAGCCCCTTTAACAATTCAATCGGTAGCTTGTTATTTTAGCGGAACTGTAGGAACAGCATTTGTTTTAAATATTCGTGATGCGGGTACATTAGCTTCTGTATTTACCTATTCAGGAAATACGACTATAAATGGTACTACAACACCTCAAATACTTCCTTTAAATGCTGTGTTATCTCCGGGATCTTACCAAATGGGTTGGACTACAGATCCAGGGACACACCGCGAATCATCAGGTTCTAGTTATCCATATACTTTACCTGGTATTATTAGTATCACCGGAAATACTTTTAACGATCCAAATTACTGGTATTATTTTTATAATTGGGCGATTGAAACAGGTTGTGAAAGTGCACGTCAAGCAGTTACTGCAACAGTATTGCCAGCACCACTTGATGCAAGTATTGCTTCAGTAACGCCAGTTAATCCAGCCAATGCCGGAGCAAATACAGTGAGTGTAAATATTACCAACAACAGTGCTTCAACTACCATAAATAGTTTGGTGCTTGCTTATACTGATGGAGGAACACCGCATTCAGAAAGCTTTAACTCTTTGAATATTGCGCCGGGAGCTACACAATTGATAACCTTTGCAACCCATTATAATGCTGTTTATAGTTTTAATTTTAGATCCTATATTACAAGTGTAAATGGTACAATGGATTATACTCAATTGAATGATACCACCGCACTACAAAGCTTATGTGTAGCATTGAACGGAACCTATACGATAAATTCTGCATTACCTACAGCCGGTTCAAATTATAATAACCTCGCTGATGTTGCTGTAGCTTTGGCTTGCGGTGTTACCGGCCCAGTTGTTTTTAATATGTATTCATCATTTACCGAGCAAGTTACAATTACACCAATTCCTGGAGCTTCAGCAACTAACACCATTACATTTAATGGAAATGGAATAACACTTAGTTATAATGCTACCGTTAGTTCAGCTCCTCATACACTTGCTTTAAATGGGGCAGATTATTTACGCTTTAATGATATGACCATTGAAGGTACCGGTGCAACCTATGCTTTGGTTTGCCACCTTTGGAATGGTGCCGATAACAATATGTTTACTAATTGTACTTTTAATGCACCTGCAAACGCTACTGCTACAACCCAAGTACCTTTTTCGATTAGCGGAACCGCAATATCAGCTACTGCAACAGGACCGAGTGGAAATAACAATGTGATTACCGGATGTACCATGTTTAGTGGCTACTATAACACTACATTGGTTGGAGCAAGTGCAACTCCTAATACTGGGAATCAGGTTATTAATTGTAATATTCGTGATCAATATTTCTATGGTATGTATAACTTGTATCAAAATGGAGCAATTTTAAGAGGTAATACTGTTGAACGCCCTAGTAGAACTACACTTAGTACATTCTATGGAATATACGTAAGTACTAGTTGTACCAACATGTTGATTGAGAAAAATAGAGTTCGAAATCCATATGCCACTAATACTGCAAATACCGGAACAGCTTATGGTATTTACAATGTTTCAGCTGGTACAGCTGGTAACGAAAACCGTGTGTATAACAATTTAGTTTATGAGATGAATTCGGCAGGTACTATCTATGGAATTTACGCCAATTCCTACAATAAAATTTATCACAACACAGTTTCTTTGGATCATACTGCATCAACTTCTACTAGCGCTACTTATTCAATTTATTGCACTGGTGGTGTTACTACTGATATTCGCAATAACGTGATTAGTTTAACACGAGGCGGAACCGGTACAAAATATTGTTTATACTATACCAGCTTACCTGCAACTAGTAATAATAATGTTCTATACCTAAACGCAGCAGCTGGTACTAATAACATTGGTTACAATGGTACAGCTTACACAACCTTATCAGCTTGGCAAATAGCAAACCCTCTTTTTGACGGTGCTTCGGTTACCTTAAATCCACTTTTTGCTAGTCCTGCTACCGGTGATTTTTCTCCTTCCGAACCAGCACTAAATGGAATTGGTGCTAATGTTGGAATAGTGGAAGATATTAACGGGTCTCCAAGAACCTTTAGTCCTGACCCAGGAGCATTTGAATTTGGAGTTGCCGTTGCACCTCCATCTTGTGCTACTGTAACATTAAGCAACCAAACATGCTTAAGTGCAACCAAACTTAGCTGGCCAGTTGCTTCAGGTTTCCCTACAGGATATTATTTCTCATACGGAACAACTCCTGCTGCAAATGATCTCGTTTCACAACAGGATTTATTAAATGTAAGAAATGTGACTTTCCCAACTCTGTCTGCATCTACAACCTACTACTATAAAATTGAGCCATACAATGCTCTAGGTACTGCTGCTAGTTGTTCAGTTGCTTCTTTCTTATCAGGCTCAAATGTTACCCAAACTCCAACACAATCATCAAGTTCGTATACCGAAACCATGGATAATGGGGTAACACCTCCTGATTTACCTTGTGGTGTAACTAGCTCAAACGAAAATTTCCCTGCTGATGCTTTTACCTGGTACACTGCATTAGGAGCAGCAAATGCGCATGCCGGAACACGTTATTTACGCATCGACAAGAATACCAACAATACTACACCTAAAGATGATTGGATTTATAGCGCTCCAATGAATTTAACCGGTGGTAAATTGTACCGTATTTATTTCTGGCACCGTGTAGGTACTACTGGTTCTGAAAACTTTGAAGTTTTCTTAAGCAACAGCAACGATGCTGCTACTATGTTAACTACTTCAGCGGTATTTAACGGAACAAGTAATTTGTTGACCTATAAATTGGATTCTTCGGCTGATATTATTCCTCCTTTCTCTGGAATATATTATTATGGAATTCATGCCAATGGAGCAGCAAATGGCCGTAGTTTATACATGGACGATATTCAGGTAAAACAAGTTCCTGTAGCTGCTATGGATCCTGCTTCTTGTATTACAGTACCAAGTTTATACGATCAATTATTGGTACAACCGGTTTATCAGGCACAGGATTACAAGTTTAAAATTGAAAACTTGGCTACCAGCTTTAGCTACGAGTATACCCGTAACTTACCAATTCCTGATTTCCGCTTGAAATGGGCACCGGGAGTAACCTATGATTTATCGTACGATGTTTCGGTATCCTACAAAAAGAACAATGTATGGAGCCCTTATGGACCATCTTGCGTTGTAACCATGGGCCCTTTCCCAACTACGCAATTACGTGGTGCATCTTGTGGAGCAACCCTCACCGATTTGTATACTCCATTGTATATAGACTCAGTAGGTGGAGCTAACGATTACGAATATAAAATTGTACAAAATACCTTGGCATACGACCATACTTGGATGCGTGGTGCCCCGGTATTAGACTACCGTTTGTATTGGGCATATCAAACATCACCACTCTTAGTTGAGCGTGTACAATTTGGATTTACCTACGACGTACAAGTACGTGCTTTAGTTGGACGTACCGGACCAGCACAAGGAAACTTACCAGGAACATTGGGAACTTTTGGACCGGTTTGTACCGTAACTTTAAGTGGTCAACCTCAAACCCAATTAGTCGCAGCACCAGGTCCACAGCAATCTTGCGGTAAAACATTAACCAACATTACCGATCAAATATTCTGTATTCCTGTAGTAGGAGCAAGCAATTATCGCTATACTGCTGTAAATGCAGCATTAGGATACAACGCAACAGCCGATCGTAATTCAACTTTAAATGATTTCCGATTAAACTGGTTACCAACCGTTAGTGGAGTGGGATTGCGTTATGCAACTACCTACGACATCACCGTTCAAAACAATGTAGGTGGAGTATGGAGCACAGCAGGAACAATGTGTCAGGTAACAACACCTGCACAACCGCTTACTCAATTGCAACCGGCGTATTGCTTGTATACCTTACCAACGTTTAGTACTCCAATTTATTGCAACATTGTACCTGCGGCAACCAATTACCGTTACCGCATCACCGGTCCTTTGGGTTACAGTAAAATAATAGATCGTAACTCACCGGGTAATGATTT
>WBZU01002063.1_pt1 | contig 14292 bp, 18 predicted proteins | sample 5204311 | NCBI WGS metagenome assembly WBZU01 (sample SAMN12344359, study PRJNA552823) | activated sludge metagenome | biome: Activated sludge suspended growth; feature: Nitrification reactor; material: Wastewater; isolation source: activated sludge from nitrification reactor of wastewater...
GGACAAAGCCCGGGAGATCCGGCAAGACATTGCGCAGACCGTGGATGAGGCCAAGCGGTATCTGCGGGAGACGGAGGCGACAATCGCCGCAGCAGTGGCGGCTGGGAAAGAGGCTTTCAAGAAGGAGCGAGCGGACCGAGCCTAAAGTGGGTCGAGGCCTTCGGCAGCAGCTCGGACAGGAGCAGGCATGAGTGGTGAGGGACTGAGTCTCAGTGCTGGGTTGTCCTGCCTGTTTGCAGGGTTCATGCTCGTGACCGGGTGCGCGGAGGAGAAGTCTGTCTCCTCCGCCGGCGTGACGCCCGTGCATCTGCCGGACGTGCGAACGCCTATTTCGCTGGAGGCCGATGCGCGGCAGGAACATCGCGCCGTGATGCTCCAGCATTTGGAAACGATTCAGGCCATCGTCGCCGCGTTGGCAGAAGAGGATTATCGATTGGCGCAGGGACTGACGGAATCGCATCTGGGATTTTTTATGCATCGGCATGCGATGGCTCGCCAGCAACCGGAGAATTTCCCGCCGGCCTATCACGATCTCGCGATGGCGCATCATGCGGCCGCCGAGAAGTTGGCCGAGGTGATGCCGACGAAAGATTTGAAGCAGATCCTGCCCGAGTTCAACCATGTGCTCAAGGCCTGTGTCGCCTGTCATTTGGAATATCGACTCCGTCAGTCATAACGAAGGAGAACGGCATGTCGGATGAAAAAATCAGTGTCACGTTCGAGCAGGATCACGATCGGCTGGACGCGCTCTTCAATACGTTTCAGCAACAGAAGCGGAAGGATTTCACCAAGGCCCAAGAGGCCTTCGTCGAGTTCAAGTTCAACCTGCAGCGGCATATCGTCTGGGAAGAAGATGTACTGTTTCCCAAATGGGAAGAGAATTCGGGAATGGCGGAAGGCGGGCCGACACAGGTCATGCGCACCGAGCATCGCATGATCGGTCAATGCCTGGAGGCGATTCATGAGAAAGTGCAGGCGCAGGATCCCGAGAGCGACCGGGAGGAGGGGCGGTTGTTGGAGATTCTGAAATCGCACAACATGAAGGAGGAGCGCATTCTCTATCCGTCGATCGATCAGGTGATCAGTGAGGCGGAGCGGTCAGAGCTGTACCAGGCCATGAAAGAAATTCCAGAAGAGCGGTATCGAACCTGTTGCGGCAGCGAACGGTCATGAGAGGCCGGAGCTTCGCCGCGTCGGCTTGTCTGCTCTGGTTGCTCTGCGTGGCCGCCGCGCCGGGAGGGATCTCGTCCTCGACGGCGGGGCCCTCTTCGGTCTGGACGGTTACTGATTCGGCAGGAATGGCGGCAAATCCGCATAGCGACCTGATCTTCCGGGCGACCGGTGCGACCACGTGCCTGGATTGTCACCGTGCGGGAAAAGACGGCGTGATGTCGGCACAGGTCCAGGACAACAAGCTGGTACAGGATCTCAAGGGTAAGGCCAAGGGCATTCATGGACCCGGTCGATTCGCCGACTGTTTGCGTTGTCACGCCGGTGGGAATAAGGGGGTTGAGAAGTATCGGCAGTAACCGATGGGAGATGAAAGGCGGCGATCAGCCATGACTGGTGCGCAGTCACGTCTCATCGCGCTTCTTGCGGCGATGACCGCGGCGATCGGCGGTGCGCTGGCGTTTGAGGCGCTACTCAGCCTCGACAGGGTCACGCCCTTCGGTCATACCGCCTACGGGCACGGCGTCGGGTGGGCAGGACTGGCGATCACCCTGCTGGTGTTTGTCTATCCGGTCAAAAAACGGGCCGCCCCCTCGCGGCACTGGCCGCGTGGCTGGTTTCGAGTCCACATGGTGGCAGGTGTCCTGGGTCCGCTGCTGATTTTTGTCCACTCGGGCGCACATTACCATGCGCTGGTCCCGATCCTGACCATGGGCTCCATGGTGATTGTGGTCGTGAGCGGGATCGTGGGGCAGCTGGTGCATGCCGTCAGCCTACGAGCGCTCAACGATCAGCGGCGACAACTCCAGCACCAAGGATGGTCCGAGCCCGACATCGACGCCCGGTTGCACCGGATGGCCTCTCAGGAAGAGGCGTTTCGTCTCTGGCAGGCGATCCATGCGCCGATGACATTGCTGTTTCTGGCCTTTACCATTCTGCATGTCGTAGGGGCGTTGTTCTTTGCCGGAATCTCGTAAGCCATGCGGTACCTTCCGCTGCCAAGAACTGCGGTGCCGGTGGTGGCGTTGGCGACGCTGGTGCTGGTGATGTGGGTCGGGTGGGGTACCGTGCGGAGTCCCGCCTCGTTCTGGGCGCCTGGCGACCTCAGTCGCTACCATGTCGATCGCGGCGGCTGCACGCAATGCCATGAGCCATTCCGGGGGCCAAGTCCCGCCCGCTGCACAGGCTGCCATACCGAAGGGTATTTTGAGCGGCAGGCCACCGCGGCCGTGGCAGGCTGGCACCGTGGGCTGGTGGTGCAACAGCAGGCGTGTACCGGTTGCCATACGGAACATCGGGGGACGCTGGCCCAGATTACGGAGCAGACGCGCAACAATCCTCATGGCGAATTCATCTTTCGTGTGACCGGAACCAACTCCTGCACGGCCTGTCATGAGTTCGGAACGAGAATCGCGACCAAGCCGTCCCTGCGAGAGGAACCGATCGTGCGGCAGCTGTATGAGAAGGGGCGAGGCGCGCATCAACCGGGCCGGATGGGAGACTGTCTCTCCTGTCATAGCGGGCGCGGGCAGTGAACGAAGACGAGCGGCAGACGCTCACTGCCTCGCGTTTTTGCCGGAACGCCGAATCAAACATCAAGACGGATCCTAGCCATATGTTCGTATGGCATGAAGTATTGCCATATGGTAGGCTTTGTCGAAGGCAATGGCTCAGACACGTTTTGAATGGGACCCGGACAAGGACGCAGCGAACCAGAAGAAGCATGGGGTGTCATTTCAGTTCGCGCAGTATGCGTTTGCCGACCCAAGGCGTGTCATTGCCAAGGATGTGACCCATAGCAGGTCTGAAGATCGCTTCTACTGCTTCGGAAAAGTCCAGGGTGGCATTCTCACCGTCCGGTTTACCTATCGAGTTTCGACCATCCGAATTATTGGCGCCGGTTATTGGCGAAAGGGAAAGGCCGTCTATGAGTACGAGAATAAGATATCGAGATGAGCCCCTGGGCGAGATTCATGTCGTCCCGGATTTCCTTCCTTCCCCCGCCGAATTGGCGTTTCGCGATGAAGGAGTCAAAGTGACGTTGGCCTTGAGCAAAAAGAGCGTGGACTTCTTCAAGGCAGAAGCATCCCGGCACCACACGCAATACCAGCGCATGATTCGTCGCTTGCTCGATGCCTATGTCGAGAGACAGCCCCAGAACCTTCCCTCAGGTTCACCGCGGACTGCTCGCCCGCGTGGGGCTCGTAAGCGCAGTGCTGCGTAGTCGCGTAATCACGACGATGAATAGACTATAGTCACGGGATTAAGATCTGCCGATCGACCTCAAGCTCAGAATGAAAGCGTTTCATGTAGAGGCGATCGGGAAACCCCATTCTATTTCAGCTCCTTGCCCGCCACCCTGATCCTGGCATCGACGAGGCTGCAGCCCTCTCCCGGCGCGAGGGCGAAGATGGGGTTCAGATCAAGCTCCACGATCTCCGGTACCTCCTCGACCAGGCGCGATAGCCGGAGCAGCAAGTCTTGGATCGCATCCACGTCGGCCGGCGGGTGCCCGCGATAACCCTGCAGCAGGCGATAGCCTTTGATGCTGCGAATCAGATCGGCGGCATCCAGCTCGGTCAACGGTGTGATGCGGAACCGCACGTCCCCGAGGATCTCAACGTGGATTCCGCCGAGCCCGAACCCGATCAACGGGCCGAATGACGGATCCTGGACCATGCCGGCCATCACTTCGACGCCACCCTTCACCATTGGTTGGACAAGGACCCCTTCCATCGCGTCCAGATGACAATCCTGCGAGAGCCGGGCGGCGATGTCCTCGTACGCGCGGCGGACCTCGGCCTTGTTCGTAAGATTCAAATGCACGCCGCCGATCTCGGTCTTGTGCACGAGGGTATGTGAGGCCAATTTCACGGCGACCGGAAAGCCGATCTGCGCGGCGAGCGTGGCGGCCTCATCCGCGCTGGTCGCGACTCCTCCAGGCGGCAAGCGGATCGCCATGCCGGTCAGGACCGCGCGCGTCTCGATGGCCGTTAACCAGCCGTCCCCTCTTGTTGTCAGCACGTTTTGGCACATGGTCTGGATAGTCGGCAGGTCCAGGTCGTCAAAGTCCGGCACCATGCCGAGCGGGCGGTCTCGCCACTGAACATACCCGGCGATGGTGCCTAAGACGCGTGCGGGCAGTTCCGGCAGGTTGAATGTCGGAATGGTTTCTCCCGACAGAGCCAATCGGCGATCACGATCGGATTCCACCATCCAACCGGCGTAGACCGGTTTGGTAATCGCGTGCGCCGCTCTCGCTGTGGCAATGCCTCGCACAATGCCATCGGCAATGGGATCGACATCCGTGCTGGTGACCGCGATGTACAGAACAATCAAGGCATCGATGTCATCCGAGGTCAAAAGGATGTCGATGGCCTGGCAGTACTGCTCGGGGCTGGCCGAGGCGATCAAGTCAACCGGGTTGCGCAAGGATGCTGAGGGAGGCAGGAAGGGCGAGAGGCGTGTGATTGTCGCTTGGGACAGCTCTGGCACCTCCAGTCCGGCTGCTTCACAGGCATCGGCGCAGAGGATGGCGGGTCCACCTGCGTTCGTTAAGATTCCGACCCGCTTCCCTTTTGGCAACGGCTGTTCCGCCAGGGCGGCCGCGAGCGCGAACATATCCTCCAATCGGTCGGCGCGCAGGATACCGGTTTGTTGAAACAACGCCTCGACGGCGACATCGTTGGCGGCGAGGGCAGCTGTATGGGAGCCGGCGGCCCGTTTGCCTGACGAGGTCCGTCCGGCTTTGAGCGCGACAATCGGTTTATTGCGGCTGACTCGACGCGCGATCTGCGCAAACCGTCGCGGGTTGCCGAACGATTCCACATATAACAGGATGACGGTCGTGGCGCAGTCGCTTTCCCAGTACTGCAACAGATCGTTCACGGAGACATCGGCCTTGTTGCCGACGCTGACAAAGGTCGATAGCCCCAGTTGCAACCGTCGCGATGCGGCGAGCAGCGCCAGCCCTAAGGCACCGCTTTGCGAGGACATCGCAATCGATCCGGCGAGCGGAAACGTGGAACTGAAGGTGGCATTCAGCCGCACTGCCGGGTCCGTGTTCAGGATGCCGAAACAATTGGGACCGACCATGCGCATCCCGTGTTGCCGGACCTTGTCCAGCAGTTGCGCTTGCAGCCGGCGCCCGTCGTCGCCGACTTCGGCAAACCCTGCGGTGATGACCACCAGCGCGCGGACGCCGGTCGCCGCGCAGTCGTCCACCACCGACAGCACCGCCTCCTTGGGCACGGCGATGACGGCGAGGTCCGCCGTTTCAGGCAGGGCGTGGAGTGAGGGAAATGTGACCACTCCCGCGATCGTGGAGGCATGTGGATTGACGGCATAGCAACGCCCGCGAAATCCATTGCTGTGGAGCGCGTCGAGGAGACGATAGCCGATGCTCTGCGGAGAACGCGAGGCGCCGATCACCGCGACGGTGCGGGGGTGGAACAGGGGGCGGAGGGAGGCGGTCGTGGCGACGCGCTCGCGCCATTCCGATTGCCGCACGCTCTGATCGGTTGGGGTGAGCGATAATTCGACCTCCATATCGCCGCCTTCAACATGCTCTGCCATGCTGAAGCCGGATGTGGCGAACACCTCGCGCATCGCCAGGTTGTCGGCATGGGTGATGGCCCACAGTTTCGTGAACCCTTGTCGGATGGCCAGCAGGGCCAGGCGTTCGAGGAGAATCGTGCCCAGCCCGTGCCCATGGAGCCGGTCGTCCACGGCCATCGCCACTTCCGCCTCGTGCGGTGCCCGCGCATGGTACGAGCCCGACGCGATCACACTCAGCGCATCGTTCTGGCGACGGAGGGCAACCAACGTGAGGCTTCGCTCCGGGTGTGACGAATCGCAGAGCGCGCGGATCACGTCAGCGGGCGGGGCGGTTTCCGAAAAGAAGCGGTGGCGTGTGGCGGCCGGAGAGAGGCGTTCGACAAACCGTTGCAATTCCTCGGCGTCGCCGGGTTGTGCGATCCGCAGCAAGGCGGTCGTGCCATCGCTCAGGATGGTGTGGCCGGCATCAGGACCGTCATCCCGGAATGGCGGCATGTGGCGGGGGCGAATACGTTGCATAGCCTGTTCAGTGGTCCGCGGGAACGCCCGCGAGGGGTGAGCGCCTGTCCGGGATCATGACGCGGTTGCCGATTGGTTGCAACCAAGGAAGTTCCGCTCCGTCGCTGATCGGAGACGCTGGTTGTTCGGAAGCGGTATATTCCGGATGAGTAGGCCATGCGGGTGTGAATCGAGACTCCCCCGGCACAAGCGAGAGTGCCAGGGGGGCCATGGGCTGGTCGCGCGCGCCTCTCGGCTAGCTGATGAAATCCGGCGTGGCAACGGATCGGATGTAGGACAACACATCCAGCATTTGTTGATCCGTGAGCTTCCCGCGATAGCCGTGCATCGGGCTGAAGAGCGCGCCGTTCGCGATGGTGATCAACAATTCCCAATCGGTCTTGGCGCGAGAATTCACCGACTGAAAATTCGCCGGGCGTACGATGAGGTACTGGCCGTCAGGCCCATTGCCGTCCAATTTGTCCCCATGACAGCGCAGGCAGTTTTTCTCGTAAATGGCCTGGCCTTCGCGGGGGTTGCCGCGCTGGGTTTGTCCGGCGGCCCAGGTGCTTCCCAAGATCACAAGAGAGAGGGCACAGAGAATGCTGAACGTTTTCATGCGCGGGCTCCTTTATGTTCGACGTCTTCGACGTGATGGCCACTCCTCTCATCGTACCAGCAACACGGGACAGGAAACCTGGTGGAGCAGCGCATGGGAAATGCTTCCCAGAAGAAACCGCTCCAGCCCCTTGCGTCCGTGTGAGCCGATGATCAGCAGGTCAGCCGATTTGGCGCGTTCCACCAAGATATCCGTCGGGTCGCCGACGCTCACCTGCGTCCCGACCGTATACCGATGATTCATGACCGAGGCGGCGAACTGTTTGACCAAGTCCTCGGCCGACCGAACGGCGATACCGGTCCAGTCTTGGAGGGGAAACAGGCTGAAGGGATCGGTGGAGGGAATGGGCCGCACCACGCTCACGATGGTGAGATCCACCGGATTCTTGAACGGGTGGGCGAGCAGCCAGGCTTTGATGCGCGCGCCGTCTTCATGGCCTTCAATCGCCACGGTGACCCGTTTGACCGGCCCTTCCCGCTCTTTCACGATCAAGGTCGTGCAATCCGCATGCAACGCCACGCGATGGGACACGCTTCCCAGGACCAGTTCGCCGACACGCCCGCGCCCGCGCGCGCCGAGCACGATCAGCTCAGGCCGCAGGTCCCGCGCCTTGTCCAAGATCAATGAGGCCGGTTTGGCGATTTCACAGATGCGGGTAATGGACAACCCTGCCGACGGCAGGAGCGTGGTGGTGTGATCGAGCAACTGCTCCCCCGCCTGTTCCATGGCGCCGCGGAACTCGTCATAGCCCTGCATGTTGCTCACTTCGGCGACGATCGGATATTGGAACATTCCCAGATCGATCCCATGCACGAGGATGACGTCCTGAAGATCATAGAGATAGGACGCTTCACGAACGGCCGCGAATGCCTGCTCCGACCAGTCCAATGCGATGAGCACGCGCATAGGCCTCCTTTCCATAGCCGGTCCTCCCGCTCGCTAACCGGTCCACGTGATGCGCACAAATTCTTCATCTTTGTCGTACCGGATGTCCAAGGCGCCGTGGTGCGAATGCTTGAGTGCTTCCCCGATCCGTCGCGGCAGATGGCTGTCGGTCGTCGAGATGACGAGCCCTTCGGGTTGCTCTCGAATCGCCATGATACGGGCCAGGGGATGCTCTTTCTTTTCCGCGGCCTCCGTATTGTGGATCACCCCCATGACCTGATCGCGGTGCTGGTCCTTGTACGTCCCTTTCAGGGTGACAAATCCCTTCGGGTAGTTGTCTTCGATACGCAAGCAGGCGGGGCAGACGATCTCGCTTGCGCCCGCCGGTTTCGAGTCCCAGGTCCAACGGCCCTTGTGAAAGACGGCCCCGCAGGCTTTGCAGGCTGTTGGCTCCTTCAGCTTGCCCGGCATCTTGTATGAGTCATGCTGATATTCCTGCACGAATCGATCGTGGCGCGCGCCATGGCCGCCTTCAGTCTGTTTGTTCATTGCCATCCGTCCCTTTCCTGGTGGGAACGCCGGAGTGTGGCGCTCCCCGGCCTGTCATGACCTAGTCACAAACGGTTCTTCCGCAAGGTTGAGATATTGCAGCACCTCCCGATCTTCAACCTGTTCGAAGTTCCGATAGAAATTGCCGACCGCATAAAACGGATCCGGAGTGCGGAGGACTACCAACTGATCCACGAGTGCTCGCGCCTGCTCCACGGTGCTGTGGGGGCCGACCGGCACGGCTCCGATGACGCGGCGCGGATGCGCCTGGCGCGCGGTCGCGACCGATGCAAAGAAGGTGGCGCCGGTGGCCAGCCCGTCATCCACGAGAATCACCGTCTTGTCCCTGAGGGAGGGAAATGGCCGCCCCTGACGATAGAGGGCCACACGACGAGCGACTTCCTGTTGCTGCGCCTGTACGGCAGCGGCGAGGGCTCGATCCGTTAACGATAAGCCGGCGAGCGCCTCGCGGTTCCAGTAGATCGCCCCGGTCTCGCCGACCGCCCCGAGCGCATATTCCGGGTTTTCCGGCGCGCCGATTTTTCGGGTGATCAAGACATCGAGGGGGAGATGCAGCGCCAAGCTGATCTGATAGGCTACCACGACCCCTCCGCGCGGCAGCGCCAGAAGGATGGCCGAAGGATCGTTCCGGTAGGCGCCTAATTCCTGTGCGAGCAGTTCGCCGGCTTCTTCACGGTTTGTGAACATGTCGCTCGATCCTTTTGTTGCTGAGGTGACCCCCGCAGACTATCCCGATCCGGAGGCTACCAGAGCCCGCTGGTCACACCCACGCCGATGAGGAAGAGCAGCGCAACAATCACGAGAAAGACCAACCATCGGTGATGATGCGACGACCCTTCGGGATGCCAATGCATTTCCCACGGAATGTCCAGATAACGAGGGTGTTTGAACATGTCCTGCCCCTTCCGTTCAGGAGACCTTGACCTCAATGGATTACGGTGTGGCCTTCTCCGATTTCTGCAGATGAACCCTTCTCCAGTTCCTTCCACGGATTCCACTGCGCACGAAATGGCTCCCAGCGACTGATTGCAGTCATGATGCCATCTCCTTTGTCCTTCTCTGGACAATCCATCCTGCGCCTGACAACTGCGCGTTCAGATATCATGCGCCACTGTTCCAAGGTATTGCAGGCCCGATGCCAGGGAGAAATCCTGAGATGGCCTCATGCGGGAGGCGCGAAAGCTCACTTTCTGAGGATGAGCGGGGGAATAAGTCCTTCAACTGAGGCGCGCCGACTGGGGCGATACGGGACAACGGCGGGGAACGGCAATGGTGCCAATTACCTCATTGATTTCGCGCTAACCGTGCTTACGTCATCAGTGAAGGGAAGTGAAGGGAGGTGGAGCCAGGATAAGGTCGACATCCCCGCTTCCGTGCCGCGAAGAGTGGTTCGGGGATTGCGCCTGTGCCGGTTTCGGGATCAGTTCTGAAGGGACGCGCTTCCATCTCGGTGCCAGTATGAGGCACGGCTCCAGAGGAGCCCGATGAACGGGAGGCGCGGGACATCCGGTGTGTTGTATCCGCCGGGATGTCCGGATGGATCTCGCTCGGTCGGCAGGCCTGATCTCCACACGGAAGCGGGTTCTTGTTGTGTCGCGCGGTCGGTCGGGTCGTTAGCGCAAGAAAGCTTTTCGCAATTTAAGCAGGAACGCATCGGCCAGGTCCGGGCGCGCCTGTTGTGTACAGGCGTGAAGACGTCGTGCGGCTTCTTCCGTCCAGTATTCCCCCAGATCAATGACCTCGCCCGGCCGGTACTGTCCGGCCTTGATCCGGCGAACGACTTCTCCGATCGGGGTTTCGGAGATCCTGATGCTGAAGGTGCCGCGTTCCAGCAATTCACAGAGGTTGAATAAGACTCGCACATAGGTCGCGGCATATTTCGCAGGTCGGCCGTCTTTTTTCTCCAACATCTTCCTGCGCTGGTTCTCGCAGTAGTTGAGAAACGAATCATAGGCTGCCTGCGCGGACCAGAGGCGGGGAAAGAGCTGCCGGAGCTCCGCGCCCCAATCATCCATCGTCGCGACCGGCGCGACCAGCGTTTCCAGCACGAGCGGATGGCCCTGTAGCGCGAGTTGGAGGAAGTGCCCGATTTCCCAGGCAGTCTCATCGTCTTCCTCCTTCATCATCCTTGTGCCTTGATATTTGAACCCGACACGGAAGAGCTCGGCGGTCGGCAGGACGAACACGCTGCGAAAATCCTTATCGCTGTCTGGTCCGGCCAGACCATGCGCATGTGAGCCGACGATGACTTTCAGGATGCGGGTGTCGGTGTGAGGCCGGTCGGAGTTGATCATGTGCGTGATGCGGTAAGGTGTGCGAGGCAACTGTTCATGAATCTTTTTCTTCTCCCTGTGCTCCAATGGGCAGAGGGAGACTCCACCACCATCAACAGAAAGGTGAGAACCGATATGGTGACTCCATCCACGCAGCTCGCTACGGACCGATGCCTGCGTTGCGGCGGGTTCATGGTGCCAGAGCAGATTCGTGAGGTCAATCAGCGAGGATGGCGTTGTGTAATGTGCGGCGAGCACATTGACCCGCTTATTCTCGAACATCGACGGAAGATGGCAACTCCGGAAGGTGCGAGAGAGCTGATCGCAAAGCGCGAGAAGGCCCGCCTGAACTAGCGGCCCGCTTCCCCCTGTGGCGTAATGGGGCAGCAGCAGAGATGCAGGCGGTTGCCCGGTTTCTCGGTCTGTGCGAACCCCTTGTTTCCTCATCGGTTCTTCCTATCCACATGTCGCCGGGTCTCTCATCGTACGAGGCCGGTCGTGGCACAGCCTATGCTGCCTGTATCGGGAGGAGCGATGATGACTCCGACGCGAGGAGGGGATCATGCGAATCATCCAACACATGAAGTGGATGGCGGCATCGCTTGTGATGCTGGTGAACGTGAGCATGTTGCCCGGTATGGACCCTGTCGCCAACGCCGGGGAGCATGAGTGGCTCGATGCGATGCTGCAGGCGGTTGTGGCTGAACAGGCGAGGGAGGAGGGAGCCGCAGACCGGTTTGCGCCCTACGTCTCGCAATTGGCGACCGTGCGAGGGCACCTGAATAGGGGCGAAGGCGAAGCGGTCTATCGAAGCATGAATCGGTTCATGGAGATGCTGCAGGATCGGGAGCGAGGGATTGCCGCTGAGGCGGCGGATCGGCTCTTTGACTACTGCTACGTCGTGACGCCGGCGCGGTACCACGACGTGTCGCAGCATCTGCATCGATTGAGTTGACAGCAGGCCATAGGGGCGATTTGTGACGGTCAATAGGGGCTCTTGCTGGGAGCGGAGGCGCTCTGCCTTAGGGCGGCGAGATACGATACCAGATCCGTGATGTCCTGATCGCTCAGCGTCGAGTCCGGGAACATGCCGCTGCCGGGATGGCCTTCCCTGATCGCGCCGAAGCGAGCCTTGTTGTCTTTCAACTTCTGCACCGCACGATTGCGGAGGTCTGGTGCGGAGGCGGCATATTTCGCGATGGCCGCCAGCGTGTCAGGCTTGAGCGCAGGCTTTTTGTCGATCGCGCCATCGATCCCGTGACAGTAGTGGCAAATGCCCTTGCCGTTAAACAGGGCTTGGCCTTTTGTGCTGTCACCCTTCAGGGCGTTGCTGTCGCCAGCATGGGTTTCACCGCCTGCCAGGACGAGGCTGAGCAGAAGCAGATGCATCAATCCGTGGAACAATCGGCGTGAGCGCATGGTAGCTGTCCTCAAGGTGGAAGGGTCCCGGAGAGTATGCCGTGCTGTGGGCGGGAACACAACGGCGACTCCGGGGCCCGACGCCGATGTGAACGTCCCTCCTTGTGAATGTGCTCTTCCCAAGGTCCCTGTGCAATGCCCCCAATTGCCCCTGCCTGCGCATGATGTAGTGGGGATGCTCGCCACAGACGTGGCCCTCCCAGCGTGCCCTGCATCGCAGTCGCTCGTGTAACCGCATGAATAGCCCCCGAAGCGAGACGTGCCGGTTGCCGACACAGGATGGCAACACACTTGCTTCGATTGATCACTGTGCAACCAATGGGACCCTCGCATTCTCCGTCGTCCATGTCCGATGCAGGTCATGGAGCGGGAGAGGTTGGAGTAGGCCATGTTCAGATTCGATCAGAACCCGGCTCGATGTCGAGTCCTGCTCGCGGATGAGCAGGTGATCGTGGCCGCAGGAATTGGGGCCTTGATCAAGCCGTACTGCGACGTCGTTGGCCTCGTTGAGGACGGTCGGTCGCTGCTGGTAGAGGCGGAGCGGCTACAGCCTGATGTGATTGTCATGGAGGTGCTGCTTCCGCTGCTCAACGGATTGGATGCGGCACGGCAGCTCGCCAAACGAGCCCCGGCAAGCCGCCTGGTGTTCCTGACGGTTCAGGAAAGTACCAGGCAGGTGGCCGACGCGTTTAAGCTCGGGGCGGCCGCCTATCTGCTCAAACGTTCACCGGCGCCTGAGTTACGCCAAGCCATTGAGGCCGTGCAGAACGGAGCCTACTTTCTCACGTCCCTCCTTACCCGCAAGGTGATGACGACCAATCAGAGCGGCGCGGCACAAGTCCCGGTGTCCATCTCTTCTCTCACGCCGCGCCAGCGGGAGGTGTTGCAACTCATCGCTGAGGGACGGGGAACCAAGGAAGTCGCCACGCTATTGAAGATTGCGGTGAAGACCGTCGAGTTCCATAAATTTCGCATCATGGACCAATTGAATCTCCATTCCACGGTCGCCCTCACCAAACATGCTATTGCCGAGGGTCTGGCCCGTCTTTGACCCTGGTTGCCGGCGGCGATTGTACTATCATGTACGCAGGCACAAGTAGACTTCCTAGCTTCCCCCAAGCCAGCATCTCGGCTAAGGTATTTCCCGCATTCGAGCGTGACTGATGGTCTGATTCAGCGCAGACGCCGGCAGCCGTCTTACAAGGAGGCCGAACATGATTTTTCCCTGTCCCACCATCCGTGCCTACTTCGTGTCTCTCCAAATCCTGACAGTCCTGACAGTGACGCCGGGTGAGCTGTTTGCCATCCAGATCGCCCCCAATCCAAATCCGGACGGAAATACGATTGCCATCACGCCGGGCACCCCGGTGGAGAATCTCATCCCCTACAGCAATGTCGGTACCATCAACATTCAACCATCCGCGTCCCTGTCCAACGCGAGTCGGTTTGACAACACCGGCTGGATCGTTAACGCCGGAACGGTCACCAACTCCGATCTGTTCAACAACAATCGAGTGGTCACCCTGTCGGAGGGATCACAATTTCACAATCTGCCGTCCGGCAGGTATGGCAATGTGCAAGTTGGTGGCATCCAAATACAGGGTACCTTTATCAACGAAGGATCGGTGGCGCACGGTCTTGGCTCTATTACCGTTGAGGAGCGAGGGGCCTATATTCAGCGGCAAGGCGTAGGCTCGTCTGTGACGCCGACCACGATCACCCCCGACGCGCCGTTTAGGAATGCGGGGCGGGTACACATCGCGGCCGGGGACTTCGTCATCGACCCGATCCGTGTTCGTGCGGCTTCGGCGACGTATGCCCAATCTTCCACCGGCACCACGCAGATCGACGCGAGCGTTCACATCATCGGAGGACGGGTTGAGAACGCGGGTGCGATCACAGTCGGCGCGACCGGCGAGTATCGGCAGGAAAGTACCATCCCATCTTTCTTGCCGGGCAGGACATTGAATAGCGGGATCTTTACCAATGCCGGCGCAACCAACATCGCGACAGGTGTCTTCCAGAATCAGGGAAATGTGGCGAATTCCGGTAATTTCTCTGTGGGCTCTTTAGGGCAGTATGTTCAAGATCTGACTCCCGGCGGCTCTTCCGCACCTGCGACAAGCAACAGTGGCAGCTTTACGAATGCCGGTACGGTGCGGATCGGAGAGGGCACGTCGTTCGGCAACTTTTCCAACCGGACACCACCCATCGCGCAGTATATCCAGCAGGTCGGCGGCACCACCCTCATTCAGGGTACGTTTCAGATCGGTGGTGCCCGTGTGGAGAACGCGGGCGTGA
>WBZU01002064.1_pt1 | contig 14288 bp, 12 predicted proteins | sample 5204311 | NCBI WGS metagenome assembly WBZU01 (sample SAMN12344359, study PRJNA552823) | activated sludge metagenome | biome: Activated sludge suspended growth; feature: Nitrification reactor; material: Wastewater; isolation source: activated sludge from nitrification reactor of wastewater...
TCCCGCAGCGGTGCTTTGCATGGTCACGGAGACGGTGGTTTCTTCGAGTTTCGTCAGACGGGCCAATTCTTCGAGATTCTTGGCGCTCGCTTCGACCTCGGGCGCCAATTGCTCCCGTTCGAATGCGATATTTCGCTTTGCCGTCGCTGTTTTTCGAAGGGTATCCGTAACGAAATCGACGACCTGCCCATACGTGTCGACCTTGATGTCGTGCATGACGGCGTCTTTGGAGAGTTTTTCCGTATTGAAAATCCGAATGGACTCCACATGCGACTTTTGCGAATTCAAAATCGCCAATTCGTCGTCGAGGGCCTGAATGCGTTGAAGTAATTTCTTGTGCTCGAGTTCGACTTTGCGAAACCCTTCATCCGTGGATCGCGCCAAAAAGCGCCGCTCCACCGTGACGTCGACGATCCGACCCGAGCTCGTTGCGGCACGAACCGAGCCTTCGTCGACCCAGCCGGGCAATTTCGTAAATCGAAAAACCGCGGGTCCCGCGGTCAGAGCCACCGGCGCTTCGCGCGTCACGAGCGCGCGATCCGAATACACGGTTACTTTGGTAATGCGTGAAGCGACGCCTTTGTCCGCCGGATCTTCCGGCTTGTCCGCGACCTTGGCGGCCAACGTGAACACGGCGGGCGTGGGCCCCGGCGTCGCCGCTGTATTCGGCAACGTATTGGCCGCTGCGGCGGTGCAACCAACCGACGTGGAAAGAACAAGGAGCGCAACGGTGAGTCTGGGATCGAGGGCTGTTTTCATGAGCAACCCCAATGTACGTGCGAGACGGGGGAAAGATCTACGGAATTGATCTTTCGAAACCGACTCGACGCTTTCGTTCAGCCGCCGAGCAACCTCAACAACACCGCATTCACGATCGCCGGATCCGCGCTGCCTTTCGTCTGCTTCATCATCTGCCCGACGAAAAACCCAAGCAATGCCGTTTTTCCGGACCGATACGCCGCAACCTGCTTCGCATTCGCTTCCATGACCGATTTCGCAAGCGCTTCAATGGCCGATTCGTCCCCCATCACCGCCATTCCACGCTCGCGGACCACATCTTCCGGCGCTCGATCCGTATTCACGACCGCCGCATACAATTCCTTCGCTTGCTTTCCGCTGATCGTTCCGGCATCCACCAATCGCAAGATCTCCGCCACTTGAAATGGCGTCACCGGAAATCGCGCTTCGAGGCCCGTTGTGGTTACATCACGTAAAACTTCACTCTGCACGAAGTTCGACAACTTCAGCGCATCTTTGTAAAGCGCCCGTGCTTGTTCGAAAAACGTCGTAATGCTCGGATGGCCCGTCAACACGCCGGCGGCATACGGCGTCAAACCCAATTCATCCACCCACGTACGCCGTTTGTCCGCAGGTAATGGCGGCAAACCATTTTGCACGTCCGCCACATACGCGTCGGTCAAATCGAGCGGCAACAAATCCGGCTCGGGGAAATATCGATAATCGGATTCGCTCTCTTTATCGCGAAGAACGTACGTTTCTTTTTTCTCGGCATTGTATCCACGCGTCTGTTGCCGAATACGATCCCCGCGTTCCAAGAGATGAACCTGCCGCCGCGCTTCGCCGTCAATCGCTTCCGCGACGAATCGAAATGAATTGATGTTTTTCAATTCGACCCGTGTACCGAGCTTTTCTTCGCCACGCTTGCGCACCGACACATTCGCGTCGCAGCGAAAACTGCCTTGCTCCAAATTGCCGTCGTTCACCCCCATGAACATCAGCACTTCGCGCAATCGCTTCAGATACTCGGCCGCTTCCGCTCCCGAACGTAAATCCGGATCGCTCACGATTTCAATCAGCGGTGTACCCGCGCGATTCAAATCCACAATGGATTCATGACCAATGCCGTGATTGCTTTTTCCGGCGTCCTCTTCGATGTGAATACGCCGAATCGTTACGCGCTTGGTTTCGCCCGCAACATCGAACTCCAAATGCCCGTTCAGGCAAATGGGCAAATCGTACTGGGTGATTTGATAACCCTTGGGCAAATCGGGATAAAAATAGTTTTTTCGAGAAAATACACTGCGGCGCTGAATCGAACAGCCGAGCGCCAAACCCGCCATGGTCGCCATGCGCGCCACTTCGGCATTCAACACGGGCAGCGCGCCGGGTAATCCGAGACAAACCGGACAACAATGCGTATTGGGAGGATCCCCGAAACTCGTCGCGCAGCCGCAAAACGCTTTCGTACGCGTGAGCAGCTGCGCGTGAACTTCCAGCCCAATGACCGACTCGTACAAGGCCAAGGCACTCATTGGGCTGATGATGACCGGGGAAAGCTCAGTGTTCCATCTGGTCTCGCGTGAGACCCGGATGCGTGGGATCGCCCGGTTCGTGACGCGGATTGGCCGTCTCGCGGCTTCCGTCACGCCCCGTGAACTGCATCAGCAGATCCTTGCGATAGATGAATTGCTCGCGCGAGTCGTACGGGACGGCGTGCATGCCCGTATCCATGCGAATCGCGTCGCATGGACACGCTTCGACACAGAACCCGCAGAAGATGCAGCGCAGTTCGTCAATGACAAACGTTTTGGGATAACGCTCGTAACCGCGCTTGGAATCGCCTTCCGCGTATTCGCCGGCTTCGATGTGGATGCATTGCGCAGGACACGCCGTGGAGCAGCACAAACAAGCCACGCAGCGCGGTGAACCGTCGTCGCGCAAGGTCAAACGATGCACGCCGCGAAATCGCTCGGGGTAGGGACGACGTTCTTCCGGATAGCAGATCGTCGTGATGCCTTCTTCGAGCGAGTTGAGCACCGGATCAGGCTTTTGACCGAGCACCATCTCCTTCGTGTTCTTGAAGAAGTGGCGCATCGTGATCGCCATGCCGCGGAAAAACTCCGGGAAATACGCCTGAACTTCAGCCGTTCGTCGCGGTCGCGCGATGGGTTTGCCCGCAACGGGCGCCGCCGCCGGCTTGGTCCATGTCGTTTGAGCAGGTCGCTTGGCCATGACTCGTTCCTTTACGCCTGACGCGGCTCAGCTTTGACACCACCCATCGCCGCAGCAAAACGCGCCGCCGACGATGCGAGGAACTTCTTGCGCTCGACCGGTTCGAGCAACCCGACGATCAGGGCGACAAACCCAACCAAGCCCAGCAGTGCAACGAGAGCTTGCGTCAAGTCACCCGCCATCTTCAGCCACGAGGCTGCGCCCGGACCCGCATTCTTCACGGCCATCACAATCACCGCCGTGACCATCATGTTCGCAATCGCGAGCGGCAAGAGCTTCGTCCAGCCGAGCTTCATGAGTTGGTCATAACGGAACCGCGGCAACGTCCAGCGGAAGAAGACCTGTACCCACGTCATGAGCACGACCTTGCCGAAGAAGCCGAGGATCGAGATCACCGTCACCGCGAGGTGCGTCATGCGGTACTGGAAGAGCACGTGATCGCCAATCGCGATCGTCATGCCATCGGCATGCATGAACGGAAGCGAGTAACCACCGAAGAAGAGCGCAACGAGCAGCGCGCTGGCGAAGCACATCTCGAGGTACTCGCCGACCATGAACATGCCCCACTTGAAGCCGGAGTACTCGAGGAAGTAACCGGCGACGATTTCGCTTTCGCCTTCGGGTTGGTCGAACGGAACGCGCTTCGTTTCCGCGCAGAGCGCCGTCAAGAAGAGCAGGAAGCCGACAGGTTGCACGAAGACGCCCCACGCGTGTTGGCCCTGCCAAACCGCCATGTCGCCCATGCGCACGCTGCCGTACACGACAAACAGCCCTACGAGCGCCAGACCCATCGCGACTTCGTACGAGACCATTTGGCTGCACGCGCGAAGACCACCGAGCAGCGCGAACTTGTTGTCGCTGGCCCAGCCCGCGATCGCCGCACCGATGATGCCCGTGCTCGCCATCGCGAACACGTAGAGGATGCCGACGTTGAGGTCCGCGATCTGAAGCGGTACACGCCAGCCCGCACAAGCACCGCTTGCCGGAACAGCGTTCATCAAGAGCGGCAAATCGGAGAAGCCGAAGACCTTGTCGCCGTTGTCCGCGAAGCAGAGGTCGTTACCGAAGGGAAGCACCGCCGTCACGACGATCGCCGGGAAGATCGCGATCATCGGAGCAAGCGAGTGGAGGAGTCGGTCCGCGTTTTTCGGGACAAAGTCCTCTTTCCAAATCATCTTCACGGTGTCGGCGGCCGCGTGAAGCGTACCCGCCAAACGCACCGGGATTTTTCCTTCTGGAACCCGCGACGTCGCGTACAGCGCCACGATGAGGAAAATCGCGCCGAGGGCAAACCCTGTTCCGCGCGCCGTCATGGCCGCCGTCTCGAGCGTCACGAAACGCATCGACACGAGACCAAGCGCATGCACGCCCAAGCCGCCGAAGAAAATCGAGCGCGGGTCGATGTCGTCGAACAGCTCCTCGAACTTGTTGATCGCGCCGCCGCGTTGCACCGTCACGCAGAGCATGAGCAGGCTGAGCCACGCGACGAACACGCCGATCTGCACGTTCACGGTGGCCCGTTCGAGTGCGAGACGCGGAGCAACTGTTTGGAGTGCCAAGAAAATCGAGAGCACTCCGAACAGCGCCGGCGGGAACAAAACGATTCCTCGCGCAGCCATGTTCGGCAGGTACACGACGGCGCGGTTTGGACCGACGCGGTCTTGCACCATGGCGCCTTGGCGTCTGTCCGCCCAAACGCCCAGCGCGGCCAAGTTCAGGAAAAACCCGAGAACAATGGCGATCTTCGCGACCGTCAAAACAACTTCTACGAGGTTCATGCGCTCACCTCGGGCTTGGCCCGATCGGCATCCGTTCGAGTTCCAGTCGTGTCCCGCGTCTCCGCGGTGATCGCTCGACGCACATCTCCGAGCGTCTTGAAGGTCATCGCGTAACCAAGCTTCGTGCCCACTTGCGTGACCAAATCCCAGCCCGGCGTCGCATCACCACGCGGCTTGAGCGCCGGTTCGCTACGCTGCGCCAAACCCTGACGATTGACGTACGTCCCATCCGCTTCGGCCCACGCCGTCGCCGGAAGAACCACGTGCGCCGCGCGAACGAGCGGTCCGTCATGCGCCGCGATCGTCACGAGACCCTTCAACTTCGAAAGAACGTTGAGCGCTTCTTTCTCGTCGACTTCGAGCTCGGAACCAAGCGCGATGACGAACGAATACTTGCCCGCCTTCACCGCATCGAGCAGCGAAGCGATCGGCTTCGGCGCCAACGTACCCGCGAGTTGCATCACGCCGCGCGTGTTGGGGTTCTTGTCTTCGCTCATCAGAATCTTGTCGCCCTTGCCGAGTTTTCGGCCGGAAACGTACAAGTTCTTGGCCCCGACAAACGTCTTCGCGAGCGTCAAGAGGGTGTAGTTGTCTTCGTTCGAATGCTGCGCGCTGAGCACGATGGCCACACGCGAAGCATCATCACCAAGACCCGCGAGCTGCTCTTTGACCGCATCGAGAGCGTCGTCGATCGTCGCGTCTTCGCCGCCCACGAGCGCCGACAACACGCGGTTTTCCACGGCACGCTTGTACGAGAGCATGCCCTCGTCACACATCCAGTACTTGTTCACCTGCTCGTTGTCGCGCGGGCGATGCCTGTACGGCGTGTTGTTGCGCGGATCGTAATCGAGGTACGCGTTGCATCCCGTCGCGCAGCCCTGACAAACTGTTCGAGCGCTGCGCAAGAACCACACGCGCGCCTTGAAGCGGAAGTCCACCGACGTGAGGGCGCCGACCGGACAAACATGCTCGGTCATGAGCGTGTAGTTGTGGTCGAGTTGGCGTCCCGGCGACACGACGATCTCGTTCAGGTTGCCGCGTTCGCGAACGCTGAGGACCGGATCCTCGACGACCTCTTCGCAGAAACGAACGCAACGCGTGCAGATGATGCAACGCTCGGCGTCGTACACGATTGTCGGTCCAAACACCTGGGCTTTGGGCTTGTGCACCACTTCCTGCTGCATGCGCTTGCCGGATCGTTGGTGCTCCAACCAGTAGTCCTGGAGGCGGCATTCTCCGGCTTGATCGCAGATCGGACAATCGACCGGATGGTTCAAGAGCAGCAGCTCTTGCACGGCCGCGCGAGCTTCTTCGACGTGCTCGCTCGATTGCGAAAGGACTTCCATGCCCGGCATACATCCCTGCTGACATGCAGGAACGAGCTTCGGTTTGCGGGCCGGAACGTAGTCGCCTTTCTTTGCGTCCCAACGAAGAATGTCGAGCTGCATCGCCGGTCGTCCCGGCGGAGGAAGCACTTCGACCAAACACATGCGGCAGTTCGCGGCCACGCTGAGCCCCGGATGCCAGCAGTAATGCGGGATGTCGATCCCGGCGCGGTGAGCCGCGCGGATGATGGTGTCCCCTTGTTCAAAGGGAATCTCACGTCCGTCGATCTTGATCGTTGCCATCAGTGATCGCACTCCCCGCCGATCATGTTGAGCGAGCCAAACGTCGGCACGACATCGGGAATCATTGCGCCTTTGATGAGTTGCTCGAGACCCTGCGTCGTCGCGAAACAGGGCGGCCTGATACGCACGCGGAACGGCGTGCCGCTACCGTCGGACACCAGGTAATACCCAAGCTCGCCGTTACCCGCTTCGGTGTACGAGTAACACTCGCCCGCAGGCACCTTGATGCCTTCCATGACGATCTTGAAGTGCTGAATCGTCGCTTCGATCGTCGAGTAAACCTGGTCTTTTTCCGGCATCACGATGCGCGGATCGTCGACGTTGATCGGTCCGTCGTCCGGCATCTGCGCCAAGGCTTGTTCGATGATGCGCGCCGATTGGCGAATCTCTTCCTGACGACACATGAAGCGATCGTAGTTGTCGCCCGCCGTGCCCACCGGAACATCGAACTCCATACGATCGTAAACCATGTACGGGTTTGCCTTGCGTACGTCATACGGAACCCCGCATGCACGAAGCACGATGCCCGTCCATCCAAGCGCGATCGCATCTTCTTTCTTCATCACGCCGACGCCTTCGAGACGGTCGAGGAAGATGCGGTTTTTCAAGAGCATCTTCTCCCCTTCGGCCACCAACGCGAGCACGCGCGGTACAGCCGCCGTCACCATGTCTTTGAAGTACTTCGACGGCGATTTCGCCATGCCGCCGACGCGTCCGAAACTGTGCGTCACGCGTGCGCCGGTCTCTTCCTCGAAGATGTCCCAAATGTTCTCGCGAGCGCGGGCGTAATAGAGGAACGGCGTGAACGCTCCGAGCTCCATGCACATGGCGCCCGAGCAAATCATGTGGTCGCAGATGCGCGCGAGTTCGCCGAGAACAACCCGGTAATACTGGCAGCGCTCGGGCACCGTGATGCCCAGCATCTTCTCCACCGCGAGCGCGTAACCGACGTTGTTGAGCATCGGCGAGACGTAGTTGCAGCGATCGACGTAAGGAAAAACCTGCGACCACGTGCCTCGTTCACACATCTTCTCGAAGCCGCGGTGCAAGTAACCAATCTGCACGTCGGCCTTCAGAATCTGCTCGCCCGAAAGTTCGAGCACGATGCGCACCGTGCCGTGCATCGCGGGATGCGACGGACCCATGTTGAGCATCATCGGCTCGCTGGGTAGCTCGAGCAGCCCCTCTTCGAGATCTCGATCTAGCGGTTCCATGTCTCAGTTCGCCTCGCCGCCGGGTTCGTCCCGACGATAGTCGTGGGTCTGGCGGCCGAATGCCATGCCTTCGTCCGGGCCAAAAGGTGGAAGTTTGTCCGGTACTTTGCGGAACTCGATGAGCGGTTGCGTCTTCTCCGCCGGGTAGTCCTTGCGGAGCGGATGACCGACGAATTCCGGATACATCAGGATCCGACGCAGGTCGGGATGGCCGCGGAAGTTCACGCCGAACATGTCGAAAGCTTCACGCTCGAACCAATTCGCGCCTTTCCAAACCGACACGACCGAATCGATCTCGGCGTGTTGACCATCTTCATCGCCCACGCGCGCCTTCACGCGAATCCGATGACCTCGATCGAGAGAACGCAGGTGCAACACGACTTCGAAGCGCGGGGTTTGTCGCCCCATGTAATCAACAGCCGTCAAATCGACGAACATGTTCATCGCGCAACGCGGATCGTCCCGGAGAAACTTGGCTGCTTCGAGCCAACGCGCAGGACTGACGACCGCGGTGTCATCACCGAATTGCGAATGAGTTTCGAGCACATCGGCCCCGAACTTTTCGCGCAGTAACTCGAGCACTCGCTTGCTCATGTAGCCTTGTCCTTCTTGCCGAGCTGCACGAGGTTTCCACCGAGCACGGCCGCATCTCGACGTGGCTTCACGATGCCCGGTTCACGATCACCACGCGCGATCTTGTCTTGCAGGAGCATCAAACCATCAAGCACGGCTTCGGGTCGGGGAGGACAACCCGGAACGTACACGTCGACGGGAATGACTTTGTCGATGCCCGCGACGGTCGTGTAGTTGTCGTAAAACCCGCCGCACGAAGCGCAGGTGCCGAACGCGAGGACCCACTTGGGATCCGCCATCTGTTCATAGATACGACGCAGCGCGGGCGCTTGGCGTTGCGAGATTGTCCCGACAACCCAGAGCAAATCCGCCTGACGGGGCGAGAAACGAGGTGCTTCCGCGCCAAACCGCGCCATGTCGAATCGTGGACTCGCCATGGCCATGAACTCCATGCCGCAACACGCCGTGACGAACGGGTATTGGAACAGCGAGTATTTCTTCGCCCAGTTGAGCAGGGCGTCCAACCTTGTCGTGGCAAACCCGGTCTCCGAGCCTTCGAGAACTCGAACCGACGTGCCGCTTGGAGTCATGTCTCCCATTCGAGCGCTCCCTTCTTCCAGACGTAGATCAAAGCCACGACGAGCAACGCGACGAACGAACCCATCGACGCCAGACCAACCCATCCGAGCGAGTCGAACTCGACCGCCCACGGGTAAATGAGCACCGCTTCGATGTCGAAGACGACGAACAAGATGGCGGTCAGGTAAAACTTCACGCTCGGCTTCACGAATCTGCCGCCGGTGGTTTCACTGCCGCACTCGTACGGCATCATCTTCTCCGGCGTCGGGTTCTTCGGGCCGATGAGCGTCGTGGCGGTGAACATCACCCCGGCAAGTACTGCCGCGATGACGAAGAGCATAAAGAGAGGGACGTAGCTGGCCATCCGTTGGCTCCGGTGTGCTCTGCAAAAAATCGTTTGAGAACGAAATGATCCTCGACCTGTCGGTCCGGCAAAGCAAGACCGAACGAGGTCGTCTGAAACTGCTGCGAAGTCCGATGGATCTCGGATGAATCGCCGCGGCTATGTAGCCGTGACGGTGTGCGGTGTCAATTGGCGGACTAGGTGCCTTTCGCCGTCAAGACAAGACCTCGAAACGCTGTGAGTGCCGTACCCAAGCGCGTCTCGATCTCACGAATCTCTTCGAGCAAATCGATGTCGGGCACGCCCGCCGCTCGTGCTTCACGCACACACGCGAGCGCAGCCACGAAGCGTTGACGCTTCACGTAAGCCTTCGCCAAGAGCGGCCAAATAAGCTTCGGTGGAGCTCCGAGACTCGCGGCTCGACGCAGTCCGCCGATCGCTTCACCCGGTCGTCCCGCTTCGAGTTGCGCTTCGCCAAGGCGACGGAAGATGTCGGCCGCAGCCGCTCCGTCTTGCGCGTATTGCACGGCCAAGCGCATCACCTCTTCGCCTTGATGCTCTTCGCCGAGCTTCACACACGCCGTGCCCAAAAGGCCTAAACCCTTGGCAATCAGCCCGCGTGCATCGGGTGGAAGCATCTGACCTTCCGGCGTTCGCAAGAAGATCGCAAGAGGCGCAGGCCAAGCTCCAAGCAACGACACGACACGCGTCCAATCATTACGTTGTGAAGCCGCTTCAGCTTCCGCAACACGCGTCAAATCAATGGCCGATCGCGAACCCGCACTCGCTCGTTCGAGCTCTTCTCGGACGTGCGCGCGGATGCGTGCGCGAAACTCACCAAGCTCGAATGTCTGCTCGAGACCGTCACGCAAGACGAGCAGTCTCGACGTGCGACCATCGACGAACAACTTGCGCAAGCTGTATCCAAACAGCGGCGCAAGAAGCAGATAGCGAACACCGATGTGGAGCTGCAAAGCTTCGATGTCCGTATCGCGATCCGGTGGAGGTGGCGTCGCATCGTCCGTCAACAACGCTCCAACGAGGCGATGACGAAAATCCGCGAGCGTGAGTCGTTGCACCTCGGTCTCCTCATCGTCGTCACCAGGTGCTGCGATGACGAAATCAACGAGGGTGTTGTCCGGGTTGCGCCGATCAACTGTCAGCGCAGTGATGCGCGCGCCCGTGATCATCGAGAAGGCGAAAAAGGTCTCGCCTACGATGTCACAAAGCGCCTGAAAACTACCGATCCCGTCGCCAATGCGCTCGAACCAACCGTCGGTTCGCACTGCGTCGAGTGAAAAAACACGTTCCTTCGGCATGAGCGGGAGACTGGGGAGGGTCGCACGACCCGCGACGAATGTCACCGCCCGAGCCCCGGAAAAACACCGGCCGCGAAAACCGCTCGTTTCACCGCGGGATCGTGATGGCTTCGTGAAACGAACTACACGACGCGACACGAAGAACTGTTTGTCTTGATGGAACCAACGCCGACGTCTCGTTGCTACGTAGCGGGACGCGCACTCACGGAACCACCGACGTGACGTTTCGGACGTGCACCGATGTTCGATGCATCGAACGTCACGCTTCCACCGACGTTGTTGCCTGCGCCGGCTCCGACACTCGGACGGCCCGATGTACTGCCATCCGGCATCTGCAGTTGCGATACGATCTCGACCGTCACGATGGCGCCTGCTGCGTACGCCTCGGGAAGCGTGAAACTTCGTCCCGCCAAACGCCCTCGAACATCCGCGGCGACCGCATTCCAATCGCCAAGCACACCCGCCGATGAACGAAGAACTTTGACGTTGCTCACCGCACCACCCGGCGCAATGCGCACTTCAAAGGTGGCCCGGGCAAACTCGGGCGTATTGGAACTGCGAACCGCTTCCTTCGTGATCGAAAGGATCGTTCCCGCACCCGGTAGATCCAGGCCCAACCCTCGATCCTTCTCGCGCACGACATCCGAAATGATGCGTCCCGCGAGTTTCGGATCCGTCGGCGGCGCAGCGGCGATCGTCGTCGGTGCCGGCTTCGGCTTCCCCGCTTCCGGAACCACGCCCGGAATCGCCCAAAGCGGCCCCGTCCCCAAGCCGGGAATTCCCCCGGGATCCGAGCCTGAAGGAGGTAACGAACCGTATTCGTCCGGAGGTGCTCCCGATGCGGCAGCCGCAGGCGGAAGTTCGTCGGGAGGGATCACCGCCGTCGAGTCTGGATTCGGCGTCGGCGGTGCATTCGGATCGACATTCGTTCGAGGTCGAAGGATTTCGTTCGTGGCGAGTTCCTTCTGTTGATCACGCTTCGGATCTTCGGGATTCGGCAGCGTCGGAATATCGATGAGCGGCTCGATCTCGATCAGCATCCGCTGCGCAAGACCCGTGGATCGCGCCATCTGCAGCGTGTCCCAACGAGGCGCAACGCGTGCACCAACCGGGATCAGCAAATGCACCCCCACCGCAGCAATCGTGAACGCAAGAAACCGCACTTGGAGAGACCTTGGCCCTATTACGGCTGGAGGGCAAGAAAAGGTTTCTCCCCGATCGCAAGATCTTTCCCAAAGCAGAAGTTTGACGGACCGAAATCCTGTCGAAGTGACGTGACGTCATGCTCGCTCGATGAACCGACACACTCGAGGCGGAAAGGATCGGTGCCTCACAGGGTCGAATCAGAAGTCGTTTCAGCTCAAACGAGCTTCGAGATTCGGGTGACGGTCACGCCACGCAGCCGATGTCTCGTCCGCAACAAAATCGTTGGAGGTCAAATTGTTTGACTTGGCGAACGATGTCGTTGCGCCGGACAAACGCGGGCGAGTCGAAGCACGCCTCGAGGTCCCCAAACCAACGCGACGTACCGGGTTGCGTCAGATGTTGCCGCGTAAACTCAGCATCAGGTCCTTTGGCCTGCATGCATTCGCCACGTTGGCCGAAACACCAATCCGCTCATCTGGATCCCATTCGAATGCTCGCGGTACCAACGTCGGAAGTTGGTTATGTCGCGTGATATGACGTAAGCCGGGTTTTTCTTGGCGACACCATTCCGTCGTGGTGATGCTTCAGCGCACAATAGCCGACTCGAATAATTCGTCGACCGAAGTCACTACGAATAGCTTCTCGGTCCACGCTTCGAGCTGCTCCGCTGTGGCCATTTCAACGCGATGTTCGATGTTTGCCGGAAGATCCCCAAAACGTTGGCGCAAGATACGGCGCAAGATATTGCGACCGGTTTCCAGGCCTTCGTCAAGACCCTTCTTGTGCCCTTCGTCGAGGCCCTTCTTGTGCCCTTCGTCGAGACCCTTCTTGTGCCCTTCGTCGAGGCCCTTCTTGTGCCCTTCGTCGAGGCCCTTCTTGTGCCCTTCGTCGAGACCCTTCTTGTGCCCTTCGTCGAGACCCTTCTTGTGCTCGGCTTCCTTGAGCCTGACGATTTCCGGGTTTTGCTTGAAGATAAGCGCCTTGGCAACTTCGTTTTCGGCTTCCGCCAATGTGCTGTCCATCAGCGCTTTGACTGCGATTGGCCGGACGAACACCGGATCGTCAAACAGGCCATCCTGCTCGAGCCGGACGAATTCACTTTTCGTCTTTGACCATTCACGCATTTCGCCCGTCTTGACGAAGATCGCAAAAATACGCCGGACCCCGCGACGCGCCAAATTCCGCGCTTTGCTGACGACGTCGCTCATGGATTGCTCATTGACGATCTCGAACGACAATTCCTCCAAGTATCGGCTGCCCGTTTCCGGATCGATGCCTCGTTTGCGAATGCATACGTCGGTCGCAAAATCCGATTCGGCGGCACTTCGTGTCAGCAATTCCGTCGCGACGACATACGCTGCGAGCACATGCGCGGCGAGCAAAAAACCCGTCAGGGCTTGAGCGTCGGCATGCTGAGGTAGAGAACCCACGTCAATGACCTCGCGCCCGTCCAAAACTTCGACCCGGGAAACCTCGGGGACGACGATGTGTTCGTCGATCGGTGGAAATCCGGTGAACGGGGGCGCCACAGGTTTGGCGCGACGCTCGGCACCCGCAGGCGAATACGCTTCGGCCGTGTTGGGCGCGGCGAGAGCCATGGAACCGAAGGGAACTCGTGGGTCCATCGATATGCACCTTAGCAGATACGCAATGACCGGGGCAACCGGATTCTCGTCCATACAGATGCGTGCTCACCGGGTTCGTCATGGTCGAGTCGGCCCGGTGTAGACGGACAATTCTTGTTTGTCAAGGCAGATTACGAAGTTTGTCGCGCAAGGTGAAGAGGTGGAGCATTGGGGCCACGAACGCGACAAAATGGTTTTACATGTATTCGTTGGGAGTGAAGAACAGAGTATCTCGCTTGTTGTCGGTTCTTGGGGACAAACAAGTCGACCTGACCGCACGTTTGAGTTCTTCGCGCAACCGTGGAGCCCCGCGGATTGAGATGCGCACCCTCGCGACGAGTTCCAATGTGGTCGATTCTACGAAATGCAGAGCCATTGCGTCGATCCGGAAAGATTCCCCGGAGCCGACCTAATCTATGCGTGGCTCGATGCCCAACCCAGACCCGCCACAATTGCTACTCACGTCACGCCCCAAAAAATCGACCGGCCATCGAAAAAAGTTTCGGGATTCCTCCTCGCCCGCGCCCTATTACGAACAGGGACGGCCAATATCACCTCGAACGTCGCCATTCGACCGTCCTGGTTCATTCGCACACGATCTGCACACACCATCGGCGTTTCTCGGCATTCTCGAGCATCGTGACAAGCCCTCGAATCGCCCGTGCCGCCTGCGCCAGTTCATTCGCGTACGCCCAAGCGAGCGGCCCATCGCCAGGCACTTGCGTTTCCGGCGCTCCGTGAAGTCGATGCGCATTCAACGGTAAATACCAGCGGCGATAATCCTCGCGTGGCGGAGGCGGACGTTCGAGCAGTTCCTCAAAAAACCGGCGAACGCCAGGAAGATCCGCTGCGGAATGCACCCATTGACGTTCCCCTCCGAGCGTTGCCCGGTCACCGATATGCAGTTCCTTCGAGCCGAACAAGGCTTCACGCACGACTGCATTCGTGCTCGAGAATGGCTCGATATACAAATCGTTCATTTCCGAATTCGGATCGGCGCGTCTTCCCTCGATATCCGCGATCCAGCCGATGAATGAATACTGCGCCGGAATCTGCTTTTTCGCCCGCAGCGCCAAATCGAAGAGCTCCCACTCCTCGATCGCTTCGCCC